>Ga0114944_1000375_pt1 | contig 11413 bp, 6 predicted proteins | sample OV2TP2_FD_89582 | JGI IMG/M metagenome (GOLD analysis project Ga0114944, IMG submission 89582) | Hot spring microbial communities from Beatty, Nevada to study Microbial Dark Matter (Phase II) - OV2 TP2 | ecosystem: Environmental > Aquatic > Thermal springs > Hot (42-90C) | place: USA: Beatty... | reverse complement strand
TCCCATGCCATGAAAAGATTTATAAATTTTCTTGTTATTCTGGTTCGTTCGGCGGTTGATCCGAGGTTTTATCCGGAGATTCTTGAGAAACGCTGGTCTTTTACCATTGTTTATTTAATAATATTTATAACTTTTATAATTTCTATACTTACTGTCAAGTATACTCTAGCTCTGGGTCCGATGATAAGCGACAAACTGACGGTATTTGCCCAGAAAGCGCGGGAGATTATGCCCGAGGACATCGAGATAAAAATCCGCGCCGGAGAGCTGTCGGTAAACCAACACGAACCGGTACGGATTAAAAATATATTTGCCCAAGGCTCTGGGAACCCGGCGTATATACTGGTTATCGATACCGATAGACCTACCGACGACATCCTCAACTATTCTACCTATGCATTCGCAAACCGGCGGCGGCTTGCCTATCTGGACGGTACTGGATTTCGATCCGAATCGCTGTCGGGAATATTTGATCTCACGATCAACCGGCGTGTGACGGATGCAATTCTCTACTACCTCTCACCGAATATCCGCTATGCAACACCAATACTTGCCGGAATATTATTTATCACGTTTTTTGTTTCCGTTCCGGTAACTTTGTTCATTCAAATTTTTTTATATTCTTTTGTGACGGTAGTAGTTGGAAAAATTGCAACCCTTCCCCTATCGTATAAAAAATATTTCCAGGTTACCATTCACGCCGCTACCATTCCTGTTCTTATCGAAACTACCGAACTACTTATTGATATGCCGATCCCCATACCAATGTTACCGGTGTTTGCATATATACTACTTGTCGTTTTGGCAATACGGGCGTTGCGACGGCGCTTTGAACTTACTTCGCAACTTCAAACGTGGTGGCTTCTCTTTGGTATTGTTTTTTTCGGCTTGCTTGTGTTTATCCGCTACGGTATCTGGGCTTTCTTTACTTATCAAATGTGGCAGAATCAAAAACAAACAAAACAAGAGGAAGCGCTTCTTTATAGTACGCTTGCCAATATCGCACCGGAAATAACCGGGCTCATCCTTTCAGACGTTAACAGCACGAAATCGTTGAATCTCACTGCTGCCGATACGCTCACCCATGAACCGCGTTCGTACCGCAAGGGATTTGAGCTGTGTCTGGCTACTTCGGATCAGTTCATCCAGATTACTACGATTATCGTAAACGAGTCGCTCACCTGGCCATGCACAAGCGCCCGAAACGAGTATGACCAGACGGGCTTAAAAAGTTTCGGTATGTCACAACTGAATTATCTCTCAAGCGAAGAGTATGCTCTGGTAGAAGAATTCCGATCAAGTCAAAAATCAGGCGATCAGAGTGAAACTGAAACTTTGGCAAGAAAACTCATCGACCTCCACCCGTCTACCCAAAACTACTATGAAATCGGACTTTACTATTATGATCTTGCCATAGCTCGTGAGCCACACAGCACACAAAGACGCGAGCTTATCCAGCAAGCCCAGGATTATTTCCAAAAAGCAATTGATAAAGATCCGGACTTTGCTCCAGCTGCAAGTTCACTTGCTCTTGCGATTCACTTGTCTAACGAAAAATCACGTACCGACGAGATTGATACATTACTCTCGAAAGCGAAATTATCGGATCCAAGTTTTGGCCTCGCGTTTGTGAACCGCGCGCTTGTGCTAGCTGACCGTGGGAATAAGGCAGAAGCCTATGTTGAAGCAAAAACTAGCGTCACCGTCAATCCCAAAGATCCGAATCTGGAATATATAAAATCCGTCTATGTGTGTATCAGCCGGTGGGCTGGTATAAAGGAACCTGCGGAATTTGACACCCAATACGGGATTGATCGGGAGATGGAGATACCGGAGTGCAATAGTTCGCGCAAAACTGAATGACCACTGTTATGAATCATTTGGGTGATATTTGGCTGAAAGATACCCGCCGGAAATTACCCCGTGCCGCGACACGGGGCGTAAATGACAAAAGAAAAACTGTTTTGCGTTGACTATAGTTACTGCGCTACTTCAGATAAAGAATACCACGGTAACGACACGACAAACGCATTTTATTTATCGTTCGAGGCCCTTTTTATTTTCTCTTCGAGATAAATTCCTTCCGAGAACTATGACTGTTATGACACTACGCACGAAAGGCCAGGCCTTTCGTGGCTCGTGCATGATTTTGTGATGCGTACACTACCAGATTGTTTGGCTTCAAGAATACAACAGGTGAGTTTCAGGAATATGGTATTGCTATAGGTGTATTCCTATTCCTCGTATAACTTCTGTTGATGTACTTTTTTACCTATTTGACAAACATAAATCACATGTGTATAATCCTCACTTTATATACTATAAGTTAAATATTTAATGAAATCTGTTGCACGTACTTTAGCGTCACGTTTCTTTTTTATCTTCCTTAGACTTTTTCTTGCAGCTATTACCTTTTTCAACCTCAACATCATGATTCATAAAATTTTTGCAGGCAGCGGATGCGGTGCGTTTTTTTGCGTAAACGATACGAGAGATTTACCGGATATCAACATTGGTGATAGCTATTGTGATGCAGACGCCGCAGTCGGTATGCAATGTACACTCCGCGCTGCTGTCCAGGAATCCAATACCCTTTCGGGTTACCAGGATATCTACCTAATCGCAAATGCAACTGGCGCCACCTATACGCTATCCATTCCGGGACAGGATGATGATCTGGCCGCAACCGGAGATCTGGATATAAACGATTCAACAGCTATATCTGCCGGCCGCCAATATTATTTGGGGCCGATTTATCCAAATCAAGTTGCAAACGGCGGCGGAATTGACCGGGTATTTGATATAGCACCCGGAGTAATTGGTACAGTTGAAAACGTAACTGTTGAAAACGGCAATGTAAACGGACCGGGAGGCGGAATCATCAATTACGGCTCGCTGGTACTTACCAGCAGTACGGTACGAAATAATACATCGAGTTGGTACGGTGGCGGTATATACAGCGTCGGGGATATGAATACTACGATCGTAAACTCGACGATCTCTAGTAACCAGGCTCCGATCGGAGCCGGTATGGAACTGGTAACCGCAACAAACGTCGTAACCTTCACCAACGTCACCATCAGCGGCAATGCCGCAACGACGTATAGCGGCGGATTAGATGTAATTGCAGTAGGTGCCAGCGCTCAAGTGAATCTGACCAACACCACTATCGCCAACAATTCCGCTCCTCTGGTCGGCGGCATCTGGGGTGATCCGTCAAGCGGAGTAACCCGGCTCTTAAATGTAATCGTACAGGTAAACAACGTAGGTAATTTCGGTGATATTCTTGTATGGCAAGGTGGAAATATATCCGGCGACAATACTTGCACTGGATTCACCCAACCTACGGATTTAACCAATACCAACGCGCTTCTTGGTCCCTTGGCTAACAACGGCGGTATGACACAAACGCACGCGCTACTTGCCGGAAGCCCGGCAATTGACAGCGGTTTATCAAGCGGTGCTCCAGCAACCGATCAGCGGGGAATATCAAGACCCCAGGGAGTAGGCATAGACCGTGGATCATATGAATCGGAACTTACAGCTACTCCGACACCGACAGCAACGCCAACACCAACTCCGACTTCGACGCCGACGGCAACTCCAACACCGACACCGACAACTACGCCTACGCCAACTCCCAGTCCGACACCAACGCCTGCGTTATTCCATATAACAGGTACTGTATTTACCGATCAAAACAACAATTCCGCTTTTGACCCGGGTGAACCAGGCCTTGCAAACGTCACGGTATTTATAGACGTAGATTACAGCAAAACGTTAAACAGCGGAGACATAACGACAGTATCGGATGTGAACGGATTGTATGTATTTGACTATGATGTACCAACCGAAGCAACTGTCGTTTATCTGATGTCGGTAACACCTGCGGGGTTTACGCAAACGTATCCGCTGCCTAATTTCGTTCCACCCTTTACCGGACAGCGACTGCACTGGTTTACTCAAGCGACATGCGATAGCCCATGCGAAGATAAGCATTTCGGATTTAGTGAAATTAGCCCGTCGCCCACGCCGACGGTGACTCCAACGCCGACACCAACGGTTACACCAACACCTACAGCTACACCGACCCCGTCACCGACGCTCACCCCATCTCCATCGCCAAGTCCGACACCGACAGGTACTCCGACTCCCACACCGGAACCGACAGCTACACCGACACCGACTCCCGATCCTACGGCTACTCCTTCACCTCCTCCTGAACCCACCGCAACTCCGTCTCCCAGCCCGACGCCGACACCGGAGCCGATACCTTCACATATTGTGCTAACGCCGGAATCATTGACCACCGGACTGACTTGCGGCGATGTAGCGATGACGGCCCGGCTAATTGACACCACCGGCAACCAGATCACAACCGGAATAGAATCGTATGACTGGAGCATAAGTTCTGTGGATTCTGTGGCGACATTCAGAAATATAAATGAAGGCACTGTCGACTTTCATCCGCTTAAAACCGGGGTCGCGCACATAACCGTAACCATCCGTTATAGCGGCAATTCATACCAGGCATCTATGGATGCGACGGTAAATAATGATAGCTGCGGCCAGCCAGCCAGCGGTGGCGGAACCGGCGGTGGTAATACTAATTCTTCTAACTCCTCGGGAAGCGCCTCGGCACCGGTTTGTACGGACCAAATGCCATCCGGCGCACCTACGCTTTCGCTTTCGGCTAAAAATACTACTGAAGTAACACTTACCTGGTCGACTGCCAAAGAGCCGGTATCGTATTATCTGATTAGCTACGGCACTTCACCCGGGCATGAAGAATACGGCAACCCAAATGTCGGAAAAACTACTACTTATACCGTAGGCGGACTTGCTCCTGGGAAAACTTATTATTTCCGCGTTAAGCCAGTCAACGGATGCAAGCCGGGAGCATACTCAAATGAGGTATCCACTGCGGCTTCCGGTCAAACCCAAGGTGTAACCGTACCAACAGTGCTTGAAGAGACGGAGGAAACTACAGTTACTCCTTCGGCAATTCCGGTATCTGTAGAACCGACCCCAGTGGTAGAAAATATTGGCACCGGCGAAGTAAAAGGCACCTGCACGAGCCCTGCCTGGGAATATTTGCTCATCCTTGGGAACTTTGCCGCAATAACCTATGCATTCCAAAAAGTGAAAACCGACCCAAAACAATCAATGGCCGTGGCCGGTATCGCGTTCCTGCTTTCTGAAGTAATTGCACTTGCATCACTTTGCGGAAAAGCACCATGGACAATCATGCTTATAGCCGCATATGGTACGTACTTCTTCATCACACGTCACAATAGAAAATCAGTATAAAAAAGTACACCTTGAAAGGTGGCACCCTTCAAGGGTATAAAATCTCCTGACCGGTTTTCCTTGTGAAGTTCAATGGTATAATAAACTACATATGAAGCACGTGTTTTGGGTGATAGTGGTGAGTTTGCTTCTGGCGATACCCGCGCTTTCTTTTTTACCGCGTAAGCTTTATGCCAGAAACGTCAAGCAGCCGCGTGTCACCGGTATATCGCCAACGGCTGTAAAACCTGGCGATATGATCACGATTACTGGCGAGGAGTTTGAATATAGTTATGAAGAATACTGTGACGGCTTTTTCGGAACCAGAAGCCAGGCGAAGTGCCACCCGAAAAGTGTTATAGCTGCATACAAGGCTCCGAGAACTCACGCTGACTATCCCGGCAGCAAACCTGATTTTCGGCTAGCCATAATTTCGCTTTCGCCAAACAGCGCCCAGGTACAAGTTCCTGCATCTATTTCTTCCGGAGACGGAACGTATAACCTCGGGTGGTTCTGGGAGTATGACCAGAAAGAATCACAGGATCAAGCGGGCCAACTCGTGGGTTTTGCCCGATACGACAGTATTAATGTCACTGGTGCCGGTACAGGAAGTAAAACCATACAAAACACAGCATCCAAGCCAACCGCGACGCCCAAACCCCAGTTATCCCATACACCAACTGTATCCTTAACCCAAAGCAATACAAGCCCTACGCCGGTACCATCGGTAAAAATCAGCACCAATATACCGGATAAACCAACAACACCAAAAAGCACAAATAATCCGGTACGGAGTATTTTTCAATCTGTCATTTCTTTTTTCCAATCACTCTTTCGACTCCGGTAGAATCCCCTCTTTTGACTTGACTCATATAGTCCTATAGTATATAATACCAGACTATCTTATGCTGCATAAAAAACACGCACCCAATAGCGGAAAACATCAATCATAAAGCGTTTTGGCGCTCAAATCAACCAGCACCCTGCCAGAAACGGAATGTTTCTTCTTTGCTTCATAACGGTATTCCCCATCGCCTGGAGCTTTCTGGGGACGTTATCCGCAGAAAATTCAGACATGCAAGTATATGGAGAACAATTTACACCCACGCTTTCTCTATCACCAACCCAACACCTCCAGCCTACTCACACTCCTATGCCTGTGTCTACAAAACCGATTTCTGTACAGCAAAAATCACAGCAAAGGAACTCGCCACATGGATCTTTTGAATGTAAAGGTCCGGATGGAGTGATTTTTCAAACAACCGCCGAAGCGTGCAGTAAACTCAACCGCTACTGGCACAATGTGGCAGGCGGCAAGGAAACCAGCAACACCGATGACCCCATCAAGCTCAACGACACCATAACCGAGATATCCACAACCGGTGCAGACCGGATGGCAAAGGCTGATGAAGTTTTCAGTCAAATGAATGCTTACAGAAGCGCGCGCGGTATCCGTACGCTCGCCAAAAGCCCAACTCTTTGCGGTATCGCGCAAAATCGCGCCAGCGAAGTAAACGCTGCGGGACAGATAGATCACAGCGGCTTTGACAAAAACGCCGATAATCAGTATGAATTTAACAGTATGGGTGAAGTGCTCATGACCGGAGAAGGACCGTCGTCTGCGGTGCAGGTGGTTGACGAAGGTTGGGCCAGGTCGCTGACCGGACACAAGGAAGCCATCGAAGACCCGGACTGGACCCACGGCTGTGCCGGAGTATCCGGAAACACTGCTACTTATACATTAGGTACGCAATCATAACCATATACAGCACTGTCTTTTAATCTCGAGATAAATTCCGACTGAAAACTATGTTATTTTTGATGACTATTATTTAACCCCTCACATGAGCTCGAAGAATATGCGAGTAACTCCTGCTTATTATTGATTTTTATTAATATTTGCTCGTTGAAAAATCAAGAGAGGTATGCATTGACAAAGGCCTGATACTCCCCTATGATTTCCCAATTCAGTATCATTAATTCGTATGGTTGCACGAGCAGAAGCAAATCTACCAGAAGATCAATCTAGACCAGATAATGGCAATTCCGTATCGGTCCAAATGGCGCCTAAAGGTGAATATCTGGATTTAAGCGGATATGAAGGCTATCCTCCGGGAATACAAGTAAATGCAATTGTTGATCTGGGCGCAGGCGGCATTACCCAAGAACCAGGTATTGGGGCCGAAACCAGTGAGTCGATAATAGCGGCAGGCATTAAAAATAAAAAAATTTATACTGGAGAAAATTCAGTTCAAAAAGATGCTATACTCTTGGCGTTAGCAACTCTCGAGCGCATCGCCGGAGAAGGACCAAAAGCCTGGCTTGACCCGCAGAATACTACTGATTATTTAACAACCGACAAGCATATAATAGGTGCATTTCAAACACATTTTTTTAATAAATCAAATGTGAGGCCTGTTGCACTAGGACCAAACAGCGCGCTGCTGCTAAAGAATGCAGGTTTCAGTGAGGCAAGTATTGTGCCGGCTACCGTAACTGTAATGCGCAGAGCAAGTGAACAAAAAATAATTTACGGAATACTATATGACGAAACACAACTATCCGGACTTGCGAATAAGTCAATTTTTACGAAGTGTCATGCTCTCGATGCTCGTATAATAATGGCTTTTGCCTATTTACTGGCGTATAAAAAAATATATCCTTTTTTATTTAATGTAGGCGCAACAGTTGCTACAAAGCAGGAACTGGCTACGGCAATGACGTTAAGCAAGTCGTTATATCCAATAGACGATAGACAAAATAACGGAATTTCAACAAATTTCTTTGTCGCCCGGATTTATCCCGATAATAAGAACGTTTTACTGCGACCAGCTCAATCGCCAGATCAGGAATTAATGTTTGATTTATTAATAAATCATTTACTGGATATAACACTTCCACCGGAAGAAAGACGTTTGTGGCCTAAAGATTTGGTATTAACAGATGTTTTAAAAGGCAAGTTATGCTTGTATGATGATATTTTCAGGGACTTGACTGATAATATTCCATTAATATTTGCAAATATACTTGCATGGAGAAAGATGCAAGTAGATGAACTTGGTACAGAAAAACGGTTTGATGTTGGTCAAGCGCTTACCGGAGTAACATATAGTAACTAGAGCCGGCCTGCGGCATTACAGGAGCTCAAGCGGATTGTAATTTCCTTTTAAAATCAACCTTCTGTTTGACTGAATGAGTATTTATAGCCATAATAGGATTGATTTAATTATGCCAGCAAGCCCGGATCTCGAAATAAAAACGCTTGGCCGGACATTTATCCGGACATCTGCCCTGGCTGTTCGGAGGTAAGACCGGAAATAGACGATGATGTTAGATAGCTTAAGCAAGATTTACCAAAGGCAAAAGGCGTGCTTGAAGTAGCAGTCGCATGTCAATTGAATACGGCACAGTTTACCGATACAGCCGCAGCTTGCACCATAATCTGCCGTGGCGAACAACTTATATTATCTAATAGAGTGCATATCGTAACCTGTCCTGGAAGAGTAGCTGGTATTTCGCCGCAATCAACAGACGAAACTGTAATCACAGCAAGACCTGAAGCACTACCAGAATCTGCAACGTCACCTGCGGTAGAATAATAGCGCTCGAATTGCATCTCTGCTAAGCACCACAATATCAGCCTATACTATAAGTTGAATTTGTTTGATATACTTAGAAAATTGACTAGATAACCCTGCAACATGCGGAATAAATCATTATTATTTGCAAGTATTGCTATTTATAGGACAAAACTATTGATTGAAAACATTTATTACCCCGTTACCAACAGTATTACTAAGAGATTCAGTCTCAATCAAGGTAATTTTAGTTAATAAAATAATAACTATCTCCTATTATTGAGTAAATTATATTTGTATTAGATTATGCGGGAATATCATCAAGTTATAACAATATTATTCATTTATGCCTATTGACTTACTATTAGTCTTAGTCGATTATAAATAAAAGACACCTGTGTCATAATCAAGGAGGTGATTATTATGGCAAAAAGAAAAAAACTTGGCACCCGCAGGATTAGACGTAAGAAAAGTACAGGAACGTTAGGAAATATATAACTTTTAAATAATTATCAGCAATTCTGCCCATGACAACTGGTATGGGCAGAATTGTTTTAATATAATATTTATAGTACAAATAATTACATTGTCATTTACTAATGATTAAAAACCCCAAAAAGGTAAATAAAAGAAAAAAGATAAAAAGTGATATTAAAAATGGATTTTTCCAAAAAACTCGCTTTGATTGATAAATAGTAAGTAGATATACATTGATTACGATAAAAGCTACCAGTGAAAAAATCCAGCCTATCCGAAGCACTATATCTATGATATTCATGTAATTTCAGTCAATATGGAGCTTATGCGATATTCCCGGAATTTAAAATCCCCAATTCCGGGAATATAAGAATTGCGAAGCAATTCAACACAAATCCTGTTAATTTATGCATTGACTATAACATACCTAGTCTCGCCTAACATTCCGACTTTCTCTTACCCTAGTAATGAAAATCAAAATATACTGGTAACTTATTAGCAGAATGACTAAAGCTGACTTGGCTACCTCTACTAAATTACTTGCTTGCACTGAGGTAATTATTTTAACAACCGATCCGCGGATTAAAGTATATTCGCGAGGCAATTGAAATAATACCGTATCTACGATAATCATGATAAATCCGGTCACAAGAACCAGGGCATAGACCAGAAGATATTGCTGCTGATTTTTAGTGAAATCGGATAAACGAATATGCCCGGTGGTTGCTTTTGCAGCAGCATGTCCAATCGCAACTTTATGGCTAAATATCCGCGTGAGCAGCGATAAACGATGAATTTTGTGCAGGATATAAGTAACCGCCGATTGGCGCAGGTAGTCGATTTTGAGATATTCGGATACGGCGTTATACATATCGGTTTCCAGATAAATGTTATACTGCCAAATAATCCGGCTTACTAGTATAACGATATTGGCTTTGAAAAACATTTTTAGAACAGTTAAGTCAGGAAAAAAAACGTCTAGGATGCGGATAAGCCAGTACAAAAGCGAAACAAAGAAAAAATCAACCGCCAAACCCGCTATATAGACAAAATATCGTTTGACCTTGGGTACTACCGCCAGATGATAACTTTCTGTCTCGGCAACTAAAAACACAAAACGCGTCGACAGACGCATGGTAGCCGATCCGTCAATGGCAAACGTAGTAAACAAATGCCCAAGTTCATGGATAAACAGATATATGTTTCCGATAATAAACATGGATACCAAAACCAGGAGATAATCCTGCGTCCAGAAAAAATCACGGTAGCTGGGTAGGTATCCCGGTAAAATAATTCCGAAAAGCAAACCCGAAACAATAAAAACTAATATTAAAATGTGGAAATTTTTGTCTGTCAGAATCTTTAGGTATTTACGGTCAAACGGCAGTTTCCATGGATGAATTTTAGTACCGAAATCCGGCAAGAGCGCGCCATCCAGTTCTTTGACAAAATTCATATCAATAAGCTGATGCAGAAATGAAATAACTTCTTTTGTCCCCAAATCAGTTTTTTCTATTATCTCCGAGACGGTATGCGGCTGCTGTAGAAATCGCAGTACAGAGTACGCTTCTCTGCCAACTAAAATAGAGTCGTCTGTATCCCAACGCACAACTGCATACTGATCGCTTTCTACCGGCTGCGCACTAAAATGAAGGTTGTGCAGCGCGACTTTAGTATGTAGCTTGAGAAGCATAATCGGCAATTAATTCATTTGCTATCCCTCAATCTTATCATTGATCAAGCTGATTGTATGTGTTGTGGCTTAGTATCATCGACAAGATCTAACCCCTTGACAAGGTTTGAGCGCGCATGATACTTTCTGCATGTAATTGACCGCATTGCATACTCCTATAATTTCTCTCATAGCGGTTTCGCCTGCTCCGGAGGTAGTAAATAGTTCATGGCAAATGGTATATAGCAAAAACGCACTGATTTTTTTACCATTATCTTTGAATTAAAATACTATTTTCTAATATATGGCACTTGGTGATGAATGGCCTGATTTACTCACTGTGAGAGAAGTAGCGAAGATTCTTCGCGTCTCACCTCTTACTATAAAAAGATGGGGG
>Ga0114944_1000374_pt1 | contig 11463 bp, 7 predicted proteins | sample OV2TP2_FD_89582 | JGI IMG/M metagenome (GOLD analysis project Ga0114944, IMG submission 89582) | Hot spring microbial communities from Beatty, Nevada to study Microbial Dark Matter (Phase II) - OV2 TP2 | ecosystem: Environmental > Aquatic > Thermal springs > Hot (42-90C) | place: USA: Beatty... | reverse complement strand
CTTTTGCCTTTGGCGCCGGTGAGTCCCGCCTGTGGGTCCGTGATGGCCACCACGTCGAACAGCTCCTGCCCGCAGTTGACCGGAACCCGGATGACACCCTCCAGGGCGTGAGTGGCGGCCTTAAAAAGCTCCGCTGCCGACCTGTCCTGCATCTTTGCGGTGGTGTCCAGGTTAAGGTCCTTGACCTGCGACAATCGTTCAAAAGGCTCCACCTCGCTCCAGGTGAAGGACTCGGCCATACCTGGCGTGCCAAACACCTGGACTCGATTCGCCGGCTGGGGCGAGGTCTCGTATTCGCCATCGAGAATGGCGTGGTCTGTCCAATAGGTGTAATCGACGGCATCGGTTGGCTGAATGTACCTCGTTAATCCCGATTCAGAGCGAAGGAAGAGGACGTCCTGGACCATGGCTAACAGCCTTCGGGCGGCGTCGGAGCCGCTCTCATCCGGGTGAATAGTGAAAGCGGGGTAGTGGTTGACCAGGGTCGAGCTGTAGGAGAGGGATGACAAAGGAAGTCCCACCTTGCTCAAAACAAAGGCGAGAAGCTGAGAGACGTTCCTGTCCCCTGCTGTCCAGGAATACTGCCGTTGGCGCGCCCCCTCTTCTGGGCCAACACACTCGGCAAGTGCTGGAGGAGGCCGGCTTCTCCCGTGAAGAAGTGCAGGACCTTTTCAAGGCAGAGCTTGCTAAGGAAACTGTGCCCTAGCAATTTGATGAGCGGATGGGTTGACTCCGTTCAGGGCTTAAGGGGATCAGGAAGCTTAATTCCCAACTCGGCAGCCCTCTCGCGCCTGCTCTTTTGTGCTGGCCCTGATTGTCCTTTCTGCTCTCGGCTTGGCATTTGTAATCTGAGTCGCGAAGGCTTTCTCGTCGCCATATCCTAACCTCCAAAGTTATACCACACGCAACAATATTTCATTGACGCTTGCATATCAAGAGCCTCATAACTGTCACAATGAGCGCATGTGGCCTGTATCAAGACTATCCTGGAGTAACGAACTAAGGCGCATAATAAGAGTCGTCCTAGTCCTTATCCCAAGAAGGGTATTTTGCTAGTGCATCGACTGGAGACTCTAGCACGTCCTACGACTGGATGTATGCGCTGCCTGATTATCGGCCAAAGGACTGCTTAACTCGGGGAGGATGTATTCAATACGCCTAGTGTAGCCGCTTGTTACCGCTTGCTCCGCTCTATGCCATCTGCTCCTAAGACAGCCTGAGGAAAGGGCAGAGGCACGTCGTGACGTGATGCAACTGGGGTACACGGACTCGTGGCGGAGTTGTCGCGCCTACACCAAGGAACTGGCGCAGTGCACGTGCGTTCCCCTTAGGTACGCCATGCAGGCAAGGACTTGTGACCAGAGGCGGCGATGAAAGTTCTATATAGACAATCATAGCAGCCCGACGACCCAGCAAGCCTGCATCGACGGGAAACCAGAAACGTTTGGCCGAAAGTACCAACTGCCAGAGCAAGCCTTTGCAGCCGCTTGTTGTAATAGGAAGCGTGCGTTCGCCGCTGACTCCAGCACGCCCACAAACACCTTCAAGTGATCTGTTATTATATGCCGGCTTTAGCCTCTGACTCAGCCAACTTCGAAGGCGCGCCTCACGCCCGTTCGGATTATGGCCGAAGGAGCACCCCTCCCCCCGATGTCGGCTCGCCCAGCCTGAACGTATTCAGGTTCAACAATCCGATGTTTTGTCAATGAAGGTAACCTCGCCACAAAATGCTAGGATGTGGTGAAGGTAGGGTGGCGTTGCACTCTCCCGTAAACAACATTTGATGATAATGGTAATTGCGACCTAGACAGTTAGGTTATCTCTGTCGCAGTCTTCCCTTGGCAGACGGAATGGGTTCGATACCGGAATACATATCAGGGCATCTTGTTGATTAGCAAGTGGGCCGTAGCTTAACATAGTATCAGCGAGAACCGTCCAACCAAAACGATTAGATAGACATCTTACGCGCCCTGTGCCTCAGCGGGGCATTGAAATTAGAACACTTAGACGGCGCCATTTTTCTTGAGGCGAACGGAGAGGATAATCCGAAGTTACTCCCCGTCTTCAAATGCGTAGTGCAAGAGTGAAGAGCAGGCCTTAAATTACTATGAGCGCCCCCAAACTACCATCGTTCCTTGTTTTAGGCTCTTTGAGCAAAGCATCAGATCCCCAAATAGAAAGCTCTGGTGTCCAATATCAAGAAATTTCAGCCAAACATTTTCAGTATGTAAGGCTGGCTGCATTTTCAAATTCTCATGCAGAGGGCGGGAGATCAAGGGGCCTCCACTCCTACAATAAACTGCGATTGCTAAGCGCAGCCACTGACCTCCAAGCAACATGATCTGTATTCGAACTTGCACTCCCTTTGTGATCAAGGTAACTCGAAATATAGCTCAGCTTGACCGTGTAGTCCACAGTCTTGTGCGTTGCCTGTGAATCTTCTTCAGGTTGGTTAGGAGCGTGTTGCCGAGCAGGATTTGGGTCTATGGCTGAGATTAGCATGGAACATATGCTGGTTTTCCTGGTCCAGCGGGTTACCTCTCTTAAATCCTCAAGCGGGACGACGACAATTATTGGGTAGTTACCCTTTCCTGTAAATCACGCTTACGCAGTTGCCTCCGGCGTCCCCAACATACTGAATGTAGTCCGCTTTCTTGAGTTGCCGCTTCCTGGCTTCGCCCCTGAGCTGCCGCACGATCTCTATTTGGTGGTTCCAACCTTGCATATAGCTCTCCGAAAGCATGCCTCCGCTGGTGTTACAGGGTAGCTCACCGTCCAGCTCAATACGGCCGCCTTGGATGAAATCGCCGACCTCGCCCTCCTTGCAGAAGCCAAAACCCTCCAGGGAGAATAGGAGGTGAACGCTAAAGCTATCGTAGGTGTGGTAGGAATCGATGTCCTTTTGAGTGACTCCCGCCATGCCGTAGACCTGCTTAGCTACCTCTCTGTGGGATGAGTGATAAAAGTCATCCATCCTTGGCCGAAGCTGGGTTGATTCTCTGTTCATCTCAGAGCGCCCGATCCCGCTAACATAGACGGGGGGCTTTTTGAAATTCTTGGCGCGGTCGGCACGGGTAAGGATAAGGGCCACCCCACCATCATTGATTATGCAGTAATCATAAATGTGTAGCGGCTCCACGATTAAGCGAGACTCCAAGTAATCTGCCTTGGTCAGGGGCCTTTGCATGACGGCGTTATCGTTCAGCATGGCGGCCTTCCGGAAGGCTATCGGGATAGCGGCCAGTTGCTCACTGGTTGTTCCATACTTAAGCATGTGGCGCCTAAATGTCATGGCATAGAGGGCCCCCTGGGAATTAAAGCCCCAAGGGGAGAAATAAGTGTAGGATAAGGGCCCTGAGGCCTGAGGGCCACCGAACTGGCGGCCTTCAGCCCGCTGGACGGTAGACTTGACCAGGGCAATAGTATCGGCAAATCCCATAGATATTGCGAAAGCCGCCATTGCGACACCTCTGGGAGCATCCTCATCTCCTGCCCACCGGGGGTCTATGCCAACGATCTCGCAAAATCGGCCGTAGTTGATGTCACCAGAAGTGATCACGCCATCGATGTCCTCTATTTTGAGACCGCCGTCCTCTAGCGCCCGCTTGAAGGCCTTTACAGCCAGGTCATAGCCATCATAAGGCGCACCGGAGCCGCGTTGGGTCGTCGCGCCTGCGCGGCGATAGTCCTCTGCATAGTCGGTTTCCCCTATTCCGACGATCGCGACTTTGTCCCGCAATTGCCTCATCCTTCTAAGGTCGAACATATCTCCATCTCCTTTCAGTTTCTCTCTTTCGGCAGCCTAATGATGAGTCTATTTGGCTTCTTTGAGATTATAACTCAGGTTCATTGAAAGTGAGGCATGATATCCTTGGATATGATCTGAAGACCCTTATCTAAATCGCCATCCGGCCCGTTCACGTGCAGGATCAAGTAGTCCACCCCTGCATCTGCAAACTTCTCGATCTTCTCAATGCAGTCTTTGGGTGCCCCCAGGATGTCGTAGCCTTCAATGCGGGAGGAGAGGTCTCGGCCATATCTCAGGGTCCCTGCAGCCGCCTGCATCGCCTCTTCGTAGTTATCCCTTATCCAGATACTTACGTTGTAGGCCCATCGCATATGGGATATGTCCCGCCCCATCTCCTTAGCATATTCCTTCACTGCTCGCACACTATCCCGATAAGACTCCACAGTCATATAGAGGGGGCACCAGCCGTCGCCGTATTTGGCCGCTCGTTTGACAGCGGCAGTCCTGCTCTTGAACTGGCGGTTGCCCTGGCGATCAAACTGTATGCCACCAGGACGCCCACCTACCCAAATTGGAGGGTGTGGCTTAGTGAGGGGCTTCGGCTCCATAGTTATGCCCTCAAAGTTGAAAAACTGCCCGTGATAGTTGGAAGTAGGCTCTGTCCACAAGTTCTTGATTACGTCCAGACACTCGTCAGTCCGCTTGCCTCGCTCCTCCACTTTGACACCAAAGGCGTCGAACTGTAACGGGTACTCGCCTCCTGGCCCGACAGTGATAACGGTCCGTCCTTTGGACAGGATATCCAGAGTGCCCCACTGTTTGGCCACCCATGCAGGGTTATGCAAGGGGAGAAGGGTCACGTTGCTGCCGATGGTGATCCTCTTGGTAGCTGCGGTAGCGAAGCAGAGGGTAGCAAAGTTGTCCATGCTGGGCCCTCGATTTGTGGGAGACTCTCCTGACCAGAGGCCATCGAATCCTAGATCTTCTATCCGACGGGCGAAGGTCATAAGGTCCTCCGCATCCCTGTTCCGCATGCCGAATATACCAAAACCTACCTTAGCCACGGCGCACTTCTCCTTCCTATTTTCTGGTTTTAGATCAAGGGATCTGTTGCGAAGTTTCCTTAGTTACGAGTCACTAAGTCAACCCCTAGCATGGTCTGAAGCGCACCTCGATCTTATCCCTCTATGGCACTGTTTCTTTGACAAGACCCTTCCTAAATAGCTCTTCGACCTCGTGAGACAGAAGGCCTGCTTCAGTCAAGATTTCCCTGGTGTGCTGCCCCAGGAGAGGCGGAGGCAGGCGTAAGCTGGCAGGGGTGTCCTGGAAATCCCACGGGACATTCAGGGTCTTGAATGTTCCCACTGTAGGGTGCTCCATCTCTTTCACCACGTCCATAGCCTTCACCTGTCCATGAGCAAAGAGGGAGTCGTAGCTGTGCATGGGGACGATGGTCCCACCCAGCTCGTCCTGGATTATCTTCCGTAGGTCCTCATAGGTGCGAGTCAGGAACACCTCCTCTAGCATGGGGTCCAAAATCTGCCGGTTCTCTCTCCGTTTGCGCTCGTCAGCAAACCTCGGGTCATTAGCTATGTGTTCCAGGCCAATGGCTTTGACAAATTTGCGCCAAGCTTCCGCGTCCCGCTGAAAGGTGAAGAGCATGGGGATGTCCCTGGTCTGGTAGCCATAGTCTGGAGGATCCGTGTAAGAGGCGAAGGCCGCAACATTGGCGGGAGGGCTTTCCCTTACATAGGTAAGATTATAAGTGCTGGAAACGTACCCCAGAAGGGAGACATCTACTTTCTGTCCTTGACCGGTCCTCTCCCGCCCGTACAGGGCTGCAGCGATCCCCTGGATGGCGTTAATGCCTGCACCAATGGAAGCCTGGTCGGCCCCCTCTCTGATAGGAGGCTCGCCCAGGACACCTAAGCCTCGGTAGAAACCCATAATCCCTTGAATTATGATCTCGGTGGCAGGTTGCTGGGCCAGGGGTCCCTGTGGACCCAGTCCTGATACGGAGCAATAGACGAGGCGGGGATTCACTTTTTCCAGGGCGTCGTAACCGAGGCTCAGCCTATCCATAACTCCCGGGCGGTATGCCTCAATGACGACATCGGCCACCCCAGCCAACTTCAGAGCGACCCCTGTCCCCTCTGGCTTTTTCAAGTCAACGGCAATGCCTCGTTTGTTACGATTGAGCTGGAGAAATAGGGCGCTCTCTCCCTTCACAAAGGGTCCTATTTGGCGAAGCCAGTCTCCTTGGAGGGGCTCTACCTTGATGACATTGGCGCCCAGATCCCCCATCTGCATGGCGCAGAAGGCTCCGGGCACTCCCTGGGAAACATCCAGAACCCGCAGACCTTCAAAAACTGAAACCATTTCTGATGCCCCCCGTGCCTCCTGGACTTTCTTATGGCAATCTTATGCTGCCTGGCTTGGTGATTATGCACTACCCAGCAGCCCCCTTAGCCCCCAACCAGTCCGATAGAATCTCTTGACGGTGAGCATCCAGCCCGGAAGGTGGCGTGGGGATCTCCAGGCTGTTCTTGCTGAAACGCCAGGGATACGCAGATATCTTGGCCAGTCCCCACTGGCTATCTATTTCCAGGGCGTATTTGTTAGCTCGAATCTGGGGGTGCTCTGTCGTACCCATGAAATCCAGGCACGGGCCATTGGGGACCCCCGCCTGGGACAGGCGGAAAAGCCACTCGGCTGAAGGCCGACCACTGAAAACCCTCTCCAGAAGAGGGATAAGCTGGTCCCTGTGCTGAACCCGAAGCTGGTTGGTTTCAAATCTGCTATCTTCAATGAGCTCTTCTCTCCCTATCGCCCGGCAGAACTTGGGCCACAGGCCATCATGGATGACACTAGCATTTATGTAACCATCTCTGGTAGGGAAGGCCTGGTCAGGCACTATATTCGGTCTGGCAGTCCCCAGCCGCTCGGGTTCTTTGCCAGTGGCAAAGTATTCAGCGATGCGCGTCGTCTGGGCAACGACATACGATTGCCACTGGGACGTATAAATTTTCTGCCCGCGGCCCGTCTTTTCCCGGGCGTAGAGAGCCATCAGTATTGCGGCGGCGTTAATATGGGCCGCGGTAAAATCAACGTTGGCTATTCCCCGGAGCATCTCCCCTTGGCCGCCAGGCGCACCGTTAATGCTGGTGCTGCCCGAGGCGGCTCGTGAATAACCATCTGTGCTACCCATGCCCTTCCAGGGCCCACTATTCCCATAGGCAGATCCGGATAGGAATATGATTCGAGGGTTTATCTTAGAGACAACATCATACCCCACGCCCAGACGGTCCATAACATCGGCGGAGCGGAAATTCTCTACTATGATATCTGCCTTCGCCGCCAGGTCCAGGGCGATCTTGCGGTCCCTGTCCTCCTTGAGATTGAGAGCGATAAACCGCTTGGTGTTGGAATTGGCAATCATGTTCCTGCCGTAAGTGGAGGTGTCATTGGGATCTCCTCCATTGACATACCGGATCGAGTCCCCTTCAGGAGACTCAATCTTGATTACGTCGGCGCCGAGGTACGCCATCAATGTTGGGGCGTAAGGACCGACGGTTGCATTCCCAAAGTCTATGACCCTAATTCCTTTCAAGATTCCTTCCATGTTTCACGCTCCCTTACTAATAGACACAGCCTATGCTCCCAAACTACCGGCTGCCCCTGAGCCTGGGATCCATGACATCCCTCAGGGCATCCCCTAGCATGTTGGCTGCGTAGACGACGAGGCTTAAGGCCAGCCCCGGCCAGAGGGCCAGCCAGAAGTTTTCGGTCATGTAGTGCGCCGATGCTCCGGTCAACATGCCGCCCCACGTAGGTTGAGGAGGAGGCACACCGAATCCCAAAAAGCTCAGGGAAGCTTCCGCAAGGATAACACCCCCCAGCGCCGCAGTGGCAAGGATAATCACGATGGGGAAAATGTTAGGCAGAACATAAACAGCGAAGATGCGCGCTGGTGATGCCCCTATAGCCCTGGCCGCCTCCATATACTGATTGCTCTTGATGGCCAGCACCGCCGATCGCGTGATCCGGCACTGGTGAATACCCGAACTAAAACTTAACACCGCGATGATAGTCAGCACCGACTGACCGAGGATCGCCACCAGGGTAAGGGTTATGACTAAAGTGGGAAAAGTGAGAAAGGCGTCCACGAAACGCAGGACGATATCGTCGTACCTTCCTCCCACAAATGCCGCGACGGCTCCTATGCTCAAGGAGAGAAGAGTGGCCAATGTAATTACACTGAAGCCTATTATGACCGATACCCGGGCTCCCCAGACCATGCGGCTAAAAAGGTCGCGCCCCAACTGGTCCGTTCCGAACCAGTACTTCAACGAGGGGCCTTCCATCGTGTGGGCTATGTCCGTTTTGTTGTAGCCTTGGCGTGCAATCTGAGGGGCAAAAACCCCTGTTATTAAGGCAACGACAATGACGATCGCCCCGAAGAAACCAATGGGCTTGGTTTGGGCAAACCGGAGCACGGCACCAAGAAACCTCTGGAGAAATCCCTTTCTCCTTCTCTCAAGCGATACTTCAACAGGGGTATCAATGCTCATCTATTTCTCCTCCATTACTGATACCTTATGCGCGGATCGATCAGGCCGTAGCTCAGGTCCACTATAAGGTTTATGCTAACTACCATGAAGATCATCATGATGTTCAAGCCCTGAATCATAGGGTAATCCCTTTTTGCTAGCGCCTCTTGAACCAAAAGCTTCCCCATTCCAGGTATCCCGAAGAGTGCTTCTAAGATAACAGAGCCGCTTATGCCTCCAATGACCTGAAGCCCCATTATGGTTACCACGGGGATCAGGGCGTTGCGCAGCACGTGTCGCAACACCACGACCTTCTGGGCCAACCCTTTGGCATAAGCGGTTCGGACGTAGTCCTGGCGGAAGACCTCCAGCATGGTCGTCCTGGCAAGCCGCATGACCGGCGCTCCCAGGTGGATACCGAGGATGACAGCCGGGAAAATCATCAACTGCAAATTGGCTATGGGGTCCACAAATAGAGGCACGAACTTCCTGTATGGCGTTACTCCCCACAGAATAGCCGGTATGACTATAATCAGTATCCCGGTCCAGAAGACAGGTATTGAAAGGCCTCCTATAGCAACGGAGCGGAAGATGTAGTCTATTGGCCTGTCCTGCTTCAACGCCGCGATTATCCCCACCACAATCCCCCACGTCCAACCTATTACAACCGCCATGAGAATAAGCTGAAGGGAGATAGGTAAACGGGGACGCATCTCGTCAATGACCGGGAGCCTGGTCCAGATGGATGTCCCGAGATCCCCCCTTGCTAGGTTCCAATAGAATTCAAGGTATTGCTCGTGAATAGGCTTTGCAAGCCCCAGGTGTTCTCTGAGTTCTTGAATTATCTGCGGTGTAGTTTCCCCAGTCCTGCTGATGCTACTGGCCATGATTACAGCAGCGTCACCAGGCAGGTATCGCATGAAGGCGAATAGAAAAGTGCTGGCAAGCCAAAAAGTGGGGATTAACAGAAGCAATCTTCGGATAATGTATCGCCGCATCTCTCGGATTACCTCCTATGAGCGATTGTTATCTTTCGCGGGGAAATGCCCCCAACCACTGGTACTACCTGGTTGCCTAAATCAGCGTCACGACCGATGTCCGTTCGCCCTGAGCTCGTGAGTTTATGTCATTGCGAGCGAAGCGTGGCAATCTGGGGTGCGGGGTGCCTCAGCCCAATCCCAGCATTTCTTCCCAAGCTCTGAGCTCGTCGAAGGGCTGTTCGTGGTTCGACAGGTCCGAGTAGGACTCGCGACTCCTGTCGGAGCTCACTACGAACGGGACTCGGTAACGCCCTTTTCGCAAAGGGAGTACGAAGATCACTCTGCCAACCAGACGTACTTCATGCTTCCGCCGCTCCATCCCCCGACGGTGTTGTAGCCTCGAACTCTCTCACGGTTAACAATGGGGGAGTCGGGAATGGGGAAATTCCAGTGCCAGATGCCCTGAGCCCAGACCCGTTGTAGTTCGTGGACCAGCTCCAGCCGTTTCTTCACATCCACAGTCCGTTTTTGCTCCTCCATCAGGGCCACTGCTCGCCGATATTCGGGATCTGTCTCGAACGCCGTAACAAATGGGTGTTTTGCGCCGCTAGGCCACTGCTTACCTTGGTAGTGAATGATAGAGTGTACATAGGTACCAAATTCTGGGCGCCATAATCCGCTGGCCCTTATGCCACCTGTCGGTGGATCAAGCGTCCCGGTAGCGCCTCTATCTATGATGTTTATGTTCATCGTCACGCCAATGGCCTCGAGGTAAGACTTCACCAGCTCGTTCATGGGGTAAGCCGTCACATGGGCTGCTGCGTTAGTGTGTTGGAATTCAAAAGAGAAGCCGTTGGGGTATCCGGCCTCTTTCAACAACCTCTTGGCCTCTTCGGGGTCATAGGCGGTGTAGTACCTGCCGGCCTCCCCCATCTTCTCCGGTGGCAGGTTCCAGGGGAGATGCCTTGGCTCCATGAGCACTATGTTCTGACCACGGCCAAAATAGAGCTTATTGATCCAGCTCTTTCGGTCAATAGAGAGGGCAAAGGCGCGCCGGACACGCACATCGTTCCAGGGTGGACGATTCAGGTCAAAATGATAGGGCCAGATCGTGGCACCGGCGCTCCACGTTACCTTTAATCCCGGCACCTTTTCCAGGTCCCTACCAACGGAGAGGGGTAGAATTATGCCCATACCCCAGGAGTCCAGCTCTCCAGCCCGCAGGGCTGCCGCAGCGACCAGAGGATCAAAGATAAAGGGGTGCTCTACCTTGTCGACATATGGGAGCTCTTTATCGTAGTAGTTGGGGTTCCTTACATAGGTAAGATTGGCTCCAGGAACATATTCAGACATCATGAAGGGTCCACATCCCTTGAAATGCTCAGCCTTTGTCTGCTCTCCCCAGCCATCTTTGTGGGGCCCGTAGAACTCTGGGAAGAAAAGAGCCGTTCCGGAGTGGCCCCCAATCACCGAGAGGAAGTCGGCATCCGGCTCGCTAAGGGTAACACGAACCGTGTGTGTATCCAGTACCTCTATATTAGGCTTCTTGTAGTCAAACTTGCCCGTTACCGGGTCGGTATACATCGCAGGGATGGAAGACCCCATGCCTCCGCGGGGCACTACAGCGATCCGTCGCAGTTCACTTTTTAGCCAATCCTCGGCGGTGACCTCACGGTTGGATGGCGGAGGCAGGAGCACCCCCTTTCGAAGGTAAAAGGTCCATACCTTCCCATCCGCGGAGTTCTCCCACCGCTCCGCCAGGTCTGGAATGACAACCTCGTTGCTTCCGGGCCTATCTGGCCGCTCATCCCACATGACCAGCCTGCAGCTTACAATATTGCGCAGCAACCCTGACGCTGCGCCGCCCCCTCTGGCTTGGTCGAGTGTGGGAGGTGTAAAAGGCAGCTCTCCCGCTACCTTCCAGGTGCCACCCCTCTTCGGCTTCTCGGCCACCATAGGTGCGGCAGGCTTGGCAGGGGCAGGAGCGGCTGCTGGCGCCGCGGGTGCAGCAGGTGCCGGGGCTGCTGCGGGCTGCGCTGATGGAGCGCACGCCAAAAGTACAAGCAACGTCCCTAGAAGCATGCCTAGCAGAGTGCGAGAGTTCAGTGCCTTCATTGGTCCCCTCCTCTTTGCTGTGAGCCGTTGGTAGCGAGAGCTACCTAATCTGAAGTACGGGGCGGCTTCT
>Ga0114944_1000373_pt1 | contig 11464 bp, 9 predicted proteins | sample OV2TP2_FD_89582 | JGI IMG/M metagenome (GOLD analysis project Ga0114944, IMG submission 89582) | Hot spring microbial communities from Beatty, Nevada to study Microbial Dark Matter (Phase II) - OV2 TP2 | ecosystem: Environmental > Aquatic > Thermal springs > Hot (42-90C) | place: USA: Beatty... | reverse complement strand
GAGATAAAAGAGGATATTAATCCACAGGTATTGACCTTGCCTGCATTAGACCTTGATAGATTGCTTGAAGATAAGTTGAATAAAAATTCTTCTTCAGGGGGTCACGATGTGCCTAGGTTGTCCTTATTTGAATGCCATAAGTCTTGACTCCAGGATAAAAATAAGGCAGAATTATAAAAGTAAAATGTATCATTTAATAATTATTTAACCGTTTAAAATTTGTAACAATAATGTGAGTAAACATCGGTAAATAGCGGTAATTATCGGTAATTATCATGAAGTTGCAGAAAAATGTCAAGAGAAAAATTCATAGAGATAACACCAATAAAAACAAAAAAATACATCATAATCAAAAACTTATAATTTAATATGCGCCTGTAGCTCAGTTGGATAGAGCAACGGACTTCTAATCCGTAGGTCGTAGGTTCGAATCCTATCAGGCGCGCCATAATTATCTTGTCCGGAGAACCTCATTGATAATAGAAATTGTATGGCTGATAGGAAGCCTCATAGTAATACTGCTCGGCTGCGAGCTTTTTACGAACGGCATCGAATGGACAGGCAAGAAGCTGCAGCTTTCGGAAGGATTGGTTGGCAGCGTTCTTGCCGCAGTAGGAACCGCCCTCCCCGAAACACTCATACCCATAATTGCGATTATATTTTCGGGTGATGTATCGAGCGTGCAGGTGGGAATCGGAGCTATCGCAGGCGCGCCGTTTATGCTTTCCACCCTCGCATTCTTCGTATCCGGAGTTGCAGTTGTTATTTATGCCTCAATGAAAAAGAGGGACTCGGAATTAAAAATCAACTCAAAGGTTATAACAACCGACCTTCTTTTCTTTCTGATTGTATATACCGCTGCAATCGGCGTAAGTTTTTTACACAGCAGGCTCATAAATATAATCGTGGCGTGTCTCCTTACGCTGTCTTACTGCTATTATCTGTGGCTGACATTGCAGCACGAAGGGGTAATAAGCCATGAACTCGAGGCGCTTCATTTTTCGAGGAATAACAGCAAACCCCGGTTGAGGATAATTGCCGCTCAGGTGCTGGCAGGACTTGCCTGTATAGTTATAGGAGCGCATTTTTTTGTAGATAGTCTTATCGATACGGCAAAAATCTTTTCCATATCGCCTCTTATCCTGTCTCTGCTTCTGACTCCCGTTGCCACAGAGCTTCCGGAAAAGATGAACAGCGTCCTCTGGCTGGCTAAAGGAAGGGATACGATGGCAATAGGAAACATAACAGGCGCAATGGTCTTTCAGGGTAGCTTTCCTGTTGCCTTTGGAATGGCATTTACCCAGTGGCATATAAGCGAGTCAACCCTTGTCAGCGCCCTTTTAGCCATACTATCTTCGCTATATTTTTATATTATGCTGAAGAAGAACGGGGGGCTGCATTTTAGAAACCTTCTTGTAGGCGGCGCAGCTTACGCCGGATTTATCGTATATGTATTTTTTGCCGCATAAGAAATCATAAATATTAGCCACAGACTTACACAGACTTTAAGATTATTGAAAAGGCAAGAAAAGAATGTTTTAAATATTTTCCCCTTTTTCCCAATTTCCCCATTTCTCCTTAATCTTTTTTTGTTTTTTTAGTCTGTGTGAGTCTGTGGCTAATATTTTTTTATTTGTTTTTCCCGAAAAGCTTTACCAGCACAATACTCGCCTCATACAAAATTATCAGCGGAACGGTCATAAGCATCATGGAATAGGCGTCCGGTGTTGGCGTAATGATTGCGGATACGATTGCAATAACAAGGACGGCGTATTTTCTATATTTTATAAGCATCGAAGAATTAACGAGACCGATTCTTCCCAATATGAGCATAACCAAAGGCATCTCAAAGGAGATCCCGAAAGCCAATATCATGCCTCCGCAGAAATTTATATATTTCCCTATGGAGATATAAGGAACCATATCCTCTGTTTCATATCCGACGAGAAATTTTATGCCGAAGGGGAGGACAGCCAAATAACATAGGGCGGCTCCGGATAGAAATAGTATAACCCCTCCTATCATAACCAACAGGGTGGTCAATCTCTTTTTAAAACCGTATTTACCGGCAACCTTGCTCCATATCTTATAAAATATGAACGGAAAAGAGAAAAACAGCCCCGATAGGAAGGATATTTTAATTATGGCAAAGAACGGCTCCTGAGGGCTAAAATATGCCAATTTATCCCCGATTAGTTCCTCGAGATGAAGCTGTATAGCCCGCGAAAAAAAGTATCCGATTATGGAGAATAGGAAAACTACGGATGCAATCTCTATAAGCTCCTTTTTGAACCGCTCCAATATGGCGATTATATTATCTATGCTTATATTCATTTTGCCTTCTATGTTTTCAAAAAATAGCCGTCTACATATTCTGTCATATCTTTCAGCCTTTTTTCAAGCTCCTGCCTTTTTATTTCCATTACGCCGTCGTCTGCATCGCCGGGAACATACACAGGCTCTCCATACATTACCACGATTTTAGAAAAGGGATAAGGTATTATAAATTTATCCCAGCTATTTAAGACCTTCTTATTGCTTGCATTATATGTCATAGGGATTATTGGCCTTCCCGTCAGCTTCGCAATTTTTATAGAACCGTCCTGAGCTTCAAAGGCTGGCCCCCGCGAGCCGTCTGCTATTAAAACTACGGAACCTCCCTCTTTAACTATACGGACAAGATTAAATAACGCCGGCGCCCCCTTCTTAAATGTAGAGCCGCGGATAATATTAAACATATAAAGTTTCAGTAAATTCCCGATAATCTCCCCGTCTTTACTCGGGCTTACAAGGATGTGATGTTTATTCTGAAAGCGATATAAATAGGGGAAATAGAGCATCCTGCCGTGCCAGAATGTATATATCGGATTTATCCCTCTTTCCAAAAGACTCTTTTCTGTCTCTCCGGCGATTATTACCCTTCGGCATGTAAACCCTATTAAAAATATAAAAATCGAGCCGAAAAATGGTATGAGATATTTATAGGCAAATTGTTTCATTTGTAAATTTTAGCATAATTCATTGAAAAAAAATTAATTAAGAAGTATAATTTTCAATACACCTGTCATAGAGATAATACACCTTTCTCCTCCCTCTCTCTCCATTCTGGTGAGAGGGTTATGGTGAAGGGCTAATTAAAACTTATATTTTCAAAGCCTTAAAACTATTTATTGCGTTGAGCTGCCATACTGTAAAAGGGCATATATATTGCACTAATAGAGTGTAGGAAAAATCACAGAGGCTCGAATAATATGAGGCATCTAAAATCCAGCAGCGGTTTTACTCTAATAGAAATACTGATTGCAATAGCTATCCTGTCTATTGCCCTTCTCTCTATGGCATCGACAACCATATCGGTAATCAGGGGGAATCTTGTCAGCAATAGGGTAACCGAAGCCACTTCCAAAGCGCAGGACACAATCGAATTTTTGAGAAGTAAGAATTACTCTTTTGGAACGGATATGACGCCGGATTCAATATCCGGAGGCGCTGACGATTCAAGCGATAACGAGTTGTTAAATTCGAATACGGATAATGATGCCAGCACTGCCGCAGCAGCCCTTTTTGCCTCCCCGGACCATGCCTATGCCATTAATGCAGATGGGAGTGAGACAACTAATCTTCAAAGCCCGCCGCCCGATCCTCTGACTGCGAGCGCATCATATCTAAGGAGGGGATGGACGATAAAAGATAACACGCCCATGTCCGGCATGAAAACAGTAACGGTCGTCGTTGGATGGGTGGAGGGAGGATTGAACAGGTATGTTTCGATTTCAACGGTTATTGCAGGGACAAGATATTCCGGCGAGCCTGGGACAATATAAAACCCCTCACCCTGCCTCTCCCCTTTGGGGAGAGGCAGGGTGAGGGGCTAATTTAAACGGTGAGTTATGAGTTATGAGTTAAGAGTTAAGAATGATAGTGGTTTTACTTTAATAGAGTTATTAATCTCCATGACTATCGGATTGATAATATTAGGCTCTATATTCTCATCCTTCACGACCCAGAAAAAGGCATTTGCCACCCAGGAGATGATAACCGAGATGGAGCAAAATTTGCGCTTTGCAATGGAATTTATCACGAGGGATTTAAGAAATGCAGGGGCTAATCCTTACATAGAGTCAACTCTTTCGATTGGCGATTCGGTCGGAATTGTCCCCGGCGGCGGCACTAATATTGACACAAGCGCCATAAGGATACTTTCCGATTTAAATGACGATGGAGACACTGCCGATACAGGCGAGACAGTTACCTATTCTTTAAGCGGAACGAATTTACGCAGGAATAATCAGGCTATGGTTCAATATATAAGCAGCTTAACATTTACATATTATAATTCCAGCGGCGGCACGATTACAGTTCCTATAACAACAGCAGGCGCAACGGATTTGTCCGATATTAGGCTGGTTCAGGTTTCCATAACAGGCCGGACATCGAGGGAAGACCCTAATCATACCTCAGGAGGCTTGAATATAACCGGAACGGATGCCGATGGTATGTGCTGGACAAGGACGCTGACTGCAAAGGTAAGGACAAGAAATATCGGATTGCAGAGGAGTTATTAATATGTCTATCTTTAAGCATAGTAATAAGATAAGGATTCAAGGGGTCAAGGGGTCAAGGGGTCAAGTTTTTTCACTCGAACCCTTGAATCCTCGAATCCTCGAACCTTTTTTTTGGATTAAAAACGAAAAAGGTGTTGTGCTTGTGATAGCCCTGATGATTCTTGCGCTGCTATCCGTGCTGTCTCTTACGGCCATATTGACAACTACTACAGATTTGGAAATAAGCACGAATTACAAGGTGCTGCAAACCACATTTTATAATACTGAGGGAAGCATGGATATTGCGCCCGGCCCGATAAGAAGGACTATCTCTTTGAAAACAGAGTCCCAGTCTATTCTGGATTCGCTGGGAATAACGGATGCAAATGGCAATGGAATAGCCGATATAGACGAGGCTTCGCCCTTCGATGGACTTACGGTTGATGACGCTGGAACCATTGGAACACCCGATTTTGTGGAGGCGATTATGGGATATGTAACCACTGCGCCTCCAGATTTTACTGTTAGCTATGACCTGGATGATAGTGGCGCCGTAGACCAAGATGAGATGAATACTACTGTGTCAACAACAAGGACTGGACCTGTTCAATTGAAAGGTTTTTCAACAGGTTTTGCCACAGGCTATGAAGGGGGTGCAATGACAGGCAGGGGTATAGATTTTACAATGAGAGGGTCGTCGGTTAATGGAGAGAGAAATTCCAAAACAACATTACAATTAGTTTACCGCTGCATAGAAAGAAGCGGTGGGGGGTGCTTATGAAAATTTCGGATTTCGGATTTTGGATTTCGGATTTTAAAACAGTATCGAGATTTATAGTATTATTGCTTGTTGCTCATTGCTCGTTGCTCATTGCTCATAACTCATTTGCGCAGCAGCACAGGTGGTATAATGGATATGTAAAGGAGATTTCAAAGGAGACGATTAAGATTAACGATAATAGCTATACAATAGATTCAAAGGTAAAGGTTGTTAAGCATACTTCTAAAAAAGGATTAATATCCGAAAATACTGCAAGCCTGACGGAAGTAAAGGCAGGGGATAAAGTATCGCTAAAGCTAATCGGGGATGTAATCAAAGAGATAATTATAGAAAGGTATTAACTATTTCATACTGAAAAATAACATTTTCCAGTATAAATTAGAAAGGGGTAACTATGAAAAAGATATTTATATTATTATCCATTTCTGTTTTTCTTATTAATATAAGGGCAGACAGCCAGACAATGTCCGACTATACTGCCACACCCCCTTTTCTCTCCCAAAGCGTCCCTCCTATGGTTATGATGGTAATGGGGAGGGACCATAAGCTATACTATGAGGCTTATAACGACGCCTCGGATTTGGATGATGACGGAGAATTGGATGTAGGTTATAAACATTCCATTGAATATTACGGCTATTTTGACCCTTATAAATGCTACAGCTACGACAGCACAGGCACGCCAAAGTTTGTCCCGGAAGGGACTACAAGCGATAAATACTGCACCGGAACTTTAAGCGGCAAATGGAGCGGTAATTTTCTTAACTGGGTTACCACATCGAGAATAGACGCATTAAGAAAGGTTTTTTATGGAGGAAAAAGATTAACGGATTCATCCTCCCAAACGGTTCTCGTAGGAGGTTATATACCTCAGGATGCTCATAGCTGGGGCAAGGAATTTACAGGCTCGGATACCCCGAAACTGACGCCTTACACAGACCCTTCAGGAGGCGGGACGCTCCCAACCTCTGCAGTCCCATGGGATCAGAGCCAGCAGATTCTTATGGTAACCTATGATGACAGCACAAGCAATAAATATGGAACCGACCACAGTGATTTGCTCAATTCCTATTCCCTGTGCTATTACAACAGCTATTCATATATAGGCAACTTTGACGAGAATTCCACTGTGGACCCGGATTCAAATCATATAGATACTGGGAATTTCTTTTTTGTAAGCGAATTTTATGTATCTGCAAGTCAGGATGGAATAGACCAGAACGGGCTTTGGGCATTTGCAGTGGATGGAAGCGAGGGCGTAGAGGTGGAGATATACGATACCACGACCAGCACAGGAACGATTGTTGCCTCTTATTATGGGGCACATGGCGAATGCAATTGTCAGGACCATTCAGGAACTATAACCTTAAATTCAGGCAGATACTACAGGATGATAGTAAGACACCGGGAAAATACAGGGACTGACGGTGTAAAGGTATGGTACAAAGTTGATACGGATAATGACGGCTCTATTTCAGACGAGACATGGTATATATTCGGAAGTGTAGGCAGTAATCCGGCAAGGAAATATTATATAACATACAGGGCGCCGAATGTCGTATCAACAGAAACCGTAAGATTCATGCACAGCAATTTTATAAACACAGGCGAGCCTGCTTATGATGCCTCCGGGGCAACGACTATTACCTGTGATGTAGGAAGGCATCTATTTTGTGTTACGAGCCTTTCAGACGGCGCAGACCCCGTTATCCGTGTCCTCCAGAATAAGAGCAACAGGATATGGGAATGGGCGTCTAAGGAAAGACCGGTCTGCGATACATCGCTCGGAACGCCTACGGATTATTATATAAGGGTAGAGGTTTGCAATCCCGATGTAGGATTGGAATCGAATTGCAGGAAATATCCAAACGGCTCGAGGCCTTATAAACCCGCCGGACTTTTCCAGAAATACGGCGAGTCCACCGAGACGGTCTGCTCAAAGAGCTTTAACTCATGTAATACGGACAGCGATTGCAATGCTACGGACGAAGAGGTTTGTATTGACAAGGGAAAGATGTTCTTCGGACTCATGACAGGGAGTTATACTAAAAACTTAAGCGGCGGTGTTGTCAGGTGGAATATAGATGCTATAACCCATGCCGTAGATAACAGGAATGTCGGCATTATTAAGACATCGAGTTCGAATATGCTGACTACCCTTGATAAGATAAAGACAAAGGGTTTTAGATATTCGGATTACTCCTATCAGGACACAGGGGCAAACTGCGGATGGATAAGCACAAGGGCAATAACTGAAGGGGAATGCAGGATGTGGGGAAATCCAATTGCAGAGATGATGTATGAGGCAACGAGATATTTTGCGGGCAAGACTGCTCCTACAACGGATTATTCGGCAGGAACTGGAAATACAGGAACGGATGATGCTGCGCTTGGATTGACAAATCAGAGCGATACATCGACAGGCGCCGGTGCTGCAGACAATGACAACTGGATTGCTCCTTATAATAAATATCCAAACTGTTCCAAACCCTTTATAATCGCATTAAGCGATGTCAGTCCGAGTTACGATTCCGACCAACTGCCAGGCGTTGACAGTAATTTCGGCACATTTACAGGAGACATTACAGGGATAGATGTAAAGTCTCTGGCGGACACCATAGGAACAACAGAAAGTATAAATGGAAATAATGCCTTCATAGGGCAGAGCGGCACTGCCCTCGACTATATCTGCTCCTCAAAGCTCGTATCTGCCTTCGGCAGCATCAGGGGATTATGTCCCGAAGAGCCGACAAAAAAAGGCTCTTATTATTCCGCTTCTGTAGCTTATTATGGAAAGACATTGTTCGGCACGAATAACGGCGGCAAGCCTAATATAACCACATACAGCGTCGCGCTCGAATCTCCGGTCCCTGAGATAAAGATAAGCGCGGGCGGAAATACTGTAAAGGTAATACCTGTTGGAAAATCCGTAAGCGGTTGTTTAAGCGTAAACAGCTACTGCGCATCTAAATGCACCATAAGCTATGATTCGGCAACAGGGAAAATCACCTTAAGTAATTGCTCATCGGATGCCTATTGTCCTTCGAACCAGATTGTGGATTTTTATATAGATACATTGACATCCAGTTATGGAAATTTCAGGGTAAATTTCGAGGATGTTGAGCAGGGGGCGGACCACGACATGGATGCCATTGTCCAGTATTCTTATCAGGTCAATGCCGATAATACAGTTACTATAAGCCTTACCTCCTCTTATGCAGCAGGCTGCATAGACCAGGTATTGGGTTTTGTCATTCAAGGAACTACAGAAGACGGTGTTTATCTGCCTGTGAAGGATGCAGATATTGGAAGCTCATCGGACAGCGATACGCCCGCTGCCGTTGCCGGTATGCCGACGACATGGTCGCATACTTTTACGCCGTCTGCTACAAGCGCCACTGCATCTATCCTCAAAAACCCGCTCTGGTATGCGGCAAAATGGGGCGGTTTTGAGGATAAAAACGGGGATGATAAGCCCGACCAATCTTCGGAATGGGATAAAGACGGAGATGGATACCCGGATACCTATTTCCCAGTTACAAATCCTTTACAGATGGAGAAGCAGCTTACTGCGGTATTTAACGATATATTGAGAAGGGTAGGCTCTGCTACATCCATATCCGTTTTAAGCACCTCTGCGAGCGGGGCGGGAAATATCTTTCAGGCATATTTTCTCCCTGCAAAAACGGTTGATAACGAAGATGTAACATGGCTCGGCCATCTCCTCCAGCTTGGCGTAAGCGAAAAGGGGGAGCTTCTCGATAAAAACGGAAATAAGATTACATTTTCCTTCGATGAAACAGAAGGGCAGACCTATATAAACGAAGATGGAGGGGGACAATATGCGCTTACGGATTGGACGGGCTATAAGTGGGATGCAGGTGAGAAACTCCTAACAAAGACCCCTGCGTCGAGGACAATAAAGACATTCGTTGATGCCGATAATGATGGTGTTGTTGACAGCGGAGAATTTATCTCCTTTGAAGTTGCGAACAAAACGACTCTAAAACCGTATCTAATGGCTGCAGACGATACGGAGTCCGCAAATATTATCAATTTTGTCAGAGGCTCTAAAGTATCGGGATACAGGAACAGGACATATAGCGGAACCGACCAATACAAATTTGGAGATATAATTTATTCTACGCCGACTGTCGTAACATCTCCGGCAGAGAACTACAGCCTTCTTTACGGGGACGAGACTTACGGGACATTCTTTAATGCAAAGAAGGGGAGAGACACAGTAGTATATATCGGGGCTAATGACGGCATGCTCCATGCAATTTGCTCCGAAGATAACGGATGCGATAATGGGGCTGCTAAAGGGGAAGAATTATGGAGCTTTATACCCCAAAATCTATTACCCCATTTGCAATGGCTGACCGACCCTAACTATTCCCATGTCTATTATGTGGATTTAAGGGCTAAGGTTACGGATATAAATTTCTCAAATATGGGGACAAACGGATGGAAGACTGTTTTAATCGGAGGCATGAGGCTCGGCGGCGGACAGATCAGCGTTACCGCAGATTTCGGGAGCGGCAGCCAGACAAGAAAATTCCAGTCCTCTTATTTTGCAATCGATATTACAGACCCGCACAATCCTACGCTTTTGTGGGAGTTCACATTATCCGATGCCAGCCTTGGCTTTACCTCATCTTATCCAGCGATTGCAAAGGTTGGGAATAAATGGTTCGTAATTGTCGGCTCGGGGACAAAATCCCTATACACTCCCGACTATACAGGCGCAAGCACGCAGACAGGGAAGATATTCGTCCTCGATGCGAGAAATACAGGGGCATGGACATTAAACTCCACATACTGGAAATTCGATACATCGGTCTCCAATGGATTTATGGGAGACCCGCTTGCAGTTGATATTGATTTTAAGACAAGCAATGCCGCAACGGATGACTCGACAACCTTTAATACTGAGGTTGTATATATTGGAGAGACTTATGACAGCGGCGGCACGCCAAAATGGAGGGGAAAGATGTTCCGTCTCGTTCTTAATGGGGATGTAAATCCGACAAACTGGAATCTATACACGTTCTTCGATGGAAATTCCCTTGCCACTGCAACCCCGATTACAACATCCCCTTCTGCTACAAAGGATGATTTTAACATTCTATGGGTTTACTTCGGCTCGGGCAGGTTTTACAGCGATACGGATAAAACAACATCCACTGCCCACACATTCTTTGGAATAAGGGATTCTTATTGGGACGGCTCGCAGTGGAAGCCCTGCTGGAACGGCACATCATGGAACACAAATACCCAGTGCACGACAAGCGGTATAACGACAACCGCATCTCTTTATAATAGCGGAGATGTTACCTCCGTAGTAGAGGGAGGGAGCAGCGGCACAGTGGTAAATTCGGCAACTTATGGAAGCAATTTATCATGGAATGACTTTGTCAAAAATGTTTCGACAAGCTCGAGCATAAGGGGATGGTATGCCAATCTATCGGCAGGCTCTACGGATGTCGGCGCAGAAAGGGTTATTACAAAACCAACCGTAATTGGAGGAAATGTCCTTTTTACCACATTTATTCCAAAGACTGACATCTGCCAATACGGCGGGACAAGCAATCTCTACTCCCTGTATTATAAGACAGGAACGGCATATAAGGAATCAACATTGGAAACTCCTCTCACAGATGAAGAGAAGCAAGCCGCGGGGTTTACAGGCAGAGAGGTTGCAAAATCCATAAGCCTGGGTTATGGCATGGCATCCGCCCCTGCTATCCACATAGGACAGCAAGAGGGAGGAAAGGCAACCGTATTCGTTCAGGACAGCACCGGTAGAATCAATACCATCGAATACCAGTTAGAGCTTCCAAGGAGCGGAGTAATATCGTGGAAGGAGGTGTAAAAAGATGCAAGATGCAAGACTCAAGATGCAAGAGATAAGAAACAAGGGGCAAGATAAAGGCTTAATTGGATGCAGAGAGACACAGGAAAAAAAGGATTTAAGGCTTCAAAATCTGTGTGTATCCGTGTTTATCTGCGTCCCATTATATATCCTTGCATAATTAAAGCGACATAAAGTGTCATTGCGAGGAGCGTCAGCGACGAAGCAATCTCTTGATTTACCAACAGGTTTAGATTGCTTCGCTGTCGCTCGCAATGACAAACT
>Ga0114944_1000372_pt1 | contig 11477 bp, 9 predicted proteins | sample OV2TP2_FD_89582 | JGI IMG/M metagenome (GOLD analysis project Ga0114944, IMG submission 89582) | Hot spring microbial communities from Beatty, Nevada to study Microbial Dark Matter (Phase II) - OV2 TP2 | ecosystem: Environmental > Aquatic > Thermal springs > Hot (42-90C) | place: USA: Beatty... | reverse complement strand
TTCCCGATTCGGGCCACCTGGCGGAGAACCAGCGCCCGTGCCTGCTGCCGCATCCTCCCCTGGTGTGGGAGTGCCGGGCTCGGTGTCCTCGACACCTTCACGCGTGCCGATTTCTGTTCGGGGCCGCCTGGCCAGGCGTTGTGCGCCGCGCCGCTCGCGCCAGTCCGGGCTGACGGGCTTCGGCATCCGCGCGGCGGCCAGCGCGTCCCAGTCGAAGGTCAGCTCCGGGTACTCGGCCTGCAGCACCCTGCGTGACTCGGGATCGAACGGCTGTCGCCCGACCTTCACACCCGGCGGAGTACGGAACCAGTACAACATCCGCGGCGGAGCGCCGCTGCCGCGTGGCGGAATGTCCATGAGATAGACATGCTCGTAGCCTCGCCTGTCGCGGGAGAACCTTACGAACGGCACGATTGGGTGGGCTACTTGCGCTTCTGCGAGCGCCGGGCCTTCCCTCGGCCGGCCACCCTGGCAGCGCGTTGCTGGCGAGTGGGGCGTGCGACCAGACGCTTGGCGCGCGCAGCAGGGGGGCGGACCGGGCGGCGCGGTGTGGCCGGCGCCGCGTCGCGCGTGCGGTGGACCATCGTAAACCGGACGTCCTCGCCAACCGAGTGGTAGCTCCAGATTTCGTTCACCACGATCTGGTTGTCCTCGCACAGCCGACGGGCGACATCGACCATTCCGGCAGGCACGTAGAGATGGAAGGCGGGTCGGAGCTTCGAAAACTCTCGCCACTGGGACAACGCTTCGAGATGGTTGACCGATTCGCCGGTTTCGACCTCGACGATCGCCTCGACGCGGCGCCCGCGGTCCGGCGTCATCAGGACGACATCGGGATAGGTGGCGAGCGCGCCGCCGCCGACGGCCGCGTTCCGCTCGATGCCCGGATTGACTCCGACCTCGTAGCGGCGCCGGCTCCTGGACTGAATCAGGCGGATGATTCGATCGTGCTCGAGTTGCTCGCGGACTGGCCGCACCAGGATCGGGCTCACCAGACCCTCCATCCTCCGCCAGATTCAGCAACCCGTGGCGGTTGCGGCACCGCGGGCTCGGACCTGGCCCCTCCGACGACTCCGACGGCTCGATGCGTGTGAGGACGCGGTTGCACGTACACGAAGACGAAACTGGCTATTCTAGCACGAGCCCACGGCACGGCCCGCTTGGGCTCCGACGCGTCGGCTACAATGACCGCGACGGATTCAACTACTTGCAGCGACAGAATCCACAGGGTGACGCGTTGAAAGACACCGGGGACCGCTTCCTCCGGGCGTGCCGCCGGCAGAGGGTGGACGCGACCCCTGTCTGGTTCATGCGCCAGGCTGGCCGCTACATGCGCGAGTATCGCGCGCTCCGCGAGCGCCACTCGCTCCTCGATCTGTGTCGCACGCCCGACCTCGCCACGGAGGTGACACTCCAGCCGGTTCGGCGCATCGACGTGGACGCGGCCATCCTCTTCTCGGACCTCCTGCTGCCACTCGAGCCGATGGGTATCAGGTTTGACTTCATCCAGGGTGAAGGCCCGGCCATCGACAACCCGATTCAGTCGGCGGCAGACGTCGACCGTCTTCGGTGCTTCGAGCCACGCGAAGCGCTTTCGCACGTGCTCGACACGATCCGCCAGGTCAAGCGTGAGCTTGGCGGACGCGTGCCGCTCATCGGCTTCGCCGGCGCCCCGTTCACGCTCGCCTCGTATGCCATCGAGGGCGGCCACTCCAGCTCGTTCGCGCGGACAAAGGCCCTCATGTACGGCACGCCTGACGCGTGGCACCGGCTCTGCCATCAGCTGGCGACGGTCGCGGCCGACTATCTCAGCGCGCAGATTGAAGCCGGTGTCGACGCCGTCCAGGTGTTCGATTCCTGGGTCGGCGCGCTGAACGCGCGCGACTATCGCGAGTTCATCCTTCCGCACAGCTCGCGCATCTTCGCAGCACTGGCGAGGCATGGCGTGCCGACGATTCATTTCGGCGTCGGCACGAGCGCGATCCTGGGAGAGCTTCGCGAAGCCGGAGGTGACGTCATCGGGGCCGACTGGCGCACGCCACTCGACGAGGCCTGGGAACGCATCGGCTTTGACCGCGCGGTCCAGGGCAATCTCGATCCCACACTGCTGCTGGGACCCATCGATCGGGCGATTGCCGGTGCCGACGATGTGCTGGCGCGCGCGGGCGGACGGCCCGGACACATCTTCAACCTGGGTCACGGCATTCTGCCCTCGACACCGCTCGAGCACGTGCAGGCGCTGGCCAGGTTCGTGCACCAGAGGACGCGGTTCGCATGAGCGTCAGCGGAGTCCTCCTGATGGCCCACGGCACGCCGGACTCGCTGGACGATCTGCCGGAATACCTGCGGCTGGTCCGTGGCGGACGCGAGCCGTCGGCCGACCTGGTGGCCGAGATGCGTGGGAACTACGAGGCGATCGGCGGACGCTCCCCACTGACCGACCTCACGCTCGCACAAGCCCAGGCGCTCGGAAGCCGTCTCGGATCCTCGGTTCGCATCCAAGTCGGCATGCGCAACTGGCGGCCGTTCATCCGCGACGCCGTTGCGATGCTGGCGGCCCAGGGCGTTCGCCGGGTGGTCGGCATCCCCCTGGCGCCGCAGTTCTCGACGCTCAGCGTCGCGAAGTACTTCGACGCCGCAACAGCCGCTCTTCCGCCGGGCCTCACCCTGGAGCCGGTATTCTCGTTTCACGATCACCCGCTGCTCGTCGAGGCCTTCGCCCAGCGCGTGCGCGAGGCCCGGCCGCGTGCGGACGAAGACGTCATCTTCACGGCGCACAGCCTGCCTGCCCGCGCGGCTCGCAGTGGCGACCGCTACGCGCGTGAGGTCGCCGCGACAGCGAGAGCCGTCGCCGCCAGGGCCGGCCTGCCGCGGTACCGCCGGGCGTTTCAGAGCGCGGGCCGCACGAGCGAGCCGTGGATGGGCCTGGATCTGAGCGACCTGATTCGACATCGTGTGGCCCGCGGGGTGCGCAGGTTTCTGGTCGCGCCGATCGGGTTCGTGTGCGACCACACCGAGATCCTGTTCGACATCGATGTGCAGGCTCGACGCACGGCCGAGTCGCTCGGCGCCGTTCTCCGGCGCACCGAGTCGCTCAACACCTCACCCACCTTCATCGCGGCGCTCGAGGCGCTCGTGCGGGAACGACTGTGGTCGTAGTCGTCGGCGGCGGCATGGCAGGGCTGGCGGCAGCGTACGAGCTCACTCGCCGGCACATCGAGTTCACGCTGCTCGAGGCGAGCGACCGTGTCGGAGGCGTCGTGCTGAGCGAGCAGGTCGAAGGCTTCACAATCGATGCCGGCCCCGATGCGCTGCTGGTCCAGAAGCCCGACGGCGTCAGGCTCTGCGAGGAGCTGGGCCTCGGCGAGCGGCTGATTCCCACCAAGTTGCCGCGCCTCGCCTACATCCAGCGCGCCGGGCGTCTCCATCCGCTGCCGGCCGCGTCAGTGCTGGGCATCCCGACGAGGCTCGGCCCGCTCGTGCGAACAGGACTGTTCTCGGTTCCCGGCAAATTGCGCATGGGCGCCGAGTGGTTCGTTCCTCCGCGCGCGGCGGGAGGTGATGAGTCGATCGCCCACTTCATGGCGCGGCGGTTCGGCCGCGAGGCCGTCACCTACCTCGCCGAGCCGCTCCTGGCTGGCATCCATGCGGGAGACGTTGATCGGCTGTCGGTCGGCGCGCTCTTTCCCCGTTTGACGGAAGCCGAGCGTCAATACGGGAGCCTGCTGCGCGCCTTCCGGCACAATGCCAGCTCGCCGGCCGCAACGCATTCGACGTCTGGCGGCGCCTTCAGGTCGCTGCCCGGCGGCCTGAGCGAGCTGGTGGTAGCTCTTTGTGCCGCCCTTCCGCACGGCTCGATGCGGCTTCGCTCGCCCGTCGCCCGCGTGCTGGCCGCGCCTGGGTCAGGCGACCCGTTAGGGCTGGAGATGGCGTCTGGCGAACACGTGGCCGCCCGAGCCGTCATCGTCGCGACCCCCGCCTTCGTCACGGCGCGAATCCTGGGCGAGCTGGACCCCGGGCTCTCGTCCCTGTGCGGCGAGGTGCCGTACGCGTCGACGGCCACCATCGCGCTGGCGTTCCGGCGCGACGCGGTGGGAGATCCGTTGAACGGTTCGGGCTTTGTCGTGCCGCGCGTCGAGCGCTCCGGCATCCTCGCCGGCTCGTGGCTGTCATCGAAATGGGCACACCGGGCGCCCGCCGATCACGTGTTGCTGCGGACGTTCGTCGGCGGCGCGAGGGATCCCAAGGCACTTGAGCGATCGGACGCCGAGCTGGTGGCGCTTTCCCTTCGGGCGCTCGGGCCCCTTCTGCAGATCACGGGCCCACCCGTGCTGTCGCGCGTCTACCGGTGGGAACGCGCCAGCGCCCAGCACGAGGTGGGCCATCTCGACCGGGTGGCAGCCATCGACCGCGCCCTCGCGCGCCACGCCGGACTGTTCATCACCGGGAGCGGGTTCCGCGGTGTGGGCATTCCCGATTGCGTCGCAGACGGACGGGCGACAGCCACACAGGTCTCCACGTGGCTCGAGCAGCAGAACGCCGCCCCGGCGGCGACACGCCGGTGAGCAGGCCCGTTCACATCATCGGGGTGCCGCTCGATCTTGGCGGCGGGCGGCGCGGGGTCGACATGGGGCCGTCGGCGTTGCGGATTGCCGGCCTCGGCGAGCAGCTGCGCGCGCTGGGCCTCGTGGTCGAGGACCACGGCGATCTGCCGGCGCCCATCGCGGAGACCGAACCGGAACGCGACGAGCGGAAGAAGTACATCCAGGCGATCGTCAGGGTCTGCGAGGAGGTCTATCGCGCCGCGCTGGCGTCGCTCGATTCGGGGGCGCTGCCGATCGTGCTCGGCGGCGATCACAGCGTGGGCGCCGGATCGGTGGCCGCGGCCTCCCGCTGGGCGCGCACGAGACGTGCACTGCCGATAGGCCTGCTGTGGGTGGACGCCCACGGCGACATGAACACGCCCGCCAGCTCGCCAAGCGGCAACGTGCACGGGATGCCGCTTGCTGCGCTGCTCGGACCCGAGCCCTCCGAGCTGGCGGGGATCGGTGGCTTCACGCCCAAGGTGCAGCCGGCGCACACCGTGCTCATCGGCGTCAGGAACCTCGACGAACGCGAAAAGGATCTGGTGCGTGCCTCGCGAGTCCATGTGTTCACCATGAAGGATATCGATCGGCGAGGCGTGGCGGCGGTCGCCGAGGAAGCCGTCGCGCTGGCCGGCAGGGACACGGCGGGGATCCACGTTTCCTTCGACATGGACGTCTGCGATCCGACGATTGCGCCAGGCGTCGGCACGCCGGTCAAGGGCGGCCTCAACTACCGCGAAGCGCACACGCTCATGGAGATCGTCGCCGACAGCGGTCTTCTCACCTCGCTCGATCTGGTGGAAGTGAATCCCACGCTCGACGTGCGCAACGCGACCGCGCGGCTCGGGACCGAACTGGCGCTGTCGGCGCTCGGCAAGCAGATCCTCTAGAATGGAGCTGCAATCTGGTCCTGTGGACGGCGGAGGACCAGATTGATGATCGTCTCGGACCCGGTAGCTCAGTGGTAGAGCATCTGACTTTTAATCAGAGGGCCGTGAGTTCGATCCTCACCCGGGTCACCAGCATTTCGGCCTGATTTCGACCGTCTAGCACGATCACAAGCACAGCTATCGGCGATTGGGATACACCTGCTTTGTCATCCTGCGCTCTGCGAGCCCCGAGGGCCGGGCCCGGACGGTGATCGATCAGAGGGGGGCTGCCCCTTGGTCGGCATCTACGGCGCGCGCGATTGCTGCGGCGCGTGCCTCCATGTACGCGAGCAGGTCGGGCATGTCGGGATGGCTGCGCAGCGGCGCCAACATCTGATCGACCTCTCGCACGAACCGGCCGTTCACGGAGCTGCGCCATGCCGCAGCCACCACATCGCGTCGTCATTGGCGCCGGCCGCGGTCAGCACCTGAGCGACATTCCAGCAGAGCTGTTCTCAAGGCTACCGCGACTGAATATCATGATGATCGTCGCAAGCGTGAATGGCGATTCCGGTCGCCGGGCCCTGGGTTCATCCAGGAAGGCGCCCCAAAATCTTGACCGTGATTGCCTCGTTGATTCATGCTGGCCCTGAATCGGCCGCTGAAGAAATGAAACTCACGTCGGGCACGCGGCTCGGCCCTTACGAGATCCTCGCGTTCGTGGGTGCCGGCGGCATGGGCGACGTCTACAAGGCTCGTGACGCTCGCCTGGACCGGATTGTCGCGATCAAAGTCCTGCTCGAATCGCTGGCGGCCGATCCCCAGTTCCGCGAACGCTTCGACCGCGAGGCGTGCCCAGCGCCTCGGCGCTCACGCCGTTGCGCTGGCTGGACCGGTCAGGCGCACATCTCCGTACGCTTGGAGAGCCCGACGAGTATCAGAATCCGGTGATATCTCCTGACGGGTCGCAAGTTGCCTTCGAGCGGGCCGACGACATTTGGATCGTTGATTCATCAGGGGGCAGGACGCGCAAGTTGACCACGCAGGCCAGCTTCCCGATCTGGTCGCCTGAGGGAGACCGTATCCTTTTTGGCTCAGATCGGGATGGCAGACACGGTCTCTATGAGAAACGGGCCAGTGGCAGTCAAGCCGACCAATTGCTCTCGGAGACTCCTGTGACGATGACGATCCCGATACCTTTCGGGTGGTCTGCGGAGGGCCGGGTCGTCTCGTTCAGCTACATACACCCCGAGCGCTCGTACGAGTTGTTGATCCTGCCGATGTCTGGAGACCGGCAGCCGACAGTGTTCCTTGGGACTCCGGCCTACGAAGGGGCTGGCACTGTTTCGCCGGATGGGCGCTGGATAGCGTACCACTCGAATGCAAACGGCCAATTTCAGATCTACGTGGAACAGCTTCCAAGGTCGGGAACCGAGTGGCAAATCACCACGCGCGGGGGCTCCCGGCCGCGGTGGAGGCGCGACGGGCGGGAGCTGTACTACCTCTCTCCGGCCAACGAGGTGATGGCCGTTGATATCAGCACGGCCGGAGATGCCGTCGATTTCGGCGTTCCCCACGCGCTCTTTCAGGTGCCGTTCAGGGAGTCGCCTGTTCAACGCAACGTCTTCGACGTGACGGCCGACGGTCAGCGTTTCCTGGTCAACACACTCGTCGAGGGCTCGCGCTCCGGCTCGATCACATGGGTCCTCAACTGGGCGGCGGATCTCGTACCGGGAACCGCGCGCTAATGCGACGTTGCTATCGGTTTGGATCCGGGCATGCCGGAGTGACGGTGCCGACGGGACGGACCAGCTTGCCGGCCCGATCGCGGCATATCAGATCCTGGGGCGCCCTGCCCGCTTTGTTCTTGACGTCCAGCTTTGCCCCATGATCGACCAGGAGCTGAACGACCGTCGAGAACGCAAGCGATGCGGCGGCGTGGAGCGCGGTGTTCCCGTTGCGGTCCGCGGCGTTCACGTCGCTGCCCAGCTCGAGCGCCAACCTGGTCCCTTCGAACGTCGGCCGCTCGCCGGCCGCCATGATCAATTGCGCGGCGTCGACCCCGAAGTTCTGCCCACGGCGGTTTGCCGAGCCACTCGCCGTCCAGCCGGCGCCCGCGATCGCCATGAGCGGCGTCGTGCCGTCGTCGGCCGACAGGCGATGATCGGCGCCGTAGCCAACGAGGACGCGCATGATCTCGATCTCTGCGTACTTGGCGGCCAGCAGAAATGGCGTCGCGCCGACGAGCGCGCCCGACAACGCGTACCAGGAGCTGTCACGTTGCTGCCGGCTTCCCTTCGTGAGGCGGACGTTCGGATCGGCCCCGTGCGCGCAGAGCGCCTTCACCAGCTCCAGATCGCCACGCAGCACCGCGGCGTGCAGGGCGGCGTATCCCGCGGTGGTGTCGTTCGGGTTCGCCCCGCGATCCAGGAGAAACGCCGCGAACGCGCCCTGCCCGCTGAAGCTGGCCGTCACCAGCGCCGACTCGCCGTTGGGCGCCGCTTCGTTCACGTCAGCGCCTGCGTCGAGCAGGAGCCGGGCGTTGTCGATGCGCCCATGTCGGGCCGCGAAGAGCAGCGGCGTCGCCCCGCCCTGGGGCTGCAACACGGCGTCGCGGAAGTTTCCGCCGCCGCCCCCGAGACTGACCGGCAGCAGCCGACTGGTTGAGCGCGCGTGAACGTCCGCACCGTGCGCGAGCAAGGCCCGCACGACGTCTGGAGCCTCCTGTGCCGCCGCCCACATCAGCGCCGTCTGCCCATGCGACGCTTCCTGTGCATTCACGTTGGTCGCCCCGTGCTCGAACAGTGCAGTCACTCCGTCAACGCTGCCAGTCCGCGTGCACGTCATGAGAGGCGTTTCGCCCATCGAGGTTGCCGCATTTGGATCGGCGCCGGCGGACAGGAGCTTCTTCACCACCGCTGCGTTCCTGTTGGTGCATGCCAGCGAGAGCGGAGTGACACCGTAGTCGTTGGCGGCTTTCACATTGGCGCCTGCGCGGAGCAACCCATCGATCGTCTCGACATCGTCGCGCACGACCGCCCAGTGCAGCGCCGTCGCGCCGTCGCCCTCGCGTGCATTCACGTCGGCTTTCTGCCGGAGCAGCGCTCGCACCGCCTCGCGGTCCTGTTCTCTGACCGCGTCGATCAGGGGGATGTCGCCCGCACTCGCCGAGACGCCCGCCACCCAGAGCACTGCCGCTGCTCCCGCGGCTACCGACTTGTTGCACCGCATACAGCTTCCCTCCGGCCGTCTCTCTGCGTGCTGCCAGTTGGCGGAAAACGGGGTCGCGAGGCCCGGTTTTCTACCCGAGGTTCGACAGTTCGCGGATCTCGCCGTCGCTCCCGCTGAAGCGATCGAGGAGGACGCCCAGCTTCAGCAGCATCGTGTACTGGAGATTGGTCAGCGGCGTACCCTTGGCACAAATCAGGTGACGCCCACCCTTGATTTCCCCGCCGCCGCCTCCGACCACCAGGATTGGCAGGTTCTCGGTCGTGTGTCTGTTCGAATCGCGTATCGCTCCGCCGTAGAGGAACATCACCTGGTCGAGCAACGAGCTCTCGCCGTCTGTCGTCGATTTCAGCTTGACGAGGAACTCACTGAACAGTTGCATGTGATACGCGTTGATCCGCGCCAGCTTCTCGAGGCGCACCGGGTCGTTCTGGTGATGACTGAGCGGGTGGTGCGGCTCGGTGACGCCGATCTGCGGATAGGTCGCGCCGCTCTCCTCGCGGCCGCACATGAAGGTGACGACTCTCGTGAGGTCGGTCTGATAGGCCAGCACCATCAGGTCGTACATGATTCTCACGTGCTCTTCAAAGGACATGGGGATCCCCGCCGGGGACGCCACAGCCGGGAGCTCGCGGTCTGCCTGCCGTTCCGCCATCTGAATGCGCCGCTCGATCTCGCGGACCGACTGCAGATATTCGTCGAGCTTGCGCCGATCGGAGGGCGCCAGACGCCCCTCCAGATGGGCGACCTTCCCCATCACCGCGTCGAGAATGCTCCGCTGCCGCTCGACGCGCGCCAGACGGGCCTCGGCACTCGTGCTTCCGACATCGCCGAACAACCGCTCGAACACGATGCGCGGATTCGTTTCGCGCGGCATCGGCGTGGTCCGATTGGCCCACGAGTTGTTGAGATACGCACAGCTGAAGCCGCCGTCGCAGGTGGCCACGCCGTAGACGGTATCTCCGCCCTCGATCGAGAGCTCCAACGAGGGCATCGGGGTCTCACGCCCCAGGCCCGCCGCGGCGGCCGCGACTTGGTCCATCGACGTGCCCAGCTCCAGCGCCGATCCGGTCGTGCGCTTGGGACGGGCGCCGGTCAGGAATGCCCCCGCCGCCTGGGAATGCGTCGTGCCGCCGCCAGGCGGCGCACCAACGCTATCGAGGCCAGTCATCACCAGCACGTGCTCGCGCACCGGCGCCAACGGTTTCAGGCTCGGCGTCCACTCGAAGTCGGCGCCCGCCGTCTTCGGCATCCAGTACTCGAGAGGGGCGCCATTGGGCACGGTGACCACACCGAGCCGCCTCTTGGGAGCGGCAGCCCTGGCCAGCGCGGTGAACGCCGGCACCATTCCGTCCAGGAGGGGCAACGCCAACGCGGTGCCCACACCGCGCAGCATCGTACGACGCGGGATCGCCTTCTTCGTCACGATCATGAGCCTATCCTCCTCGTCGGAAATGGCGTGCTGTTCACGATCCCCAGAATAACCGCCGACCAGCGAGACTCGTGCGCCGCCGCTTCCCTCTGGATACGCCGGACGGCCGGCATGTCTGACGCTTCCAACCGGCGGCCCAACGCATACGTTAGCAGCCTTTCAATCACGGTCCCGATGAATTCGTCCTGTCGACTGACCAAGATCTGGCGCAAACCGGTCGCGCCGTCAAACGTGCTCCCGTCGGGCGCCACGCCGGTTGGATCGATGGCGGGACCCTCCTCGCCCGGAATGCCCGTCTCCTCGGTCGTGCGCCAGCGCCCGATCCCATCGAAGTTCTCCAGCGCGAACCCGAGCGGATCCATCATCCGATGGCACGTCGCGCAGACCGGATTCTGCCGATGGACCTCCATGCGCTCGCGCAGCGAGGTCGGCGGTGTGCCTTCTTCGCGCGCCTTCAGCGGTGGGACATTGGCTGGTGGCGGTGCCGGGGGCGTTCCCAGCATGGTCTCGAGCACCCATTTGCCGCGCGTGACCGGCGACGTTCGGTTGGCATAGGAGGTCAGCGTCAGGATGCTCGCTTGCCCCAGGATGCCTGCCCGCCGATCGTCGGACCACGTTACCCGCCGAAAGTGGTTCCCGTACACGTTTGGGATCCCGTAGTGACGGGCCAGACGTTCGTTGACGAACGTGTAGTTCGCCGTCACCAGCTCCACGACCGGCCGATCCTCACGAAGCTGCGCCTCGAGAAACAGCTGTGTCTCCCGCTGCATCGCGACGCGCAGGTTCTCGTCGAATGCGGAGAACACGGTCGGGTCCGGCGATGCGTTTCGCAACTTGCGAAGCCCGAGCCACTGCCCGACAAAGCTGTCCGTCAGTGAGTCCCTCGCGCGACGGTCCGCGAGCATCCGGCGCACCTGCCGCTCGAGCACGGCCGGGTCCCTCAGCGTGCCTTTCGCCGCCGCATCGAACAGCTCGTCGTCGGGGATGCTTCCCCAGAGAAAGAACGACAGCCGCGAGGCCAGTTCGACGTCGCTGACGCGATAGGCGACGCCCGACTCGACCTGCGCGGAGGGTTTCCGCTCGACGCGGAACACGAACTCCGGATCGGTCAGGATGAACTCCAATGCGGCCTGGATCCCTGCGTCGAACCGACCCTCGCGCCGTCCGGCGCCGTAGAAGCTCATGAGGGTCGTGATGTCTCGAGACGTCACGGAGCGACGATAGGCGCGCTGCGCAAGCGAGCCGAGAATCTGCTCCGCGCACTTCGTCTCGTCGCTGCTGGTCTTGGGCCGACAGACGAAAATCTTCTGCCGGCTCACCGTCTCGGTCGGCGCTTGACCATTGAGCGGCCCGGTGATCACC
>Ga0114944_1000371_pt1 | contig 11481 bp, 13 predicted proteins | sample OV2TP2_FD_89582 | JGI IMG/M metagenome (GOLD analysis project Ga0114944, IMG submission 89582) | Hot spring microbial communities from Beatty, Nevada to study Microbial Dark Matter (Phase II) - OV2 TP2 | ecosystem: Environmental > Aquatic > Thermal springs > Hot (42-90C) | place: USA: Beatty... | reverse complement strand
TGGCAGATACTGCGCTCAAGACCGCCAATTCGGGTTATCTTACAAGGAGGCTTGTTGATGTTTCGCATGATATAGTAATAAAAGAAGAAGACTGCGGAACTATAAACGGCATCGAGGTCGAGTCGCTTATCGAAAGCGGAGAGATTATACAGTCATTGGGAGAAAGGATACTTGGCAGGATAGCTCTTGAAGATATAGCCGATCCCTTTACCGAGGAAGTGTTGATAAAGGCGAATGAGGAGATAGACGAAGATGCGGTAGAGAGGATTGAGAATGCAGGCATAGAAAAAATAAAGATTCGGTCGGTGCTTACATGCGAGTCTTCAGACGGGGTTTGCGCCAGATGTTACGGCAGGAATCTTGGCACAGGCGAACTCGTTGCGCTAGGCGAGGCCGTTGGTATAATAGCGGCACAGTCAATCGGCGAGCCTGGAACCCAGCTTACCATGAGGACATTCCATATCGGAGGAACGGCCAGCAGGGTAGTAGAGCAGACCACGCTTCAAACCAAAAAGGGAGGGACCGTAAAATATTCCGATTTAAAAACCGTGGTAAACAGACACGGAGATATTGTCGTTATGAACAGGAACGGTTCTATAATAATTCAAGATGAACATGGAAGAGAAAAGGAGAGATATAAAGTTGTTTACGGCGCAAAACTGAAAGTAAAGGACGGGCAGACGGCACCGGAAGGTCATACACTAGTAGAATGGGATCCGTATACTATGTCCATACTTACAGAGCTTGCCGGAAAGGCTGCATTTGGAGATATTATAGAGGGAGTAACGGTACAAGAAAGAACCGATGAAGTGACGGGGCTGGTGCAAAAGGTAATACTTGAGCATCGTGAAGAGAAACTTCAGCCGAGAATATCCATTAAAGATATTAAAGATGCCAAAAAGACGATTGGCAGATATCTCCTTCCTGCCGGCGCCCATATTGCAGTAGCAGAAGGTGAGATAGTTTCTGCAGGGGATGTAATCGCCAAGATACCAAGGGAGACCACAAAGACAAAGGATATTACGGGAGGTCTTCCAAGGGTTGCGGAACTCTTTGAGGCAAGAAAACCCCATGAGAAGGCGATAATTACCGAGATAAACGGAACAGTCAAACTCGGGGGATTTGTGCAGGGGAAGAGGCTTGTTACTATCGTTGCCGATGATGGAGAAAAGAGGGATTACCTGATTTCAAGGGGAAAGCATGTCAGCGTCCATGAAGGCGACAGGGTCAAGGCAGGCGAGCCGTTAATGGATGGAGTTGTCGACCCGCACGATATCCTGAATGTCCTCGGTGTAGAGGAGCTTCAAAAATACCTGGTTAATGAAGTGCAGGAGGTTTACAGGCTTCAGGGTGTTCATATAAACGATAAACATATCGAGGTAATAGTCAGGCAGATGCTTAAGCACCTCACTGTCGAAGACGCAGGCGACACTGATTTTCTTGTGGGGGAGCAGGTGCCGAAAACCGTATTTGCACGAAAGAATGAGGAAATAAAACTTGAGGGCGGGAAACCTGCAAAGGGGAGACCGACTCTTCTCGGCATAACAAAATCTTCTCTCAGTACGGAGAGTTTTATATCTGCCGCATCTTTTCAGGAGACGACAAGGGTGCTTACCGAGGTCAGCATAAGCGGCAAGGTGGATTATTTGAAAGGGCTTAAAGAAAATGTGATTATGGGAAGACTTATACCGGCAGGGACGGGAGCAAAGCAATATCGGGATATTTCGGTAGAGATGGAGAAGCCTTTGGCCGGAGAGGAAAAAGAAGAGTTCGTTGAGGCTGAAGCAGTAGCCGTCGAATAGGAAGAAGAAAAGTTATTTTTTTGTATTTTTTTGCATTAAATGCTTGACATTGAAAAAATACTTAGTATAATAGATATTTTAACTTTGAATTAAAAAGGGCGGCTGCGCCGCTCAAATTTTGCCTGATGCCGAATTTTTTTTGGGCGGGTTCGGCGCAGGAAGAATGGAGATAATTAATTGCCGACTATAAATCAGTTAATAAGGAAGGGTAGAGAGCAGCTTGAAAACAAGACCAGCAGTCCTGCATTGATAAGATGTCCGCAGAAGAGGGGGGTATGTGTCAGGGTTTATACTACAACCCCTAAAAAGCCAAATTCAGCCCTCAGAAAAGTTGCAAGGGTTAGATTGACAAATAGCATAGAGGTTACCACTTATATTCCTGGCATCGGACATAATCTTCAGGAGCATGCTATAGTTTTGATAAGGGGCGGGAGGGTTAAGGATCTTCCGGGTGTCCGTTATCATGTGATACGTGGCTCTCTCGATACCTTAGGAGTTCAGAATCGGATGCAGGCGCGGTCGAAGTATGGGGCGAAGAGACCGAAGAAGCAGTAAACAAGATGCAAGTTGCAAGATGCAAGTAAAAGACTTGAAACTTGCAACCTGCAGCTTGAAACTTTAAAAGGGAATTTATGGCAAGAAGAAAGGTTTCTATTAAAAGGGTTATAATATCGGATCTTAAATACAATGATCCGGTTGCAGCGAAGATGATAAATATTATTATGAAAGATGGCATGAAAAGCATTGCCGAGTCTGTTCTTTATGATGCTCTGGATTTGATTAAAGAGAAGAGCAAGGATGACCCTTTAAAGGTGTTCAAAAAGGCCATCGATAATGTGAAACCCATCCTCGAGGTGAAACCCAGAAGGGTAGGGGGGGCAACCTATCAGATACCAGTAGATATAAGGCAGGAACGAAGGGTTGCGCTTGCTATACGATGGATAATAAGCAGTGCTAGATCCCGTGGAGAAAAGACGATGCAGGAAAGATTGGCAGGAGAGATTTTAGACGCCTTTAATAAAACAGGTCTATCTATAAAGAAAAGGGAAGATACTCATAAAATGGCAGATGCAAATAGGGCATTCTCGCATTACAAATGGTGAGGATACTGCAAAAAACTTTTTTCTCACTTCCGTTAAATTTTCTTTTGTTCTGTTTTTAAAATTATTATGGGTCAAAATAAAATTTAAAAAGTCGTTCAAAAAAGGTTTTTTGCAGTATTGTTAATGATAGAGGGAAGATGGCACGAAAGGTATCGTTAGAAAAGGTAAGAAATATCGGAATAATAGCTCATATAGATGCGGGCAAAACTACGACTACGGAGAGGGTGCTGTTCTATACAGGCAGGACGCATCGTATCGGCGATGTAGACGACGGCAATACCACTATGGACTGGATGGAGCAGGAGCAGGAGAGGGGGATAACGATTACTTCCGCAGCTACCACATGTTCATGGCTGGACCACAGTATAAATATAATAGATACGCCCGGGCATGTTGATTTTACCGTAGAGGTGGAGAGATCCTTGAGGGTTCTTGACGGGGCGGTCGGAGTTTTCTGTGCCGTTGGGGGTGTTCAGCCTCAATCGGAGACGGTGTGGAGACAGGCGGATAGATACAGAGTTCCAAGAATAGCCTTTGTAAATAAAATGGACAGGGTCGGCGCAAATTTTTTCGGATGTGTCGAGCAGATAAAAAATAAGCTTGGGGCGAATCCGGTTCCTTTGCAAATACCTTATGGTGCCGAAGATAGTTTTATAGGGGTTATAGACCTTATAAAGATGAAGGCAATCGTATATGAAGATCATGAAGCCAGAGGGAGTGTATATAAAGAGATAGAGGTTCCGAATGAATATAAAAACAAGGCTATGGAGCTTAGGGCAAAATTGATAGAGGCTGCGGCAGAACATGATGATGTATTGATGGAAAAGTATCTCGGCAGCGAGGAATTATCGAATGAGGAGATTGAGGCCGGCATCAGAAAAGGGGCTCTGTCAATGAAAATAACGCCGGTTTTATGCGGCGCATCTTTTAAAAATAAAGCTGTCCAGCCCCTCCTCGATGCAGTTATAAAATATCTTCCCTCTCCGGTAGATATTCCGTCTATAAAGGGGATAAACCCTCGGACTGAAAAGGAAGATATTCGTCATGCCGATGATAATGAGCCGTTTTCCGCTCTTGCATTTAAAATAATGACCGATCCCTTTGTCGGGCACCTGACATTTTTCAGGGTTTATTCGGGTGTTCTTACCGGCGGCTCTTATGTTTATAATCCTGTTCGGGATGTAAACGAGAGAATAGGCCGTCTGGTTAAAATGCACGCCAATAAGAGAGAAGATGTAGATGAGATAAGGGCAGGTGACATCGGGGCTGCCGTAGGATTGAAGAAGACGCTTACCGGCGATACCCTTTGCAGGGAAGATAAGCCGATAATTCTCGAAGCGATGCAATTCCCCGAGCCTGTTATATCGGTTGCTATAGAACCTAAAACAAAGGCGGAGCAAGATAAACTCGGTGAATCTCTTGCTAAGTTGGCGCAGGAAGATCCTACTTTTAAGGTAAAGGTGGATGAAGAAACCGGACAGACTATAATTTCAGGAATGGGAGAGCTTCATCTTGAGATACTGGTAGATAGATTGAAAAGGGAATTTAGTATAAACGCTAATGTGTCAAAGCCTCAGGTATCCTATAAGGAGACGATAAAAAAGCTGGTAGAGTCCGAAGGTAAATTTATCCGGCAGTCGGGAGGCAGGGGGCAGTATGGCCATGTATGGATTAATGTAGAGCCTCTCGAGCCTGGCAAGGGATTTGAGTTTGAAAATGATATAGTCGGCGGTTCGATACCCCGTGAATATATACCTGCAGTGCAAAAGGGCGTAGTAGAGGCAATGGAAAACGGAGTGTTGGCAGGTTATCCGGTGGTAGATATTAAGGTAACTCTTACTGATGGTTCTTATCACGATGTGGATTCATCTGAAATGGCTTTTAAGATTGCGGGTTCTATGGCATTTAAGAGCGGTTGTCAAAAGGCAAATCCGGTTATATTGGAACCGATAATGGATGTAGAGGTGGTTGTGCCGGATGACTATATGGGAGATGTTATCGGCGATTTAAATTCCAGAAGGGGAAAGATAAATAAGATGGAGCAGAGAGGAAATGCGAGGATAATACGGGTTTTTGTTCCTCTCTCGGAGATGTTCGGATATGCTACGGATCTTCGCTCCTCAACTCAGGGCAGGGCTACATATACAATGGAATTCCATCATTATGAGGAAGTTCCGAGAACTTTAAGCGATGAGATTATATCGAAGGCAACCGGAGGAGTAAGAGAAAAGGTAGCAGTATAAAGAAACCGGTTAAACTGTTTGAACCGTTTTATTAGGAGGGCTAAATATGGCAAAGGAGAAATTTGAGAGGACGAAGCCTCATATAAATGTAGGGACGATAGGGCATGTAGATCATGGCAAGACGACATTAACTGCAGCGATAACTGAGGTATTATCCAAGAAGGGGTTGGCGGATTATGTGCCGTATGATCAGATAGACAAAGCGCCTGAAGAGAGGGAGAGGGGAATAACGATAAGCATAGCGCATATAGAATACCAGACGGAAAAAAGGCACTATGCCCATGTAGACTGTCCCGGGCATGCGGACTATGTAAAGAACATGATAACCGGAGCTGCGCAGATGGACGGAGCGATACTGGTGGTGAGCGCTGCGGATGGTCCTATGCCTCAGACGAGGGAGCATATACTGTTAGCGAGGCAGGTAGGGGTGCCGTATATAGTAGTATTTATGAATAAAGTTGATATGGTAACCGACCCTGAGTTATTGGAATTAGTGGAATTGGAAGTAAGGGAATTATTATCGAAATATGAATTTCCAGGGGATGAGATACCGATAGTAAAGGGTAGCGCCTTGCAGGCGTTGCAGAATCCCGAAGATGCCGGTAAGAACAAATGTATATGGGATTTAATGAGTGCGATAGACAGCTACATACCGAATCCCAAGAGGGATATAGAAAAGCCGTTCATGATGGCGATAGAAGATGTATTCAGCATAAGCGGCAGGGGGACTGTAGTAACCGGTAGAATAGAGAGAGGGATAGTGAAGGTAGGAGACGAGATAGAGATAGTAGGAATAAAGCCGACGCAGAAGACGGTAGTAACCGGAGTAGAGATGTTCAGGAAGCTGTTGGATCAGGGGCAGGCAGGAGACAATGTCGGCATATTATTGAGAGGGACCAAGAGGGAGGAAGTAGAAAGAGGGCAGGTATTGGCGAAGAGCGGGACGATAACCCCGCATACCAAGTTTAAGGCGAGTGCGTATGTATTGACGAAGGAGGAGGGCGGGAGGCACACTCCGTTTTTCAAAGGGTACAGGCCTCAATTTTATTTCAGGACGACGGATGTTACCGGAGTTGTGCAGTTGCCCGAGGGAGTGGAGATGGTGATGCCTGGCGATAATGTAGCTATGAATGTGGAATTGATAACGCCTATAGCGATGGAGAAGGAGTTGAGGTTTGCGATAAGGGAAGGCGGAAAGACCGTAGGCGCAGGCGTAATCAGCGAGGTGATAGAGTAATACAATGAACAATCAGAAGATAAGAATCAGGCTGAAGGCTTATGACCACAGGATACTCGATAAATCCGTAGTCGAGATAGTGGAGACTGCAAAAAGGACGGGTGCAAGGGTTGTGGGACCGATTCCGCTTCCTACGCTGAAAAACAGATGGACGGTTTTGCGCTCGCCCCATGTGGATAAAAAATCGAGAGAGCAGTTTGAAATAAGGACGCATAAAAGGATAATCGATATATTGGAGCCTACGCCGCAAACCGTAGATGCCCTTATGAAATTGGACCTGTCGGCAGGCGTGGATATTGAGGTAAAACTATAGCAATACTGCAAAAACCTTTTTTTCGCTTCCGTTAATTTTTCTTTTGCTCTGTTTTATATAATTATATGGAACAAAAGAAAAGTTAAAAAGCCGCTCAAAAAAGTTTTTGCAGTATATTTAGGTTTAGTTATGTTAAACGGACTTTTAGGAAGAAAGATAGGGATGACGCAGATTTTCGCAGAGGACGGGACTGTTGTGCCTGTAACGATTATAGAGGCAGGCCCTTGCACCGTGGTTCAGAAAAAGACCGCCGATACTGACGGGTATAATGCAGTTCAGCTTGGTTTTACGGAAAGGAAGAAGAAAAGCCTCAATAAACCGCTAAAGGGGCATTTCGAAAAAGCAAAGTCTAAACCCTTTAGAATTTTGCGTGAATTAAGAATGGATGATTCTAACGGAATAGAGGTAGGGCAGACTGTAGGGGCGGATATATTTCAAGCGGGCGAAAGTATAGATATATCCGGCGTTTCAAAGGGGAGGGGTTTTGCAGGTGTAATGAAGAGGCATGGATTTGCCGGTTTCCCTGCATCTCGAGGAACCCATGAATATTTTCGTCATTCGGGGTCTATAAGCGGCGGTAGGACAATAAGGTCAAGAATCCTTCTTGGGAAAAAGATGCCGGGACACATGGGATGCGAAAATGTAACTTTGCTTAATTTAAGGGTTGTAAAAGTTATAAAAGAAAATAACCTCCTTCTCGTTAGGGGAGGAATACCCGGTGCAAACGGCGGTATTTTAATGATAAGGAAGAGGAAAAAGTAGTAATTATTTCATGCTGAAAAATGACCTTTTTTTCACTTCCGTTACTTTTTCTTTTGGTTTATTTATTTGAATTATCACACTGTGGAACAAAAGAAAAACTAAAAAGTCGTTCAAAAAAGTCATTTTTCAGTATCGTCTAATTATTTTTTATGCCGAAACTCGATATTTTAGATATAAATAAAAATGTAGTAGGGAAGATGAGTTTAAGCGATGATATTTTTAACTCGGAGGTAAAAGACCATCTCCTGCATAAGTCTGTTATAGCCCATCTGGCGAATATAAGAGGGGCACACATTCCACAAAGCTGAAAAGCGAGGTAAGAGGAGGAGGCGCAAAGCCGTGGAGACAGAAGGGAACAGGAAGGGCAAGGGCAGGCTCGATAAGGTCTCCTCTATGGCGCGGCGGCGGAATTATTTTCGGACCAAAACCAAGGGACTATACTCATAATGTTTCCAAAAAGACGAGAAGGGCATCTCTCATATCCGCCCTTTCGTTTAAGATTAAAAACGGAGACCTTTTTGTTGTGGATAAGATAAGTCTTGAAAAACCGAAAACAAAGGAAATCGTTTCTATGCTCAAGAATTTTAACATAAACCGCGGCGTCCTTTTTCTGATTGACGATAAGAATAAAAATCTTGAACTCTCTGCGAGGAATATCCCGGATACAAGAGTGCAGAGGGTTAATAGTATTAATGTCTATGACCTGCTTTATTATGACAAGATTATCTGCACTAAGGATGCAGTCTCTAAGATAGAGGAGGGCGTTAAGATATGAAAGATATATACGCTATTATTAAAAAACCTCTTATTACCGAGAGGAGCGCCTATTTGAAGGATAGATACAATCAAATAATCTTTCATGTGGATATTAATGCAAATAAAAGGGATATAAAAAAGTCTGTAGAGAGGATATTTAATGTTAAGGTGGTTAGTATAAACACCTTAACTATGAAGGGTAAGGTAAAGAGATTTGGAAGGATTCTTGGGAAGAGGCCCGATTGGAAAAAGGCGATAGTAACCTTGAAAGAGGGGGAGAAGATAGAGATTTTGGAAGGGATATAAAATGGGAATTAAAACTTATAAACCAACCTCGCCGGCAGTAAGAACAAAGACGACTCTTACTTTTGACGAGATAACCGCCGGAAAACCCGAGAAGGGGTTGCTTATCTCAAAAGGGAGAACAGGCGGGAGAAACAGTTATGGAAGGATAACATGCCGGCACATTGGAGGCGGGCACAAGAGATTTTACAGAGTTATAGATTTTAGAAGAGATAAAGACGATGTGCCTGCAAGGGTAATGTCTGTCGAATATGACCCGTATAGGTCATGCAGAATAGCATTGTTGGGATATAAGGACGGAGAAAAAAGATATATAATTGCGCCGCTCGACTTGAAGGTAGGAGATGCCGTTATGTCGGGCGCATCTGCGGAGATAAGATCCGGCAATGCGATTCCGTTAAAAAATATTCCTGTTGGAACTATGGTTCACAATATAGAACTTCGTAAGGGAAAAGGCGGGCAGTTGGTAAGGAGCGCGGGTTTGGCTGCACAACTGCTGGCAAGGGAAGGAGAGATGGCTCATATAAAGCTTCCTTCCGGTGAAGTTAGGCTTATTTCGGCCGAATGCAAGGCTACTGTCGGTCAGGTAGGTAATACGGAGCACGAGACTATTACTATAGGCAAGGCGGGAAGGTCAAGATGGCTTGGTATTAAGCCCACGGTAAGAGGCGTGGCTATGAATCCTGTCGATCATCCCCTTGGAGGCGGAGAGGGAAAGAGCAAAGGAGGCAACGTCCCGCGCAGTCCGACGGGCGTGCCGTCGAAAGGATATAAAACAAGAAGCAAAAGGAAGTTATCGAGCAAATATATATTGAAGAGGAGGAAGTAAAGATAGTTACGAGATGCAAGATACAAGATGCAAGATTTAAAACTTGCAACTTGCAACTTGCAACTTGCAACTTGCAACTTATTTATTATGGCGCGGTCAATTAAAAAAGGTCCTTATGTAGAAGATTCTTTGCTGAAGAAGATTGTGGAAATGAACAATATGAAGGAAAAGAAGATGATTAAGACATGGTCAAGGAAGTCCACAATCATTCCGGATTTCGTAGGGCATACATTGGCTGTTCATAACGGTAGAAAATTTATTCCTGTTTATATTACCGAGAATATGGTTGGACATAAGCTTGGAGAATTTTCTCATACAAGGACATTTAAGCAGCATAGCGGGCATACAAAGAAGGTATTGACGAAAACATAATAAAAAAGGGGGCAAGGGTCAAGTAGCAAGGGGCAAGGTTATATTTCTTGCGTCATGCCCCTTGTCCCTTGACCCTATTTTTAACTATGGAAGCAAAGGCAGTTTTAAAATATGTAAGGACATCGCCGAGAAAGACTCGGCTTGTGGCGGATGCTATAAGAGGCAAAAAAGTTGCCGAGGCTCTGAACATACTCACTTTTATAAATAAAAAGCCGGCGAAGGTAGTAAAGAGGCTTCTTAAGTCAGCGGTGGCGAATGCAGAGGAAAAGAAGATTGACGATGTGGACTCGCTATCTGTCAGCCGTATAACGGTAGACGGCGGATCCGTATGGAAGAGACAGCTTCCGAGGGGAAGGGGAAGGGCGACTCCTATTAAGAAGAGGACGAGTCATATAACAGTAGTGTTAAGTGATTAGTGTTAAGTGTTGAGTAAAAAAAACTCAACACCCATCACTCAACACTAAACACTTATTTGGAGGTGATTACTTGGGACAGAAGACGCATCCGATAGGTTTTAGACTGGGCATAAACAAAACATGGCAGTCAAGCTGGTTTGCTAATACAAAAAACTACAGCGCCTTGCTGCATGAAGATTTGATGATACGAAGGTTTTTAAAGAAGGAGCTGTATCATGCAGGTATAGCAAAAGTGGATATTGAGAGGGCATCTAAAAGGACAAAGATTAATATTTTTGCCGCCCGCCCCGGAATTATTATAGGTAAAAAAGGATTCGAGGTGGATAAGCTTAAGGAAAGCTTGCAAAAAAAGATGCCCGATAAACAGGTTTTTTTAAATATTAAAGAAGTTGTCAGGCCGGAAGCGGATGCACAGCTTGTTGCGGAAAATATAGCCCTCCAGATTGAGAGAAGGGTTTCTTACAGAAGGGCGATGAAGAAAGCGGTGGCAACTGCCCTTAAATTCGGCGCAAAAGGCATAAAAATCGCATGTTCCGGCAGGCTGGCAGGCTCGGAGATAGCAAGGAGAGAGTGGTACAGGGAAGGAAGGGTTCCTTTTCATACGATACGGGCGGATATAGACTATGGTTTTACCGAGGCTCTTACCACTTATGGATTGATAGGGGTAAAGGTGTGGATTTTTAACGGCGAGATATTGCCGGAAAAGAAATTGCAAGAACAGCAGCAAGCTCAGCCTGCGGTTGAGAAGGGAACATAGGAAATTATAAAACCTTTGGAACACGAATTCCACGAATATACGAATGGCACGAATAAAAAGTAAAAAATTAGAATTAAATTATTTTCATCTTTAGCGTTTATCAGTTATTCGTGTAATTCGTCAATTCGTGTCATTCGTGTTCAGCTTTTGTTTATTAGAGGAATGAGTTTATGTTAATGCCCAAAAAAGTAAAATATAGAAAGAGGCAGAAGGGTAGAATGCTTGGAACCGCATTTAGGGGGTCCGACCTGAGTTTTGGGAGTTTTGGATTGCAGGCACTGAATCCGGGCAGGATAACGGACAGGCAGATCGAGGCGGCAAGAATCGCTATGACAAGGCATATAAAAAGAGGGGGCAGGATATGGATAAGAATATTCCCGGATAAGCCTGTTACAAAGAAGCCCGCGGAGACAAGAATGGGAAAAGGAAAGGGCGCCCCGGAGCAATGGGTTGCAGTTGTAAAAAAAGGCAGGGTTTTATTTGAGATGGAAGGGATTCCTTTGGATGTGGCAAAAGAAGCTTTAAGTCTTGCATCGCACAAGCTTCCCATAAGGACAAGATTTTTAACAAAGGAATTGATATGAAGGC
>Ga0114944_1000367_pt1 | contig 11547 bp, 7 predicted proteins | sample OV2TP2_FD_89582 | JGI IMG/M metagenome (GOLD analysis project Ga0114944, IMG submission 89582) | Hot spring microbial communities from Beatty, Nevada to study Microbial Dark Matter (Phase II) - OV2 TP2 | ecosystem: Environmental > Aquatic > Thermal springs > Hot (42-90C) | place: USA: Beatty... | reverse complement strand
TCCTGGTCGACCCGGAATTCCTGTATCGCTTCGAGCGCCACCCATCGAACGTGGCGCCCGGAACGGCGTACCGGCTCGGCGACCTGGAGCTGGCGTCCCGACTGTCGTTCTTTCTCTGGAGCAGCATTCCCGACGAAGAGCTCCTCGATCTGGCTGCCCGCGGCGGGCTCAAGGACCAGGTCGTGCTGGCGCAGCAGGTCCGCCGCATGCTGGCCGATCCACGCGCGGCCGCGCTCGTCAGCGGTTTTGGCGCCCAGTGGCTGAACCTGCGCAACATCCGGGCGGTGAAGCCCGACGTGAACCTCTTTCCCGAGTTCGACGAGAACCTGCGCGAGGCGTTTGCGCGCGAGACGGAGCTGTTTGTCGAGAGCCAGCTGCGCGAGGATCGCAGCGTCGGCGAGCTGCTGACGGCCGACTACACCTTCCTCAACGAGCGGCTGGCCCGACACTACGGGATCCCCGGCGTCCACGGAAGTCATTTCCGGCGCGTGAGCGTCGGCGACGACGTCCGCGGAGGGCTGCTCAGCCAGGGCAGCCTGCTGACGGTCACGTCACACGCCACCCGCACCTCGCCGGTGCTTCGCGGCAAATGGATTCTCGACAACGTGCTGGGCGCTCCGCCGCCGCCGCCGCCGCCGAGCGTGCCACCATTGCCCGAGAGCGGCGAGGGCGGCGCCCGGGCCTCATCGGTGCGCGAGCGATTGGAACGGCACCGAAACAATCCCGTTTGTGCAAGCTGCCATGCGCGCATGGATCCGCTGGGATTCGCGCTCGAGAACTTCGATGGCGTCGGCAGATGGAGGGCAAGAGGCGAAGCGGACACGCCGATCGATGTGGCAGCCGTGCTGCCCGACGGTACGAAGTTCGACGGCCTCTCCGAGCTCAGAACGCTGCTGGTGTCGCGCCGTGCCGAGTTTGCCGCGACAGTCGCCACGAAGCTGCTGACGTATGCGCTGGGCCGTGGAGTCGAGCACTACGATCTGCCCGCCGTGCGCGCGATCGTGCGCGGCGCGGCGGCGACCGACTATCGCTGGTCGTCCATCGTTCTGGGCATCGCCGAGAGCGTGCCGTTTCAGATGAGCGTGAAGACGCAGGAGTGACGCGTGAAGGAGCGGACATCATGATCATCACGACGAAAGCCATCCCGCGGCGTACCGTGCTGCGCGGGCTCGGTGCGACGGTGGCGCTTCCGTTTCTCGACGGCATGGTTCCGGCCTTCGCGGCGCCACCTGTCGCGTCGGCGCGCGGTCCGCGGCGTCTGGGCGTCGTGTACCTGGGGAACGGCGCCGTGATGAAGAGCTGGACGCCGGCCGCGGAAGGGTCTCTCGGCGAGCTGTCGCCCATCCTGGAGCCGCTTGCCCCGTTTCGCGATCGTCTGCTCGTCCTGAGCGGGCTCGACAACAAGCCGGGGCTCGCGCTGCCAGGCGAGCCGGCTGGCGGCCACGGCCGCATCAGCGGATCCTTTCTGACGGGCGTGCACGTGAAGCCCACCGAGGGCGCTGACTTTCACGCCGGCATCTCCATCGACCAGATCGCGGCGCAAGAGCTCGGCCGGCACACTGAGTTGGCCTCGCTCGAGCTCGGCCTCGAGTCCACGGAATTCGCCGGCGCGTGCGACGCCGGGTTCAGCTGCGCGTACACCACGATCATCAGCTGGCGGGGACCCACCACCCCGTTGCCGATGGAGAACAACCCGCGGGCCGTGTTCGAGCGGCTCTTCGGCGACCGCGACAGCACGGATCCGGCCGCGCGGCTCGTTCGCATCGAGACCGACCGAAGCATTCTCGACTCGGTCGCCCAGAAGGCCACGCGGCTTCAGCAAGGGCTCGGATCGCGGGATCGCGCCAAGTTGACGGAGTATCTCCAGGCGATCCGCGACGTCGAGCGCCGCATTCAGAAGGCCGAGGCGCAGAGCGCGCGGGAACTGCCGGTCGTGGAACAGCCCGCCGGCGCTCCCGACAAGTTCGAGGACTATGCGAAGCTGATGATCGACCTGCAGGTGCTGGCGTACCAGGCCGACCTCACTCGCGTGATCACGTTCATGATCGCGCCCGAGCTGAGCGCCAGAACGTATCCCGAAGCCGGCGTGGCCGATCCGCACCACGCCATCTCACATCATCAGGGCAACCCGGAGAACCTCGCGAAGCTCGTCAAGATCAACACCTATCACACGACTCTCCTCCGGTACTACCTGGACAAGCTGCAGTCGACTCGCGAGGGCGATGGTTCCCTGCTGGATCAGGTGACTCTGCTCTACGCGAGAGGGATGGCCGATTCGAACGCGCACACGCCGCAGGGCCTGCCGCTCGTGGCCATCGGCCCGGAGCTTCGCGGCGGACGCCATCTGCGTTTCGAAGGAACGCCGCTGACGAACCTGTTCGTGACGTTGCTGGCCGGGCTCGGTGTGCCTATCGAACGGTTCGGCGACAGCACCGGCGTGCTGCCTGAGCTGACGGGCCTGTGAGCGGAACCCGATAAGAAGCCGCTATCTTGGCGCCGGGAGATACGCCACTCTCTCGCCGCGCTGCGATCCAAGCCACAGCTGGTCCCCGATCTGAACGGCCGTCGTGGACGCCACGAACCCCTCCATCGCGGGGTGCTGGAAGATCCGCCGGAACTCCAAGGTCTGCGGGTCGATCCTGGCGACGTTCGATGTCTCACGCAGAGGTTCCCGCGGCTCGACAATCGAGCGTCCGTCCTTGTCGGAGTGGCCCGCCGCGAAGAGCGCCGTGCCATCCGGGGACAGCCGAAGGTTGTCGGGCCGGAATCCAAGCTTGACGACGTCCTTCTGCACCGTCGTCTGACCGCGGGAGATGCGCGTCAGCTTCTCTTCCGCCCAGCCGGCGATGTACAACCAGCGCCCGTCCCTGGAGATCTCGAGACCATTCGGCGCGGTGTCCTCGGAGCCCGGCACGCGCCGCCACCCTGTGGCGGTCTGGTACTGCCACACGTCGCCCGTCCGCCCGCTCGTCGCCGCAAACCCGCCCTCTGGAAGAGCCACGACGCTGTTGAACACGAGCGTCGACAGCGCCGGCGCGCATCCGATCCACGTCAGGGCCGGCGGCCGCGCCTCGGTGGCCAGCTCGAACACCTCGATCGATTCCCGCGTGCCGTGGTGGACCACGTACAAGGTGTGGACGTTGCCCGGTCCCGGCTTGAGATAGAGTCCGTGGGCTCTGAAGGCGTCCGGCGTCTCGAGCGCGAGCGGGCCCGGACACGTGGGATAGGTGACATCGTCGAAGCGCTCATTTCGTCCGGAGGTCGGAAACAGGACGGTTGTGGTCTTGTCGCGCACGTTGACGAGATGGAGCCGGCCGCCTTCTCGATTCCCGGAGGTAATCACCCACTGCGAGCCCGGCACGACGGCGAGATCTTCCGGGCTGACGAGATTGCACACGAACTGGATGTCTCCGACGGGCGTGCAGGGTGTCACGCCGATCTCGGCATAGCCAGCGGGGACACCGCCTGCACCAGCAGGGACGCCGTCTGCCGATGAGGCGGGCTTGGGTGCACCGCAGCCGATCGCGCAGACGGCGGACAGACCAAGCATCGTTGCGGTTGGCAATCTCACGACAACCTCCTGAAAGCCAGCGGCGGGACACGAGTCCATTTGCACACGTGTTGTTGATGCATGCGGAGCGCATTGTGCCACACCAGTGTCAACCCGCCAGACACGACCGGGCGAATGTCCGAAGCGCGCTCGCGCGTGTGCTACCATCCGCCTGCGCTCGGAGCACTCGCCGTGCGCTCGTGTTCCCACAGAGGATGGGGCCGCCGGAGCGGACCCGGAAGGGAGTCGGTCATGAAAGCGCAGCGGTCACGGTCTTGGATCGCCGGGCTGGGAGTGGCGCTCGCGTGCGGGATGTACGCGACAGCGCTTGCGGGTCAACAGGGACAAGGCGCCGGACGGCAGGGTCTGGGTGCTCCGCCCGTCAACGACAGCCGCACCACGAAGGAGGAGCTCGATCGGTGGATGAAGGAGCTGTCGAACTGGGGCCGCTGGGGCAAGGACGACCAGTTGGGCGCCCCCAATCTCATCACCGCCGCCAAGCGCAAGCAGGCGCTGGCGCTGGCCAGGACGGGCGAGACGGTGTCGCTGTCACATGATGCGATTCTCGAGAAGGCCGTCGACGCCGCGACGCCGTTCGAGCATCAAACAACGGTCATGGCCGAGCGCGGTATCGCCGTCGAGCGCCAGCAGGTGAGCTTTCACGGATCGACGTTCTCGCACCTGGATGCGCTCTGCCATATCGCCTATCAGGGACAGCTGTACAACGGCGTTCCATTCAAGGACGTCGTCAGCGAACGGGACGGCTGCGCGAAGCTCGGCATCACCGGCCTCAAGAGCGGCATCGTCACCCGCGGCGTGCTGCTGGACATTCCGCGGCTCAGAGGCGTGCCGTATCTCGAGCCCGGGACGCACGTCTACATCGAGGACGTCGAGGCGTGGGAGAAGAAGGCGGGATTCAAGGTCGAGCCGGGCGACGCGATCTTCCTGCGAACGGGACGCTGGGCGCGGCGCGCCAGAATGGGACCTTACGCGAATTTCGCGGGGTTCGATGCGTCGTTCGCGCCGTTCATCAAGCGGCGCGACGTCGCCCTCATCGGCAGCGACGCCGTGCTCGACGCCGGCAACGTACCCGGGTTTCCTCTGGCCGTCCACACGGTCGCGCTCGTGGCGCTCGGTGTGAACATCTTCGACAACGTGGATCTCGAGGCCCTGGCTGAAACCGCCGCGCGGTTGAAGCGGTGGGAGTTCCTCCTCGTGGCCGGGCCGATCCCCGTGCCGAGCGGCACCGGATCGGTCATCAACCCGATCGCGATCTTCTGACGGCGCGGGCGGATCCGCACAGCAACTGCCGGAGGGAGCCGCCACGCGCAGTGAGGTCCGCCCATCGGACCACCCTCGGCTCAACGCGCGCGGTGGCCTGTACTCGTCGGCGACTTGCTGACCCGGCCGCCTGGCATTCGTCGATCTCGGTCCAATCCATGGTCGGTAGCGTCCTCGACCACTACCGGATCGAATCCACGCTCGCGACCTGGGCAATGTGGCGTCCGCTCTTGCCGCTCGCCGGACGGGGCGCACCATTCTGTATACGAAGCAGGATTCCTCGGTTGACGACTTGATGCTGGTGGAACTTTCGCTGAGAATGTGACGCTCCGGGATGCGGCTTGTTATGGCGAAGCCTTGTCCCTCGCGGCCGCTCCGCTGAGGATGTTCACGATCGAATGATTCCCCTCGTGGCACGCGTACTCGAGGATCGACGTCGGACTCCCCACCGTCGTCAACGGAATGGCGGCCGTCCAGGGCCGTGCATACAGCTCCGGGTCGTCCAGCGTGAAGCGATAGTCCATGGTCGTGGCACCGAGACGCGTGAAGCGCTCGACCAGGCGGAGGCTGGGGCCGGATCCGAGATAGGTGCCGTTGCCGCCGCCGCCGTGGGGAATCAGGCTGAACTCGTTGCCGATGAAGTTGGTTGTTTCCACCACCAGCGTGGTGCCTTCCCATCGTCCTCGTGAATCGCCCATCCACTGGCGGACCGTCGACGGCAGGTGGGGCCGTCCGTCCACGGGGATGATCCGGGCGTCGTGGATCATCTCGTAGAGAATCACCACGTAGCCGGGAATCTGCAGAATCTGGTAGTTGTTGTTGTAGAGACGGGGAAAGATCGCATCGGGCAGACCGCGCGAGATGCACCGCACCCACAACGTGATGTCCTCGGTCCAGGCGCCGGGTCTCGGCTCGTCGAGCGACAGCCCGCGCCTGGACTCGGTTCGCGCGTCGGCCCTTTTCTGGGCCGCGGGCGTCAACGGCGGCAGCTTGCCGTCCGGCGGATCGACGATGAGGTGCGTCAGGTCCGGCCGATCGGCACGAGCCGCGCGCACTCCCTCCCCCCAGATGTTGCTGTCGTACCCGAGCCCCGCGGCCCGGCGCGCCGCCGGGGAGCTTGCCCGACGTCGCTGCTCGGCGAGCGCCGCCTGGTCCTGACGCTCGAGCGGGACGGCGTTGAGCACGGTGTTGTTCCAGATCGCCTGGAGGTCCGGGTCGCCCCAGGGCGTTCGCGGGTGCGTCCAGGCCGCGCCCCTGGCGGTCCGCGGCGATTCGACTTTCGCGGCTGCTGTCTGGCCAGCGGCTGGAACAGGAAGCAGCAGCCCGGTCATGACGGTGGCTACAAGGAGGCCGCTCAGGGTGCGAAGCAACCGGCTCATCGAGGACTCCCTTCACTCAGCTGTCAGCGATCAGCGATCAGCGATCAGCTTACAGCGGTCAGTCTGGGCTCAGCGTGAGCGCGTTCATCGAAGCTGACCGCCGATAGCTGACAGCTGAGAGCTTACCGCTGAATGCTGACCGCTAGTCTACGTCCGCCCTGCCTGCATCGCCGCCATTTCCTCGCGGTTCGGTCCGTACATCCCGGGCGCCTGGCCGCCGGCGAGGCGGCACATCAGGGAGAGCTGGCCCCGATGATGGATCGTGTGGAAGATGATCATCCCCCACAGGATGTCGGGAATTGGCATCGGACCCGAGAAGAACTGCAGCGATCGATCCAGATCCTCCGGTTTGAGCTGGCGAATGCGCGTCACCGCCTCCTGGTGCACGCGCTCGTAGCCGGGCGCGAGCGCGTCGATCGTGCGGGGCCGCTCGGCGTTTGGTGGTCTCAGGTCCATGGTGAATCGTCCGACCTCGATCCCGTGGCTCATGAACGCCTCGCCCTCGGCGAGGTGCCAGGCGAGCTCGCCAAGCGAGCGTCCGCCCGCGTCGGGTCGAAAGTCGTACTGCGCGGGCGGCAGTGCGCGCAGCAGCTTGAGCGTGTTGGCGGCCTCACGGTCCCACACGCCAAGGAACGTGTCGAGCTCGGTCATCGGCATACGTGCCTCCTTCAGCAACCCGCCGCGAATCCCGGTCGGGCCTCACATGGTGGACCACAATCGGGGCGGCGTGCAACGGTCGATGTCGCCAGCGTCGAAGCGGTCCATCGACGAGGGTGCGTTGCCACCTGGCCTGGCCAGGGGCCTGCTACGCGACCCCGCCAGCGCGCGCCTGCTTCAGGGCTCGAGCCGCCCAGACGAGCTCGTTGAAGAAGCGCTCCACGACGTTGACGCGCCCTTTCTTGAGCGGCTCGAACAGCTCGGGATTTGCCGGGACCGGTTCGTTCATGACCGCGAGGTACATGTCGACGGGCAAATGAATCGCGCTCCTGATCGGCCACATCTGCATCTCGACGGCAACCAGCCGCAGCTGCTCGACGGCGCGGGCGCCGCCAGTGTTTCCGTAGCTCAGGAATCCAACAGGCTTTTGCGCCCATTCGGCGTAGATGTGGTCCACGGCGTTCTTGAGCACCGCCGGGTAGCCGTGGTTGTACTCCGGCGACACGACGATGAAGGCGTCGCCCGCGGCAATGCGATCGGCCCAACGCTGCACCGTCGGGTCCTCGTAGGTGCCCGTGCCCCATGCGGGCGAGCGCGGCTGGTCGAAGAACGGCATTGGATAGTCCCGCAGATCGAGAAGCTCCGCCTCGACGTTGGGCAAACGGCTGGCTTCCTCACAGATCCAGTGGGCCGGCTTGTCGCCGAATCGGCTCTGCCGCGTCGTGCCCAGGATGACCTTCAGAGAGAGTGTCGCACCATCTCGATTCATCGCTCCGCCTCCACACCAAGTCGCGAACGTCAGGACGACAAGTCTACGGCAAGTCAGCAAGTAGGCCGACCGACCTCCTCCACAGATCGACCAGTGGGGGGAACGACCACGAGCCCGATCGCAGCGACCACTCGACGAAGGCGCCCGGCTCGCTGCTCGAACGGTGTCGAGGAGCGAGGAAACAGATGCGCGCAAAGCCGCGCGCGATCCGATGCACAGAGGCCGAGCGTTTCAAAGGGCGATCACCTGTGACGGCTGCCGTGTCGCGTCCAGGCGGCGCGAGTGGCTGTGTTAGAATCGAAATTTTCGTGGGCCAGTAGCTCAATTGGCAGAGCAGCAGACTCTTAATCTGCGGGTTGAAGGTTCGATTCCTTCCTGGCTCACCAACATTAGGCGACTTGGCGAAGAGTGCCGAGCTGCCGCAATCACCGACCCTCTGTCCTCCAGCAGTCATGCCCTCGGCCCGCGTAGCGCGCGAACGTGTGCCTGCGCCGAGGCCTTGCCGAGTGCAGCGCGCGATCGGAACCCACGAGTCGTGGGCACCGGTTCCAGCACGATCGCCCGGCCGCAACGCTATCCTGACCGCTCGACCGTCGACGCGAAAGGCGCGCGGGAGTCTCATCGCCTGATAGGTGCCAAGACGACGGCCGGCCGGGATCGATTCGACGACGTGGCGTTCACTCCCGGTGGGGCTGCGGCCGGCGATCGCGGGCGTGTCCACGCGGCCACTGGCGACGAGCTGGAGCAGCGACTCCACGTCGCGGCGCAACGCCTCGTCGTCCTGGCAGGCCTCACGCAGGAACGCGTCGCGCGCGCTCGGGTCGCGCGCCAACGCCTCGTAATAGATGCTCGAAACCTGCTGCCAGCGCTCGATCGGCGATAATCGCAGGCGCCGTGAAGCCTGCTGGGTTGACGTGGCAATGCCGTCGCGGCGTCTGGTGGCTGGCCGGACTGCTGCTCGCACTGGTGCCGGTCGGGGCCGCCGCGCAGATCGGCTTCGGATTCGGCGTCAGGTACCGTAACGCGCCCTACGACGGCCGTGTCGCCCTGATGCGCGTGAGGTACCACACGTACCCCGGCTGGGCTTACGACTATCCGGCGATGGAGCGCAATCTCGCGCGCGTGCTCCACGACATCACAACGCTCCGCCCGAACCTCGAGGCTGCCGACGTCCTGGATTTCGACGATCCGGAGCTGTTCAAGTATCCGCTGGCGTACCTGTCCGAGCCGGGCTACTGGTATCCCAGCGCGAGTGAGGCCGAGGGGCTCCGCACCTACCTGCAGAAGGGCGGATTCCTCATCGTCGACGACTTCCACTTCGCGAACGAATGGTCCGTCTTCGAAGCGGCCATGCGGCGGGTGCTGCCGGCCGCCCGCATCCAGCGCCTGGATGTCACCCACCCGATTTACAACAGCTTCTTCGCGATCGACTCGCTCGACGTCCCGTATCCGGGCACCTCCGGGTCCAGGGCGCTGATGGGTGAGTTCTTCGGAATCTTCGAGGACAACGACCCGCGCAAACCCCTGACCGTCGTGATCAACTACAACATGGACCTTGGCGATTATCTCGAGTGGTCCGCGGATCCCGCGAACCGCTATTCGCTCGTTCCCACCAACGAGGCGTACAAGTTCCTGATCAACTACGTGATCTACGGCCTCAGTCACTGATCACGGGTGGCCCCGCGGCAGTGGGGCGATGCGGTTGAATTCCCCGCGAATGCGGGACGGGGATGCCTCGGCGGGTCGACGCAGCCGGCGGCGTTCGGTGCTGAATCTCGACGACGAGTGGACCCTGTCTGTCCTCCCGACGTATCCTCCCGATGTGAATCTGCAGGCGGCCCTCGACCAAGCAGCGCGCGACACGCGTGGCGGCCTCCGGCGTCTGGTGCGCGACTGGCGGTTCACCACGGCCGCGGTGCTGATCCTCGGCCTCGCCATCGGCGCCACCACGGCGATCTTCAGCGTCGTGAACGCGCTGCTGTTCCGTGACCCGGCCTTCGCCGACCCCGATCGCCTCGTCGACATCTACCAGAACGATCCCGCTGGCAGGCCGCTCCTCGTCACCTCGTATGCCGCGTACACGGAGATGGCGGCGTACACCGACATCTTTGCGGCGACGATGGCTGGTAGCATCCCCACTCCCGCCCGGTATCTCCACGACGGCGGCATTCGCTCGGCGACCGTCGAGTACGCGACGGCGACCTATCTCGACGTCCTGGGACTCCGGCCGTGGCTCGGCCGCTGGTTCGACCAGACCGAGGAGCGGCCCGGGGCCCCGCCCGTCGCCGTCCTCGGCCAGCAGACGTGGACCCGCGTGTTTCGCGCGGATCCCTCCATCGTCGGACGCGTCCTCCGGATTGAAGGCGTGCCGGTGACGATCGTCGGCATCGGCCCTGCCAATCACCGCGGCACCGTCGACGTCGGTCTCGTCACCGATTTCTGGCTGCCGATCACCGCGTTCCCTGTGCTGGGCCAAATCCCCGCGCCGCGTGGAGCCCCGACGATATTCGCGCCCCTGCTCGTCAAAGCGCGTCTGCGCGAGAGCGTCACTCTGGCGCAGGCCAAAGCTGCGATGGACGTGCTGGCGAACCGGCTCGAGGCCGAGTCCCCGGATCTGGTTCGCGGCGAGGGCGAGCTTGCCCTGGGCAAAGGCATCACGGTCGTCCCCACGACCGACGTGCGGATCCATCCGCTGGCGGACGCGCCGATCATGGCGGTCGCGTCGGTGGTGCTCGTTGTCGTCGGCCTCATCCTCGCGATCGCGTGCAGCAACCTGGCGACGCTGCTGCTGGTACGTGGCGCGGCGCGGGCGAAGGACATCTCGGTGCGGCTGGCCATGGGCGCCACGCGCCGTCAGCTGGTGCGGGACCTGCTGACCGAAAGTCTGCTGCTCTCACTGGCGGGCGGCATCGCGGGTTGCGTCCTGGCGTGGTGGGGCCTGCAGGCGCTGCACGGCGTCGACCTCCCTGTCACCGTGGATCTGACCCTTGACTCCCGCGTACTCGCCTGTGCGCTCGCACTGTCGCTGGTCACGGGCGTGGCGTTTGGCCTGATGCCGGCGCTCAAGGCCACGAGGCTCGACCTTCTGCCGGCACTGCGCGACGAAGGGCTGCCGCCGATCGATCATCGGCGGCTCACCTTGAAGAACGCGCTGCTCGTGGTGCAGGTGGCGGTCTCCGTGCTGCTGCTCGGCGGCACGAGCATCTTCCTGCAGCAGCTGGCGGCGACACGAGCGCTGCGCATTGGTTACGCCGTCGAGGGCGTGGCCATGCTCGAAACCGACGTGCGTTTCGGCGGCTACTCGGCGGCCGCGGCCCTGAAAATGTACGACGAGCTCCTGCGGCGAGTCGCCGCCGTGCCTGGCGTGCAGTCCGCGGCGCTGTCACGCGGCCTGCCGATGGGGGTCGAGGGCACCATGCCGATCGTCGTCGAAGGGGCGGCCAGCGATACGAGGTCACCACCCGCCGCGATGATCTGGGCCGGGCCGGGCTTCTTCGAGACGCTGCGCATTCCGCTGCTGCACGGGCGTGTGTTCGACGCACGCGATCGCGCGGACACCCCCCGGGTCGCGGTGATCACCGACACGATGGCGCGGCAGTACTTCGGCGCAACAGACGCGGTCGGCCGTCGGTTCCGGTTCCAGGCCGAGCCGGGGTCCTGGCGGGAGGTGATCGGCGTGGTCCGCGACACGGGCACCGGGGATTTCGCCGATGACGTCGTCGATCCGGTCGGGCCCCTGTTCTACAACTCGTACACGCAGGCCGGCCTGCCGCCGACGACCGTCACCGCGCGGACGGCTGGTGATGCGGCCGCCCTGGTCGCGGCGATGCAACGCGAGCTGCGCGCCGTGGACGTCTCGCTGCCAGTGATGACGGCGACGACGATGGCGCAGCAGCTGGAGAAGCCGCTGG
>Ga0114944_1000363_pt1 | contig 11644 bp, 12 predicted proteins | sample OV2TP2_FD_89582 | JGI IMG/M metagenome (GOLD analysis project Ga0114944, IMG submission 89582) | Hot spring microbial communities from Beatty, Nevada to study Microbial Dark Matter (Phase II) - OV2 TP2 | ecosystem: Environmental > Aquatic > Thermal springs > Hot (42-90C) | place: USA: Beatty... | reverse complement strand
GCAAGGAACATAATATACAGCTACGAACTATTGCAAAACAAAAGGGATGGAAGGTGAATGAATATGGCGTGTTTGATGAAAAAACCGGCATGCGGCTGGCCGGCAGCACTGAGGAAGAAATCTATTCATTATTCGGGCTGAAATTTATTCCCCCGGAAAAAAGATTGGGTAAGGATGAATTGTTCAATGCCAAATGAAATGACATGGTAAGGATTCTGTTTTATTTTTAGTTTATCGGTTTATTAAAAAACGGATCACGATCAGCGGATGAAGCCGGGCTGTTCATCAAAAAATTTTGATTGCTCCTTGTCGAGCAGGAAATCTTTTACAGCAAAGAGAAGTGATTTGAAACCCGTAAAAATTTCACGGTTAAAGTTCAGCATCGTGGAGATTTCTGTTTCGTTTACATGGCCGGCGGTGCTTTCGCGGTACATATACTGCAGGGTGGCAGTATAGCCGGAGGTAACAGATTGATAAATTGAAACCAGTTCCTCTGATTTGTTGGGGTTTTCATTCAGTAATAACAACTGGATGCTCTCACAAAACGTTTCCACTTCGGGCCGGGTTTTTTTATAAAAGCCGTATTTGATGTCGTTGCTTGAATTCTGCAACTGTTCTTTATCGGGCAAAGCGTCTTTAAAACTTTTTGCTGCATACATGCCATTGCGCACAGATGACATCAGCCGGTCCAGTTTCTCCGTTTCTTCTTTATCGCTGATGGATTTCTGCAGCAGGATATAATAGCTGTGAATTTCACCATATAGAAATTTTATGTAGTCATATTTTTCATAAACGTCATGACTTAAAAATTTTTCACTCAGTTTCATTTCCTTTTCTCTTTTATCAGCCAGCCCAAAACTGCTTTTAGCAAAATGACAGGCGGCGCCAAGAAAATGGCGGGTTTCTTCTTCCAGCGCATACAGTGCCATGGATGATTCTTTGGTGTCCACCGTATGAATAAACATGGTTTCTTCATCGGCCGAAAGGAACTTTTTTTCAAGAAAACTGCTAAAAGTGTTCAGAAACGGATAAAACAGGATGATGCCAATCACATTCACCAGGCTTTGGAAAAAAACCAGGGCTACCAGTTTATCATTTACACCCACTACATCAGTTATAAAACGATTGACAGGTAAAAGAAAAATAAGCACCAGCGTGACATTGATGCTGTTGAATAAAAAATTTCCTAATGCCACCCTTCGCTTGGCTGATGTGCCTTTGATGCTGGCAACAAAAAGCTTGATGGTGGTGCCGATCTCAGACCCGAGGATGATAGCTGTGGAGTCAAATAGATTGATGGCGCCGGCATTCAAGGCGCTTAACGTGATGGCAATGGTGGCCGAACTGCTTTGAATAAGTGTGGTAATGATAAAACCGATGAAGAAAAAAATTATGACAGGCGATTGTTGATACTGCAGCAGATCCACCTGCTGCACGAGCCCTTCAATACCAGATTTCATGTACCCAAGCCCTACAAACAAAAAGCTGAAGCCAAGAAAAAAGCGGCTCCAGTTGTACCACGCACCCTGCCTGTTGAATACAGCAAAGCCAAGACCGGCAATGCCCGCTACAGGCAGCGCAATTTTTTCAATATTTACTTTAAATCCCACCAGCGCCACTATCCAGCTATCCAGCGTGGTGCCCAGGTTGGCGCCAAGAATTACAGCCAGCGCATTTTGCATGCTGATGATGCCGGCGCCCACAAATGCCAGCACCATCAGGCTCACCAGCGAGCTGCTTTGCAGCACACCGGTCACAACTGCTCCGCCGCCGATTGCCTTTAACTTGTTGGAAGTTTGTTTTTTTAAAAACAATTTGAATTTTCTTCCTGCAAGCTGCTGCAGCGATTCTTCCAGAAAACGGATGCCCAGCAGAAACACAGCCACACCGGCCAGCGCCTGCCATATATCAAATGATGTCAGCATGGATTTACTAAGCTACACATTTGCCAGTTGAGTAATCAGTAGTCCTGTTTGCAGGGGAAATGATTTTTATCAGTGGCGGGTGTATTTCAAATTGTCGCATTTGCCCCCAATCCTTTGAAGGGGAATAGCGAACTTTCAACCTGATACTCTCCTATAGGGGCCGATGGCTGATGCAGATTGAGGATGCGACAATTTGAAATGCGCCTTCAGCGGCAGCTCTCAACCGATTCTAAATTATATTTGCCTAATAACCGGGTCTGCACATGAACCTCTCATTTAACCGCAATGAAGATGCAATGAAAATGCTGCTGAGCGATATGCGCCGCCACCTGCATAAAATTTATGAAGGCGGTGGTAAAAAAGCTATCGAAAAACAAAAAGAAAAAAACAAGTTTACCGCAAGGGAAAGAATCAGCTACCTGGTTGATAAAGAAAAACCCTTTATTGAAATTGGCGCATTTGCCGGCCATGAAATGTATAAAGAAGAAGGCGGATGCCCGGCCGGCGGCACCGTGGCCGGCGTGGGTTATATAAGCGGCAGGCAGTGTGTAATAGTGGCTAATGATCAGACAGTGAAAGCCGGAGCATGGTTTCCCATCACGGGCAAAAAAAATCTCCGTATGCAGGAGATTGCCATGGAAAATCATTTACCCATCATTTACCTGGTTGACAGCGCCGGTGTGTTTCTGCCCATGCAGGATGAAATTTTTCCGGACAAAGAACACTTCGGCAGAATTTTTTACAACAATGCACGGATGAGCGCCATGGGTATAACGCAGATTGCCGCGGTGATGGGGCCCTGCGTGGCCGGCGGCGCTTACCTGCCCATCATGAGCGATGAAACGCTGATGGTGGAAGGCAATGGCTCCATCTTTTTGGCAGGGCCTTACCTGGTAAAAGCCGCCATTGGTGAGGAGGTGGATATCGAAACGTTAGGAGGCGCTGCGACGCATACGGAAATCTCCGGCATTGCCGACTACAAGTTCAAAACAGAGCAGGAATGTATGGATCACATAAAAAGAATGGTATCCATGCTGGGTAAAAATGATAAAGCAGGTTTTGACAGAACAGAATCTTTTTTACCCAAAAAAAACCCGGAAGAAATATATGGCTTCATTCCCTACGATGGTAAGCCTTATGATATGCTGGAGATAATTAAAAGGCTGGTGGATAATTCGGATTTCGAGCAGTTCAAAGAAGATTATGGCAAAACAATTATCTGCGGGTATGGCCGAATTGACGGTTGGGCAACAGGCATCGTAGCAAATCAACGGCTGGCGGTTAAAGCAAGGAAATCCGTCAGACCGGGACGGTCAGACGGCGGTGGAAGCGAAATGCAACTGGGCGGTGTTATTTACAATGACAGCGCTGACAAAGCAGCCCGTTTTATTCTCAATTGTAATCAGAAAAAAATTCCGCTGGTGTTTCTGCAGGATGTAACCGGTTTTATGGTAGGCACACGCAGCGAGCAGGCAGGAATTATAAAAGACGGTGCAAAAATGGTGAATGCTGTTGCAAATTCAGTAGTGCCGAAAATTACTATCATCATCGGTAATTCGTATGGTGCCGGCAACTATGCCATGTGCGGAAAGGCTTACGGGCCCAGGTTTATTTATGCCTGGCCCACAGCACGGATTGCCGTGATGGGTGGTGACCAGGCTGCTAAAACGCTTTTGCAAATACAGGTAAATGCAATGAAAGCCAAAGGGAAACAGGTACCTCCTGAAGAAGAACAAAAGTTGTTGGAAAAAATTACCAGCAGGTACGAAAGTCAAACTTCAGCTTATTATGCTGCCGCCAGGTTGTGGGTAGATGATATTATTGATCCGCTGCATACACGCATGGTAATATCAGAAGCTATATCAGCGGCAAACAATAATCCTGAAAGTCCTGAATTAAAAACCGGCGTTTTCCAGGTTTAATATTGTGGAAATCAAATAAAAAATATCTTTTTTTAAAAAGAGAAATTTAACTACTTTCACTCCATAATCAACACTAACTGAACGCTTATGAAAAAATCTACCCGGTTTGGATTTTTACTCTCCATTATTTCAATCCTTACCTTAGTCCAATCTTGCCGAGATGACCGCTATCTTTTGGAACCACCTCCGGTGCCTGATCAATCGTTTGTAGAAGAATTTGACACCGCTTTGAATGCCTATAACAAAGGCTGGCGTTATATCAACAGAAGTGTGGAAATCGGGCGTCGCAGCTGGCAAAACCCCGATGGCAATTCAGGAGTTCCTTTTCTTTCTTATTCCGGTACGGGAAATGGTTACCTGTGGGCCGATTATCTTTCCACCAATTCGGCAGCCGGCGTCATCAGCAACTGGGCTGTATCGCCCGAACTGATTATGCAAAACGGTGACAAGATTATTTTTTACACCCGCACACAGTTATATTTATTTGGCGGCGACTCCACTGATTTTGTAAACAGGATGCAGGTGCGGATGAATAAATACAACACGCTGAATTGTGGCGAAGCTACCGACCCCGGTGATTTCACTGTTCCATTGCTTGACATAAATCCTTTTTATTACGAGTTTTTAAAAAACGCATTTAACAACCCCGCCAGCCCGCTGCACCAGCAGGCCAGGCAAGCTTACCCGCATGTGTGGACACGATTTGAAGCAACGGTGGTAGGATTAAACGGACCTACAAAAGGAAGATTCGCTTTCCGGTATTTTACAGAAGATGCCGGCAGCAACGGCCGGGGATCATCCATCGGAATTGACAGCGTGGCTTATGTCAGCGTTAACCATTAATCTGATCATTAGATTAACTTACAAGTACTAACCATAAAAAACTAAAAAATGAAATTTAAGCGTATACCAGTTTTTTATTTCATGGTTGTATCAGCTTTCACAGCTTTCTTTACTTCCTGCAAAGAAGAAACTGTGACTGCGGTTGCCACGGTTCAACCGGCCAGCCTTTCGTACCACGAAGAGTTTGACTCTATGCAGCGGGTGGTAGATATGGGCTGGAAAGCTGTAAACATAAGTAACCCATTAGGCGGCGATAGCTGGCAGCAGGGTTCTTATGTAGCTGATAATGTAAAAGGCGGACCGTTTTATTCTCAAATACCTGCTCACTCTTACAAGGCAAGCGCCAATGAACTGGCCTTTGTGCCTTATACCTGCGGTGCAGGGTTGTCGTTTATTAATTGCTGGCTGCTTACGCCCCCGCTGGCCATGAAAAACGGAGATGTTATTTCTTTCTGGACCCGCACAAGAAGCACGGTGAGTTTTCCTGACCGCATGCAGGTGTGGCTGAACCCCAATAATGACGGTACCAATGTGGGAAGAGATGAGAATAACACCGGCGACTTTACAATGAAGCTGCTCGACATCAATCCCACTCTTTCTCCGAGCCCCTACCCCACAGGATATCCCACTACATGGACCAAATTTGAAATCCTGATTTCAGGCCTTCCCAATGGCAGTACGCCACAAAGACACAGGATTGGTTTCCGCTACTATGTGCAGGGTGGCGGGCCGAGCGGTTCCAATTCAGATGAAATAGGACTTGACGATTTTGATTTTATAAGTAAATGAATATTTTAATTTACTGCTTAAATAATCCGGCTTGATTTCTCAGCGCCGGATTTTTTAATTTTACAACCGTTATGAAAAAATTCTTCCTGCTCGTACTCCCGGTTTGTTTTTTATCGGCTTGCAATGATTCCGGCGAGGAAGAAAATAAAATACTTTACCCAGTGTCTTCCCTTGAATTGCCCGAACGATGGAAACAGGTAAAAGAACTGGCTGACTCCATCCGGGAAGGCGACCTGGTGCTGCGCTGCGGCAATGATATGACCAGCGAATCGCTGCGTGATTTCAGCCTGCAGGAAAAACTTTATTCCCACAGCGGCATTGCATTGATGCATGAGGGCCGCATGCATATTTACAGCAATATGGCCGGCGACATCAATCCCGATGAAATCATGCGCCGTGATCCGTTGGACAGTTTTCTTACCCCCGCCAGCAACGTGGTGATGGGGGTTTACCGTTATGATTTTTCCGGTGAAGAAATTGAAAAGCTCAGGACGGTAATACAAGAATATTATCAAAGCGGCCTGCGCTTCGATATGAATTTTGATCTCAGCACCGATGATAAAATGTATTGTGCTGAAATGATTGCCAAAGCCGTGGAGAAAGCCACAGGCAGCCGGATTATATTTTCAAAAAGCATGGTGAACGACGACCTGCGTAATAAATACCTGAAAATGGCGCTGCAGAAAAAAGTAATCCCCTCGAAAAAAGCGGCCGACCAGCGTGAATACCTTGCCATTGACAACCTGTACATCAACCCGCATTGCCGGGAAGTGAAGAAATATGTTTTTGGCACCCCGCAAAAGCCAATCAAATTTCCCACCCCAGAAAATTATAACCATTGAGCAAACCCGATGTGACCATTTATACGGATGGCTCATCTCGGGGCAACCCCGGGCCGGGTGGCTATGGCGTTATCCTGATGGCCGGTAAGCACCGAAAAGAACTTTCGCAGGGCTACAAGCTCACCACCAACAACCGGATGGAGCTGATGGCTGTCATCGCCGGCATTGAAGCGCTGAAAAAAGACGGGCTGCGGGTGGTGATTTATTCCGACAGCCAGTACGTAGTGAATGCAGTGGAAAAAGGCTGGCTGAATACCTGGATTGCCACCAATTTCAAAGGAGGCAAGAAAAACAAGGACCTCTGGCTACGCTATTATCATCTTTCTAAAAAACAATTCATCCGGTTTGTGTGGGTAAAAGGTCACGCAGATAATCCGTACAACAACCGCTGCGATCAACTGGCCACCCAGGCTGCCGACAGCGGACTGCTGGCAGATGATGAGGGCTTTAATCCAAAGGCTGAAAATCTATTTGAATAAAAAAAACCGGGGCTTGCCGGGGGTATTTTGTTTACACCGACTGCAATTCTCTTTTCAGCACACTCTTTCCCAGGTAGTAAAAACTTCCAAAGAAAACCCCGTTGAACAGCAGGGTTGAAACCAGGCTCCACTTAAAGAAAGGCAATGCAGCGGTGAAGCAGGTGATTAAACCATTGAATGATTTTTCGTAAGGCTGGTTATTAATATCGAGACCGCCACCGGCCCACACCAGAAAATTGGAAATAATAAAATAATAAACCGCACCACCCAGTGAGCCGGCAATAATGTGACTGATTTTATTTTTACTGATAAAAAACCCAATGATGGTAACCGAGGCTAACAGCAGGTAATTCTGCCACTGGCCGCCATAAAATCCTTTTATCGGGGTCAGCCCCTGTACATATAAGAATTGATAAATAAGGTCAGAAATCAGCATGGAAAACACGGGGAATAAAAAGGCAAATCGTTTGTCGCGGCACACAGAACCGGCAAAAAGCGCCATGGCAATTTGCGGTGCAAAACCCATGGGGCGGCCATCCCATACACGATAAAGCGAAGCAGTAATGACCAGGAAAAGCAGGATGATAAAGTTGGATTTATTCAGTTTCATATACAACTGGTTTCGGTACAAAAGTAATAGAATTGAACTATAACCCCATTCAAAATTTCCATGGCTGTGGATTTAAAATTCAGATGTTTGTTATGTAATTTAAAGAAATTTAAAGCATGGCATCGCATAACGAGCTGGGAAAAGCAGGTGAAGAGCTGGCCGTGGGCTGGCTGCGAAAAAACGGTTATGACATTCTGCATTGCAACTGGCGGTACGGGCATGATGAAATTGATGTAATAGCAGACCGCAACGGCTGGCTGCATATTATTGAAGTGAAGTCAAGAAAATATTTCCCCGGCGCCTATCCCGAAGAAAGTGTGACAAAAAAGAAATTCAATTTTCTGAAACGGGCGGCTGAAGAATTCCTTTACCGCCATCCTCAATACACAAAAATCCAGTTTGACATCCTGGCTATAACTTTTTTTGACAACCAGGAGCCTGAGTATTTCCTGGCAGAAGATGTATTTTTTTGACCCGGGGTATTTGCCGCATGGCAGCCAGAAGAAAAACTTTGTCAACCGGGTTAGCTTGTTATTTTTGTTCTGATTAAAACCCCGGCAATGAAATACCTTTTTCTGTTTTTTACCAGTGTTATTATTTTTTCCTGCGGCAATAAATCCGGCACGTCAGCAAAACTGTTTTGCGACACGACCTGCCAGGAGGATACTCTTAAATTCATCAAGGAAGACCACCCGCTGAAACCGTATGTTTATATCAGCGCTGCCAACTGCCTGCCCGATTCGGTAATGTGGAGCTACAGCGGCATGGGCATCAACCGCAAACTTTCTTTCGATGATTTCGGCGGGCATAAATTCAGCCTCAACAAAAATTACATCAGTTATTTTTTTAAAGACACCGGCTATGTATGGCTGCTCTTCAACGACTGCACCAACGGGCGGGGCTATATGGCCAAAATCCCATTTAATAAAAAAGATAATATAGTAAGAGGTGGCAGCGCTTTAAACCGATTCGACCCCAAGTTTGCAGTAGCAGAAGGTATGGTGGCCTATACCGACCGCGGAAATATTTTTGTGGAGGAAATGGCCACCGGCAAACAGGCTATGATGACTTTTGGGAAAATGCTTACCGGCCTGGATTACGATGCCATGCATGAGTTTATTGATTCGGTTAACATCAGCCCTACCAGAATATGGGCAAGAGTGCTGATGGATAAAAAATGGGAAGAGATTGAAAAAAGCATTGAGCTTAAGGAAGCATTTAAATAGTTTAAGAGGTTCAATACGTTTAAAAAGTTTAAGAAATCAATTGAGATCGGCAACCTGCCAAACCTTTTAAACCCCTTAAACCATTTAAACTTCTGAAACCATCTTCACACATGTGGGAGTCTTACAAAAAAGGATTCAAAGCCTACCTGCAACTGGAGAAATCACTGGCTGATAATTCCGTGGAAGCTTACCTGCGTGACCTGGATAAACTCACCCAATACCTTCAGCACAGCGGTGAATTAAAGACACCGGCTGAAATACGACTGGCCGACTTGCAGCAGTTTATCAATTGGATTGGCGGCCTGGGTATGTCCGATACTTCGCAGGCAAGAATTATTTCGGGCATAAAATCATTTTATAAATACTGCCTGCTGGAAAAAATATCCGCTGCCGATCCCACTACCCTGCTGGAAGCGCCGAAGCTGAAAAGAGCCCTGCCCGATACACTGAGTTTTGAAGAAATTGAAAGCCTCATTGCACAAATTGACCTGAGCAAACCCGAAGGCGGCAGAAACAAAGCCATGCTGGAGCTGCTCTACAGTTGTGGGCTTCGTGTCAGCGAACTGGTCAATCTGAAAATCTCACAACTTTACTTTGATGTCGGCTTTATCCGGGTGATTGGCAAAGGCGACAAAGAACGGCTGGTGCCTGTTGGTCGAAGTGCTGTTAAGTATGTAAAAATTTATTTGGAAAAAATCAGGAATTTCATACCCGTTAAGCCCGGCAATGAGGATATAGTTTTCCTGAACCGGCGGGGTAGCAAGCTTACAAGAGTGATGGTTTTTCTTATTATAAAAGAGCTGGTGCAAAAAGCGGGTATTAAAAAAACAATTTCACCCCATACATTCCGTCACAGCTTTGCCACACACCTGGTAGAAGGTGGCGCCGACCTGCGGGCCGTACAGGAAATGCTCGGCCACGAGAGCATCAGCACCACGCAAATCTATACACATCTCGACCGGGAGTTTTTAAGAAAAACACTCGAACAGTTTCACCCGGCATTTAAATAATATTTATTCTGGTTGCAGGTTATTTATTCCAGTAAGATTTCGTATCGGCATTTCGGGATTCTTGTACTGCTTCAATTTCGTCAATATTCTCTTTTTCTCCTTCCCTCCTTTAACCTCTTAGCCAAAAAATAAACCCCCGCCGGTGCAGGGGCTTTTTGAATTATGAAAAAGAAAGGATTTACTGAACAGTAAAGGCATTGGGCAACACATCATTGGACACGGCTACCTGTCCGCTCATTTGCGTAATGATGGTGATTGTTCTGCCGCTATAGGTATTATCCAGGTCAACTGCTGCAAACATGAACGGAACATACCACAGTTCGCCGGGGATGTTCAGCGTGGCAGCTGACTGATCAGATGACGGCAAAAAATTAAAGGTGCCGAGTGTTTCTTCCGTATTGGCATCCATAAGTGTAAGGGTTGCCGATTGAAGAACCTCGTTGCTGATGACGTAAGGCAGGTAGATAGCCACTCTTGAACCGGTATTCAGCACGGCCCCCGTGCCAAACTCGATAGCTGCCGGGTCGTTAGTCTTTGTAAAAATTTTTGAGCTGATAACAGGATCGGTCACTACTGTATTCGGTTCATTGTTTGCCGGCACCTGCTGTTTTGTACATGAAACCGCTGCCAAAGAAATAATTGCAGCACTGCATAGGTAGAAGATAGTTTTCATAAGAATTGTTTTAGGGTTCGGATTTAATTGGAGATTAAAATTATGCAGCAAATTTTTGAATTGCAAGCCCCGCAAACATTTCCGAAGTAAAATTCCGGGTTGCTCTCCGGAATTTTTACAATAAAAAAGGCCCTTGAAAAACAAACCTCCAACAGTCTGTTTATTGAATTCAATACCCGGTAAAGTTATTGGAGAACTTGTAATTATGTCAGTTTTCCGGTTATTCTATATTTCAGTTTTCACAATTACATAAGCGGCTGCAAACTTTTTCTTGCTAATTTTAAGTATTGGCATTTTTAAAAAACATACCATCTCCCCACCAAACCGACGCCGAGCTGGTGACTGCTTATAAACAAACCGGAAACATGCAGCTGCTTGGCGAACTTTACCAGCGCTATATGGACCTTGTGTTTGGCGTATGCCTGAAATACCTGAAAGAACCTGAAGCCGCCAAAGATACCGTGATGCAGATTTTTGAAGAGCTGGTGATAAAACTGAAAAAACATGAAGTGGAAAATTTCAGGGCCTGGCTCCACCAGGTGGCAAAAAATCATTGCCTGATGCAGCTGCGTACACCCCGCAACCTGAAAACCGTGGAAATACCCGCCACTCTTATGCAAAACGAAGAAAATGTGCATCTGAATGGTGTGCTTGAAAAAGAAGAAAACCTGGAAAAACTGGAACACTGCCTTGCCACCCTTTCGGATGAACAAAAACGCATGCTGCAACTTTTTTACTTTGAGGGCAAATGCTACAACGAGATTGTGGCATTGACCGGCTATGACTGGAACCAGGTCCGCAGTTTTATTCAGAACGGCCGCCGAAACCTGAAGCTTTGCATGGAGAAAACTGAAGCCGGAGGCCGGAAGTCTGAAGTCTGAGAGTAGAGTTTAAGTTTCTTTAAAAAAGGAATATTGACATATGAATGAGAATTATGGATGAGAAAAAGAACATAAAAAATTATTCTGCCGCCGATATTGAAAAGTATTGGGCAGGCCGCCTCAGCGCTGCTGAAATGCACGCCATGGAAAAGGCTGCTATGGAAGACGCCTTTCTTGCAGAGGCAATGGAGGGTTATAAAAATTCTCAATCAACGGAAGCGGATATTCAATCGCTGAAAGAAAAATTAAGCGAAAGGCTACACAGCGAATTAAATACCATACCGCTATCCCGCGGCAGGTTCCCCTGGCTGAAGATAGCCGCTGCTATAATTATCATCGGCGGGCTGGGTGTGCTGGCGCAACAATTATTTTTTAAACCCGAAAAAAATGAACTTGCCCTAACCGAAAAAAATACAGCGCCTGTGGCTGATACCCTGACCGAAT
>Ga0114944_1000362_pt1 | contig 11652 bp, 11 predicted proteins | sample OV2TP2_FD_89582 | JGI IMG/M metagenome (GOLD analysis project Ga0114944, IMG submission 89582) | Hot spring microbial communities from Beatty, Nevada to study Microbial Dark Matter (Phase II) - OV2 TP2 | ecosystem: Environmental > Aquatic > Thermal springs > Hot (42-90C) | place: USA: Beatty... | reverse complement strand
GGCCTGCCGGGCCTGGGGAGCCTCGGGGCCCTGTTCGGCAAGAGCGGCGCCATCGGCGGCTTTCTTAACAAGCCCCTGTTTAACACAGTAGCGGGCGCCGACGAGTTCGGCGGTTTCTCGTCAAGTGGCTTGCTGGGGACGGAGGCGCCCACGGCCGGGATGTCCGGCCTGTCAGTCGGCAGCGTGCTCAGCGCCGCGGGCGCCGGCATCGGCGCCGGGATGTTCGCCAGTCAGCTCCTGGGCAGCCTGGGGCTCAAAGGGCCGGCCAACAACATCCTGTCGGGCGGCCTCGGCGGCGCCACGGCCGGCACCATGCTCCTGCCGGGCATCGGCACCGCCATCGGCGCCGGCGTGGGCCTCCTCGGCGGGCTCATCTCCAGCCTGTTCGGCGGCAAGAAGAAAACGTCGAGCTTCGAGATTACCGACGCCGACCTCGGCTTTGGCATGGGCGCCGAGGGCATGGAACTCAGCACCGTCGCCGTGCAGCACCGCGCCAAGCGCCTCGGCGACGATGCCGCCTTCGACCGCGCCCTCGAAGAGCTGGCCCGCAATGCCTTGACCCCCGCCCTGGAGGCGGTACACCAGTTCAAGCCGGAGATCCAGGCGAAATTCCTCGGCGCGCTGAACGAGCTGGGCGACGCCATGGAGGGCCTGCTCGAAGGCCAGCGCTTCAAGGTCGACGCCAAGAAGGGCGCCGAGCGGCTCAAGCAGCTTTTCGACGAGATGGCGAAGTCCCTCCAGGGCCTCACCGAGCCGGTCGTCCAGGGCCTCAAAAAGCTCGCCGAGTACGCCAACCTCTGGCAGAAGGCGATCGACGACCTGACCGCGCAGCGCGCCACCGTCGCCTTGAGCCTCGCGGCGCAGCGCCAGCGCATCGAGGAAATGACCATGACGCCCGAGGCGCTGTTCGAGCGCCGCCTGGGCGCCTTCCAGGAGCTGCAGACGCAGTTCCGCAGCGCCGACACCGCCATGGAACGCGTCGCCCTGGTGGGGCAGCTGCAGCAGGGCATCGACACCGTCCTCCAATCGGCGCAGGAGGCCTTCGGCACGGACTCGGCCGAGTTCGAGCAGGTGCAGCAGCAGATGCTCGGCGCCCTGGACGAGCTGGGGACGCTGAGCGACGACGCCTTTGACCGGCTCATCAGCGTGGCGCAGCAGCACCTCGACCAGCTCATCGAGAGCCACCTGACGCTCGACGCCATCAAAGGCATTCTGAACGAGCGCCTGCTGCGACCGGAGGACGTGCTGCCCACCGTTCCGGCCATGGGCGAAACCAACAGCATCCTGCGCGACATCCTCGCCGCCATCCAGGGAGCGGGGGCGCCGGCGGCGTCCCATAGCACGCCCCTCGGCGTGCCGCTCGAACGCCGCAATGCCGGCGGCGTCGAACAGGCCTTCATCGACGGGCAGTGGGTCGCCACGCCCGAGGAGCCGTTCTTTAGCTTCGCCGGCATGCTGTTTCAGAATATGTCTGGGAACTGGATTCGCACCTTCCAGCACGGCGGCCTCGTCCCCGCGACGGGCTGGGCCTTTTTGCACCAGGGCGAGGAAGTCGTCCCGGCGCCGCAGGTCGGGCTGCGCCACATCGGCCAGGGCGGCGGCGGCGGGGCCGGCAGCATCACCGTCGAGGCGCCCATCACCCTCCAGGTGAGCGGCGCCAGCGGCGACCCGGAGCAGCTCGCCCAGCAACTCTCCCGCTACCTGGCGCGCGAGCTCGAAAGCCAGGTGCGCTACGGCCAGACGACCCTGCAAGGCGGGAGGAATTAGCCCGTGGCGTACATCACCTTCGTGTTCTCGGCGGTGAGCGGCGTCTCGGCCGCGTCCATCGCCTTTAACCCGGCGCTGGCGCGCCTCGTGGCGCCGAAGGAAACCCCGCTGCAGGTGCGGCACGTCAGCGAGTCGGGCCGCCACTATATCTTCGAGCGCTCGAGCAACCGCGAGCTGATGTGGCCCATCGAGTTCCAGGACCTCCCCGAGGCCGACCAGACGACGCCGGTGTCGAGCGCGGGCTACAGCGCCCTGCGCGCCTTTCTCATTTCCAACGTCAACTGGAGCCAGCGGCCGTTTACGGTCGCCGACCCGGACGGGGCGAGTGCCGACGTGCGCTACTGGGGCGGCTTCGAGACGCTCATGGAGGCCGGCGGCCGCTCGCAGCGCAAGGGGCGGTGGACCGGAGCAGTCCAACTCCGTAAGGTCTTGTAGCCATGCCCGTGCTGCCTGATCCGGTCCTCGGTCTGTGGAGCCCGCCGCCCCCGCTGCTCGTGCTGGGCGCGGTCGTCCTGACGCCGGCGCCGCTGGCCGGCGTCTGGCGCGCCGTCACCCCGGCGCGCGTCACCCTCAACAAAGCCAGGCCCGCACCCCTCGCCCTCGTCCTCACGCCGGTGACGCCGCAGGTCCTCCTCCAGCTGCCCGAGGCGCCCATCGCGTCGGCCGTCCTCTCCGCCCTGGCCGAGCAATACGTCAAGGCGGACGTCCTCGTCGAAGCCGCCTCCGTCGGCTTGAAACTCTCCTGGGAATACGAGCCGGACAGCACCTGGGAGCACCGCCTGCTCCAGGTCGGCGACATCGAGCTCGGCGTGCCGCCCGGCGGCGGCCTCGCCACCGTGGCCCAGCTCACCGTCCAGGTGGCCGAGGGCGACGGCACCGGCCAGTCGCTGCGCAACCTGTGGAACACCTACAGCGCCCTCGAGGGCGCCGACATCACCGTGCGCCTCCTCCCCGACGGCAGCTCCTACGGCGCCGCGGTGCGCGTCTTTAGCGGGCGCATCGACCGCGTGCGCTGGCGCGACAACGTCGCGACGCTGACCGCCGCCGACGAGTCGCTGCCCCAGAACCTGCTGCTGCCGACGTCGGTGGTGACCTCTCAAGCCTACCCCGCCCTGTCGCCGCGCGCCGCCGCCCAGGCCGGGCCGATCGTCTTCGGGGCCGGCTCGGCGGTCAGCCTGGCGCCGCTGCTCCTCGTCGATACCGGCAGCACGCGCGCCTACCTCGCCGCCGACTCCCCCCTGCGCCAGCTCTCGAGCACGCCGACGCTGGGGGCGTTTAACGAGGCGGCCAATGCCGTGCGCACCCTCATCGATACCACGAGCACCGTCGTCGGCAGCGCTGGCAGCGCCACGGTGCGGGTCTCCGGCTCGCCCGTGGCCTTGAAATTCGGCGCCTCGACGGCGACGCTCGCCGTGCTGCGGCAGCAGACGGTCTCCGTGGCGGCCTACGCCCACGACGGCGACCCCACGACCCGCGCCACCATCGGCACGACCACCACCAACAGTGCCGGCGAGGGCGAGGGGTATTTAGGGCTGGTCGCGTCCTTTGGGGCGCCGGTGGGCGGCAACTACCTCACGGTGTCGCTGGCGCAGCACAAGCGCGGCGCCCTGGCGGCGGCGACCGTCACCGGCCAGTTCAGCGTGCGCGCCGTCGATAGCGGCGGCACGGTCAGGCGCGACGCCATCAAGACGACGCCCGAGTTCCGCCACGCCACGCAGGCGCGCGATACGACGCTGACGGTGTCTCCGGTGACGCTGGGGAGCGGCGAGCGCGTGGAAGTGCTGTGTACGGCCCTGCAGGAAAGCGGCGCCGGCAGCGCCGGGGCGGTCTACGAGTGGGGCGACCTCACCGTACAGCTCTGGTACCAGCCGTGGGGGGACGAGGAGCCGCTGTACCTGGTCAGCGACTGGCAGGGGCGGCAGGACACCGCGGCCGGCGCCTATACGGGCACGGCCTCGGCGCTGATTACCAACCCGATTGACGTGCTCCGCAACCTCCTAGTGGCGGAGATCGGCGTCCCCGTCAATGCGGCCAACTTTAATGCGGCGCGCACCTGGCGCACCCTCTGGAAGTTTGCGGGGGGTCTGGGGGCGGGCTGGGCCATGCCGCGGGTCGAAGCGCGCCAGCTCTGCGCCCTGCTGGCGCGCAGCGCCTTCTGCGTCCTGGCCCCGGACGGGCAGGGCACCTGGAGCGTCGTGCCGATCGACGCGACGACCAGCGTGCACGACTTCACCCTCGACAACATCCTGGCCCGCGAGGCGTCCGGCACTCCGCCGCCCGGCTCGATGGAGGTGTGGCCCGAGCCGCTGGAGATGGTCCACAACCGCTACGAGCTGTTCTACGCCTACCACGCCGGACGCCACAAGTACGACAAAATGCGCTTCGCCAACCGCAGCACTTCAAACGCCCAGCCGCAAGCGGTGGCCGACCGCCTGGTGGCAAACTGCTCGACGAGCTTTACGCGCTACGGCAGCGAGCTCACGCCGCTGCGCCTGGAGTTGCCCTTCGTCTATGACGACGCCACCGCCGACCTGCTCCTCGAGGAGTTGGTGAATACCTTCTACAGCCAGCGCGTGCGCTGCACCTTCGACACGACGTTTGGGGCGCTGCACCTACGCCTGGGGGACCGCGTCACGGTGACGCACCCGCTGCTGCCGACGGCGGACACCGGGCAGCTCTTCGAGGTCCTCGGGCTGCGCTACCAGGTCGCCACGGGGCGGATCACCGTCACGGCCCGCCGGGTGGCGGCGAGTTAAATGCCTATGGTCTGAGTTACTGAGTGGCCGCGTCTCCGCCTACGGCCCGGGGGATCCAACCTGTTGCCGTCTGTGCGCCGACGGCACGGGCGTTAGTCCGGCAGTAGAGGTAGGTTGCCGTGCTTTCGCCGACGGCACTGGCGTTCCTCTCGTCTCCCTGCTTCCAGGCATTGCCCCCCTGGAAGCAGGCTACAAAACGTGGCCACGTCTGCCCTCGTGGCCCGAGGGGGACGACTCGCCGGCGTCATGAACCACTGCCACCTGCAAGCCTTCCACCAGGTAGTCATCGTAGCCGCGTTTGCCCCAGCGGCCCGGGGGAAGAGCAGCTCCGCATGCTGCCGCCTGTGCCCTGGCGGCATGAGGGACACGGCTTAGCGCCCGGCCAGCACCCCCATGACGACGCGCAGCAGCCTGTCCATCCCGAACGGTTTCGCCAGCGTCAGCGTCGCCCCGGCGACCGCCGCCATGTCCAGGGCGTCCCCCCCAAACCCACTGATGGCAATGATCGGCAGATGCAGGGCGCCGACCCGCGCTTTGGCGATCATGGCCAGCCCGTCCCACGCCGTCCCGAGGCGCAGGTCGGTCAGCAGCAGGACGGGCGCCTGCTGCGCCAGCGCCTGGAAGCCCTCCGCCACGCTGCGCGCCGCCACCACCACAAAGCCAGCCGCCTGCAAGCCCTCGACCAGGAAGTCCAGGACCACCGGCTCGTCTTCCACCACCAGCACCGTGTCTGCCATCAGTTCCTCCGCAAGTTGCCGCCTATGGCCCCGGCGGCATGAGGGATCTTACGGCGGCACCAGGCTAATGCGCAAGCCCCGCTGGCGCGGCCGGCCCTTTTCCTGCCGCTGCAGCCAGGTGACCTGCGGGTCGCGATCATCCACGCCCAACGCGTCGCTCGTCCCGTCCTGGGCCGCTTTTAAGGCGCCGCGTAAGTTATCGTCGTCGAGCGCGCGCGGGCTGATGCGCACCAGCAGGACCGTCAGCGGCAGGGCGGGCCGTCTCCCGCCCAGGGCGGCGGCGACCGCCTGGTAGACGAGGCCGCGCACGCGCTGCACGCGCCGGTGGCGCGCCGCCCAGTGCTCGCGCAGGTTCGCGGCCGACGGCAGCGCCAGCGGCAGCTCGACATGCAGGGCCGCGGTGAGCGCCACCACCGGGCGGCCCTGGACGGCGGCGCGCCGCGCGGCCAGGGCGGAAGGGAGAGGCGGGACGGCGGCTTTGGCTGGCTTCCGGCTCCGGGCTCCTGGCTTCCGGCTCCGTACCAGGCGATGCCCGCACGGCGCGGCATAGATGCCGTCCGGCCGCACGACGTGCCAGGCCACCACCCGCGCACACGTCGGACACGGCTGAGCCCGCTCCAGGAGGGGAGCGCCCCCACACGACCGGACGCCCTGGATTTTCCTTGACAGTCTCATGCTACTGCCTGCACCATCTTTCCCACACCGCAGCCGTGCAGCAGACGGCTGCGCCGCCGCCCGGCCACGGATGCACCCTCATCTTCAACCACCGAAGGAGACCATCATGACGAAGAACGAATGCATCGACAACATCGCCAAGCGCCTGCGCCTGCCGAAGAAGCAGGTCGGGGACACCCTGGATACGTTTCATGTCATCATGGGGACGACCCTGAAGAAGGACCACGTCTTCCGCTGGCCGCAGTTTGGCACCCTCGAGGTCCGGCAGCGCAAGGCCCGCAAAGGACGTAACCCGCGCACCGGCGTCACCATCAACATCAAGGCCTCGAAGACGGTGGGCTTTCGGCCAGCGGCGGCGTTGAAAGAGGCCATCTAGGCCGCGGCCCCGGCCGCTCAGCCCGAGGCCGCTGGGGGACCCCGCAGAGCGGCGCAGGCGGTCTCCAGGCCAGCGTCCAACAGAGCCGGCGTCCAGCCCAGCGGCAGGCGCAGCACGTACACGGGATGCCCAGCCGGCACCAGCTCGGCCCACCGGGGGGCAGCGCCTCCCCCGGCGGCAGCACCAGCGCGAGCGGCAGGCCCCGCATCACGGCGTAGACCAGCTCGGCCAGGCGCTCGCCCTGCTGCCAGTAGCCCGTCGTACTCCACACGACCATCACGTCGGCGTGTTCGAGCTGGCGCAGCCGATCCGGGGACGCCGAATGACCGATGACGCGATAGTTGCGGTCTGTTGCCACGTCGCTCCTCCTCCCCAATTGCGCCCTGCGCCAGCCGCCATGTCAGGAGGGGGTCCGCCTCCAGATCCACCCAACCCCCAGCGCCGCCCCCCAAGAGACCGCCCAGGCGAGCAGGGACAGCAGCCGGCGGTCGCGCGCCCACCAGTCCCAGGCCGAGAAGGCGCCGTGTAGGACCAAGATCCCGCTCAGCGCCAGCCAGCCGCACCGCATCTGCCGCACGAACTGGCGGTAGGCAGCCTGCTGCAGCCGATACGCCACGATGAGGCGGCCATGGCGCGCCTGGAGAGCCTGCCAGCGGTCTACCAGCTCGGCGTGGGACAACGGCGCCCCCTCGAGGTCGCGCAGGACCGCGTCGATATACGCCTCCGAGGCCGGGTGGCCGTCGTTGTCCCACAGCACCGGGTCATCAGGCATGGGGCGCCTCTCCCATCCCAGGGCCTCCACCCGCACGCGGGCGGTGGGATAGGCCGCGAGAAAGCCATCGGTGTGCACCCCGCACATATAGGCCACCCCAGAATTATCGAGGTTCCGGAGCACAAACTCGACCCGGTTCGGGCAGGCCAGGTCACGCCGCCACAAGCTCTCGCACGTGAGGGGAGGCTCGGTGTGTGGCTCACGCCCTGCGAGCACACGAATGGACATGGCAGACTCCTTTTGCCTCACCAGAGCCGCTGCTGGCCGGCCAGCTCGGCGGCCAGCGTCGGCCCGAGATACTTCTCCACCATGCGGCGCAGGACCGCCTGCTGCTTCGGCGTCAGCGCGCCCTGCCAGCACCGCAAGGCCTGGAGGAACTCCATCTCCCACTCCGTCACATCGGGCTCCTCCAGGGTCTCCAGCCGCGTCACGGCCTCACGCTCCAGCGGGGTCATCCGCGTCCTCCTTGGTCTCTTCCCGCCACGCTGCAGCAGGTACACCGGCCGGAGCATGGCGTCGCCCTCCACCGGGGGCATGCGCCCTCCTTCCCCTCCTGGGAACACACCAAGGGCACGACGCGCCATAGTCCTCGTGGAAAAACCGCTGGCAGCCCAGGCAGAACCCGGCCCGCGGCGTCAGACAGCCGGGGCAGAGGTAGGCCCGCCGGCCGTTGGGCTCCAGGACGTACCAGCCGGACTGGATACGCGGATCGGCCCGTTGTCGGAAGCCGCACTGCGAACACTCCATCAACTCATGCTGGAACGGCGCCATAGCTTCTCCTTCCACGACGGTGTCGGCGGCGGCCGGCCTGGTGCGGCATTATAGCCCCCTCCACACGACTCGCAGCACCGCGCCCCAATAGCGTGCGCTGACGCCCAGCACCAGGCTCCCCAGCGTCACGGCCACGAGCAGCCCCAGAAACAGCCCCAGGCACCCGGTCGGCAGGCGAACGAGGCGCGCCTGGCGCCACCTCACGGACACGGCAGCCCGACCCAGACGAGCAGCCAGAGCAGGCCAAAAGCCAGCAGCGCCACGCCGAGCCCGCGGACGAGCCCCCGCCCGCACCGGCGCCCCCAGCCGCGCGGGGCCGGGCGCGGCGGCTGCCAGCCCACGGCCAGCGCGAGGCGCATGACGCGCGCCTGCTGGGGATTAAAGCGGACCGGGGGCACTCTCGGGGCGGTCATCCCGCCTCCTGCGCGCGGCATCGCGCTCATGGTTTCTCCTCGTGCCGGACGCGGGGGAACACCACGTCCTGCGTCGGATCATTCCCGGCCACAAACGTCTCGGCCAGGACCGGATCAGCCCGGCCGAGTCGCTCGATACTCGCCGCCACAGAGACCGAGCAGCAGGAGAGCGAGCGCGAGCACGAGCGGCGGCATGCTACTCTCCTTCGCCCTCGAGGCGAAACCGGCCCCACCCCATCTTGCGTGAGGCGCCAATGCCCACCTCACGCCCGGCATAGGCCAACAGGGCGAGGATTGCCTCGGGACGCACCAGTTCGGGATCATGGGCAATCGTGCCAGTGGCAGTAAACTGCTCGATATAGGCGTTGCTCCGGAAGCCGCGTTGATTGGAGAGCTTCCCCTGCGCGCCGGTCACCACCACAAAGCGTTCCCAGACCCCATCTGGAGCCGTCTTGGTGGTCACAAAGTCGGTCGGACGGAGTGCCACGCGCAGGTTCGGAATGCGCAGGCGCGCTGGCGCGCTGGCACAGGCATTGACGAGGCAATCCAGGAGGCGCACCGCGGGGAGATAAATGCGGCCGGTGTCCGACACATAAAACGGCCGACGGGCGACGCGTTCGAGGTCGCAGTAATCCTCATAGGTCAGAGTGAGGCTCCGCAGATATGCTTCCAGCGCCCGCCGGCGATTCGCCTCGGAGCGCGCGCGCATCATCCCAGACTCTTTCTGGATCTGGATGAGCCGATATTGCTCGGCCCAATAGGGATCGGCGATGTATCCAGGACTGCCAAAGTGCAGTTGTACGTGCAGCGTGGACGGCGACGTGGGCGTGGGCGACGGCGGCGGCGGAGACGGAGGCGGCGGCGTCGGAGAGGGCGGCGGTGACGTGGGTGCGGGTAGAGAGCGCATGGGCGCGTGCTCCTCAGGCTTTCCCGACATAACGATACCTCGTCGCCCGCGAGATGCCGAGCGTCGTGCAGATCTCCTGCGTGCTCCACGTGCGCTGCTCGTACATCGCCTTGGCGGCGCGCACCTTGGCCCCGTCCACCTTGAGCTTCGGACGGCCGCCAATCCGGCCCCGCGCGCGGGCGGCGCGTAAGCCAGCGACAAGCCCCTCGCTTGCGCTATGGGGTCGTTGACGAGCCCGCCTCCTCGGCCAGGGTGCGGTCGCGCCGCGCGCTCTCGGCGACGTCAAACGGCAGGCCAGGCTCCGGCGCGCCCGCCGGACCCGGGACGCCGCGCGCCGCCTCGAGCTGCGCCGCCACGGTGCGGAGCGCGGCGAGGGGCAGACGGCGCAACGTCTCCGTGTGCCAGTGCTCGCGCAGCCAGCCGTAGAACTGCGTGCCGTCCCACCCGAGCTCCTTTTGCCACAGCGTCGTGACCCGGTTCAGCAGCGTGACACGCTCGGCCTCGGGCGGCTCCTGGGCCGGCGGGGCCGCCGGCTCCTGGCCCCAGACCTCAGCAAGCGTCTGCTGCGCCTGGGCTGGCGTGGGCGGCAGCGTCTCCAGCAGCGGCTCCTCCTCCAGGACCGCCGTCAGGGCCGCCGTGAGCGCCGGGGCCGACTCCTTACACCACTTGCAGAGGTTCTTAAAGGCGCTCTTGCGGGCCATTTCGTCGTAGTGGCGACTCCAGGCGCTTTCCTCCCGACTCCCGGCCCGGGAACTCTTCCGCACCCGGTCAATGTCTTTCCGCTCCATATAGTGCACATAGCGCACGCTCAAGCCGGACAACAGGGCCTGCGCAAAGCGCTCCACGGCCCGCTCCACGGCGGCGGCGTCCTGCTGCACCAGCGCCCCCAGGCGCTGCTCCAGCTCCGCCGTCAGCGTGGTCACGAGGCGCACGATGTCCGCCGACGGCTTGAGCACAATCAGCCCGTAGGCCCCGACCAGCTCGCCCCGGTCCCCCCGGTGCGGCTCGTGCTCGTAGCGCTCCCGCAGATAATCGCAGACAAAATGGTCCCGCTGATAGACCGCCTCCGCGCCGACCTTGGCGACGGTGCCGGTCGCCAGCAGTTTTTTGGCCAGGCCCCCATACTCCGGCATCCACACCGCCTCCTGCTTAAACGGCACCAGGTGGCAGTCCTCGCCCAAGACCAGGCCCTGGCGCACCGTTTTGACGACGCCTTTGACGAGGCTCGACACCGTGCAGCGGAGGAGATCCGGGTCGGCCTCAAAGGCCAGCACCAGGAGGTCAAACAGGCGCTCGAGGGACAGGGTGGCGTCGGCGGTGCGAGCGAGCTCCCGCTCGAGCTGCGGCCGGAGGCGCTCGAGCTGGGCGGCCAGCTGCGGCGCCCGGGTCGTGAGGCTTTGCAGGGCAGACACCGCCGCGATTGGGGCGGTGGGGTCGTGGGACGCCGTCTCACTCATCCATTTTTCCTTTCTCGGAAACCCCTCGCTTGCGCTATGGGGTCGTTGACTCCACGCCGCAGACCCCGCCTGGTCGTGCAGAAATGGCACGTGCACGGTGCGGCGGGGCACCACCGGAGGCTCGTCCTCAAGGGCGAGCACCTTGACGAGGCCATGGGGCGCACACGGCGTCCAGCACAGACTGCCCACCCGGATCTCATCCATGGCGAGACGCCCCTCCAGGGCCTCCCGCCTGGCGGGTCAGCCGGGCAAACGCCGCCTGGATCTGCAGCGTCTTGTCGTGCGCGAGCGCCTGAAACTCTGGCCCCAGGTGGGCCACCCGGTCCGGGTGATACTGCAACAGCTTGGCGCGGTAGGCCACCTTGCAGGCTTCGGGGGAGGCACCGGCGGCTACCCCCAGCACCTCCCACGGCGTGGCGGTGCCCGCCGCGGCCAGCGGCGGGCCACAGGCCCGGGCGCGCTCCTCCTGACGCCGCTGGTCTCGCTTGGCCCGCTGGTGGGCGGCGCGCTGCCGGCGGGCCTCCCGCGTGGCCTCGTGTTTGGCCGCTGCGGCGGCGGCCTCGGCGCGCGCCGCAGCCGCTTCCTCGGCGGCACACCGGGCCTGATACTTTGTCCACCAGGCCTCCCCGCACGCCCGGTTCTCGGCCGCGACCGCCTGGGCCGCGGCGTCCCAGACCCACCAGGAAGGGTGCAGGCTCGTGCGGCCCCAGCGGGCTTCGAGGCGAGCCTCGCACTGCTCCCAGTCCCAGGGCGGCAGCGGGTGCACGGGGGCGCCCCAGGCGGCCATGTTGCGGGCCAGATGCAACTCCGGCGCCGTCTCCACCTGGTAGGTGCGCCCCTGGATCACCAGGTCCGGCGGCTCCCGCCCCGGCGGCTCATCCGCGCCTAACACGTCCCAACGGCGCATAGGCTCCTCTCAGCCGTGGATCGGCGGGAAGCGTTCACGCTGGCGCTCCCCACCCCAGCGTAATACCTGTAGGGAGCGCCCCTGGCGCCAGGCGTTCCAGACCTTGATCGTGAT
>Ga0114944_1000359_pt1 | contig 11687 bp, 10 predicted proteins | sample OV2TP2_FD_89582 | JGI IMG/M metagenome (GOLD analysis project Ga0114944, IMG submission 89582) | Hot spring microbial communities from Beatty, Nevada to study Microbial Dark Matter (Phase II) - OV2 TP2 | ecosystem: Environmental > Aquatic > Thermal springs > Hot (42-90C) | place: USA: Beatty... | reverse complement strand
CTGCAACAGCTAAGCGTGGATGGGGCTTATGTTCCTTTGGTGCACAAGGAGTGGGCAGAGGTGAAGACCCTAGCCATAGGTACCATTGGGGAGCCAGAGTGGGAGAATGGGGAGAGGGTGGTGCACACCAAGGAGCTATCCTACTTTTCACGGCTGGCCGATGCGGAGAGCTTCACAGGGCTGGCGCTGGTAGAGACCCATAGGCGAGGAGTAGAGAAGGCTGGGAAGGTGTGTGCCGTGGTGGATGGTGCAGAATGGGAACAGAAGTTTATCGATGTGCACAGGCCAGATGGGGAGCGCATTCTCGATTGGGGGCACGGAGCCGGGTACGTGGGCAAGGTGGGACAAGCCCTGTTTGGGGTTGGGACGGTAGCCACGGCCCAGTGGCTAGGGGTGCAACTGCATGAGTTGAAGCATGGGGAACCTGAGAAGGTGTTAGGGAAGCTGAGGGGGTTGAAGGAGGAGCTTTTAGCACAAGGGAATGGAGGAAGTGAGATACTAGAGACAGTGAGTAGTAGTCTGGAGTATCTGGAGAAGCGAAGGGAGCAGATAAGGTACGCTGAGTTCCAAAGATTGGGGTATCCCATAGGCAGTGGGATAGTGGAAAGTGCCAACAAGCTGGTGGTAGAGGCGAGGATGAAGGGAGCTGGAATGCATTGGGCTAGGGAGCATGTGAACCCAATGGTAGCATTGCGGGATATAGTCTGCAGTGATAGGTGGGAGGAGGGCTGGGCACAGATAAGCCAAAGGCTAAGACAAAAGGCCAAGGAGGGGTGGGTAAGGCGACGGGCCCAGTGCAGTGGGGCCAATGGGGTAAGTGAGGAAGCTGCCTTGGGAGCTACAGTGGGTGGTGGGTCACCCATGGAACCACCAACAGTGGTAAGAGGGGAGAAAGGGCGTAACCTTCAGGCTGAGGCTAGAGACGAGTCCAAGGCCTGCTCTAGGCGACCTGCTGCGAGCCATCCATGGCGGCACATGCCTATAGGACGGGCCCGGAGGGCTCAGACCAGTTCTGCTGCCAGCGCGGAAAAGTGACGGGCACCCGGATGGGCAGGGGAGCTTGCCACACACCCGCTCAGGTGTTATAGTGTGATGCAGCTAATATCAAAGGGAGGTAGTAATATGGTCGTTGCAGCTACCAGATTCAAGCTCCTGGACCCCACGGTAGAGCCTCTGCCCGACAGCACCCTCCTTGCCCAGAGGCCCGATGACCTCAACGGGAAGGTGGTGGGGCTCCTCTCCAACCACAAGCGCAACTCGGACAAGCTGCTGGATGCGATCTACTCCCTGCTTCAGGATACCTACGAGTTCAAGGGAGTGGTACGCCTGGACAAGGGGGATGCGTCCCGCCCTGCTCCTAAGCAAATCATGGACGAGCTTCTGGCAAAGTGCGACTTGGTGATAACCGCCACAGGTGACTGAGGGTCTTGCAGCTCGTGCAGTATGCACGATGCCATAACCGTCGAGAAGGCTGGCAAGCCCGCAGCGCTTATCTGCACCGAACCTTTCATCCCCACCGCCAGGTCCATCGCCAAAATCCGGGGCATCGAGGACTATCCCTTCGCCATTGTGACCCACCCCGTGGGCAGCCTTGAGCCCGATGGAGTCACGGCCAGGGCAAGGCAGGCCCTTCCCAGAGTGCTGGAGATACTCCTGACCAAATAGCATAACAGGGCATGTGGCAATAGAAGTAGGGGCGTACGGCCGTACGCCCCTATAGGGACACTACTGCCTCGCCTGACGGTTTACCCTCGGCTCAACAGGCCATTCAGAAAGCGACTCCGAGCTTCTTCTGAGTGGACAACTACCCCTTGACGCTAAAAAGGAGGCCTGTCGTGCTTTTCCATGTGACCATGACCCACACTATGGATAACTGCCCAGGCTACAACCAAGAGAGGTTCCCCGAACTACTTGCAGGCTTCGACAGACTGGATGCCGCTGCCAGGGAGCTGAATGTAAAGATTCACTTCTTTGTGGATGGGCTGCCAGAACATGTAGCATATGCCTTGCTGGAGGCTGACAATCCCTCTAGCGTTGCCTTCTTTGTCTCCCAAATACCTATACGCCAGGACTTTAAGTTGACCGCGGTAGAGCATGTTGGGGACATCGTGGAGAAGGCCAGGACGATGATGCCACACGGGTAATTCGATGGCAAGCAACTAACCAGTGACCGCCGGGTCTAACTCGGGTTCGAGCGTCTGCGTCCTAAAGCTCCACAGGTCCTGCTCCACGCTACGCAAAACCTCATCGGCCAGCCAACTGAGCTTTATGGCAACCTGCCCCTGGGTGAGACCGGCCATCTCATGGGGCCTCTCTCCTGCTCCCACTCCATCGCCGGCACCAGCCTGAAGGTTACCGTTCTCCTTGGCGATGGTGCGATCGCAGATCTCATGGAGGAAGGTGCGGTGATGCTCCTCGAACTGCTGGAAGCTGAGGCCCCATCGGGTGAGAAAGTCGTAGACCACCTCCACCAGGGCATCATGGACGCGTGACTTATCCGCCAGGCCCTGGTAAACCCGCTCGTACAGCTCAGGGAAGAGCGCCTTGTAGGGCTTCTTGAATGCATCAGGGATGAAGAATACGGTCTGCTCATGGTGCGGCTTCACCCCATCTGCGGTCTCCAGGCGAATCTCTTCAGCGATATACTCTTGCACGTAAGGCGCTTGGGCCGCTTGAGCGTACTGATGCGTAATCAGCCAGGACACATTGTCCATCATGAAAGGAGCCCGCCGGCAGGTGTAAAGAAGCGCCCGGATGGTGGGCCATCGTGCCTCTCTATCCATCGAGAAGAGGACGAACCCTATGCCTCTCAGCGTCTCTTTCAAGGACCAGACCCGCTTGACCTTGGGCCGGCGCCGTACCTGTGAAAGCATCGTCTTGACCCGGGTCTCGAAGTTACTCCAATCCCTGACCCGCTGCACCAGACCGAGGTAGCCAGACATCAGCTCCACACGGGTCATCTGTTTAGGGGCGATGTTGGTCATGGGAAAAATGTCGGGAGTATATCTGGAAGCAGGAGTTTCCAGGATCCTGTTTTCTCTATGGAGTCGGACCCAAAGCTTAGTCCCATACGGCGCCTTCAATATGTTAAGGAGAGGGACTCCAATACCGGCCTCCTGCAAGAACTCGAACTGGCGGTCAAAGATAGTGGCGTCGTCGTGGTCGAAACCGACGATCATGCCGGCCTGAACTGGTAAACCATAGCTCTGTACCTTCTTCACATCCGCAAGGATGTCGGTCTTGTAGTTCTGGGGCTTGTTGGTCTCGATCAGACTCTCGATGTTTGTCGTTTCTATGCCGATGAACACCTCGACGAAGTTGGCGTCGGCCAGCAGCTCCAGCAGCTCATCATCTTTGGCGACGTTGAGGGTTAGCTGGGTGATGAACCCCACCGGGCGGCGGAAGGACCGATTCAGGGTGACCAACTCTTTGAGCAGAGCCTTAGCGTAGCGAGGGTTGCCGATGAAGTTGTCGTCGCAGAAAAAGATGAGCTTTGCCCCCAATCTCTCCAGTGTGCTGACCTCCTCCAGGACCTGGTCTACCGCCTTGTGGCGGGCCTGCCGCCCATAGATATAGATCACGTCACAGAACTCGCAATCGAAGGGGCAGCCACGGGTCGTCTGCACAGCTCCCAGGACGTAGTCCTTTATGTCGGCGGCCACTTTGTCCCAGCGGGGCTGGGGCGAGTGGGCCATATCTACCTTAGCAACCTGGCGGTACTCGGGGCGATAGCTGCCAGCTTTCCAATCGGCGATAAACCGCGGCCAGGTATACTCGGCTTCGCCGATGAACAGGATGTCAAAGTGGTCACGGTATTGCTCCGGTGCAGACGACACGCCAGGCCCGCCGACGGCCACCGGAATGCCGCGCTTGCGAAAGGTCCGGCCGATCTCCTTTGCCCGCCCTAAGTGGTTCAAGTACCCGGTAACTCCGACCAGGTCGTAGTCTTGCTTGAACTCGGTGCTATCGCTGACCGTGCCGTGTACCCCCTCATCCCATATATCTACCTCGACATCATCGGGGGTCAGGGCGCTGACAGTAGTCAAGCTCACAGGCATCATATTCGCCTTCGGGAACCAGGCCGGAGGCTTAGCCGATTTTTTATTGGCGCTACCAATCAAGTCGTTTATCGTTGTCAGCCCGGCGTCGAAGGCTGGATTGATCAGGAGTATCTTTTTCATTCGCTCTCTCTTCCCGCGCTATTGCTTGAGTTGTGACATGCCCGTTACTGGTCCATGAGTGAACAGTCTTCATCGCCCGCTGGGCGACCACCGAGGGATGAAAATGATGCCGCTAAACCTCACCCCGACCTTCGGTCACCCCTCTCCTAATAGGAGAGGGGCCGGGGGTGAGGTCTATTTTCATAGCAGCCAAAGAGGGATTTTCATCAAAGGCGTTTTCTCATCTGCATGTGCTCGATCCCCACCTCCAGGAACACTTCTCCCTCTTCAGCGTAGCCGTGGGCGGCATAGAAGGCTTTAACATAGGTCTGAGCGTGCAGCACCGCCTCCGCCATCCCCTGCTGCCTCGCCGCCTCCTCCAGGGCCTTCAGGATACGGCTGCCGATGCCCCTGCGCCGCCAGTCCCCTTCCACTGCCATCCGTCCGATCCTGGCTTCGTTTCTACTCTGAGCATAGTACGAGTCAGGAGGCTTACCAGGGCACACCACCCGGCCGGTCCCTACAGGTCTCCCGTCTAGCAAAGCCAGGGCATGGGTAGCCGTGGCATCGTGCTCGTCTAGCTCCTCCTCAACCGGTACGCCCTGTTCCTGGACGAACACTCGCATCCGGATGGCGAAGGCCGCCTGGCGCTCCTCAACGGTCTCGACTAGCTTGACCACCAGACCTTTCATCCGCGCTCCTATGTAGGGCAGCCTCCTTCACCCTGGATGGGGAAAAGCTGGGCTTGCCCTTACAGGGAAAGGGCTCGCCCCTTCGATGAACTCAGGGCAAGCTCTGAGCGAAGTCGAAGGACCAGGGGTGAATTTCCCTGTTGATGCCAGGCTGAAAGTCGCAGTCTATCATCCCGCAGTGCAACCACCTTGTCAACTCTCGCTCGCTGTGTGTCAGGCGCAATGACAAGAACCCGGGGCTTTGCACTTCGCTAAACCACAGCCCATCCGTTTGAAGGAGCGGCATATGTAGAAACCGCGACCTCCGGAGGCGTTGAGGCTAGCACCGTGCAAACCCTTGGGATTAGCAACACGACTTTACAGGCGTAGGCGGTGTGCCTTGGGCAGTGCTAGGCGACTCCGCTCTTCTCTTCCGCCTGAACCAAGAGACGTCTAAGTAGCCTCCCTTCATCGGCTATGTCTTTCATGAAACCGCACTGGAGGCACCGGACAAATACCCCATGCATATCCCGGTCAAGATGCAGGTCTCCGTGGCACTTGGGGCACGCCTTGAAAAAAATCATCTGGGTTCCTGACTTCCCCCCTATCAATCTATCGCCTCGATGATAACATTGTAGACCTACAAAGTCAACAATTTTAGCTGCCTGTTGGGTACAATATATACTGTGGCAGGTCGCAGAGGGCCTCAACCGGCTTGTAGCCGCCAGAGGTCACCAAGCTCTGACTCACTGATCCCACCAAAAATATAGAAGGCGCTGGGAGACGGGACAAAGGCCCCAGCATGGCTATTCCTGGCCTCGGGTGCAGTGCCTGAAGCCTCAAGTTTAGTCCATCTCTCTCCTTGCACATAGGACCAGAGGTCGTTCTTACGGCCATCTGAGGTGACACCTCCGAAGAGAAGGAAGCGGCGCATGTTTGAGTCCTCAACGAGAGATGAGAAGAACCTGGGTGAGGGCTTTTCGCCTGCTGGCGCTATCTCTGTCCACATCTTACTGCCAGGATCGTAGCGCCAGAGATCGCCCAGGATTGGAGTCTGGTTAGACTGCCCGCCGAAGAGCACAAATGAGCTGCTCCCCTGATCGAAGGCACACCGATGGAGACAACGCTCAATGGGACGCACGCCACTAGAAGATACGTCAGTCCAGCGCTGGGCGTTCAGGTCAAATGCCCAGGTATCGTTGAACCGGCCTGAGTTAGTGAACCCGTGGGAGATGTAGATGAGGTCACGGTCTGAGTCATACCCCACGCAGGACCCATAGCGCTTGGACGGTTTATCTCCACTGGGCGTGACCTCTTTCCACTGTTGGGTTACTGTATCGAACACCCACGTATCGTTGAAGAACCCTCCTGGCCCCTGTCCGCTAAAGAGGACCATCTGGCGCCGCTTGGTGTCGAACATTGCGACATGCCCCCATCGAGGGCTGGGGGCGCTTGAGGCTGCAATCTCTTTCCACTGGCTAGTCCCTAGATTGAAAGACCACAGGTCGTTCAGCCCTTGCCCCCCTCGCCGACCACCAAACAGGAGGAGGCTGTTGGTGGCATCGTCATAGACCAGAGTAGCGTCCTTTCGGACTCCGGGGGCCGGCCCGGTAACGCCTATCCGTTCCCATTTCAGCGGGGTAATGGTTGGCTGCTGTTGGGTAGGCGTAGGAGAAGGCGCAGCCACTGGCATTGGAGTGGGCGTGGGGGCGCTGGGCGGCTGAGGCAGTACAGCCGTGGGGGAAGGCGCAGCCGTCGGCACTGGGATGGACGTGGGGGTGCTGGTGGGCTGAGGCGGTGCAAGCGTAGGGGTGGCCGCTTCTCCGCAAGCGATAAGCAGAACACTGAGGAGGGAGAGTAATCCCACCACACAGCGACTCCATTTGCGGTCTTTCATAGCCATACTCCCTACCTTATGTTTGTTTGGGGCCATCCACATCTACCGGAAGCCGTCAAGCTAGCCTTCATACCTCTTGAACACCAGGCAGGCGTTCTGGCCCCCGAAACCGAAGGCGTTAGACAGCACCACCCTGACCTCTTTCCTGCGGGCCTCATTGGGCACGTAGTCCAGGTCGCACTGGGGGTCGGGGAACTGGTAGTTTATGGTGGGATGTATGATGCTTTCGGTTATGGTCTTGACGCAAGGGATGGCCTCCAGAGCGCCGGCGGCCCCCAGTGCATGGCCGACCATGGACTTGGTGGAGCTCACGGGTATTTTGTAGGCGTAATCTCCAAACAGGCGCTTTATAGCCATCGTCTCTGCCACATCGTTAAGGGGAGTGGAAGTGCCGTGGGCGTTTATGTAGTCCACCTCCTCCAGCCCTACACCCGCATCCTCCAGGGCCCACCGCATCGCCATGATAGTGCTCTGGCCCGATTCATCGGGGTGAACGGGATGGTAGGCATCGGCGGAGCAGCCGAAGCCCGCTACCTCGCACAGGATGCTGGCACTCCGATCGAGGGCGTGCTCCAGGCTCTCGAGGACCAGTACCGCCGATCCTTCCGCGGGGACGAAACCGTCACGCTTGGCGTCAAAGGGCCTGCTGGCCTTCTGAGGTTCTTCATTTCGGGCGCTCAGGGCCTTCATGACACAGAACCCTCCCAGGCCAAGCTGGCTTATGCCTGCTTCAGTGCCCCCGGTAAACATCACGTCGGCGACACCACGGCGTATCACCTCCAGGGACTCGCCGATGGCCTGGTTAGAGGCAGCGCAAGCTGTTATGGCGGTAGAGTTATAGCCCTTGGCCCCCACTACCCGGCTGACGTTGGCCGCGGCCATATTGGGCAGGATCATGGGAAAGAAAAAGGGCGATATCCTCATACCGCCCTTCTCTATCAGAGTGCGACATCCCTCCTCAGTGGTGGAGAAGCCACCGTTGCCATTGCCCAGGATGACCCCCACCCGATATCGGTCCTCGCCGGAGATTTCCAGTCCGGCATCTTCCATAGCCATCAAGGCCGCTGCGATGGCAAGCTGGGAGAATCGCGCCATGCGCCGCGCCTCTTTGGAGCTGATGAACTGGCCGGGATCGAACCCCTTGACCTCTCCAGCGATATGACAGGAAAAGCCTGAGGGATCGCAGAGGGTTATAGGCCCTATGCCGGACCTCCCCGCTACCAGGTTATTCCAGAACTCCTGAGCGGTGAGCCCCAGGGCCGTCACCGCACCCATACCAGTAACCACTACCCTTCGTCTATTCATAGCTCAACCTTTCATGTAAGCTGCCAGCTATCAGCCTTCAGCTCCAGCGATTGCTTAGCGAGTCTAACAGGACCCTTCGGAGGGAGGGTGTACTGCAGTCTAAAGGCCGCAGCATATATGCCCCCCTTCAGCCGGGGGTTAAGGATTGTTTTGCTATAGACTCTTACGGCTGAGTGCGGATGGCAGATTGCTGAAGGCTATTTCTCTGTAGCTCGGGATACAGCTCGGGCTCTATGCCCTTTATGGCCTCTCGCGCCTCGGCAGCCACGAAAAGGGAGCCCGTAGCCAGGACTAAATCATCTTCTCCGGCCTCCTCCAGGGCCCTGGATAAAGCTCTACCCACCCCCTCCACCTGCGTCACCTCGAGGCTGTGGGCAAGGAAAGCCTCTGCCACCGCCGGAGCAGGCGCAGACCTGGGATGTCGGGAACGCGTGGCAATGACGCGGGGGCGCAGACCAGCCAGCCCCCCGGCTATGCCTTCCAGGTTCTTGTCTCTGGAGATGCCTACGACCAGGACCACCCGCCGATAGTGAAAGTAAGCGGGTAGGGTGTCCCGCAACCTGGCTGCCGAGTAGGGGTTGTGGGCGCCGTCAGACACTACCGTGGGGTTTCTTCTGAGCACCTCCATCCGGCAAGGCCAGCTCACCCGCCTGAAGCCATCCTCCAGGGCACGGCCCGATATTTCAAAACCTTTTTCCTTCAAGACTTCCAGGGCTCCAACGGCGGTTGTGACATTCTCAAGCTGATAGTCTCCAAGGAGTGGTATCCATAGCTCGTAGCTCCCCAGCCTGCCTCGCACCTCGAGGCTCTGCCCGTCGGACTCATTGCGCCCCCCATGCCATGTGAGGTCCTCTCCAGCCTTTATGAGCTTAGCACCCCTGTCCCGACACGCCGACTCTATGACAGACATGGCTTCAGGCACCTGAGGAGAGGTGACTACAGTCACCCCAGGCTTGATTATGCCAGCCTTCTCGGCGGCGATCTTATCTATTGTATCGCCAAGGATAGAGGTATGGTCAAGGCTGAGGGATGTGATAGCGCATACCTGGGGATTCGCCACCACGTTAGTGGTGTCCAGCCTGCCACCCAGGCCCACCTCCAGCACCTGAAAGTCGGCTCTCTTCGTGAAGTGGCAAAAGGCCATGGCCGTCAGGGCCTCAAACATGGTCACTTCGCCGTAGCTCTCGTGGTGGCTCACCCACTCCAGGTCCGGCCACACCTCCTCCACCAGAGCGGCGAACTCCTCCTCGCTCACCGGCGCGCCATCGAACTGGATCCTCTCCCGAAAGGTGTGCAGGTGGGGGGAGGTATAAAGGCCCGTACGATAGCCCTGGTGGGATAAAACGCTGGCGCACATGGCGGCGGTGCTTCCCTTGCCCTTGGTGCCCGCTATGTGGACAGTGGGTATACCCACATGGGGGTCCCCTAACCTGTGCAGCAGCGCCTCCATCCGGCGCAGGTCATACCTTACCCGCTCCCTGGTAGGAGATATTGTCCGCTCGTGGTCCACAAGCTGTAATAGGCGATGCAGGGCATCCCTGTAATCCATAGGGTCTCCTTAATGGTCCCGTATCCGGCCAGGCATAAACCCCAGAGCTATCCTCAAGCCATCCCAGTAACTTATAGCTTTGATGTAATCTATATTACCTTGCAATGCCCTTGGCTTGAATCCAAAGACCTCTTCGACGGTATCGAGTCCGGCGACGTTGGGGATAGAGATCATGCGTAGCTGGTCCATGGTAACAGGAGGTCTTGGCAACAGCGCCTCCATGAGCAGCACTCCCAACCCCATCAACGGAACGGGTACGTGTAGCTTCAGCCTTCGCACCCGATAGGTGCGGGCTACGATGTCTACTATGTCGTTGTAAGAGAGGTGGTCCGGCCCACCGATTTCGATAACTTTACCCATAAACTCTTCCCTACCCGCGGCAGCCGCCACACACCGGGCCACTTCGTCCACGGCGATGGGCTGAAACCTGTTTGCGCCCGGACCTGCAATGGGCACCACGGGGAAGGCTCGCACCAGGCCAGCCAGGGTGTTTACGAACCCATCCCCTTCACCGAACAGCAGCGATGCCCTCAAGATGGTATAGGGCAGACCACTACCTATAACGGCCTGCTCAGCCTGCCACTTGCTATACAGATAAGGGTAGGCGTGGTTGTTCGCCGCTCCCAGGGCGCTCATGTGAACGAAGTGCTTGACTCCATCGTCCCTTGCCGCCGCCACGACGTTCTCCGTGCCCCTTCGGTTCACCCTATCGAAGGTGATGGCGCCCGATTCCCTTATCACAGCCACCAGGTGGACTACCACGTCCACGTTGTAGAAAGCTGCCTTCAGAGTGTCTGGGTCTCCTACGCTACCGTAGCGTACATCCACCCGTTGCCCCGCCAGCACTCTCTCCCTGCCGGGGGTGTGCGCCAGGCATCGGACCTCTGTGCCGCTGGAGCAAAGGGCTTTGACTACTTCCCTTCCCAAGAAACCTGTGGCGCCAGTCACGAGGGCAAGCATGGCAAGTCTTCACCTCTCCACCTCTTCGTACCGCGACTTCAGAGCCTCAACCACGGCGGGGTCGGCCAGGGTAGTGGTATCCCCCAGGGCCCGCCCCTCGGCCACGTCCCTCAGGAGCCGCCGAATTATCTTGCCGCTGCGAATCTTAGGTAGCTCGGCGGTCTTATCAACTCTCTGCTCCGAACCGTCTGATTTCCTCTACCATCTCCTTTGGAGCCTCTTTAGGAACATTCCCCGACACGACCTTAGCTGTCTGCACTCTCTGGCGTATCTCCTCAGTAATCTCCGGATTTGCCAATGTGGTTGTATCACCCACATCCATGAAATTGGAAATGGAAGCTAATACACGGCGCATGATCTTTCCAGAGCGGGTCTTGGGCAGGTCGGCCTGGACCCAAACATGGGAAGGCCGCGCAATTCTTCCAATTATTGTCTCAATGGCCCGTTTCACCTTTTCCTCTATTTCTTTGCTGGGCTCGAAACCCGGCTTAAGAGAAACATAGACCTCAGGGACCCGGCCCCTCAACTCATCCAGAGCAGGCACCGCCGCTGCCTCTGCCACTTCCTCTACGGTAAGGGTAGCAGACTCTAGCTCCTTGGTGCCCAACCGGTGGCCAGCAACATTAATTACATCGTCAACCCTGCCCAAAATTCGATAGTATCCATCTTTTGCTTGGGTGGAGCCATCCCCTGCCAGGTAAGGCCAATCATGCCAGTCCTTACTGTGCTTGTTTTTGCAATACTTTTCAAAATAGGTCTTGACGAACCGGTCTGGGTCCCCCCATATTGTCTGCATAAACCCTGGCCAGGGATTTCTGATGCATATATTTCCCGCCCTGCCACTCCCAGCTTCGATCTCATTCCCCTCCTCATCATAGACCACCGGATAGATGCCGAGTACACCGGGGCCACAGCTTCCCGGCTTCATAGGTTGAAGTGTGGGCAAGGTGGAGCCCATAAATCCCCCGGTTTCCGTTTGCCACCAGGTGTCTACGATAACTGCCTCTCCTTTACCAACCGCCTTGTAATACCAACGCCACACATCTGGCTCTATGGGTTCGCCTACGGTGGTCATATGCTTGAAGTGATAGTTATACTTCTTAGGCTCGTCAGGACCAGCCTTCCTCAACATGCGAATGGTGGTG
>Ga0114944_1000357_pt1 | contig 11729 bp, 10 predicted proteins | sample OV2TP2_FD_89582 | JGI IMG/M metagenome (GOLD analysis project Ga0114944, IMG submission 89582) | Hot spring microbial communities from Beatty, Nevada to study Microbial Dark Matter (Phase II) - OV2 TP2 | ecosystem: Environmental > Aquatic > Thermal springs > Hot (42-90C) | place: USA: Beatty... | reverse complement strand
GGAACATCACTATTAGATAAAACTCCTATAAACCAACTACTTCAAAAGAAAAACAATCAAGATGTCAAAGAGCTTTTATATAATCAATTGAAAATCTTTTAATTTAAACGAGACGCTACTGATTTAAAAACTTAACTCTCTCCCCTTGCTTTTTTCCTTCTAATGGGTTTATCAGGTTGGCAATACCGTTCTTAATTGGCTTAATGTATTCTTGTCCTGCTAATACTATAAAGGTATCATTCTGCAAGTCTGCCTGTTTGGAAAGTTGTTCAAGCACTTTTTTGCCCCACTCAACTTTTTCAGAAGGGGTTAATACTATTAATCCTTCCTTTCTTTTCGCCTTCGGAACATTGCTTAATGTTACGTTGTAAGGTTCGATTACTTTATCAGGGTGAAGCAGACAATGAAGAGCCGAAAGAATAAAAATCTTATCGTGTTTTTGTCTGTTTGCATAAGCGAAGCTGCTTTTAAATAATGGACTTACATATAAGTCTTTAGCCTTAGCTTTTTTGTCGCCTTTTTTTGAAACACAAGTTATCAAAATGATTGTCTTTGCCATAGTGAAGTGTCGTTATACACTTGCAGCCAACGTCAGTCAGTGAAAAAAATATTCACATCTGTTAAATAAAAATACTAATTTCTGCGCAACACAAAAAAGCAGTGCGTGGCCGGTTTAAAATGGAGCTATACAAAACTTCTTCAGTCGGCACGGAAGAAAAAATTCCGGCGAAGGGGGGAGGTAATTGAGTAAACCTTCCATTATCTGCCTACCGGCAGACAGGTCTCCTGCTTTTCCCAAAGCGATGGCTTTGCCACAAAGGAAAATATAGTTACATGATACGATCCTTCTCTGAATTTCTATATACATAGGAACCGCCTGTTGTATGATGTTTTTTTTCCGTCAAATTAGATCGATAATTGAAGTTGTCCATTCACGGGAAATTAATGAATACCAGGTACTCCTTCATAAATTAACAACCGTAATATATCAGCGTCTCTTAGGTACCAGCTTCCCCATGAAATAGGAGTATCACCGTTTGCATCTTTCATAGAAAGTTCGGCACCAGCATCCAATAACATTTTTATAATGGTTACATTTCCAAATGCTGCAGCCCTATGTAATGGCGATTCTCCTTTGAGGTAGGCGTCTCGCATAAAGCAAAGGGTCGGTTTACCTGCTAATGTTTTTTTGTTAACATCTATACCTGCCGCTATTAAAATTTTTACAATTTCAGCCCTTTCGTCCATTTCACTCGTTTTACTAATAGTATAATGCAAGGCATTTTCTCCTGTATTTGTAAAAGTAAAATTAGCGTTCTCACCTTTATCTAATAACCATTTTACTGATTCTACCTTGCCATTGAAGGCGGCATTACAAAGCAGATTACAATCATCAAATGTTATTTTTGCTCCTAAATTGCAAAATAAATCCAGTGCTTGTGTATTGCCTTCCCAAGCAGCAGCAAATATTGCACAATTGCCCCCAGTGTCGGTGTAATTTATATTTGCCCCTTGAGTAACCAGTTTTTCGACAGTCACTAAATCACCTTTTAAAGCTGCTGTTAACATTTTTTCATCCAAATTTTTCATTTTCTGTTTTATTAATCGGCAATTTTCTTTTGTTATATTTTGTCGATATTTGGCTGTTAGGAGATTGTCTCTTAAAATATCATGCAACAGGTGTCTTCCCGAAAATACAAAACTTTAAAAAAAATGATTCGGTATTGTTGCCCCGAAATTCATACCATTAACCCAATTCATACAAGATTCCCGGCAGTTTCGGCAATACAACAGATTTTAAAATTCATCCCTCTCATCCCATTCCACCCGCCACTCTCTTCTCCATAAATTTTCTCAGGTTTACCCTCGCCTTTTTCTGCACGGCACGCTTCATAAACCCCGTCCAGCCGAACCACAATCCTTTCCAGCCGAAAGCCTGCGCTATCCATGTGCTGAGGCGGAAGGCATCGCTGTGCTCAATGATTTTTCCATCCCGTATGCGCATAAATGCCTTAATATGATTGGTGACCCGGCGGCCGGTTTTTGAAAAAGTATAAGTGGCCGTCCATTGGCAGGTGGTGTATTCTTCATCCAGCAGTTCAATATCAGAAAAAGTAAGTGTAAAATTTTTTGCATTGCGGCACAGCATCTCCCACATGGCTCTTACCTCATCGCCCTGCAGCGTAAGAAACACCGGGTCGCTGAAAAGAATATCTGCACTGCAGCAATCATTCATGGTTTTATAATCCAGTTTTTGAAAAGCCGAATAAAACCGTTCAATCACTTTTTTGTTATCCATCATAACTTCACCTCCTGCCCCTCTCCGCCAGGGGCGGAGAGGGGAGAATTGCGGGGTTTAAAATTTGATTTCTAAGATTAGTAAAATTTTTATTGCCGGGCAAACAGATTGGTTAAATTTAGCCGCACAAAACTATACCATCATGCTACGCAAACTGCTGCTGCTGCTTTTTTTATTTTCCTTCATCCTGCTGCATGCACAAAATGAACAGGACAGCGCCTGGATTCGGGACAACTACACCAAGAAAGAAACTTACATACCGATGCGTGACGGAGTGAAGCTGTTCACCGCCGTGTACCTGCCAAAAGACATGAGTGAAAAGCACCCGGTACTGATGCGCCGCACTCCCTATAGCTGCGCTCCGTACGGTGAAAATAATTTTGCATCATTCTGGAACAGCCACCTGCGTTATTATTTCCGCGAAAATTATATTTATGTCATCCAGGATGTACGCGGCCGCTGGATGAGCGAAGGCGAATTTGAAGATGTGCGGCCGTTTATGAAAGACAAAAAAACGAATGCCGATATTGATGAAGCCAGCGATACCTATGATGCCATTGACTGGCTGGTGAAAAACATACCCAACAACAACGGCAACGTGGGAGTGTTTGGCATTTCTTATCCCGGCTTTTATTCCACCATGGCGGCAGCTTCGGGTCACCCGGCCTTAAAAGCTGTGAGTCCGCAGGCGCCGGTTACCGAATGGTTTCTCGGCGACGACTTTCATCACAATGGCGCTTTTTTCCAGATGGATGGTTTTGTTTTTTACTCCGGTTTTGGCAAACCACGACCCAAACCCACCACCGTGGGCTCACCGGGTTACAATTTTACCATTCGTGATAATTACAAATTTTACCTGGAGGCCGGCACGCTGAAAAACCTGGCAAAGATGATTGGTGACAGCATCCGGTTCTGGCACCATATGTACCAGCATCCCAACTACGACGACTGGTGGCAGGCAAGAGATGCCCGCCGCGCCATGTATAATATCAAGCCGGCGATGCTGACTGTCGGTGGTTTGTTTGATGCCGAAGATTGTTATGGCGCATGGAACCTGTACAAGGCAATCGAAAAACAAAATCCCGGCATTCAGAATAAAATTGTAATGGGCCCGTGGAGCCATGGTCAATGGGCTTCAAGAGACGGGTCGGTATTGGGCAATATCCGCTTTGGCGCCAATACTTCCATCTGGTACCAGAATAATATTGAAATTCCTTTTTTCAATTATTACCTGAAAGGCAAGGGGGAGGAACCAAAACTTTCTGAAGCTATAATTTTCTTCAGCGGCGAAAACAGCTGGAAGAATTTTGACCAGTGGCCGCCGGCAAATGCAACGAATCAGGCAATCTATTTCCAGGCAAACGGAAGCTTGTCGTGGAATAAACCGGCTGATAAAAAAAGTGCATCGGAATACATCAGCGATCCGGCCAAGCCGGTTCCTTATACTGAAGATGTGCACTTCAGCCGCACCAATGCCTACATGACCGATGACCAGCGCTTTGCTTCAAGAAGAACTGATGTTCTCACTTTTCAAACAGAAGTGCTCAGTGAAGATTTGACACTGGCCGGGCCGGTGATTGCCGATTTGCTTGTAAGCATCAGCAGCACCGATGCCGATTTTGTGATCAAGCTGATTGATGTGTTTCCGGATGATTTCAGTTATCCGGGCGCAGTTCAGCAGCAGAGCCGTGCCGGCGGTGGCAGCTACCCGATGGGCGGATACCAGATGCTGGTGCGGGGAGAAATTATGCGGGGAAAATACCGGAACAGTTTTGAAAACCCTGCATCGTTTACTCCCAACAAAGTGGAGAGGGTAAAATTTGAGCTGCCCGATGTGGCGCATACTTTCAAAAAAGGACACCGGCTGATGATACAGGTACAAAGCAGCTGGTTTCCGCTGGCCGACCGCAACCCGCAGAAGTTTGTCAACATTTATGAAGCGGATATCAGCGATTTTCAGAAAGCAACTATCCGCATTCATCATGAGGCGGCGAATGCAAGCAGTGTGTTATTGCCGGTGCTGAAATGATTTTGTAATTTTATTGAAATTGTATTTATGGAATCCATTTTAATTGAACCCAGGGATGAAAAAGAAATGAATATTATAAAAAAAATTCTTTCAAAATTAGGGTTTGTCTCTGAAGTAATCTCAGAAAGAGAGCGCAAATTACTTGCAGGTGCAAAGGCAGCAGACATTGCAAAAAATCATCCGAAATTCGATTTATCGGATGATGAAATTATGAGCATGGTAAAAGAGGCTGAAGAAGAAATTTATGGCAAAAAATAATCCTGTTAAAATTATCTTTGACACCAATTGGTTTATTAGTCACATTATTACAGGCCGGCCTGAAATATTAGACAAAATACTGATCGACGATGATTATGAAATAATACTAAGTGATAAACAAGAAGAAGAATTTGAAAAGGTAATTACTTATCCCAAACACCGTCGCTATTTTACAGTTGATATTGCAAAAAGATATTTTGGTTTTATTAAGCAAAGAAGCCTTTATTATACTCCCGCTAAATTAATAACCAGTTGCCGTGACCCAAAGGATAATTATCTTTTGGATCTTGCAAAAGTATCTAATGCAGATTACTTAATTACCGGCGACCTTGACCTTTTAGCCCTGAAGCAATTTGAAAACACCATCATCTGCACTTTACCTGAATTCATAAAAAATCATTACAAAAAATGAAAACTGCTTTATTGATTACCTGCCTTGTGTTCATGGAAACCATTTTCTCCCAGGAAATAAATATCATTCCCCATCCGGCCGTTCTCCATCCCGGCAAAGGAATTTTTACTATTACCCGGTCAACTTCAATAGTTGTGAAAGACGATGGAGACAGGGCAAGCGCCGGTTTTCTCAATAGTTATCTCAAAAGGTTTTATGGATTTCAACTGCCGGTTAAAAACACGGATACAAAAAACTCAATCAGCATCTACACAAAAAAATTTATTACTGCCCCCGGTAAAGACGCTTACACTTTCACATCGTCTGCTACCGGCGTGGCAATTGAAGGGGATACGTATGCCGGCACTTTTTACGGAATTCAAACGCTTATTCAGCTCCTCCCCGTTCCAAATCCAAAATCAAAAATCCCAAATCAAAAATTGCAAATCCCTCAGCTCACTATCACTGACTTCCCCCGCTTCTCCTACCGCGGCCTCCATCTCGACTGCGGCCGCCACTTCATGCCCGTTGATTTTATCAAAAAGTATATTGACTACATGGCGCTGCACAAGCTGAATTATTTCCACTGGCACCTGACCGAAGACCAGGGCTGGCGTATTGAAATAAAAAAATATCCGAGGCTCACTTCTGTCGGCGCCTGGCGAAACGGCACCATCATCGGTCGTCATCCGGGTATGGGGAATGATAATAAAAAGTACGGCGGCTTTTATACACAGCAACAGGTAAAGGAGATAGTTAAATACGCTGCCGACCGTCACATCACCGTGGTACCCGAAATTGAAATGCCGGGCCACAGCAGCGCAGCCATTGCAGCCTATCCATCGTTAAGTTGTTTTCCCGAAGAGCCGACAAAAAATTATTTTCCTAAAAATGGCAAATGGGCTGGTGACAGCACCGGCAAACAGGTACAGCAGGCATGGGGTATTTACAGCGATGTGTTTTGCGCCGGCAAAGAAGAAACATTTAAATTTCTGCAGGATGTGATTGATGAAATCCTGCCCCTGTTTCCCGGAAAATACATCCACATAGGCGGCGATGAATGCCCGAAAGCCAACTGGAAGCGCTGCCCCAACTGCCAGCAAAGAATTAAAGACAACAACCTGAAAGATGAACATGAGCTGCAGAGTTATTTTATCCGGCGCATGGAAAAAAATATCAACAGCAAAGGCAAAACACTTATCGGCTGGGATGAAATACTGGAAGGCGGCCTTGCACCCAATGCCGTGGTGATGAGCTGGCGGGGCGAAAAAGGCGGCATAGATGCAGCAAAAGAAAAACATGAAGTGATTATGACACCGACCAGCCATGTTTACTTTGATTATTCACAAACCGAGAATGAAGACAGCATAGTTATCGGCGGCTATCTGCCGGTGGAAAAAGTGTATAGTTATGAACCCATACCGGCAGAACTGAACCCCGAACAGGCAAAATATGTTTTAGGCGCCCAGGCCAACGTGTGGACCGAATACATGAACAATCCGCGGAAGGTTGAGTACATGCTGTTTCCCCGGCTTACTGCTTTAAGCGAAGTGCTCTGGAGCCCGAAAGAAAACCGGGATTGGCAGGATTTTGAAAAAAGATTGCAGGCGCAGTTTAAACGATTCGAGTTATGGAAAGCTAATTACAGCAAAGCTTTTTACTCTTTAAAGGCTTCTATTTTACCTTCTGATGATCCGAAGGCTTTAATCTGGAAATTGCAATCTAAATATTCAAGAAAAAATTGTGAGTATTGTTATATAAGGACTGAAAAAGAGTTTATCTATCAAAATGATACTGTTCAGAATGATACTATCGCGGTATATGATATAAAAAATCCAACACGTATTGTCAGTTTTAAAATTGAATCTAAAAAAATTAATAAAGGGGCAAAAGGTATTAGTGTAAATTCTGCATACCTGGAAGATACTGTAGCCATTGTAAAAATAACTGAATCTACTACTGCAAAAGCTGAACAAAGGTTTCATCATACAAAAGGTCCTGTAATAGAACAGAAATTTCATTTCAACAAAGCCACCGGCAAAAAAATAACCCTCAACACTCCGCCGGCTTCAGCTTACAGCGGCGATGGCGCCTTTACTCTGGTAAACGGAGTGTGGAATGAAAAAGGCCTCGCCAAAGCAAAAGAGTTTCTCGGCTTCAGCAGCACTGATTGCGAAGCCATCATTGATCTTGGCAAGGAAGAAAATTTTTCATCCGTCATTGTGCATGCATACCGAAATGAAGCTTCCTGGATCTGGCGGCCGCTTACTGTTGAAGTGTTTTTATCCGCCGATGGCAAAAACTTTTCAAGCATTGGCCTCACCGATGATTTTACCGAAACAAAAAGCGGCAACGGTATTATGAAAGTGGAATTTATTACAGCCAGCCCCGTTCGCTTTGTAAAAGTGGTGGTAAAAAACCGGGGCGAAATTCCTGCCGGTAAACCAGGTGAAGGTAATAAAGCATGGTTGTTTATAGATGAAATAGAAATTAAACCCCCAACCCCCTGAAGGGGGCTTTTATAACCATGAATCTTTATTGAACTCCGGGAATTTTATTTCATCTATTGTATTTCCTACTGTTAACATTTATAGTATGCTTAGGAGGCCAACAGATTTTTGAAAACTTATTGCCACGGAGGCCAACAGATTTTTGAAAACCTATTGCCACGAAGACACGGAATACACGGAGAAATAAAACTGTTCTGAATTTTCCGTTTTTCTCCGTATCTCCGTGGCAATAATCTTCACACTTCACCATAACAAATCATTTCGGTATTTTCGAACATCTAAACATAAGACACCATGACCATGGTTGACACCTTCGAACGGGTACCTGTAAAAATCTTTCCCGATCTAAAAGCCGGATCAAAAGCAGTAGCAAAAGAAATAGCTGCTCTCATCCGCGAAAAACAAAAGAAAAAACAAAAATGCGTGCTGGGCCTTGCCACCGGCTCCACCCCAAAAACACTTTATACCGAACTGGTGCGCATGCACAAGCAAGAAAAACTGAGCTTTAAAAACGTAATTACATTTAACCTCGACGAATACTACCCCATCAGCAAAAATGCGCTGCAGAGCTACAACCGCTTCATGCGGGTGCACCTGTTCAATCATATTGATATTGATCCCAAAAACATTCATATTCCCGATGGTGAAATAAGCAAAGAAGACATCAAGGTGCATTGCCGCCAGTACGAAAAAATGATACAGGATGCCGGCGGCATTGACCTGCAGATACTCGGCATAGGCAACAATGGCCATATCGGTTTCAATGAGCCGGGCTCCAGCATTTATTCCCGAACAAGACTGATTACACTCGATAACTCCACCCGGCTGGCCAACTCGTACGAGTTTGCCAACATTTCCGAAGTGCCGCGGCTGGCCATTACTATGGGCATCGGCGAAATCATGAAGGCTAAAAAAGTCATCCTGATGGCATGGGGCCCCGGCAAGGCGCCGATAATAAAAAAAGCAGTGGAAGATGACGACACCGAGCATGTGCCCGCCTCGCTGCTGCAGCATCACGATGACGTCACATTTGTGATTGATGAAGCTGCCGCCGCTGAGCTCACCCGCTTCAAATCGCCCTGGCTCACCGGCGAATGCGAATGGACACCCAAGATGATAAAGAAAGCCGTGGTGAACATGGCTCTCAAGCTGAAAAAACCGGTGCTCAGCCTCACCAACAGCGACTACAATGAATATGGCCTCAGCGATCTGCTGGTAGAAGAAGGCGATGCATACGAGATTAACCTGAAAGTGTATTACATGCTGCGTGATTCCATCACCGGCTGGCCCGCAGGCAAACCCGATGTGTACCTGCCTGCGCATCCCGAACGAAGCGAGCCTTATCCCAAACGTTGCCTCATCTTTTCGCCGCATCCTGATGACGACATCATCAGCATGGGCGGCACTTTTCAGCGGCTGCACGACCAGGGTCATGATGTGCATGTGGCTTACCAGACCAGCGGCAACATTGCCGTCACCGATGAGTTTGTAACACGGTTTCTCGACTTTGCCGTCGGCTTCGAAGAGATTGCCGGCATTGACACAAAAAAATCCGGAAAGATTTTGACTGATGCAAGAAAATTTATTGCCCGCAAAAAAGACAACCAGACTGACACCCCAACCATTCGTGCCATCAAAGGTCTCATCAGGCGCTGCGAAGCAAAAGCTACCTGCCGCTATGTGGGCATCCGGGAAGAAAACATCTACTTCCAGAACCTTCCGTTTTACGAAACCGGCAGCGTGGAGAAAAAGCCCATGAGTGAAAAAGATATCAGACTCACCATGGAGTTGCTGCGCAAATTGAAACCGCACCAGGTATATTGTGCCGGCGATTTTGCCGATCCGCATGGTACGCATATCGTTTGTTTCAACGTGGTACTTGAATCTTTGCGCCGCATAAAAACTGCCGGCGATGCATGGATTAACGATTGCTGGTTTTGGCTATACAAAGGCGCCTGGCAGGAATGGAACATCGAAGAAATTGAAATGGCCGTGCCCATGAGTCCCGACCAGGTGATGCGAAAACGATTCGGCATTTTTATTCACCAGTCGCAAAAAGACATGGTGCCTTTCCAGGGCAGCGACTTACGGGAGTTCTGGCAGCGTGCCGAAGAACGCAATGCCGCCACTGCAAACCTTTACGCCGATCTCGGCCTCACTCACTATGCAGCCATGGAAGCATTTGTGCGATGGCATTATTGAACTTGCGAAGCCGTTTGTTAAATGAAATATTCTGATTTAGTTTAGTAAGGCTGAAGCAATCCCCATAATTCTTTCGGAAGTTGCTTTACATTCCAATGATTTGAACTTTTGTTTATCCGGCTTTATTACTACTATTAAGCTTCCGTTGCGTCGCACTCTTGTACGTCTGGTAATTCTACTCAGCAAAAATGAATATCGTAATCAAAGATTACGCTGATTTGGAAAAATTAATTCTGTCTTATCCGCGTCATCCGCGTTTCAATTACGCACCTGTAAATCACCGCCTCCCTCCTCCCCTCACTCGTCCACATGCCACGGTACATTCCCTCGGAATTAAAAATCATTGCAGCATTCCCCTTTGTATCCACGCCAATCATTCCGCCTTCACCATCCAGTTTCTTCAATTTCTCCATCACCACTTTGTTCATCGCTTCTTCAAGCGACAATCCTTTATACTCCACCAGGCAGCTTACATCATAAGCAGCCACGGCCCTTATAAACGGCTCGCCGTGCCCGGTGCAGCTGATGGCGCAGGTCCTGTTATTGGCATACGTGCCAATACCGATAATAGGGCTGTCGCCGATACGGCCGAATTGTTTGTTCGTCATACCGCCGGTGCTGGTAGCTGCCGCAAGATTTCCATCCGCATCGCAAACCACAGCGCCAACGGTTCCGAATTTCTTTTCCTTTACTTCAGGGATGATATTATGATCCAGCGCCGTTTCATCCGAATCCTTTATTGCCTGCCATTGACTGTAGCGGAATTCAGAAAAGAAATATTCATCCGGTTCAAAGGCGATTCCATTTTGCCTGGCAAATTCTTCCGCCCCCGCACCGCACAGGAAAACATGTTCACTGCTTTTCATCACGGAATAAGCAAGCTCAACCGGGTTACGGACATTACTCACTGCCGCCACTGCACCGGCTGCAAGATTTCTTCCATCCATGATGGAAGCATCCATTTCGTGTGTGCCGGTTTTTGTAAACACCGAACCCCTGCCGGCATTGAAGAGAATATTATTCTCAAGAGAAATAACAGCCGCCAGCACAGCCTCCGGTGCTTCACCACCTTTTTCAAGAATAGAATAACCCGCCTGCAATGCATCATTCATACCCTGCAGGTATGCGGCTTCCAGTTCCGCAGTCATGTTTTCTTTCCGTATCGTTCCCGAACCACCGTGAACCGCTATTGTGAATTTTGCCATAGCTGCGAATTTAATTATTTTACTGCCTGAATGACCACATGGAAAGACATCAGCAAAACCAACCTAACCCAAAGCGACTGGTCACTTATCACTGCCAATCTACTGCCTGTTGCGGGTGTCTGGTTCTTTCACTGGAGCGCCAAAGAAGTTTTCCTGGTGTATTGCTTTGAAACCATCATTATCGGATTCTTTGCTTTGGTTAAAATGCTCATCACCGGCCTCATCAAAAAGAAAGACGACTGGCAAAACCGCGGCGCTGTAAGTAGGCAGCCTTTCTGGTTTTTCATGCTTTTCTTCCTGGTGCATTACGGCATGTTTGTGGCCATACAGATGGGTTTGTTCTTTGCCGTTTCGGGGCTCGGCGATGAGTATGGAATCACTTTTTTCAATTTCTTTTCCAAATGGCCGGAGCTGCTTACCGGCCAGGCTTATCTCATGCTCGCCGTTTTTATACTCAGCTATGGCATTCGTATGACAACCGATTTCATTCTCACCGGCGAATACCGTACAGCCTCACTCGGCTATCTCATGTTTCAGCCCTACGGCAGAATTTTTATCCAGCAGGCTACAGTTATTGTCGGCAGTATTTTTCTCAGCTTCGGGGCGGGTAAAATATTCATCCTTGTTTTTGCGCTGGTAAAAATTTTCTTTGAAGTGTTTGTAAATTTTGATTTAATCATCCGCAAAGCAGCCAAAGGAGAATTGAAACCGGCAGATGAAGAATGAAATACTATTTCACTTATTTCATCCTAAGTTCTCAGTAAAGTAAATGAGATAGTAACAAATTGCCGGCTTTATGCCGTTGGTAAACCCCTTTCGGGGGATTGGGGTTTAG
>Ga0114944_1000356_pt1 | contig 11762 bp, 10 predicted proteins | sample OV2TP2_FD_89582 | JGI IMG/M metagenome (GOLD analysis project Ga0114944, IMG submission 89582) | Hot spring microbial communities from Beatty, Nevada to study Microbial Dark Matter (Phase II) - OV2 TP2 | ecosystem: Environmental > Aquatic > Thermal springs > Hot (42-90C) | place: USA: Beatty... | reverse complement strand
TTCAATGTATTTTTTAATCATTTCATCAGTGACATTGCCTGTCGTTCTCCCGAAGTATCCAACTGCCCAGAAATGCCTGCCCCAATACCGTTTGCGAAGTTCGGGAAATTCTTGCTGGATTTTACGGGATGTTTTACCTTTCAGATATTGGACAAGCTTGCTGACGGATATATAGGGTGGAATGGATACATAGATGTGAAGGATCCCGACAAATGGAAAGAGATTACCGAAAATATCGTGCCGGAGCTTACACGTAAGATTTTATCCCGCGACCAATATTATTATGACCTTGGCGGCCGTCCGATGCGTTCGGTTGCCAATAACGCCGATACACCAAAGCCGCTCGAAGACAAATTTCTAAGCCACTTTTGTTATTATGGGCTGCAAGGACATCCCACCGGATCAGCTGAATTTGATAAGTTATTTCAAGAAGTGCGGAACTATGCTCTCGGGGTGTTACAGGAAGAAGAGCAGAAACCCGCTGATATACATGATAGCATCAATCAAGTAATAACCAATTACAACATACATCATCCGAACAACGAAATTTTTACGGACTTATCAGCCACCCCATCACCACATCATTCGACATGACTATATTTCACCTACACTTTCATAGGCATTACGATGTAGAAATATGACTGGTCGTCTTTCGCGCGCATCATCAATGGGCCAGATGCTGACGTAAAACAAAATAACACCTCCCCGTCTAATTGCTGAAGACCGTCCATAATATACCGGTAATTAAAGCTTATTTGCAGCGGGTCCCCGGAAATCTGGGCGGCGACCTGCGCGGTATTTTCACCAACATCCGTATTTGCGGTACGCGCTTGAAACCATTGGTTTTTAGGGTCAACCGAAAACGTAAGATCGTGCAGTTTTCCCACAAATAACCCTGCCACGCGCAACACGTCCGTAATGCCGTTTTTTTGCGCAAGCGCCTCGGTACCAAACGATACCGGCACAATGCGTTGATAATCAGGATACTGCCCCTCCGTAAGACGAGAGACAAAACGAAATCGCTTTGATAAAACCACTATCTGCCCCTTCCCAATTGATACCGAAATATCTTGTTCTTCCTTTTCCAGCAAGCGCGCCAGTTCTTGTGCACCCCGCGCAGGCAGAAGAAATGTGTGCGAGACACCATTCTCTCCAAATACTCCTTCAATTTTTTGCTCCGCCAGCCGAAAACTGTCTGTTGCCGCAATAGTAACCACGGAAGGCGCAATAGAGAAATACATACTCGCTATTTCGGGCTTTATATCAGAGACAGCAGCTGCAAACGCCACCCTATTGAGAGCATTCCGTAAAGATGGCGCCGCTATTACGAAGGCCCCCATCTCCTCTTGGCGCGGCACTAAAGGAAAATCATCCGTTGCATGCCCTCGAATCAATGTGCGTCCTTTTTGCGATGCAACTTCCACATGCGCGCCTTTGCTTAAAAACGTTACCTGCTCCCCGTTTACCAAAGACATGTAAGAACTCAGTATGCGCGCGGGAACCGCAATTTTCCCCTCACGTTCAACTTTACCTCCAACCCATACCTCCACGGCGGTTTCCAGGTTTGTTGACGTAAGCGTTATTTTCCCTTTTTCCGCGGTGCAAAGAATAGACGAGAGAACCGGGAGCGCCGCCTTTTTTCCCGTACTCTTCTCGGCAAGTAAAATGCCGTCTTTGAGATGTTCTGTTAAGGCTGTAAATTTCATTACTAGTAATTTATTTTTATAAATATATTTAGTAGTAGTAGTAAAGGGTGTGGATTTGTGGATAAGGATTAGAAAATGTTTCAGCGCAATGTGTTTTTTGATAATTTTATGTGTATAGAAGCGTTTCTTTGGTGTGAATATGGTGGGAATTATTTTTTCAGTTTTCATTGCAGGGAATGTACTACACACTCTGTTCCCGAACTATACACAACTAATTCACTCTTCATAGATTCGGTCGCGCAGCATTTTTATTTCATCCGCCAACCGCTTATTGTCCTTTATGTCCCTTACAATTTTCTCATACGCATGGATGGCGGTTGTATGGTCCCTGCCGCCAAACTTTTGTCCGATATACGGGAACGACCCGCAGAAGTCTTCGCGCAGGAGGTACATGGCAACTTGCCGCGGCTTTACAATTTCACGGCGCCTGCTGCGGTCAACTAAGAATCGCTCATTGATTTCATAAAACATACATACTTCTTTAATAATTTTTGAAGCGGTAATAACCCGTTTCGGTTTTGAGATTATCTGCTCTACCAATTCCTTCACTTCTTCTATATCCGGCACGGCGCCAAGCACGCGTGCCCGCGCAGATACAATAGTAAGGGCCCCTTCCAACTCCCGAATATTCTTTTCCACAGCGGACGCTATGTGTTCCAATATTTTCATAGGGAACGCGTATTTCTTACTTGCCGCCTTTGTTTTAAGTATTGCAAGGCGTGTTTCGTAGTCCGGCTGCGATATATCGGCAATAAGCCCCGCTTCAAACCGCGACCGAAGGCGTTCCTCGAGGTCTGGGATTGATTTTGGCGGGCGGTCAGACGAGAATATTACTTGCTTATTGGTTTCGTAGAGCGCATTGAATGTATGGAAAAATTCTTCCTGGGTACGCGCTTTGCCGGCGATAAACTGAATATCATCAATAATAAGTACGTCAAACCGTCGGTACAGGTCTTTAAAACGTTGCGGCTCATGGCTCTGGATAGCGGCAATCAGCTCATTGGTGAAGCGTTCAGATGTTATATAATGCACTTTTAACGACGGATTGTGCTGCCGCATGGCATTGCCAATAGCCTGCAATAGATGCGTTTTCCCCAAACCTACGCCGCCATAGATAAATAAGGGATTATAGAGGGATGCTATGTTTTTTACGACCGATTGGGCTGCCGCATATGCTAACTCATTGAATGATCCTACAATAAACGTATTAAAAACATACCGAGGATTAAGATTTGTCTCTTTGTCAATAGTAAGTTCCTGGAATTCCAATTGTTCTTCCTTTTGTTGCTGTTTTTTCTCAATATGCTGCTCAATTATTTGAGGAATCGCGGGCGCTGGCGTTGTGGTAATAAGGTACTCCACACTACGCACTTCAGGACAATTTGTGCGGAGTGAGCGCATAATAAGCTTATGGTATTTGTTTTCAAGCCACTCTTTCGTAAACCCATTCGGCACACACACCGTAATAACACCACGCTCATTTTGGGAAATATAGGTGTGTTTAAACCATGTGATGAAGTTTGCCCGCGAAACCGCAAGCTCTACCTCATTAAGTACGATTTGCCACAACTCTTCATTTGTCATGCAGGTATTGTAGCAGAATATGCGCAAGTAAGAAATTATCCACAATAGATGCTTTTTTGCATATATGCTGTGTATAACTTGTGAATAATATAAACAAAATTAGAGATGAAAAACTTTAAAAGTAAATCTTGACGAATAAATTAGAGGTAAAGTTGTAAATCAAGGCAGACAGTGGTATGGTGGGCATATGTCTATTACCTACCAACCTAAAAAGCGAAAACGCAAGAGAACACATGGGTTTTTGGTTCGTTCCCGCACGCCGGGAGGGCGACGGGTACTGCAAAACCGCCGGCGCAAGGGGCGCAAGCGTTTGGCAGTATAATTTCAATGGGTTGAAGTGCGAGGATTGTGGCTAACCGAGCTATCCACATCGCCCTTGCAGGGCGTGTGTAGAGCTCGGCTAGTCACTAACAATGCTTTCAAAACAATATCGTCTAAAATCTCGCGGTGACTTTACAGAAGCTTTTAAAGGCCCGTTACGGGCGCGTTCGGGGCCGTTTAGCGTTGTGTGCCGCCAAAATAACCTTATCATCAGCAGATTCGGGTTTGTGGTATCAAGCGCGGTTTCGAAAAAAGCTGTAACGCGCAACAAAATACGGCGGCAGCTGCACGATATTGTGCGATACGTGTTCCCTATCCTGCACTCGGGGTATGATTGTGTAATACGGACTTTTCCCGGAGCCACAGAATTGAAATATGAGGAAATTGAGGGATGTGTGAAAGAAATGTTGCGAGAGGCAGGGATATTTAGGAAATAAAATTATCCTAATTGCTCTAATTATTCTAATTGACCTAATGAATGCCCAAACCCCAATGTCCAATACCTAAAAGTTCGCTTTGGGAATTACTTATTTGGTAGTTGGGATTTCTTTAGAATAATTAGGTCAATTAGGGTAATTAGGTGAATTTATGGCAACTTTAAGTGTATTTCTAATAAAAGTATATCAATTTCTATTCTCTCCCGACCATGGAGTTTTGTTTCCCAACCGCGTGCGCACATGCCGGTTTTATCCATCTTGCTCAGAATATGCAGCAGAAGCATTGAAAAAGCATGGTTTTTTGCGCGGTGTGTGGTTGAGCGCCCGGCGCGTCAGCCGATGCCACCCGTGGCAGGCAGGAGGATATGACCCTGTATCTGAAACCTGAAGCCTGAAGCCTGAAACCTGTAACCTGAAACTTAAAACCAATATTTATATTCCACGATTCAGGTTTCAGGCTTCAGGCTTCAGGAAACACTATGTCTTTCATAACATCCCTTTTCAACGAAATCTTCTTCCGTCCCCTCCTAAATACTCTCGTATTCCTTACCGGCATACTTCCTTTTCACGATCTGGGGTTTGCGGTTATAATTCTTACCGTGTTGGTGCGGTTGTTGTTGTTCCCTTTTACGCATCACTCCATAAAAGCCCAGACGAAAATGCGCATGCTTGAGCCGGAAATCGCCGCTATCCGCGAGAACCATAAAAACCAAGAAGAACAGGCGCGCAAAATAATGGAGCTCTACAAGCAGCACGGCGTCAACCCATTTTCCGGCTGCCTTATGCTGCTTATACAACTTCCTTTGCTCATAGCATTATATCAGGTGTTTATGGTGGGACCTGCGGATATGGGAGCGCATCTCTATGCGTTTGTGCGCATGCCGGATACGCTGCATACCGCCTTTCTTGGCGTAATAAACCTTATGGAAGTAAGCGTATTTCTTGCCGCTGTGGCCGCCATTACGCAGTTTCTCCAAATGAAGCTCGCGGTGCCGCCGGGGAGCAAGAAACCTCTCTTACCGGCGGCGACGGATGCAAAGCCCGATATTTCCCGTATGATGACTGATCAGATGACATATGTGATGCCGGGCCTTATTTTTATCATCGGGCTTCAGTTCCCCTCGGCTGTTTCGCTATATTGGACAACAATGAATGTTTTTGCTATCATCCATGAAATGATAGTGCGTAGGAAAGCGGATCGCATCCGTGCCCAATCCAATGAACGAAACACCTCTTCAACAACATCCGGCGCATGAAGAAGCAAGGCGCGTTTTGGAAGATATATTGCGGCGCATGAATATTCCGGCTACCATTGAACAGACGGAATTACTGGAGACGCCGTGTTTTTTTGTGCGCTCACCCGATAGCGGCATGTTGATCGGCGAGAACGGCCAGCATTTACATGCGTTGTACACCATTATACGGCGCATAACGGAACGGCGGCACCGCGACGAATGTCCGCCGTTTCTTCTTGATGTAAACGATTACCAGAAGCATCGCATTGAAGAAATAAAAGAGCGCGCCCGTATGAGCGCGCAGCGCGTCCGCTATTTCAAGAAAGAAGTTATTATGCAGCCAATGAGCGGCTATAAACGACGCATTATCCACGTAACGCTCGCCGGGGACCCGGATGTGGCGACGGAGAGTATTGGTGAAGGGGAGAACCGGCGAGTAGTGATAAAACCTGTCATGGAACGTAGAACGTAAAACGTAGAAAGCAAGAAATTTTTTTTAACGTTTTACGTTACATGTTTTACGTTCTACGATTTCAGGTGGATGCTCCATAAAAGCCCATCTTTTTTGTTGGTGAAAAAGAGGAATTCTTCGTTTTCAGCAACAAATAGATTCACCGCGTCGAGTTGGTGCGCGGGCAGTAATTGCTGGCGTTCGCCTGTATCCACCGCAATGCGCCAGAGCGTGTCTTCAAACGAAACGCTTCCCTGCCACCACGCGTCCGGCAGATTGGCGCCCCGTGGAACGGATTGCGGCACTCCGCAATACAATACGCGCTGTTCTGAAGTTGGCGCCCACGCGCATTTTTCCGGCAGCGTTACAAATGGCAGCGTTATTGCGGCGTTATCCGCGAGAGAAATCACTTGCAACGAGACGCTTGTGCCTTCGTTTGTTGTTTCCATGGCGAGCAGTGTTTTGCCATCCGGCGCCCACAACACGTCAAACCCCTGTTTTTCAGCAAAAAGGCGCGTGAATGCGCCGCCGGAGGCATTGATAGTATAGAGAAAGCTTGGCGCATACGCGGAGCTTTTTGTTTTCAACCCTAGCAAGTTCGCGGCCGGCCATGTTATCTCAAAATCGGAAATTGGCGTGGAGAAAATGTTCTTAATGCCGGTATTGTCAGGCTGCGCGGTAAAGAGCGATGTTTCTCCTCCGGAAGATATCGTGTAGGCGATTCTGTCAGCAGTCTGCGAAACTGCTATTTCTTTGATATCCTTCGGTAAAAACGCGGATGTTACCGTAGAAGTGCCGCTATAACGGGAATACAAGCGGCGGATTTCCCCTTCATCATAGAAGCTGATAATCGCATATTCCTTGGAAGGCGTCCATTGCGCATTCTGCACGGCGGGAATGGTAATATTTGATACGCGTTTTTCTTCGTGTCCCGTAAACTTGTTTTCAAACAGGTGGCCGGTGGATTTTTTGAAATACCGCACATGCGTGCCGTCCGGAGCGACGGTGGCGCCCGCAACCGGCTCGTCAGAAATACGAAACAGATATTTTTTTTGTTCCGCTCCATTTTGCGCGGCGCCATTCTCTTGCAGCGAGCTTGGTGTCTGCGGCGAGGCGTCTTCGCCGAAAAGAAAGCCGAAAAATCCTCTTCCCGCTTCCGGTGGGGACGGGGTTACCTCAGAGCCGCGCAACACGAGAAATAGTATCGCGGCAACGCCGGCAATCACAACGCCGATTGTGATATATATATAGTAATTTGGAATTTTTTTGTTTCCGATGGTCATGATTTGAGCGTGATTATAATTAAAGACTCGGTGGGGGAGATGGTGAAGGAAGTCAGTTATTATCATCCAGGGGAGGTGTATTGGATTTTTGGGTGGTATTTGCCGCCGTGCCAATTGGTTTGATAGGGAGGGAAAAATCAACTAAATCGGGATTGATGGTGTTTAAAATGAGCCACGCCGCAAGCGCCAGCACAAGGCCTGCTAATGCGTTTATAATGCGATTTTTCGCGTCTCCAAGGATGCTTACATTACCGGCAGAGCCAATGTATTCCACTCCACCGACTACCAGCATTACCAATGCCAATATGGTTGCCGCAGAAAGCAAAAACCAAAACAATTGACTCATATAGGTAGTAAATCCTTGTGAATCTGCCGGCACTGCCGCCGTTCCTCCTGGAAGCGGCGCTAATAGTTTATATTCCGCGCTTTTCACGACGGGGAAAAATATTAAAAACAGAACAAAACACACAAAACAAATTTTTATTATTTTATTCATCACTCAACTTGAATAATAAATGATTTTTGCAAACGCTCAAACACAGAGAATGGATTTATGACGTTTAAAGTAACATTTTGACGCGCTGTGATTGCGGATGGGACGCGATATGTCAGCACGCGAGGCGTCTCGCCCGGATCTAAACTTTCATTCCCGATAGTCCACTCATAAGAAAGTTGCGCGGCTGGTATGCTAGAAAAGAAAGGTTCGGCGATAATTTGCGTCTCGGACGCGCTTGCCATAGCATATTCATTGCCTATCATGTGTTGGATACGAGGTCCTCGCAACGGATCAAGTTCATAAAAGATTATTCGCGGTTGTTGTATTGGTATGGTTATTCTCTTTTCCATTTTCACCGTTTTGTCCTTATTATACACAGAAACACGTATTATTTTATCAAGCCGCTCGTTGGAAGGAATACGATATTGAAGGGTATTTTTACCCATTCCTGATTCTCTGGATAAAGGAGTGTTGTCAACATGCCAATCGTAGAACGCTTCCTGCGGCTCTATGGCGCCTTCTGCCGATGAAAGAGTCGGCAGGGCGATGATAGTAAGGAGCGCGCCACTTACGGGCAGCGCTTTGCCGCGGTACCACGGTGGTGTATATGTGTTGGTTTGCCATAAGAGATCCACATGCGCAGGCCATATGGTAAGCGTCTGCTCGTAGTGTCGCGTGCTGCTGCGAGGCGTAGCCTGTACCGTAACGCGCAACGGCGTGCCGATAGGCCCCGTTTTTGCCGTGATAATGGTCTTCGCTATTCCAGATTCATCCTTCCGGCCGTTTATAAACCAAACAAACGGAGTTGTTTTTACATCAAAGCTAAATGATTGCGCCTCAATACGCACTGTTTCGTACGGGCCCGGGTATTTCGGTATGACGCGAAATTGAATGTCGCTGCTAATCGTGCCCACCTGTGCTGTCGCAACGAATGCATATAGTGCGGCAGTCAACACGGAAGCAAGGAAATAGAAAACTTGTTTCATGCCTTCTTTTTTATAATTGATGGTGATAATGCCTGTTTGTACGATCTAATAAAGAGCCACAGAAAAAAGCCAGTCCACGCGGGCAGAAAGTTAAGAATTGCGTTGCCAAAGGTGACAGAGACAAGAACAATGAATATACGCATTCCGTTCGTGGAAAGAGGCGTAACCCCTCTCATTATAAGCCAAAATGCGATCGCGCACAGCATAAGTCCGCTTGTAACAACTCCCACAACAGTGCTCGCGCCGGCTAGCGCCCAACCAATAAATGGGATTACGGCAACGAGTTGTCCAATCCACTCAAAAAAATCAAGCGCTCCGGCAGGAAGCAGCCAGAGACCTATTTCAATAGTAGGGAGATGGGAATCCGCAGTGGAACTTGTTGCGCTTTCACCTTCCTCTTGCTGGCGGCTTAATTCCTCCGCCTCCTGAAGCTGTTGCGCGCGCACGCGCTGGCGCAGAAGCCCGGCTTGATATTGTTGTTCGGTTGCGGTCATAAAAATGAATTATGGGGTTTGAATTATGAATTATGGAAAAAGAGTTATGGTTCACATTATCTAATGTGTCAGAGTCCAAGCTATCTCACGGTATAACCGTGGATAAAGCTCGACTAGTCACATTTTCCCATAATTCATAATTCCAGATTCATAATTCTGGCGGCTACGCCATCTCTTCCTTCGCTTTTTTAATGGCCAATAACTGCTGGGGGTCGGAGGTAATAATCTGATCTTCCGTGTACGACGCCACTACCTTTATGGCAACATGCTTCAACCCCGCGAAGAATATTCCCTCCCCCACGTCCGATTCCAGCAAAAGAAACTTCTCTTCGTCCGTAAGGTTAAACACTCCTTTCATTATATCAATTGTGGTGGGAGATTGCTTGAGGAGAATCTGAATGGATGAGTTGGTGATGAGCGGCTTGCCATACGGCGAGTTGATAAAATCTTCTACGTCCTGCGTTATGGTGCACACGCCCAAGAAATATTTGCGCGCGCGCTTGGCGATGCCAAAAAGAAACGACGCGCCATCCTCCGATTTCATCATCCACCATGCCTCGTCCACAATCAAGAGGCGCTTTTTGAGTTCCGTGCGGACTGCGTTCCAGATGAAGTGGGTAACAATATACATGCCAACAGGCCGCAGTTCTTCTTCCATGTCGCGCAGCGAGAAGACTGACATATGCTTGTCTATATTGATATTTGTCGGTTGATTCATAAAGCCGGACCAGCTGCCTTCCGTAAATTTCTGCAGCCGCAGGGCAATATCTTCCCCCCCTCTCATATCCGCAAGCACGAGTTGAAGGTCGGAGAGGATGGGTGGTGATATGCGGGTAAAATCCGCATCGGGCGTGATGTCTTTTGCCGCGTATGTTTCCGTTATGGCGCGGTCCATTAATGCGTCTTCCTTTGGCGTGAGCCCTCCCAACATAAGCCGGAACAAGCCCACCAAGTTTATAATATTGGACCGCAGCACATCCGCTGGCGATTCATCTTCCCGCGGAATAGGCAGGTCAAAGGGGTTCAAGTGATGGGCGGAATTGATGGAAATGTTGAAATAGCGCCCGCCGACCGACTCTGCCAGATATTCATATTCGCGCTCCGGGTCTACTACAATAACGTCGGTATCAAACATCAGCGAGCGCAAAATCTCGAGCTTCGTCATGTATGATTTCCCCGCGCCCGCCTTTGCAAAGACAACGCTGTTATAGTTTTCCAGGGTGAAGCGGTCAAACAATATCAAGCTGTTATTGTGCCGGTTTATGCCATATAAAATACCGCGGTTTGATGTGAGATCAAACGATACGAACGGAAACACGCTGGAGAGCGGAGAGGAATTCATGTACGTGTGCACTTCCAGCCGATCCAGCAACAGCGGCAGGGTGCTGGTAAAGCCCTCGCGCTGTTGAAAGAGCGCCGGTTTTGCGTAGACTAGTTTCGCTTCAAGCATGGAACGCACTTCAGATTCGGTGTCATTAAGTTCCTTTTCGGAATCGGCATATACCGTAATATAGAGTCCAATGCTAAACAGCTTTTCCTGCGCTTGCTGAAGTTTGTCGCGGAGCGCTTCCAGATCCTGATACGCGGTATCCAGCACCGGATCGCGCACCATCCCTTTTTCCTCACGGACGGAGATTTGGGATTGCACTTCCGCTACTTTTTTGCGCAGATCCCGCAGGATAAGAGCCGTATCCACGGGATGTATGTAGATAGCAATGTCAAAAATCTTATCCAGATTGATAATGGGCGCAAACCAGCTCGTTGCCAGGAACCGCGGGTACGTGTACACGTACAGGGTGCGGGTATATTTTTCCCCCAAACGCAGATTTGACGGGTTGATTTGCAGAGCCGCGGGCGCGATGGCGTCTTCCAGCTCCAAAACGCCGTGCGCGTAAATGTCGGATGGAAAGACCGAGAGAATTTCGTTTTCTCCTTGCCGTTCTTTTTTACTGAATATGTTTGAGAGGATAGACATAAAAAATGAATTATGGGGTTTGAATTATGAATTATGGAAATTGTTTTTTGAACTTTTGATAAGGCCATTAAGAAGTTTGCTTGCTATAATTGTCTGGTCGGCAGCCTTCTTAAACTGTAAAACTTTTTATTTTTTCCTTTCTTCCATAATTCATAATTCCAGATTCATAATTCTGGCGGCTACGCCGCCACCTCCGGCATCTTCGCACTTTTATCCAGCTCGCCGGGGTTATAGAGGCCATAAAACAACTCTATTAATTCTTCGGTATTCAAAGGCACCAGGCGCACTCCAAGGCGCCCTAATCCCTGCTGCACCACCTCCACGCGCTGGTAGAGCTGTAACTTATATTCCTCAAACTTTTCCTGCTTGATACCGTGCGCGCGGATTTCCCTCTCTTTCTTTTTGGCGCTGCCGGAGAAATCAGGCAGGAACGACAATGCGCCGCGCTTGATGTTTTCCTGCTGCGGGATATGCAGAGGGGTAAACGGCACGGTTACATAAAAGCTTTTTGTCATGATATTGGAGCTTTCTACAAATGCTTGTACGAAATCTATATATTCCGTGGTTTGAATTTTCATAAGCTCGTTGTATTCGCGTGTAAGGCGCTCACGCAGCATTTCCAGGTATGGCTCAATGTTTAACCCGCGCGACTGCACGAACGCTTCCACGGAAAAATCCAGCGAGTTTAAGTAATTTTGATATTGGAAAATAATAGCATCCTGCTCTTCCTGGGATTTTAAGGCGAAGTTTATGGAGGAAGCAATTAAAACTACGCGCAACGAGGTGTCTTTCAG
>Ga0114944_1000354_pt1 | contig 11769 bp, 21 predicted proteins | sample OV2TP2_FD_89582 | JGI IMG/M metagenome (GOLD analysis project Ga0114944, IMG submission 89582) | Hot spring microbial communities from Beatty, Nevada to study Microbial Dark Matter (Phase II) - OV2 TP2 | ecosystem: Environmental > Aquatic > Thermal springs > Hot (42-90C) | place: USA: Beatty... | reverse complement strand
TAGGATTAGGGGAGATGTTCGAAGATAATTCTTGAGGAGTGCACGTTCGTCTTCTGATATTTCTATCTTTCTCACCTTATTATTGTATCATGAAAACGAATATTTTGTTTTGCGGGGGCTATACCGTTGATTTCCAAATATTTTTCCCATGCCAAGAAGGCGGCGGTAGGCACCGCTGATGTTGCCGTGAACGTGGAATTCGGCTATACTAGGTTAGTCCATCCAAGTGACAACGCCTCCCCATTGGTCTGATCAAGCTTCCTGTAACTAGTGTACCTTGGCTGGCCGGCATCAGTTCCTCACTACTCCGGAGATGGCCATGAAACTCAAAACATACATCCTGATTGTGACACTTGGATCCATCATCGTGGTGGCCGTGCTTGGGTTTACGTCTCAGTATACGTCTCGCTTGGAGCAAGACACTCAACTCTATCACCACGCGGAGTTCGACCTTACCTTCCAATACCCAGCCGACTGGGAAATCGAGGAGCGGTACGGCCGCAGACCTTCCGACCCGAGCCAGCTCGTGAGCCCTGGGGGCGAGCACCGTCTTCCACTGCAGAGGGATAACTCGATGGGAGATGACGAGGATCCCGACGTCATGAGGTTTCAGATTATCCTCCGGAGTCCTTCTGAGGAGTCGGTGACTATCACACTCTTTCCGAAACCGACAAACCTGGAAGAGCAGATCCAAGGAATCGATCCGTACGCCTTTCATGAAGGCCAACTTAGTTTCGACCGGCCGAATGCACTTGTGAATGGCATCGAGGGGTATATGTGGCGAACAATGGAGGGTGCACAAGAAGGCATCATTCTCGTCTTCACCGGAGATGCCTATCTCTACCAGGTTGGGTTCTCGGCTGATGGACCGGACCAGGCGGAGATCCGGGACCTGCTTCAGAGCATCTCAACTGGTACTGGTGTCGATGGCCAGACGATCCTGCCTGTCGATGTCTTGCAATGGGATCCCAACACCCCCAGCACGTTTTTGCCCGAGATCGGCGTTTTGGCTGCAAGCTGCACGAACTGCGGTGAAACTGACGCTTACAGCAATAGCTATACCTGTTGTACCTCGTTTGTCCACAGCTTTACACAGTAAATGTTGACAGTACCGCAGAATGGGCGCCTCTTTTCTCTCTATGCGCATATCGTCGGCACTTCCACCTCCAAGCTCACGTGCTATGTCAGCCGGTGTAGCCGTTTTTCTTTCTGGTCTGGATTACGCGCTGGTGCGGGTGCCCGTTTTCTGATAGCCGGATTTGGTTTTCGTTACTTTCCCGGTTCTCACCCAGTAGAACACGCGGGTGTAGACCGATTGTAGAGGCTTGTTGCTTTGTTCCGCTACGTCCTTGGCCGTGAACGTTGCGGGCAGTTCTTTCAGGATCGCATTCCAATCGAGCCGAGGTTGCGGGGCTGCCTGGGCAGGACGGGGAGCAGGGGAAAGGGTGGCAGCTTTGGGCTTTTCACCGAGCATACTCTGCCAGCGCTCTGCCTCGGCTTTGAGGTCTGCCAGCTCCTGTTCTCGCTTGGCGATCTCCTCTTGCAGAGAAGCCAGGGTTTTGGTGGCCTGCTGGCGGAGGGTGTCGATCAGTTGCTCCATTGAGCTTTGCGTAGCATGTACTGGAGGGGAGGGCTAGGAGGTGGCTCTATTGCGTTGGTGGAAGGCTTGATTTGTGGTGCCTTGTGGGAGTATGGCGGTGGTGTGCCCAGCTCCGCGCCCTTACGGGGTTGCGTCCGCGCAGCCCCACACGCAAGGGGGAATGTATGGCCGACATCGATGACCTGGCCGCAACGTTTGAGAACGTGGTCGCCGCCATTAACCGGCGCGATGCCAGTGCCTACGCCGATTTCTGGCATGAGCAAATCGTCGCCTTTCCGCCCCTCTCACCCTTTCCCATCGACGGGAAATCTACACTGCGTCAGCTTGCAGAGGCCAACTTTGCCAATGCTGAGAGCTTTACCTTAACCCCGATCAATCCGCAGTGCCGTGTCATTGGCGACACGGGGATTGTTTGGGGGCATATGTCGGTTGCCCTCAAGCCCAAGGATGGTCCGCTGCGAGCGATGTTTAATCGGTTCACGTTTGTGTTTGCGAAGGTAGACGGGAAGTGGCAGGAGGTGGCGGTCCATGGTTCCGCGCTCCCGTCGGGCAGCTAAGCGTCACCTGCGTGGAGCCGGGCACCGGATACGGGCTAGAGTGGAGCTGGTGAGCCATAAGACCCCGATTGAGGGGAAGGTTGCAGAGCCCAAGAAACTCGCTGCTTTTGCGTAAGCAGGGAGCAAAGATGAGAGGGGGCCGATCGTGGGTCCCAGAGGAGAAGCCCAAAATCAGGGACAGGTTCCTGATCTTGGGCTTTTTTCGTGGGTGGAAGGGAATTGTTTGCTCCCCACAGGGGAGTGTGGCGCTGTTCCGGTATGCAGGAACAGCGCGTGGCTTGGTTCCCGTGCGCCTACTTACCACAGTTGGACCGCGCCGCGGCACTCACGATGGCTCCTATCTCTGCTTCGCTGATCAGACCCTGCGCAGCAAAGGCAATGGCCGTCTGGGCGACCGCCGAGACGTACTCGCCGTGGTTCTTCCATTCCCCCTCACACGGCACCAGCTGCTCGATACTACAACCCGTGGCATCCACCACCGCACCCGCAGGGGTGTCCGGACAGAGGTCCGCTTCGTCCAGGACGCCATCCAGATCACTATCACCATCATTCCCATCTGCCGGTAGGCAGACCCCCTCTTCCGAGCAGACGGCATCCGGGAAAAAGGCGTCTTCGCCGTCCAGCGCCAAGAACTCTCGCAACGCCGTACAGTCGGCCTCGCTGACGGGTTGGGCACAGAACTCGCCGAGTTGGCAACAGTCGGCTGCCAGGCTAGGCGAGCAGGCAGGCCTCCCCAACGTCTCTGCACAGTTTCTCATTTGCCCTCTTTCCTTTCTCACGGTAGGATAGAAGGAGGAGTGTGGGATGCCGCTGTGTTTTTCTTCCCTACCGTTTAGCTGCCCAATTCCTCCAATCAAAATCAGTTTTTTAGAAGCCGTAACCAAAAATATAAAGAGATGCCCCTTGCAGGAAAAAAGTCTTTACTTCTTCTCGTATCTGCGCTTACACTCGCTCTGCTTGTGGCAGGTGGGTGGGCATTTTTATCAAAGGAACAGCAGACACATCAGTCGCAACAAAATAATCCAGCTGGATCGATTACCTCTTCCCAATCCATCGACAACTCTACCGCCAGCTGGAAAACGTATAACAACGAAAATTATGGGATTATTTTTAAGTATCCTTATAGTTTAAACATTATGGAAAGTTATTCCATCGATAGAGGAGGTGAATTACTACAAATAGACCTCATCTCAAAAAACCAGCAGATCGAAAACAATATTGGTGTAGAACCAAAAATATCCCTATCGAGCATTTGTCTTGTCCCCGAAAATGTACCCAAAGAATCTTGGGAAAATAACTTCCAACAATCCCTAGCGCTTGTTGGTCTTCCGATTGAAGACAAACTGCAAGAATTTGTGAGAACGTATGAGCTTGGGACACAGAAGTTGTTTGTGTTTAAACAGGGTTGTTATGAATGCTATGACGGCTGGGACCAAGAGACGCAAACTGCTCTTCCTAACCCTAACAAGAAATACGATGGTTTTTCTGCCTACAGTTGCGAAGCGGGTCTAAACAAAAATGGTAATAAAGCTGCAAGATGTTTAACAATAATGACAGAACGGCAAAAGATAAACAGTTTCGAATTGAAAGAACTGCAAAACTTCTTTCTTGACAATTTTATTCCAACACTCGAACTCCACCAAGGTTTGATAAATGTTCGAAACTGCGATGGGCTTGGAGAATCAGTGGGTAAAATCTCTCTTCCGTCAATGAAAACTTGAAGTTGTTAACAGACTTGAGCACACAACTAGCTATTCCTTCACAAAATCGCCGCACACCCATGCCTCAGGGACGCTATCCTTCGTACTCTCTGCGTTGTGTGTGGTGAAACAGTTTCCGATCACCGAGCAATCTGTGCTCGTACGCTGAATCTGATACCAGCCGCCCGCGCAGCTCGGATCAACTGTCGCACCAGAAACCTTCGAGAGCGCAGTGTAGGAGCCTTCCTCTGCTTTTCCGACCACGCCGTACGCGTCCACGAACTAACGGGGTCAGGAGCGCTTTTTTGGACGCCAAGGATTCCGAATCGTTGATTCGAGATTGAATCTGTCAATAATGCGGCTTGTCCATTGTTCCCTGCCATAGGGTTTGCCTCTGTTTACACTATAGCGAAGTTCTTCCAGTTCGTCATCTTTTTCTGGTTCATTCACATAGGTGAGGTAATCATCCGGAATTCCGGTTGGCCATTTGGAAAGGAGTTTCTTTTGTTCTGGGAAGCCCTGTTCTCTGCGCCAAAGACTGGACCATCTCCAGTTTTCTGCTCGTTTTACCAATTTTGCGCGTAAGGGATTGCGTTCCACGTACTTACAAAGTTGGATGAAATATTCGTTTGATTGTACGGGGAAGGATTTGTATCTTCCTTGGTAGAGATGGCCTGAACCTATTGTTTTATGTGCCACATGCCATCTGCGCGTTTGGGTCATGGTAAGCCACCCCATGAATTTTTGCAGATCACCGTCTTTTTGGGGATAGAGTACCAAATGCCAATGGTTCGGCATTATGCAATAGGAGAGTATGCGCATGGGTATTTGTTCTTTCACTTCTGTGAGAGTTGTTTCAAAAAGACGATAATCTTTATCGGTATCAAATATGCGCATCCGCGCGTTTGCGCGGTTTATTATATGATAGATAATTCCTTTTACATCTGTTCTTGCATTGCGTGCCATGCAAACATGATATCATGGGGGAATATCACGTCAATAAGTGCTCCTGACCCCGTTACCGTTACGTTACCCGTTACCGTTACACCGACCAGTCAGATCGAAGGGGTTGAGGCCGGGAAGTTCTATATGAATTTGACCGGCGAGGAGTTCGAGGAAGTCCAGGCCGTCTTTCTCAAGGTGAACAAAGGCAGAGTCTACTTCGCAGAGGATGCCAACGAGCGAAAACCGCTGTGTGGCTCGCCCGACCGCATCAAACCCTCTCCCCGCTTTGATCAGCCGATCGCTCCGACGTGCAGCGAGTGCTCGTATGCGCCCTGGAACCGGAATGAGCCTCCCCTGTGCAATGAGACCTATAACCTGCTCGGGATCATGGTTGAGTCGGGCTTGCCCTTCTGGTGGTCCGTCAAATCCACCGCCATTGCTCCCACGAAACGCTTCCTGTCCGCTATCGCTTTGAGAGCGCGGATGGGCAAAAACCTCTTTGACGCCCAAGTAACGATCCGCAGCCAACTCATCACCCAGCCTGGCAAGAAATATCATATCCCAGTCTGCACGGTGACCTGGCTCAAAGACGCTGCTCGGTATCGGGAACTCTACGAACAGTACGCCCATGAGGAGATCGAGCGGACGTTTCAGGCAGAGGACGCAGCGAGTGGAGATGAGGCAGATCGGCAACCCTTTAACTGGGAGACGGGAGAACAGCCGAGCTAAGGCAACCACTTCAGCTTCAGCACGCCGTTACCTTCTCTCACCCATCTCACGAACGGTACGTTCCATACGACCGTTCTTTTTTCTTTGCGTGGGTAGCGGGAGTGTAAGCGTCTTAAATTTGGCAAGGTTCTTGCGCTATGGTTGGATGGGAGTAGGAGGTAATTTGACATGGACACTCCCAACCATAGAGGAAAGGACGTTCAGAAGAGGGTATGGCAGAAAAAAGCGCTTGCAAGGCGAGGAACAAGGGTGGTAGAAGCCGAAAAAGCCCGAGAGAAAGGGGATTTTATGACCGTCGACCAGCTAGCTGATTTGCTAGAGCGAAGTGAGACACATCGCTTAATTCTCGGCAATACGTCGGGTCCGTATTCTCTTGGCGTAACCCGTTCCCCTAATCCGGACGAAGGCTATGCATTTCTCCTGAAAATTGCTGATCCAAAAGGATTTCCTGATTACGTCACCATTCAAGGTCAGAAGATCCGCTTGATCGTTCAAGGTGGGTTTCAACCCCCCAAACCACTACCAAAACGCATGCCCGTGTGATTCCGAGAAAAAGGAGAAGCACTATGGGGGTGGTCCTGCAAGAAGCGGAAGAGACTCTGGATGAGGCGGTAAAGGTCCTGTACCAAAGTGACCCTCGTGTCCGCTCTGTCGGCATTGGTCGTCACGACGATTCCTATGGGTTTCACGTTATCCGTAATGCTGCGCAAGTCCTACCGCTAGGCGGGGTGAGCCCATCTCCGCTTGCCATTCACAACGTTCCCATAACATTTCGGGACCGTCATGCGGACGTCGAGCCTCATGTGAAGCTCCCGTTCACAGGACCGGGTAGCCCGAGTGTGGCCAGTCTTGTCCCTGAGCAACGGCGGCACAACCCACTGGTGTGTGGTCTCCAGATCGAGAATTTTGATGATGATTCCCGTACGAACACTATTGCCGGTGGGCACTTTGTAGTCGGGACCCTTGGCTGTTTCGTCATCCTCTCCAACGGTAATACCGCTCTACTCTCTAACAACCACATAGTGGCTGGTGAAAATCGAGGCGTGAGAGGCACAGATCACATCATGCACCCAGGGTCAGGGACATTCCTTGCGGCAGACCACGTTGCAACGCTAACCAACTACATCGATATCGTCTTCAGCGCCCCGGGAGTCACACCGGCCACGGGCACTGTGAACTTCAACGAGATCGATGCCGGGGTCGCTACCCTGCAACCGAATGTTATCCATCATCAGCAGTATTTAGCGTCTCGCCACGTTCCCGCTCCGTCTAGGACGGCTCCTCCAGCTGTCCATGACCATGTCTTCAAAGTAGGGCGTACAACGGGGCTGACATACGGGATCATAACCTCGATTGCAGCCGTAGTAGGACCCATCTCCTACACCTTTGGTCCAACCTGGTTTCGCCGCTCGATCACTATTGAAGGCGTGAATGGAACAATGTTCTCGGACCATGGAGACTCGGGATCCGTCGTGGTCAAGGAAAGCACTGGCGAGGTCATCGGTCTCCTGTACGCCGGAAATGGCATTGATACGTTTGCCTGCCCGATCGATGCGGTCCTAACAGTACTGCAATGTCGGGTCGCGTGATGTCTCGACGGTCGTAACATCCTGAGATCAAGCAGGTTGCTGGTGAGGTGGCGTGCTCTCGCGTTGGGTCGCCAAGCTTTCCATTGCACTTTCAGTTCCAGCACCCCTCTCGCTTAACCCATCTCACGAACGGTATGTTCTGCACTACCGTTCTTTTTTCTTTCCTGAACCATTTGATTAGGGTTTCCGCAGCGCTTCCTCATGTGGTCCGACCCGCCGCAGGATGTACACATCCGTGCGGATCTGAAACGTCAAGCGGTAGCCTCTGGTGACCCGGGCTTCCCAGATGTCCTCGTAGCCTTCCATCTTTTTCGCTCTGAGAGACGGATGGCGCAGATTGTCCACCAAGAGAAGTAGCGCTTTTTCTGTACGTTGCTGCAGATGCTGAGGAAGACGTTGAAAATCTGCTTTGAAAAGATCTGTGCGCAGCAGTCTTATGACCGCAGATCACGGATCAGATCGTCCACGGTACCGAACTCCTTGACCTTCCGTGCGCGGATACTCTTTTCGGCTTCCCGCTCCCCTTTCTGCCAGGATTCCAGCCACCACCAGACCTGTTCAGGATCAATGAGGCCAGCTTTGGCCGCAACCCGGGCTTCCTCCTCGGTAAGACCTTTCGCTGAGGCCAGATCTTTTTTGATGTGAGTGATCTTGTCTCTAGCCTTGAACAGGAGGGGTTGTTCTGTGGGAGTCAAGCGAGCAGCGGGGAGCCGCTCGGTTACGGTCACGGGCTTGACCAGAATCCCCTCTGTGGTCTCCTGCATCTCAACGTAATCGCCCTCTGCGATGCCGAGCTTTTTGCTGAGCTGGGCTGGCAGGCTGACCTGATAGAACTTCCGTACCTTGCGTAGTGGCATCCTGAATGTCCTTTTGGTTTTCTCGGTAGAAGAAGTAAGCATGAGAATCTATGAGTTTGTGAATTTATTATAATCTTGCCGCCCATGGTGTCAAACAACACACACCGCACCTCTCATGCAAGAGCTTGCCGTATGCGGCACGAATCCCCGTCTTGGAAGAGAAGATCCAGCAGCCAAGAATGGAGGCATGACCAAGCACGTTGACAATTCCATCACCTTCTTTGCCAAAACCAACTTTCGCAATCGCGGTAAAATCTTCGGGATCAAGCAAGCCGACCGGCGCGTGCACATGTATCTCATCGGAAAGACGGGAGTAGGAAAATCCACATTGCTTGAGACCATGCTGCGGCAGGATGTAGCCGCCGGCCATGGCTTGGCCCTGCTTGACCCGCATGGCGACTTGGTCGAGCGCGTTCTTGCCGTGGTGCCAGAACACAGGAAAGCTGAGCTGATCTACTTTAATGTCCCTGACAGTACCCAGCCACTGGGGTTTAATCCTTTAGAATGTGTCCAAGCCGAGAAGAGAGCTCTCGCCGCTTCTGGATTACTGGATGTCTTCAAAAAGATTTGGGCGGACTCCTGGGGACCGCGATTGGAACACATCCTCAGAAATGCACTCTTATCCCTGTTGGAGCAGCCAGAAAGTACGTTGGCCGATGTACCACAACTACTCCATGATCGTGCGTTCCGTAAAACAGTTGCGGCCAATGTGTATCATCCCCAAGTGCGCGACTTCTGGTTGCGGGAATACGAGAGTTACCCTGCCAACTTCCGAGCTGAAGCGATCGCACCCATCCAAAACAAAGTTGGCGCGTTTCTGGCCAATCCCCTGCTAAATAGAATCCTGACACAGCCACACAGCGCCTTTGACGTCAGACGGATCATGGACGAAGGCAAAATCCTGCTGGTCAACTTGGCCAAGGGCAAGATCGGGGAGGATACCGCTGCCCTCCTGGGAGCCTTGCTGGTGGCCAAGATGGGAATGGCCGCACTCGGCCGGACAGAGGTGCCGGAAGAATATCGGCGGGACTTCTTCGTGTACCTCGATGAGTTTCCGACCTTCACGACCTTAAGCCTCGCCGGCATGCTCTCCGAGCTACGTAAATACCACGTCGGGCTGATCTTGGCCCATCAGTATCTCACCCAGCTAGAGTTGGAGATGCGGGATGCCATTCTGGGTAATGTGGGGACGCTGATCACCTTTCGACTCGGTCTCCCGGATGCAGAGATTCTAGAAAAGGAATTTCATCCAGATCTGTCAATCACAGATCTGGTCAGTCTGCCGAACTATGACATCTATCTCAAGCTGATGATTGACGGCGTGGTATCAAGACCATTTAGCGCGACCACACTGCCGCCGTTTTCTTTCCCTGCCCGGTAACTCCCCTCCTGCCTTTTTCTTTTCTGCCTCCGCTCTCTCATTCCCATCGGGAGGGCGGAGTCCAGGAAGGAAGGAGGTATCCATGCCCGCCAAATTTCTGCTCGGAAAGATTGTTGCAACGCCTGGCGCTCTCGAAACGCTCAAGCAGACAAATCAAGATCCAAAAGAGCTCCTTGCTTGCCATCAGCGTGGCGACTGGGGTGACTTGGATGATGATGACAAAACAGGAAAACGAACTCTCTGTTGAAAAAGGGTTCCGAATTCTCTCGGCCTACACCCTCACAGCGGGTGTCAAAATTTGGATTATAACGGAGGCCGACCGCAGCGTCACAACCCTTTTACTCCCGAGCGAATACTGAATGAGGAACGTATGCGCGTGCTGAAGAAGGATCGACGTCGTCGGTATCTCGTGGCGCGCGGCGCGGCTTGCATCACCTGCAAAGCACACCCCTGGCGTGCATTTCGCGACCCTGAAGAGAAAGACCGCATGTCCCCCCTGCACCCGAAGCCCCCTCTACATCATCTGGGCCGCAAATAAACACGAGGCAGTCACTATGGCAAAGAACCGGTTCGAGGAAGGAGGATGAGATGAAAGACTACATCAACATTGGTCCCACACCCTGTGAGGAAGACTGCGCCCAATTGGGAACACCCGATTATCGCGAGAAAGCCCTGGCTGAATGCAAACGATTCATCCAGCTCCTGCGCAAAAAGTTTGGTCCCGAGCCAGAGGATGCTCGGCTCGCTATCAAATGGTTTGAGCACGACTTCGGCTCATATTGTGAAGTTGTGTGTTTCTACGACACCGACATCCAAGAATCAGTTGACTACGCGCTCCGCTGCGAGGGTGAGACCCCGGCAACCTGGGAGGACGTATGACCACACCCCGCAAACCAGAACTCCTGTTTCTCTGGCACCCGGGCACCGCGGATATCTTCTCCGGCTACGGCCTAGCCTTGGCTCCGGCACACTTGGTTGGGCTGGTGATGATCGACCGGCCGCGACGGGCGGACCCGGCCTGGTTAGAGAACATCCGCGAGACCTTCGGCGCCTACGAGCTCGCCGCCATGACGCAAACCGGCGAGCGTGGAATCTTCTGCCAGATGCACATTGCGAACGAGAGCCTCCGGTACCTTGCCCAGCTTAATCATCCACTGACGGCAGCGATTCACGCTGCTCTGCTGCCGCTTCTTACCCAGACACCTACAGTCACGTTGACCCTACAGTGGGACGGCGCACAGCGGTGCTGGGTATCAACCATCGGAGAAGGAGGTGAGACGTGAGGAAGAAAAAGAGGCGCAAGGAACAGGACAGGCGCCGCACGAAACCTACTCCCCTATTCCGTGGCACCGCCTGGGCTATGCCCTCGGCTGCAGTAGCTAAAACCACCTACAACACCATCCTGGACCGTCTGCTCCCTCGCAAACCGGAAGACTGGACGCTGGTTTCAGGATTGTTCGATAGCAAGCCGGTGCTGGTGTTTGTGTAGACACTGGCGGTGCCGCCCCGACTGGTTGCCACCGTGCAGCGCACAATCCGCACGGCCGGCGGGGAGGAATTGGACGAAGAAACAAAGACAACACTGGTCACCCGGATGCGAGCGCGGCGCCGCGGCCTTGAGGCCAAGGAGCGCTTTGAAACTCTCATCGCGCACCATCCCAAAGGTAAGCCGTGGTGGGACCTCAACGACTAAAACAAAAGGAAAGGAAGATGGTATGACGGAAGAAAAGCAATGCCCAAAATGTAGCGAAGTCCTCAGGGTCCTCTTGTTCCTTGGTGTCCAGCCAGACGGCCTTGTCTGCCAGCAGTGTCACATCTGGTACACCGACGACCTGCAGCCATTAGCATATGTGATTGGGGAGGAAGGATGAGGGTATGGCTCGTGCAAAACGGTTATACGAACTGAAGATCATCCGGGAAAAGAGCGAGATCTATCTGCCCTCGCTCCAGTTCCGGAATTCCGCGGACATTTACCACGCGTTCAACGAGTACTTTGCCAAGGAGTATCGGGAGAAGTTTATTATCCTGCCCCTCAATGCAAAGAACAAACTGATAGGTTTCCATACGGTGTCGATCGGTTCGGCAACCTCAACGTTGGTTCACCCTAGAGAAGTCTTCACCACTGTGTGTGAGTGCAGCGCCGCATCTATTATCCTGCTGCATAACCACCCGACGGGCGACCCCGTGCCTTCCGCAGAGGATTTGGCAATTACCAGACGCCTGCGGGAGATCGGCGAGGTCATGGGTGTCCGCGTCCTCGACCACGTTATCATCGGCTGCAACCGGGTAATGGGGTCAGTCCCCTTTTTTTAAAAATACAAAAACGGCGACCTTTGCTTCTTTGCTTTTTAGAATAGCATTTGAGTACACTTTAGAAAATATAGCACATAGTATTTTAATGGGGACTGACC
>Ga0114944_1000353_pt1 | contig 11812 bp, 10 predicted proteins | sample OV2TP2_FD_89582 | JGI IMG/M metagenome (GOLD analysis project Ga0114944, IMG submission 89582) | Hot spring microbial communities from Beatty, Nevada to study Microbial Dark Matter (Phase II) - OV2 TP2 | ecosystem: Environmental > Aquatic > Thermal springs > Hot (42-90C) | place: USA: Beatty... | reverse complement strand
AGGTGCCCAGTCAGCCAGGTCTTTCCCGTTGAAAAGCTGTATCCACAAATGAGGTTTGTTTTTACCGGGGCTATCACCGGCGCAGCAAACAAGAAGCAGGCAAATCGGTAAAAGGAAACGCATATTCAAATTTACTTCTTTTAAGCCGATGCGGTATGAACGCCAGTTAATAGCATGAATAATTTGGCCGGTCAGTACGATTTTTTTAATTTGTTTAAAACTGAAAATGCCACGCAACTTCAGCGAAATAAAAATTCTTGTCACCCGCGGCATTCCGTCTGTGGGCATTGAAATGCTGCGACGGGAAGGATTTTCCGTAACCGTTTGGCCGCTGGAGAGGCCGATGACAACAGAAGAACTTATTGAAGAGGGGAAAAAACACAATGTGCTGCTTTGCCTTAGTGCGGATAAAACCACAAATAATTTTTTGCGGGCATGTTCTCATCTCGAAATGATTTCCCTGTTTGCAGTAGGGTATGACAATTTTGATATTCCGCTCGTCAATCAGCTTGGCATACCCATAGGATATGCCCCCGGAGCGATGACAGAAGCTACAGCCGATATCGCTTTCGGACTGATGGTTGCAGTGAGCCGGAAAATGTTTTACCTGCACAAAACAATTTTGCAAGGTGAGTGGAAATATTTCAAACCCAACTCCAACCTGGGCATTGAGCTGAACAATAAAACACTGGGTATTTTCGGAATGGGCCGCATTGGCATGGCGATGGCCCGCCGCAGTAAAGGTGCATACAACATGCAAATTATTTATTGCAACAGGAAACCAAACCCTGATGCAGAAGCTTTACTCGATGCAAAGCGGGTTAGTTTTGATGAATTGCTGCGGCAAAGCGATGTGCTGTCTGTTCATTCCGTACTTAGTAATGAAACAAAAGAAATTTTTAATAAAGCTGTTTTCAGTAAAATGAAGCCCACATCCATTTTCATTAATACGGCAAGAGGCGGTATTCATAACGAACCGGATTTGATAGAAGCTTTGAACAATGGCACGATATGGGGCGCCGGCCTGGATGTGACAAACCCCGAGCCGATGAGCCCGGACAACCCGCTGCTTTCAATGGAGAATGTCTGCATTCTGCCGCATATCGGTTCGGCCACGGAGGAAGCAAGAAATAAAATGTCCGAGATGGCCGCGGAAAATATCATTAGTTATTATAAGAATAATACAATCCCCCATATTGTAAATCCTGAAGTGTTGCAGAAATAACTACGCATCCGGTTCCTGCTGGCTCAAACAATGAAAGCCTCTCTTACCTTCCTTCTCCCCTCGAGGTGAGAAGGCGGTACGGCAGTGCAAGGACAAGCATTTCGTTCTTCCACATCAGCAATGGAATATTTCCAAACACAACAGAATATATCTGATTAAACAGGAATCGCATCCGGTTCCTGCTGACTCAGGCAATGGAAGCTACCCAGGCCCCAGATGATTTCGGTGGAGTCAATGCCGATGGTTTCCCTGCCGGGAAAACATTGTGAGATTATCTGCAAAGCCTTATCATCTTTGGCGCAGTTAAAAATGGGAACGATGACATATTTATTGCAGATATAAAAGTTGGCATAGCTGCAGGGCAATCGCTGGCCTTCGTATTCAAGGTAATCGGGCATGGGCAGCTCCACAATGTTTAGTTGTTTGCCGTTCAGCAGGCGCATTTTTTTTAGTTGGTTTAAATTTTTTTCCAGCAGGGCGTGGTTTTCATCATTCATATTTTCTTCCACTGCGGCCAGCACGGTGTCTTCATTCACAAAACGTACCGTATCATCAATATGCCCGTCGGTATCGTCGCCCACAATGCCTTCATCCACCCAAAGCACCTGTTCCATTCCATAATAATTGTACAGGTATTCTTCAATTTGCTGCTGATTCAGATGCGGGTTACGGTTTTTATTCAATAAACAAAGTGTGGAAGTGATAAGTGTGCCTTTGCCGTTAACATCCACCGAACCACCTTCCATGATGATGCCGGGATGGTACACCGGGATGTTGTAATGCTGTGCAATCAATGTGGGAATCACATCATCCAAATCGCAGGGCAGGTATTTGCCGCCCCATGCATTGTAATCCCAGTCAACGATTATTTTTTTAATCTCTGCTTTGGGATTGATTAAAAATGCCGGCCCGTGGTCGCGGCACCACGCATCGTTGGTGGGATGAAAGAAAAATTCCACCTGCGATAAATCCACTCCTTCTTTTTGCAGACAATGTATTGCAAAAGCTTTCATCGCATCATCATTCACATTAATGTTTACCTTTTCACTTTGTGCCAGGTATTTTACAAAGCGGCAGTAGTAAGGAAATATCGTATGAATCTTTCCGGGCCACGAATCTTCCTTGTGCGGCCAGCTGAGCCAGGTGGCAACATGCGGAGCAAATTCGGCGGGGAAGTAGTAACCGAGATCTTTAGGGCTGCCCCCAACCCCTAAAGGGGAGTAGGTGCTTCCGACTTCTAATAGGGCAGGTGTACTCCTGATACCTAAAGGGGAGAAATTGCCCCCGGTACTTGATGTAGTGTCCGGTAATAGTTCATCAATTTTATTTTCAATTGTAATTAATACAGATTCCATTTGTTTTTCTACCTGCTCGTTTGTAAAGCGAAGGAACCCGATATTCAAATTCTCTAAGTGCGTCTGTCTTATTAGATCATTCTTCTTTACTTTCTCATTCGAATGAATGCTGCCATCAATTTCAATTGCTAATTTTATCTTGTGCGCATAAAAATCCAAAACGTAAGTTGATGCAGGGTGTTGTCTTCTAAACTTAACTCCTTTTGGGCTTTGCCTTAAATAATTCCACAACAAATCCTCAGCATAGGTCGGATGATTACGCAATTGTTCCGCTATTTTAAATATTAATGGGCTGGCTCTATAAAACATATTTTCATTCATACCGGCTTGTTAAATCTTTTTGAGGAGTCAAGGCTACTTAATTCCCCTTTAGGGGTTAGGGGTATCATCAATAAATCTTTGTGTAATCGGCTGGTAAGAATCAATTCTTCTGTCTCTGAGAAACGGCCAGTGCGTTCTGAAGAAATCGGTTTTTACCGTATCAATTTCCACCACAGCCACTTCTTCTTTGTCATGCGGCGCTTTGTAGATGATGCTGCCAAACGGATTGCTGACAAACGAACCGCCCCAGAATTTCATGGCGCCGTTTTGCTCCAGCCCCACACGGTTTACACTCACCACATGCACGCCGTTGGCCACGGCATGGCTGCGCTGGATGGTTTGCCATGCATTGTATTGTTCGGTGTTGGTGGCTTCATCCTGCCTGGTGGCCCAGCCGATGGCAGTGGGGTAAAATAAAATATCGGCACCCATCAGCGCCGTGATGCGTGCCGCTTCAGGGTACCACTGATCCCAGCAGATGAGCACTCCGAGGCTGGCATATTTTGTTTTGAAAACTTTATAACCCAGGTCGCCGGGAGTGAAGTAAAATTTTTCATAATAGGCGGGGTCATCGGGTATGTGCATCTTGCGGTATTTGCCCAGGCAAGCGCCGTCGGCATCCAGCACCACCGTAGTGTTGTGATAAATGCCCTGTGTACGTTTTTCAAACAAAGAAGCGATGATGACTACGTTCAGTTCTTTTGCCAGTTTGCCCAATACTTCAGTGGACGGTCCGGGCACAGGTTCTGCCAGTCTGAAGTTTTCATAATCTTCCACATCGCAGAAATAAAGCGAGGTGAACAGTTCCTGCAGGCAGACAACCTGTGCACCTTTGGCTGCGGCTTCTCTTGTTTTTTCCATCGCCTTCTGCAGGTTAGCTTCTTTATTGTTTGTGCAGCTCATCTGCACCATACCGATTTTAACTTTTGACATAATATTCTTTTGAAAAAATAAGTCTTTTAGCTTTTGAATTTCAGGCAGGCAAAAGTAAATGATTAGAACCTCTCCCTCAAATCCGGGCAAGTGGAAATTAATTTCAGCCGTTTGTCAAAATTTCAAACCGGCGGGGGTTTGTATTCGTAACTTAAAGCAAACAAACCGGCATGAAAAAAATTAACCTGCTGCTTTTATGCAGCGCTTTAACATGTACCTGTTATTCCCAAACCGGTCTTACGGCTGCCGACTGGCAATCCGATTTAAAATTTCTGAAGCAAACAGTTCACAAGAATTATCAGTTTCTTTTTAAAAAAGTTACTGCTGAAAAATTTGATTCAGCAGTGGAAAAACTGCACAAGGAAATTCCGGCAATGAAGGAGCATGAAATACTCGCCGGCTTTGGACGTATTATCTGTTTATTTCAGTACGGGCATACCAATTTGAGTTGGCGGGAATCGCCGGTGAAATACCACATGACGCCGGTAAATTTTTACTGGTTCAGCGACGGAATATATATTGAAGGTGCTGATAAAAAATATGCACAGGCTGTCGGTGCCCGGCTGGTAAAAGTGGAAGGCCTGCCGGTAATGGAGGCTGTGAATGCTGTGAGGCCGCTGGTGCCTGCGGAGAATGAGCAATTTTTTAAATCTTATTCACTCGACCTGCTCACCATTCCTGAAGCATTACATGCCCAGCGGGTAACAAAAGAATTGAAGACAACCGTTACCTATATGCTGGAAAAAGACGGAAAAACTTTTGAGCAGACATTTACAGCTGTACCGGCATTTCGTTTTCCGAGAGAATATGGTTTTGTAAAAAACGGGGGTGATTGGATAAGTGCAAGAAACCAGGATGTGACCCCCAATTACCTGAAAAACCTTGATAAAATTTATTATTTCGAATACCTGCCGGAAGATAAAACGCTGTATGTGCGGCATAGCCAGATACAGGACGACAAGGACGAAGCCATCCCGGCTTTTTACAAAAGAGTTTTTGATTTTATTGAAAAGAATGATGTGGAGCGGCTGGTGCTGGATGTGCGGCTGAATGGCGGCGGAAACAATTATAAAAATAAACCCATTGTTACCGGTGTAATAGAAAATAAGAAGATTAACAAGCCGGGGAAATTTTTTGTCATCATCGGCCGGAATACTTTTTCGGCCTGCCAGAACCTGGTTAACGAACTGCACAATTACACTAATGCAGTTTTTGTGGGTGAGCCAACGGCTGAGAATATCAATTTTTATGGTGACACAAGAAGAATTGAATTGCCAAAAAGCAAATTGCCGGTGTTTCTTTCATTTGCCTGGTGGCAGGATAAGCCGCAATGGGAAAACGATGACTGGCTGGCGCCACAACTGGTAGCTGAAATGAGCTTTGATGATTACCGCAGCAACCGTGACCCCGTGCTGGAAGCCTGCCTGAAATTTTCAGATAAAGATCTTGTGCTGGATCCCATGAGGTATTTAAGGGAGTTATTTGTGGCCGGCAAGCTGGACCAGGTGGAAACGGAAGCAAAAAAAATGGTAACCGATCCAAGGTATCGCTATATCAAATTTGAGCAGAAGATAAACGATGGTGGTTATGAATTGTTGAATTCCGGCCAGGTGGAATCAGCCATTTTTGTTTTTCAGCTTAACACCCAACTATTTCCAAAGTCGGCTAATGTTTGGGATAGCCTTGCTGAGGCTTATTGGAAAGCAAATAAAACAGAAAAAGCCATCGAGTACTATAACAAAGCCATCGAGCTCGACCCCAACGGAAATATCGGGCAGCATGCAAGGAACATGCTAAACCAGATTAAATCAGGAAAGCCTTTTTAGTTAAATGATTACAGGCGAAAACCGAATAATTAAACTAAATAGCTGAACAGCGTATTGTCTTTTCCGATTTCGGTGTAGTTAATCTGGAATTTATTCATCTTCTCCAGTAGCTTATCATAATCATCCCGGCTTTGCAGTTCGATGCCGACGAGTGCAGGGCCGGCTTCCTTGTTGTTCTTCTGCATATATTCAAACCGGGTGATATCGTCGGTGGGGCCAAGCACATTGTTTACAAACTCCTTCAGCGCACCGGGGCGCTGGGCAAAGTTGATAAGGAAATAATGTTTCAGCCCTTCATATTGCAGGCTGCGTTCTTTTATCTCCTGCATGCGGTCAATGTCGTTGTTGCTGCCGCTTACGATGCACACCACATTCTTTCCTTTTATTTCACTTGCAAAATCGTCCAGCGCAGCAATGGACAGGGCGCCAGCCGGCTCTACAACAATGGCATCTTCATTGTAAAGTTTCAAAATCGTTGTGCACACTTTTCCTTCGGGCACCAGGTGCATATCGTCCAGCACTTCTTTGCAGATTTCGAATGTAATATCGCCTACACGTTTTACTGCGGCGCCGTCAACAAAACGGTCAATATTTTCCAGCGTAACAGGATAGCCGTTCTTCAGCGCTTCAAACATGGCCGGGGCGCCTTCAGGTTCCAGGCCGATGATTTTTGTTTTGGGTGAATAGGTTTTAAAATAAGAACCCACACCGGCGCTTAATCCGCCACCACCGACTGGCACAAACAAATAATCAATACCTCCTCCGGCTCCTCCAAAGGAGGAGGGTAAGTCATCAAGTTGTTCGAGAATTTCCACTGCCACCGTTCCCTGCCCTTCAATGATTCTGTAATCATCAAACGGGGGAATGAAGGTCATGCCGTTTTCTTCTGTAAACTTTTTCGCAGCAGCTGCGCAATCATCATACGTATCACCCACCAATCTTATCTCCACGTTGCCGTCGCCGTGCATCTGTGTCTGTTTCACTTTCTGGTTAGGTGTAATGAAGGGCATGAACACAACGCCTTTAGCATTCAGTTTTTTACAACTGAAAGCAAAACCCTGCGCATGATTGCCGGCGCTGGCGCATACTACACCTCGTTCCAGTTGTTCTTTCGGCAGGCTGCTCATCATATTGTAAGCGCCACGCAGCTTGTAACTGCGCACTACCTGCAGATCTTCTCTTTTGAGGTAAATATTACACTCAAATTTTTTGGAGAGATGACTGTTGCGCTGCATAGGGGTTCTGTTGACTACCTTTTTTAGGCGTAATGCGGCGGCAGTAAAATCTAACCCCCCCGCCCCTAAAGGGAGGCCATGAAGGGGCTGATACTTTGAATACACTTCTTTCATTCGATTTTGTTAATTGACCGTCTCCAGTTTTGAAGATTTCTTTTCTTCCCCTTTAGAGGCAGGGGTTTGGTTTTCGGGTCTCAGACTTCTTACCGTTTTGCCCGCCTGCCACAATTCACTTTCACGCAGCTCTTTCAATTCTGCTTCCAGCTTCTCCCGATAATCGGGTTGAGAGTTACTGTCAATTGAACGTTGACTTTCTTTGCCGGCAGCTACACTGTCATAGAGTTCATTAAACACGGGCAGTGTCACATCACGGAATCTTTTCCACCAGTCAAGTGCGCCCCGCTGTGCCGTGGTGCTGCAGTTGGCATACATCCAGTCCATACCGTTTTCAGCCACCAGCGGCATCAATGACTGGGTGAGCTCTTCCACAGTTTCATTAAATGCTTCGGAAGGGGAGTGGCCCCGCTCACGCAGTACCTGGTATTGTGCAGCAAAAATTCCCTGGATGGCGCCCATCAGGGTTCCTCTTTCACCGGTTAAATCACTGTACACTTCTTTCTTGAAATCCGTTTCGAACAAATAACCGCTGCCCACAGCAATGCCGAGTGCAATCACTCTTTCAAAAGCACGGCCGGTGGCATCCTGGTAAATGGCATACGAGCTGTTCAAACCTCTTCCCTGTAAAAACATTCTGCGCAGGGATGTTCCGCTTCCTTTCGGTGCCACCAGGAATACATCCACATCTTTCGGAGGAATGATGCCCGTTTGTTCATTGAAAGTAATGCCAAAGCCATGAGAAAAATATAAGGCCTTGCCGGGGGTTAAATATTTTTTCACTGTCGGCCACAGTGCAATCTGTGCTGCATCGCTCAGCAGGTAGCAGATGATTGTGCCACGCTGCAAAGCTTCTTCAATTTCAAACAAAGTTTTACCGGGTACAAAACCATCGTCCACAGCTTTATCCCAGCTCTTGCTGTTTTTTCGCTGACCGACAATTACGTTGATTCCGTTGTCACGCTGGTTCAATGACTGGCCGGGGCCCTGTACACCGTAGCCGATGACTGCCACCGTTTCATTCTTCAGCACTTCCTGTGCTTTTGAAAGCGGAAATTCATCACGGGTCACTACGTTTTCAGTAACACCGCCGAAATTTAGTTTTGCCATTTTATTTGTTTTTAAGTTTTAATAATTGTTTACACAGTCAGTCGTTTTTCCATAAAGGCCGGATGGCTTTGGCGCAATCCTCAAGAAAAGCTGCATCTTCAGCACCGAAGGTGTTTTTGGTTTCACTTTCGGCATCTATGGTACCGATTACCGTATCGCTGTCTTCTGCAAAAACCGGTACCACGATTTCCGATTCCGTATTGCTGAAGGTGAGAATGTAATCTTCATCCTTGTTCACATCGTTTACAACTATTGTTTTTTTCTGCATCACTGCTTTCCCGTTCAGTCCTTTGTCCCGCGGAAAAGTAGTGAAAGCGGGTTCCGTTCTTCCTGCTGAAGCGATGAGGGTTATTTCTTTTTCTTTTACATCGTACAATCCTACCCAGGAATAATGACGTGACTGGCGGATGCGGTCGGCAATCAGCCTCGCTGTTTCATGGCGCAGCTGCGCTGAGCTGAAGATTTCGGTAAAAGATATCTTTTCCATAATGGGTTGACAGTTTTTTACATACTGAAAACTTTTTCCTGTTCACCGAGGTACTCATTTTCTACTACTACCTCGCCCGGTTCTATTTTCTCAAATTGTTTCAGTTTATTATGAAATCCATCGCTGTTCTTGATAATGGCTACCCTGGCGCTGCGCACAAACTCGATGAGCCCATAAGGCTCCATCACTTTTATCAGCTTGTCGGTTTCTTCGCGGTGACCGGCCACTTCGAATACCGTGTAGTCTTTGCGTATCACCACCGCTTTGGCTCCGTACTCACGCAACAGGCGTTCTACTTTCACCTCTTCGGCAATCACATCAGTAGGTACTTTATACAGTGCCAGTTCCTGCCACACGATTTCTTCATTGGTGTTATAATAAGCTTTCAGCACTTCTACCTGCTTTTCGATGTGGCGGCAAAGCTTGCGCACCACGTCTTCCGTTTCGTTGATGACGATGGTAAAGCGGTGCACACTGTCCACCTCGCTGGGCGACGTGTTGAGGCTTTCCACATTAATTTTTCTCCTGGAAAAAATAATGGCAATACGGTTGAGCAAACCCACCTGGTTTTCGGTGTAAACGGTGATGGTATATTCTTGTTTTGTCATAAATACCCCCATCCCCTAAAGGGGAGTTTAGATACACTCAGTTTTATAAGTGTGTTTTATAATGTTCATTAGTATTTATGTAGTTGAAGTGTGCGACGCAAGGGACGATGATATCAGTACCCAAGCTGGTAACACAATCAATCAACTAACATCTATAAAGAACTTATCAAATATTGGAAGTATAACCGACCTAAGTTCCCCCTTCAGGGGGACAGGGGTATTATACTTCATCTTTTCCTAAAACAATCTCAGCCACGCCTCTTCCCTGCGGCACCATGGGAAACACATTGTTTTCTTTACCTACCATCACTTCCAGCAGATAACTTCCTTTGTGGTTCAGCATTTCCTTCAATGCATCCTTCAGCTGCTCACGCCTCGAAACTGCCCTGGCTGCAATGCCGTAACCTTTTGCCACCTGCACAAAATCGGGGCTTTCAATTTCCACAAATGAATAACGGTGCTTATGAAACAGCTCCTGCCACTGGCGCACCATGCCGAGGAAATTGTTGTTGAGGATGATGATTTTTATTTCAGGCTTGAACTGCATCACAGTGCCAAGCTCTTGTATCGTCATTTGAAATCCGCCATCGCCAATCACAGCAAGTATGGTTCTGTCCGGAGCGCCAAACCAGGCGCCAATGGCAGCAGGCAATGCATAGCCCATGGTACCGAGCCCGCCGCTGGTGATATTGCTTTTACTGCTATTGTACTTTGCATAACGGCAGGCTACCATCTGGTGCTGGCCTACATCGGTTACAATTACCGCTTCTCCGTTGGTAAATTCATTGATGGCTGCAATCACTTCACCCATCGTCAGAATCTCACTTGTTGGATTCAGTTCGGCTTTAATGCACTTCTCTTCTTCTTTCTGCATGCAGTCTTTGAAGCGCTGCATCCATCCGGGATATGATTTCTTCTGTAACAGTTCAGTGAGCAGCGGCAGGGTTTCCTTGCAGTCGCCCCAAACGGGCACGGTTGTCTTTACATTCTTGTCAATTTCGGCCGGATCAATATCGAGATGAATCACTTTAGCCTGCCTGGCATATTTATCCAGCCGGCCAGTCACTCGGTCATCGAAACGCATGCCGATTGCAATGAGCACATCACATTCGTTGGTGAGTACATTGGGGCCATAATTGCCGTGCATGCCCAGCATGCCCACCGCATTCGGGTGATTGGTAGGAATGGCGCTCATGCCCATGATGGTCCAGGCAGCGGGAATACCGCTCTTTTCAAGAAAAGCCTGGAATTCTTTTTCGGCTTTGCCAAGAATCACACCCTGGCCAAAAATCACAAAGGGTCTTTCGGCTTCATTAATGAAGTTGGCTGCCTGCTCAATATATTCATTGCGTACAATCGGTTTGGGACGATAACTACGGATATGATTGCATTTTTCATACTCCCTGGATTCTATCATCTGCAGTTGTGCATTCTTGGTAATATCAATCACCACGGGGCCGGGGCGGCCGCTGCCGGCAATGTAAAATGCTTTGGCCAGCACATGCGGAATTTCATTGGCATCCGTCACCTGGTAATTCCATTTGGTAACAGGCGTGGTAATGTTTATCACATCCGTTTCCTGGAAAGCATCGGTACCCAGCAGGTGAGCAAATACCTGGCCGGTGATGCACACCACTGGTGTGGAGTCAATCATGGCATCGGCAAGACCGGTAACAAGATTGGTGGCGCCGGGGCCGCTGGTGGCAAACACCACACCGGTTCTGCCGCTCACCCGTGCATATCCCTGTGCGGCATGAATGGCGCCCTGCTCATGACGGACAAGTATGTGCTTTATTTTGTCATGGTAATCGTACAGCGAATCATAAATGGGCATGATAGCGCCGCCGGGATAACCAAAGATGGTATCCACACCTTCGGCAACAAGTGCACGCATCACGGCTTCGCTGCCGGGAATAGAAGCCCCCTCCAGGCCTGCCCCGGTAGGGGAGACTTTTGAAACTTCACCTGGTTTGGTGATTTCTTTTTTTAATGCCATGGTATCCATAATGGGATAATTTTTTAATTTTCAAAATTCAATGCTCAATGTTCAATGCCCAGGTTTTGGTCACATCATCAATCAACCACTCACTAATTTTTATTTAACTCTCCGACAAGCTGGCCTTGTGCGTCTGCTAAAGCCCCTCCTTCGGAGGGGTCGGGGGAGGTCTCATCCGTCACACAGCCTTCACTCGCATCCTTCACCAGCAGTGCATATTTATACAATACGCCTCTGTTTACTTTAAGCTCAGGTTTTTCCCAGCCGGTTTTGCGGCGGGCAATTTCTGCATCATCCACTTTTAAAGTGATGGTGTTTTTTGCTGTGTCTATTTCAATGATGTCGCCATCGTGCACAAAGGCAAGCAGTCCGCCCTCAAAAGCTTCAGGTGTGATGTGGCCGACAACAAAGCCATGAGTTCCCCCGCTGAATCTTCCATCTGTAATCAGCGCCACAGTTTTACCCAAACCTGCGCCGATTATGGCAGATGTGGGTTTCAGCATTTCAGGCATGCCCGGTGCGCCTTTGGGTCCTTCATTTTTTATTACCACCACATCGCCGGCTTTTATTTTGCCTGCAGCAAGTCCTTTAATCATTTCTTT
>Ga0114944_1000351_pt1 | contig 11818 bp, 18 predicted proteins | sample OV2TP2_FD_89582 | JGI IMG/M metagenome (GOLD analysis project Ga0114944, IMG submission 89582) | Hot spring microbial communities from Beatty, Nevada to study Microbial Dark Matter (Phase II) - OV2 TP2 | ecosystem: Environmental > Aquatic > Thermal springs > Hot (42-90C) | place: USA: Beatty... | reverse complement strand
GTAGGGGTGGCCTGGGCGGCCCCCCTTACGGGCCTTGATACAAGGGTGTCACCCAACGTACTATATGGATGACACAACCTGTAGGGGATAATCTGTGACAACAGTTCAAAAGAGTCTCAGGATGCCTGAAGAAGTAGCCAGGGCTATAGGTGAGATAGCGGATGCCTCCCTCCGTGACTTCTCTTCCGTAGCTAACGAGATGCTGTCCGAAGCCGTCAAGATGTGGCGCTGTCCTGGCATCATCTTCGCTGAAGGCACATCAGGTCGGCGGGCTCGCATCCCTGGCACTGGCCTGGATGTCTGGGAGGTCATAGCCACCCACAAAAGCCTGGCACAAGACTTCGAGCGGCTACGCCATGCCTACCACTGGCTCTCCGACCTCCAGCTACGGGCTGCCCTCGGCTACTATGCTGCCTACCCCGAAGAGGTTGAGGGACAGATCGCGCGAAACGAAGTCTGGACAAGGGAGTGGCTTGCTAAGCAGTATCCTACCCTGACCCCGGACCAGCGTTGAAGTATTACCTGGACGAGGACCTGAGCCAGAGAGTTGCCGAGGCGCTCAGGGCCAGGGGCGTAGATGCCGTGAGCGCTCACGAGGTGGGGACAGAAGGTCTCTCAGACCTGGAGCAGATGGAGTGGGCTGCCCTGGAGGGGCGTTGTACAGTGACCAGAAATCGTGACGACTTTATACGTCTCACCCTCCTGTTCTTCAATGACCAGCGCCCTCACCAGGGTGTCCTTATTGTTCCCTATAGCCTGCCTGCCGACAACTTCTCCTTTCTCGCCAACAGGCTAGCGGAGTATGCGGCCACTCATCCTGAAGGTCTGCCCGCTTATACCGTGGACTTTCTCTGAGGGGTCGGGGCATCCACAAACCGTCAGGGTATGCTTACCAGAAGAGGTCACTCCCGCCTGGTCCCCCGGGGTAGTGCCGCCGTAGCAAGGACCGATCTACCGACTGGATACGTTGTCGAGTATGAATAAGACGTTGATGGCGCGGGCAGAGGATTGACTTCTCCACCAGTTGGGATGGTGGCTCAGCAAAAACCGCATTAGCCCCTGTTTGGCCTGAGCTCTTGCAAGATTCGCGTGACCCTGGCTTTGAGGTCTGAAACGTCTTCCCGGGCGGTGTCCCATACCGCTTCTAGGTCAACGCCGAAGTAGTCATGGATCAGCTTATCCCGCATCCCAGCAATGTCCTGCCAGGGCACGTAGGTATAGCGTGTCCGAAGGTCAGTAGAGAGTCCTATGAAAATAGACCTCACCCCCGGCCCCTCTCCCACTGGGAGAGGGGTGGCCGAAGGCCGGGGTGAGGTTGCTGATGGCATTTTCATCCCTCCGTGGTGCCCGAAAAGGGCATGGGCAAGTCTTTTTACTGCTTCGCCTATGACCTCGAGCTGGCGGATTACGCCGTCCTGGACCAGAGCGTTATCACGAAACATTTCTTGGTCTATATCGCTGAGGTAAGACTCTATGCGCCCGATGGCATCCAGTATATGGCTGAGGTAGAGAGAATCATCCCGCTCGCTCATACAGGACCACCGCACTGTTTATGACTCGGTCTCTAAGATAGGGGCTGAGGGATGCCTCTGTGACCAGATCAACTCTGCGACCAAGCTCCTTCGAAAGCTCCCGCTCGATGCGAACGAGGTCCAGAAGACTCTTCCGTCTGGCGAAGCGAACAAGGAGGTCCAGGTCGCTATCCTCCGTATCTTCGCCTCTCGCCACCGATCCAAAGAGCCGGAGCAACTCGATATCATTTCTCTCACATATCTGCGCTAACTTCTGGGAATTAATTAACACCATGACTTTAACCCTGTCTTCATGCCCTCTCCTGTTGAGATGGGATGTTCATCTTAATGATACCATACCGTTGTAAATATCTACTCACGGTGGTCCCCCGGGGTGCCGCCGTAGCAGCCTCACCTTGACTCTCACCTTCCGACTCCTGCAACTATGAGAGGTTATCCGCAGGGTAGGGTGAGGGCCACTTTTCTGAACAGGCGCGATTGAGCACCAGATATGATATACTAAGGCCAGACTCTAGGCAGGGGTTGATATATGATTGACTGGCGACAGTATCTCACCAGTGACCCGCAGGTCTGCCAGGGACAGCTATGTGCGAAAGGGACCCGTGTCCTGGTTACCAACATCCTGGATAGCCTGGCCGAGGGGGCGAGTCGAGAAGAAATTCTGAGAAGTTACCCTTCCCTCAGACCTGAACACATTGATGCCTCTATCGCCTATGCAGCGGAACTGGCGCGCGAGGAGAGCCTTCTTCCACTTCTGCCCCAATGAGGTTCAAAGTAGATGAAAACCTTCCCTCTGAGCTTCTTGACGACCTGCGTGCAGCAGGACACGAAGCTGAGACTGTACCTGACGAAGGTATGGCCGGAGCAGCCGATTCTATATTACTTGAGAGGGTGCGGACTGAGGGCCGAGTCCTGCTAACAATGGACAAGGGAATTGGGGATGTCCGCATCTATCCTCCAGAAGACTACGCAGGTATCATCTTGTTCCGTCCTCCAACCTCTGGCCGAGGCGCAGTCCTGGCTTTTATCCGCCGCCATTTGCCCACCATCTTACAGGCCGACCTGGATGGCCATCTCCTGGTCGTTACCGAGGGGAGCATACGGATACGTTGACCCCTTTCACGGGCAACGCCGACGGCTCCAACCAGACCAATCTCACCAATAACTCTGCCAACGATGCCTTCCCCGCCTGGTCCCCCGGCGTGGTGCCGCCGTAGGGGGGAAAACCCTGGAGAGCACGCTAGTAACCCCCCTGCTATCCCCTCCTTGGCAAGGGGAGATATAGGGGGGTTAAGAAACGGTGCCATACTATTTCAGGGGCTGAACATTGAGGAAACAGCAGAGCAATTACACCCAGCGAGGCTCCACGTCTCTGGGTAGGCCGAAGGCGTGCTTGCCTATCATCTCCAGGGCGTCGAAGCCGCCGACAGGGTGCATGGGTCCGGCGCGCACGTCCCGGTAGTAGCGCTCCAGGGGCAGCCGTTTTGCCAGGGCAGCGCCGCCTACCATGTCTACGGCTTTGTCCACCACATCCACCGCAGTGTGCATGCAGAAGTACTGCATGGCGAAGGCATCTACTATGGTCTGGTCGTCCCTGGCCTGTGGGTCGGTGAGGCGGGTGGCCATCTGAGTCTGGAAGGCCCAGGCAGCCTTGAGGCCGATGTCCATCTCCGCCGCCAGGAACTGCTGGCCGGGGTGATAGCTCTCTGGAAGCCGGTTGGGTAGCCTGGTCCTGTTCCTGGTGTGCTCTATGGCGAAGTCCCGGGCCGCTCGTGCGATGCCGATATATATGGTGGAGAAGGTGCCGCCGTGCCAGGCCCAGAGGAGTCGCGTCCACTTGTCCCACTCCCAGGGCTTGTGGCGTATGACCGACTCGTCAGGGACAAACATGTTGTCGAACGTCCAGCTATGGCTGGAGCTGGACCTCATCCCCATGGTGTTCCAGTCGTTCAGGATTTTGTGGCCGGGAGTGTCCTTTGGGAAGAAGAACATAAGCCCTACCTCGCCCTCGTTGGGGTCGTTGTAGATGGCCGAACTGGCGCAGAGGTTGGCTGCGGGGCTGTTGGTGCCGAAGGCCTTGCGGCCGTTGATGCGAAAACCACCACTGGCCCGCTCGGCCTTGACGATTGTGTAGCCCAGGCCGGTGATGGCCTTGAGGCTATCTACGGCTGGGTCAGTGAAAGCGCCAGATACTACCGTGCGGTTCCTGGCTAAGTCCTCCAGAAGCGGGCGCACGGTCTCGTCGCCAGTCCGCCACAGGTCGGCCATGAACCAGGGCAGCCCAAGGTGCATGTTGACTGCCAGGGCGGTAGCGCCGTCACCCCGGGCCAGCCGCTCCTGGGCTATGCAGATGTCCAGCAGCGAGGCACCTCCTCCGCCCATCTCTTCCGGGATGGGCATGGTGACGTACCCCGATTCTTTCATGGCCTCGTAGTTCTCGAAAGGGAAGCTGTTCTCCTGGTCGTGCTGGGCCGCCCGGGCCGCGAATTCGTCGGCGTGCTTGGCGGCTATGTCGTACCATCGTTGCTGGGATTCTGTAAGTTGCTCAGCCATAGGTCTCTCCTCTCTGCGTTTACCGCTATTGTATTGCCACGTGTGGAACTTTTCAATGAGGCGACGCAAATACAACCCGGAGCGGTCAGTTCCTCGAGAACCCCGCCCCTTCGCCACTCGTCTGTTCATTGACCAGAAAAGTAGCGTTATCCTCGCCATAAGCAGTCTCTAGCTTCGCATCAAAGCGTTGTCCTCCAAGCTCACCTAAAAGCTCGTACCGCCTTTCGGTGTACAGCTTGCCCTGGAAATTCGCACTTCTTACAACCCTCTCGTCCTCGCCCGTGAGGTACATTTCAGTGGCTTGTAACATCAGCTCGGTCAGCTCTTCATAGGACACATGAGAGGTAGTACGCAGGAAGGTGTAACCCCACCGTATTCCCATATGTTCTAGCATCGTAATATCACCGCGCACGTCACTGGTCTGATTCTTATGAGGGACCGGTATTACTGAGAAGCTGAAAGAGTCTCTAGCTGCTCTAGCCGAGGTCGCCGATGGTAAGCCAATAATACACTATGTATGCGCCAGCTACTATCATCATAACAGCGCTGAATGGCTGGATATAGGGAAGGAGCTTTCGGAGCGCACCGACCATAGCCCCTCTGAACAACGCCATCCCCTGCGTCAGCACCATTATGACCAGTCCCATACCCAGAGCATAGAGGATAAATTGACCCACTGCTGCCAGGATACCCGACACCGCCAGAGTGGTGCCTACTACCACCAGGAAGATGGGAAGGGTGCAGCTCAGGGACGCGGTCCCGTAGCTCAGTCCGAACAAGAGGTAGCCTCGCATGCTGACCTGGTTTGGATTCCCCATGCGGGAAGCCGCCCTCGCAGCAAGGCCCGCATACAGTTTGCCGCCTCCTAGCAGCCAGGAGCCCGCGACGGTCAGCAGGACGCCAACGGCCATGCCAAGCCACGGAAGGACATCTACCACGAACCGTGCCCCCACACCTATGACCAGACCTACTATGCTAAACAGCAGGACGAAACCGAGGGTGACTACCAGCCCGACCAGTTGCGCCCTGGCTAGCTGCCGGGCGGGGTGCATATGGTCACCAGCCTTGGGATTGGAGCCCAGGTAGAGGCCAAGGTAGGCAGGTAGCATAGCAAAGCCACAGGGGTTGACGGCGGACGTCATACCGGCCACAAAGGCGAAGCCCAGAGGGGCCAGCCCTACACCTCCCAGGAACGTGCTAGAACGCCCTGACAGAGCTTCCACAAATGCATTGACTCCACCTGTGCTGTTAGTATCTCCGGTGAGTGTCGCCCCGATAACCGCTATGGCCAGGGCCAGGCCACCGGTGAGACCCGGGAGGACGAAGCCCCTCCACGATTTAGCCCCTTCTATCGCTATAGACATGCTTTCCACAACTCAGTGCTCGCTACTATAGATGTTCAGAAAAACATTCGGGGTTTGTAGGGGCAGACCTGCGTGTCTGCCCTGCGTTGGGCGAACACACAGGTTCGCCCCTACTGCCCTATACTTACGATGCGTCCCTGGAGCCTTCTCCGGCCTCACCCAGGGCGGGCTGCGCCGCGAGCATCTCCTCTGTGATTTCCACCAGCTTGGCCCTGTTCAAAATTCCCGTCCACTTACGGAAGATTTTACCATTGGCGGTGATGAAGAAGGTAGATGGCATGCCCAGGATTTCGTATTTTCTCACCACAGTCTCGTCCAGGGTAGACCCTGCCGGATAGCTGATGCTCAGCTCTTGAAGCAGCTCTTTGCCATTCTGCCGGGAGCCCAAGCCGGTGAAGGGGCCTACATCTATCCCAACAAGGGTTAGCCTGTCGCGGTACTCGTTATAGAACTTCTGCAAATCGGGCATCTCGGCGCGGCATGGGGGGCAGGCTCCAGCCCAGAAGTTGAGTACCAGCGGCTTACCCTGTAAGTCGGAGAGACTCAACTCCTTTGCCCCCAGCACCTCCTCCCCCTGGTAAAGGCTGAGCTGGAAGTTCGGAGCCAGGGCCAGGTTGGCTGTAGGACCGCTCTTTTGCCCAGCGTCACTGTCCGCTGACTGGGAAGTCCCGCAAGCGATAAGGGCGAGGATGCTGAAGACGACGGCCCATAGAGAAAACCCAGGTACTCTCATCGCGACTCCTCTGCCATGATACTACGGCCCACAGGACGGGACGGTTTCTCCCCTCGGCCGCCAAGATGGGTAGTGGTGAGGCATGCCTCGCACCTATCTCCCTTTTATAGCAGACACCTCGCTGAAGTACTTCACAAGGGCTTTTATGCCGCCCGAGGCCTGTCCCCAATCGTAGAACTCGTTTGGGCCATGATAGCTATGCTCAGGCAGGCTCAGGCCGATGAACATAATGGGCGTTCGCAGGTACTTTTGCATGGTGACCACAGCGCCTATAGACCCACCTTCGCGGATGAAGGCGGGCTCCTTGCCGAAGGCGAACTGTATGGCGCGCCGCGCCGCATCAGCATAGGCCCCGCGAAACTCGCCCTGGTAGGGGTGCAGGGAACCAGCGGTTTCCACTCGCACGTCGTGGTTGATCTCTTTGACGAAGTCTCGCAGCAGGCGCAGCTTTTCCAGGGGGTCCTGCCTGGGGACGAGGCGCATGCTTACCTTTGCCTCGGCCCTCGGCGGCACCACCGTTTTGATCCCCGGCCCCACGTATCCACCGGAGATGCCGTGGACCTCAAAGGTGGGTTGGCACCATATCCTCTGAATAACCTCTCTCTTGTCCTGGGTGCGAAGGCTATTGAGGCCATGAGCCTTCATGAACTTGTCCACGTCGAAGCCCGAGGAGAGGAAACTACCCATCTCTTCCTCGCTCACCGGGACCACATCATCGTAGAAACCAGGGATATTCACTCTGCCCGTAAGGGCATCGTAGCACCGGCCGATAACCTGGCATAGCTCACCGATGGGGTTGCGGGCTGCGCCTCCTGTGAGCCCCGAATGGGCATCTTTCTGGGCCGTCTCCAGGACCAGCCGGGCCCCCTGCAAGCCCCGCAGGCCATAAGGGATGGCGGGAGTGTCGCGAGATAGCCAAACCGTGTCGGACACCAGCACGGAATCGGTCTTTAGTCCATCACCCGTGCTCTGTACGAAGTGCTCAAAGTGGAGGCTGCCGATCTCCTCCTCCAGCTCCCAGATGAAATGGATGTTGATGGGGATTCCGCTCTCTACAGCGTAACGGGCGGCGAACAGGGCCGTCAGAGCGGGGCCTTTGTCATCGGTACAGCCTCGACCCTGGTAGCGGCCATCCTCTACGTGAAAGGTGAAGGGATTTCGCATCCACTCGGGCTCCTGGGCAGGCTGCACGTCCAGGTGATTGTATATGCTGATCGTTTGATTGGCCGGGCCTGTCAGCAGCTTCCCCATGACCACGGGATTGCCAGGGGTCTCTACAAGCTCCGCCGAAGCGCCGAAGGCTCGCAGGTACTGGAGGGCCAGATCGGCCCCTCTCCCTATGTCTCCTTTATGCTCCGAGTCTGCGCTGATAGTGGGGATTTCCACCAGCCCGCCCAGCATCCGCTCGTACTCTGGGCGGATGCTGGCGACGTAGACATCCAGTCGCTCCAACGACAATGCCGGGTCAGCCATAGCTATCCTCCTTGCTTCCAAGGGGGTTTACCTATGGTGGAGCATAGCAGATACCGATGGCGGTGTCCAGTAAGCTGAGGGTGTTGTGGTGCCTGGTTGACGGTGTCGCGGGATGCTTCTACAATCGCCTCGTCGGGGATAGGTTTTAACATGGGCGATTGCTGATGAGGTTGACTATGAGGCGTGCCATCATGTGGGGTATACCGATCATCGTGATACTCGTCATCGTCATCCTTTACGGGCTCATCGCTTTCTTGATAGCCCAGGGGGTTGCCTCGGCTGAGCGGAAGCCTCAAGAGGACCACCCATCGGCTCACGGCCTCCAGTTTGAGGATGTGGAGTTTGTCTCGCGAAGGGGAGACGTGACTTTGAGCGGCTGGTATATTAACCCGGACAGCGGGAAGCCAACCCTCATATTCGTTCATGGGATGGGTAGCAGGCGTTCAGGGGACAGAGCGGTTGAGCTTGCCGCACGGCTCGTAGGCCGGGGGTTCAGCGTTCTCCTGTTCGACCTGCGGGGCCACGGCAGCTCCGGGGGAGATAAGGCGTCGGGTGGCTACTACGAGCGGTGGGACCTGCTAGGCGCTTTCGACTTCCTGGTGGGGCGAGGCGTGCCACGGGAGCGCATCGGCGTAGTGGGCTTTTCTATGGGGGCGGGCACCGCTCTGCTGGCGGCGGCTGAGGAGCCTGCCATCCGTGCCCTGGTGGCCGACAGCCCTTTCGCAAACGCCTCTGACCGGATCGCTGACGAAGCAGCACGTAAGACTATCTTTCCAAGGTGGATAATGCCTATCTTCCTACCTACCGCCAGGCTGATGGCGAGTCAAATCTATGGCATTGACATTGGGGCGGTTGTGCCCGAAGATGCCGCCAAACGCCTCTCCTACCCTATCCTGGTGATTCACGGGATGGCGGATACTCGCATCCCCTTTGAACAGGCTGTACGGGTGCACAAGGCCGCCCACCCCCAGAGCGACATATGGCTAGTGCCGGAGGTTGACCACGTGGACGCCTTTCTCACCCATCCGGAGGAGTACGTTGAAAGGATGGCAAGCTACTTTGAGGGGCGGCTAGGCGTCCAGTAGGGGCCTAGCGCGCCTCGCTGCCCCTACTAAACTAAAGCCAATCGGATGGTTTCTAGGCCGTGACTGCCTTGCTCTGGATGGACTTCCTGGCCTGGACACGTCGAAAGAAGTCCAGCACCAGCTTGTTGAATATCTCCGGCTGCTCGAAGTAGACCGAGTGGCCGGCGTCTGGCACCACCTCCAGGCGCGAGCCAGGAATGAGCTTGTGGGAAAGCTCCATTGCAAAAGGCGGCATGACCACGTCCTCTTCCCCCACGATAAGCAGGGTGGGCGTTTTCATCTGGGCCAGCTCCGGCGCCTTTGGGCCTTCCCCGCTGGTGAAACCGTTGGGCTCCAGCTCCCTGGGTGGGTTCATCAGGTTGATCTCCCGGTAGAGAAAGGCCCTGGCTGGCGCTCTCTCTCGGAAGCCGGGGCCTACGGCCCGCAGCATCACGTCGTCGGGAGCCTGGCGCTGCCTCATCGCCTGCACCACGCTCCATTCGCCGATGCCTCCGGTGGTGTCTGCCAGCACCAGCCCCTTAGTCCTGTGAGGGTAGGCGAGGGCGAAACCCAGGCAGGTCAGACCGCCCATAGACTGGGCCACCAGGAAGGTCTCCTCGATCTCAAGGTGGTCTAACAGGGCCAGCAGGTCATCCACAAAGGCGTCGCGTCCCGGCTCGCCGGGTGGGTTGAAGGACTGCCCGAATCCCCTGTGGTCGAAGGTTATGCACCTGTAGCTCTTGGAGAAAACAGGCACTTGCTGCCACCAGCTCAGGTGGTTGCCCCCTCTACCGTGGGCGAATACCACTGCCTGGCCTGCCCCTGTGCTCTCATAGTACAACTCGATGCCGTTAACGGCTGCCCTGGGCATCGTATACCTCCTGGAAATATATCTACGGGTGTTGATCCACCCTTTCCCTGCCCCCTTCGCACACTCTCCATGCCCTTGTCGCCAGGACTCGACTACAGATGAGTCTTCAGGGTTGAGGGGTCCCTCTGTTTGAAGTAATCGTAGTTCAGCTTGATGTAGTATTCGGTCCACTGTTCTGGTACGGCATCTTCGGCGAAGATGGCTGTCACAGGGCAGACCGGCTCGCAGGCGGCGCAATCTATGCATTCATCGGGGTTGATGTAGAACATATCGTCTTCGTCGGTGGTGTAGATGCAGTCCACAGGGCACACATCAACGCAGGCGCTATCCCTTACTCCTACGCAGGGTTCGGCGATTATGTATGTCATGAGCTAATGCTCCTCCTTTTTGTGAAACTATCTCTGCTTTTCTCCAATATCTTCTATCCTCTATAAAATGGCTTTCGGTGTCAAGATAGACAAAGGGATTCCAAAGGTCTAGCTCTTTTTCCAGAACTTCCATCCCGATCTTCCGGTCTGTCGCTCTTCCTGGGCAGGCTGGCCGGATTCATCCTCTGCCTGGGCAGGAGCCTCGGCTGAACCCTGGTTTGCAATATGCTGTACCTCCGGCTCCACTTTCAAGTCCCAATCGCCCCCGAACAGGTCCCACGGGTGGAAGGACTCCACGAAGGCTTTAGCCTCCTCTATCGTGACAAATCCTTTCTTGGCACGTCCTGGGTCATAGGTGTTGGTTTTGGCGAGAGCATCAAACCCGCGAGGAGTTTGCCTGACGGCCCCTACCTCGACCTCGGTCTCACCATCCGGGGAGAAAACGAGGCGCTGTCCCGATCTACGCTCGCGCCAGTAGACTTTCACGGTCTGCTATCTCCTTTGTTTATTCCTGGTTGACATCGCCGTATAGCATCATTTGCCGATGCACCAACCAGCAGTCTCCCCCTCTATGAGATGCTTCGCTACGCCGGAGGGACAGCGTGAAGTCGCTGTCCCTTCTGGTTGAACCCTGGCTATGGCGAAGGAAGACCTGCTGCACCACAGGGCTAGAGTGGCTCGGCGGCGTCCAGGTTGAGGAGGTACTTGCTGCCCTCTCCAGGCCCCTCCACTATGACCACCTCGTGGACGTATAGATTATGAGACTCAATGCGCTGAGTATTCCCCGTCGTTTCCACCACCAGCCCACTCCGCGTCTTGAAACGTAGTCCTGCCTCCACGGATCCCATCTCTACGTAAGCCAACGGTATCATCTCCTTTGTGGTGTGCAGTGGTTATTATAGCACTGTATTCCTCGTCTGTGACCCCTCCGATTCTCCCTCTGCTAAAAAGGGGTTAGGAGGGGGTCTAAGCCGGTCCAGGTATTCCTGAAGTATCACTGTCGCCGCGGCCGCGTCCACCTCACCCTTATGGCGGGAAGGGCGGCGGCCTGCCTGGCGAAGCAGGCGTTCCGCCTCGGCTGTGGAGAAGCGCTCGTCTACAGTGTGAACGGGCAGGTCCGTACGTCGCCTGAGGGCCTTCAGGAAGGCTTCCACCTTTGCCGCCTGGGGGCCAGGTTTGCCGTTCAGCGACAAAGGGATGCCCACCACGATGCCCTCAGCCTGCCTCTCCAGAGCATAGTCAAGGATGCGGGCGATGTCCTCCTGTAGCCGGGTACGCTCGACGAACCCCAGAGGAGTGGCTACCACCCCTGTGGGGTCGCTTATGGCGAGGCCGATACGGCGGTCTCCCACGTCAAGGCACAGTAACCTCATAAAATGACTCTCCTACAGATTTGCAGCGGCATCGGATTACCAAAACTTGTAGACTGCTTTGACTTCATCCACCCAAGTCTGCTCATCATTTCCTCTGTAGCGGCCCAAGTTCCGCGCAAGGTTGTAAAAACCTTGACCTGGCATACCTGTGTCCTTATTCACCACAATCGCTGAAATCATAGGACGGCCTTTCCCGACTTCATTGGCCGAAATCTCTCCACGAACTTCTCCAATAAAGCCAGGAAAGGCGTCCCCAATGGCCGAAGGAGTTGGTAAACCTACTCGATGTGCTAGCTCTATATAGGTGATGATATCTTTTGCCCGTGCTATTTCCTTGAGAACATCATATATATCGTCTTGTTTGCTGAGGAAAACTTGCCTGAGATTAAGCATCTTTTACCTGCCTCACGAGACCGGGTACACGGCGTAGAGCCTCATCCAGCTTATCGGCCCTTTTCCCACCGGCCTGGGCCATTTCAGGCCGTCC
>Ga0114944_1000348_pt1 | contig 11879 bp, 15 predicted proteins | sample OV2TP2_FD_89582 | JGI IMG/M metagenome (GOLD analysis project Ga0114944, IMG submission 89582) | Hot spring microbial communities from Beatty, Nevada to study Microbial Dark Matter (Phase II) - OV2 TP2 | ecosystem: Environmental > Aquatic > Thermal springs > Hot (42-90C) | place: USA: Beatty... | reverse complement strand
TTGAAGAGCTGGGCCATCTCGATGGCCCCCACTGCGGCGTTGTAGCCCAGGTTCCCAGACTTCCCACCGGCCCGGTTGACAGCCTGGTCCATGGTCTCTGTGGTGAGCACGCCGAACATGATGGGCACGCCTGTGTCCAGGGCAGCCCTGCCGATGCCGCTCTGGGCCTGTCCAGCCACCATGTCGTAGTGGGTCGTCTCCCCACGTATGACAGCCCCCAGGCATACTATCGCATCGTACTGGTGGGTCTGGGCCAGGGCTTTGGCAGTTACGGGTAGCTCAAAGGATCCCGGCACCCAGGCCACGAGAGTGTCTTCTTCACGGACACCGTGACTTGCAAGGGCACCCCGCGCCCCATCGAGAAGCCTCTGGGTGATGAAATCGTTGAAGCGGGCCACCACAATGGCTATACGCAAGCCCTCTCCCTGAAGCTCTCCCTTAAGCTCTCTCACCAAGATTACTTTTCCTCCTTTACCCCCACCTCGAGTACCTTTTCCACGAACTGCGCCTCTGGGACGGCCCCTACAAACTGCACCTGAGGTAAGACTCCAGCAAGCTGTGACCTGGTGCTGCTAATTACCGTCTTGGGGACGCCCCTTACAGCATACGTCTGGGCAAGGGAGGGGAACTCCTCTACCTCAACGACGTCGGCGGTGATGAGGGGATTTTCGATAGCTATGGCGTGGGCCAGCCTGGCCACACTAGGACAGTACCCTCAAGAGGGTGTGACAAACACCTGGATGTGCACCGGCTGGTTTACCTTGCGCAGCTTCTTCCTTGTATCCATAGTGAGGGGGCTTACGCCACGGGACAGAGTCCTAATATCCTCCAGAAGGGTAGCGAACTCATAGCCCATAGGTATGCCATAGTACTTCAGCCTGGCGTTGTCATCATCGCCCATGACGATGGCGGGTATTCGCTCCACCCCGTACTTCGCCACCTCCTCGTTCTGGCTGTAAAAGCTATAGACCTCCAGGTGTAGCTTAGGTGAGAGGGCGGTGAGTTCCTCCATAAGCTGCTGAGTTTGTGGGCAGTATTGACACTCTCTGCCAGGGACCGAGAGAAGGAGAGACCCCTGGGTAAAAAGCCTTATAGTCACATCGTTCTTAAGCTCTTTGCGGAACTCCCTCTTCAGTTCGTCCTGGTCACGATCAGGTATGATAGCCATTATATCTCCTCTCTGGTAGAAGGTAAGGGGCTGGTGGAGGGGCCAGGGAATGACCCCAGGCCCCCTCTGCCCCACATCTAACCATTATTGAACATAGTTTACAACGGATTGGCCCTCTTATCTACCCCCTTTTGGTGCATCCTCCCTCCCTAACCCTCCTTTATCAAAGGAGGGTCGGGGGGATTTTCAGTTCCCCGTTCGAGAGCCCGCTGGATATGAAAGAGGCGCTGCAACAGGGTGAAGGCGGATACTGCTGCTATGACTATCAGGATAATCTCCAGGGGGCGCAAGCCAAGGACGAGGCCGAGGGCCAGGAGGGCTACCCGCTCGGGCCGAGTCATCAGGCCGGTCCTGGTGGCGATGCCCAGGCTTTCTCCCCTGGCCCGAAGATAGCTCACCGTCTGAGAGGTCACCAGGGCCAGGATGAGGACCACTATAAAGAAAAGCAGCCTTCCCTCGCTCAGGTCGGCGCGCAGGCCATAGATAGCCATGCCCAGGAGGAGGGCTGCTTCCCCCAGCCGGTCCATGAGAGAGTCCAGCAGTGCCCCGAACCTGGTGACCCTGTCTGTAAGCCGGGCCAGGGAGCCATCCATGAGGTCCAGGATGCTGCCAACCAGGAAAACCACTCCCCCTGCCATCAGGAAGCCCGCACCCACCAGGGCAGCGGCGGCCAGGGAGATGGAAAAGCCCAACATGGTCACAGCATTCGGGCTGAATCCCAGGGCCAGGAGGAGCTTGGCCCCAGGCACCTCCAGGTAACGCAGAACTATGGCCCTAAACTGCTCTCTTCCTGGAAAGACCATTGGTGGTTTCCATAACATCTGTATAGTAGTCCATGACCTGACGGGCCACCTTCTCCCAACGGTACTGCTCCACCGTCTGCCTTCCTCTCTCTCCCATTTGAGAGCGCAGCTCCGGGTTACGTATCAGGAGGGCGATGGCATCGGCGAGGGCGACGCTGTCTTTGGGGGGGACAAGGAGCCCCTGCTCGCCGTGACTTAACACCGCCGAGTAGCCTTCGATGCGAGAGGCCACTACAGGCTTTCCCAGGGCCATAGCTTCAAGGAGGACTATGCCGAAGCTCTCCCTGCCTGTGGCCGGGGCACAGCATATATGGGCGCTCCTGTAGTAACGGGGTAGCTCACGGTACGGTACTCGGCCCACGAAGGCCACATCCTGAAGGTTACGCTCGCTCAGGACGCGATAGCAGTCCTTGTCCAGGCTGCCCGGCCCTACCACCACCAGCCGGATGTCCTTGAAGTCCCACTTGAGCGTACCATAGGCCTCAAGGAGATACCGAAGGCCCTTACGCTTCTCCATTCGGCCCACGAAGAGAATATTCAGCTTGCCGTCGTCAAGCTCCGGTATAGGCGGCCTATCTGCCGAGAAGTGGTCCACATCTATGCCGTTGGGGATGATCTTATAGTCCCCCTCGAAGTACCGGCTCACGTACTGCTCGGCTGCTGGGGATACGGCGATGCGGCCATTTAGCCTGTTGAACCAGTATTTCTTGAGGATGTGGTGAGACCAGCCGTAGTTCCTGAACTTGCCATAGACAGCGTGAAAGGTCCCCACGTTGGGGGAGTTGGAGCATCGCAGGACCAGGAGGGGAAGTACTGGCATCAGCGGCTCATGGAGGTGGACTATGTCGAAGCGCTCTTTGTTCAGGAGGTCCCTTATCTTGTGATGGAGCCAGATGGAGAGGGAGAGCCTGGCGACGGAGCCTCCCGCGGGTACAGGCACGGACCTTCCCAGGGGTACAAAGTTGTATTCTTCTGGCATTCCTCTTGATGAAGAATGGGGGGCCAGGACCTTCACCTGATGGCCCGTACTGGTGAACTGGTGAGCAAGCTGGGAGATATGTACAGTCACCCCACCGGGCCAGGTGAAGTCGTAGGGTGAGACCAGAGCTATTTTCATAGGTTAAGTCTCGCATGGCTGGGAGCTGATAGCTGAGTATCAGGCTTCCCTACCCTCGATAAAGGCTTCTACCATCTGGTGTGCCACGTCGTCGGTGTACTGGACAGGGGGCGATTTCATGAAATACGCAGAAGGGCCTACCATAGCACCGCTCATACCCCTATCCATAGCCAGCTTGCAGCACCGAACGGCGTCGACCACCACCCCTGCCGAGTTAGGGCTGTCCCATACCTCAAGTTTCACCTCGAGGTTGATGGGCGCTCCACCGAAAATCTGACCTTCCATCCTTATGTAGCACCACTTGCGGTCATCCAGCCACGGGACGTAGTCGCTGGGGCCTATGTGGATGTTCCTCTCACCGAGATCGTAGCCTAGCTGGGAAGTGACTGAGTTGGTCTTGGAGATTTTCTTGGACATCAGCCGCTCCCTCTCCAGCATGTTCAGGAAGTCGGTGTTGCCGCCGAAGTTCAACTGGTAGGTGCGGTCCACCTTCACACCCCTGTCCTCGAACAGGCGGGTGAGGACGCGGTGGGTGATGGTAGCTCCTACCTGGGACTTAATATCGTCGCCGATAATGGGCAGGCCCTTGTCCTTGAAACGCCTCTGCCAGTAAGCCTCCCTGGCAATGAATACAGGGATACAGTTCACAAAGCCACACCCGGCAGAGAGGACCTGTTCCACGTACCATTTGGTGGCCATCTCACTACCTACAGGGAGGTAGTTCACCACCACGTCGCACTGGCGTTCCTTCAGTATACCTACTATGTCGGAGGTAGCGCCTGGGGCCTTTTTGACCAGATGAGACACGTATTTGCCGATGCTATCGTGGGTCATACCCCGGTCGACGGTCACCCCAACGTGTGGGACATCGGCGAACTTGAGGGTGTTGTTGGGGGGAGTAAAGATTGCCTCCGAGAGGTCTTTGCCCACCTTGTTTACATCTATGTCGAAGGCGGCTACGAAATCTACATCTCCGATCCCATATCCACCAACGTCGGGGTGCATGATGCCGGGTATATCGCCATCTTTAGGAGCATCCTGGTACTTGTACACCCCCTGGACCAGGGAGGAAGCACAGTTCCCAACCCCGATGATGGCGGTTCTTATCTTGCCCACGCTTTGTCTCCTTTCCAGACGCTTTCTCCTCTGTGCCTAAGCGGAGAAGCGGCTGAATTGTAGCAGGTTTAGTGGGCCAAGACAAGGGTTAGGCAGCGTCAGAAAATCGAATCATTACACCCTAATCCGTGAGTAGCCAAAGCTGGGTGAAGGGAGTAGGCTATCACCCAGGAGGTGCAGCATGAGCCGACGGCGTAGCCTTCTGGGTGTCGAGTACGTGGGCGGGCTTAAAGAGGAGAGTACAGCCTTTGCTGGGGTGGGGTTGCTGGTGGAACTGTACCGGCAGGCTGGAGTCGGCGCGGCAGCGGAGAAGGCGTTGCCCCACAAGCAGTCTGCCAAAGGCTTGCAGCAAGGGCAGATGGTGGAGTCCTTGGTGCTACTGAGCGCCCTGGGGGGAGAATGCCTGGAGGATATGGAGCGGTTAAGGCAGGATGCTGGGCTGGCAGTACTGCTAGGGTATACCCCACCGGCTCCAGAGACCGCCCGGCAATGGCTGGACCGCTTCCATAGGGAAGGCGGGCACGGTGGAGCATACCCATCACATTCTCACCAACGAATTGGCGGCTAGGGTGTATCCCAGGGCCAAACATGGGGCCAATGGGGCCTGGCTCAGGCTCCAGGTGCTGACCCACAACCTGCTTGAACTGCTGAAAGCGGTGGCCCTGCCAGAGGAATATGCTAATGCTTACCCCAAGGAGCTGTGCTTTGGGGTGTTCACCCATATTGGTCAGGTAGTACACCAGGGGAGGCAGCTACTGATGCGTATCCGAGATGGCATCCTTGAGGCCCTGGTGAAGCCAGGGTGGCAGGGGGTGCTGGCAGTGATCTGGGACAGCAGTTAAGCCAGGCTCCGCCGGTAGCGGAGCAGGAACACTGCGCCTGTGGGCCAGTGGCAGTAGAAGATAGGCAGCGAAAGGTGTGGGGGTCGAAGTAGGACTGCATTGGTGCAGCAAGAGGGGTAGGGAGTAGGCTGGCGAGGCATTAGACCCTAGTGCATGATCAGGAGACCCTTTCGGCAATGGAAATACTGGGTGCCCTTCGCTTCGCTCAGAGCTTGTGAATAAATTGCCTCCAACCCCTGGTGTACCGTCCTGGTATAGGGGACAATAGGTGTAACTACCGCCTGGAGGGAACTGTGACTGAAGCGACACTGTTTGAACTGCCCGAACCCCAAGAGCGCCCGGTAACTCCACCGACACGACCCCAGGAGGCCCGGGTACTGAGGCCTGTACGGGAGCAACTCCAATGGGTAGCCCGGGACTTGGAGGCGACGGTGGCCCAAGACCACCCAGCCCGGGCCATCTGGGGCCTGTTGGAGGACCTGGACCTGTCGGCCTTTTATAGCTCTATCAAGGCGGTGCTGGATAGGCCGGGGCGTCCTACTACGGACCCCCAAGTGCTGCTGGCCCTGTGGCTGTTGGGCACGGTGGATGGGGTGGGCAGCGCAAGGAAGCTGGCTCGATTGTGCCAAGAGCATGATGCCTACCGCTGGCTGTGTGGCGGGGTGCCCATCAACTATCCCATGCTCTCGGACTTCCGGGAGGCCCATGAGAGGGACCTGGACCACCTTTTGACCCAAATCGTGGTCTCTCTGATGGCAGCGGGGGCCGTTACCCTGGAACGGGTGGCCCAGGACGGGATGCGGGTGCGAGCCAGCGCTGGAGCAAGCTCTTTCCGGCGACAGAAGAAGCTGAAAGAGTGCCTTGACCTGGCCCAGGCCCAGGTGGAACGGCTGAAGGAGGAACGGGAGCATCCTGACCCCCGGGTGAACATGCGCCAGCAGGGGGCTCGGGAGCGGATGGCCCAGGAGCGGGTAGAGCGAGTGAAGCAGGCCCTGGAGTACCTGCCCCAGGCCCAAGCTGCCAAGGAACGCCAGCAGCAGACCAAGGCCAAAGCTCAGCGGGCCAGGGTAAGTGAGCCTCGGGTCTCCACCACCGACCCTCAGGCCCGGGTGATGAAGATGCCCGACGGCGGGTATCGACCGGCCTACAACGTGGAACTGGCCACGGACAAGGACAGTGGCATCATCGTAGGGGTAGGAGTGACCTCCCAGGGGACGGATGCGGGTCAGGCGTGGCCCATGGAAGAGCAGGTGGTGGAGAGGACGGGGCAGCATCCCAAGGAGTATCTGATGGACGGTGGGTTTGCCACCAGGGAGGACATCACCACCCTTGAGCAACGTGGGGTGACAGTCTACGCCCCTGTGCGACTGCCCCGGAACAAACCTGAGGAAGAGCGCTACCAGCCTCGGTATGGGGATAGTGAAGAAGTGGTGGGGTGGCGGGAGCGGATGGCAACCCAGGAGGCCAAGGGGGTATACCGCCAGCGAGGGGCGGTAGCCGAATGGGCCAATGCCCAGGTGCGTCAGCACGGAGTTTCTCAATTTACGGTACGAGGGGTGGCCAAAGTCACGACGGTCATGCTGCTGGTAGCGGTGGCCCATAACCTCCTGCGCTGGGTAGCCCTGGCCAGGTAGATGGGAGAAAGGGAGAGGAGCGGGAGCCTGTGGGCCACTAAGGACAAGGGAAGCCCAGGCGACCACCGGACCAGCCAGCGAGGAGGGTGACCTTCGATGAAAAGGCTGCTCAAACATCGAGAACCATCCTATCCCTACCAGATAACCAAAAGATTCACAAGCTCTCAGCATATGGTTTCACCTGTGACCTCCCTATGATACAATATCACCTAGAATCGGGGTGAAGCGTTTCCTGTATTCTGGGCCTGCCCTGGGTGCAATCGGAGGGAGCAGTACTTATGGCGCTGACCAAAGGGATTGTCTATATGGACCATGCTGGCACTACACCCCTGGACCCCAGGGTGCTGAAAGCTAAGATGCCCTATTTTACCGAGAGGTTCGGGAACCCTTCTAGCGTCCATACCATCGGTCAGGAGGCCAAGCGCGCCCTGGACGAGTCCAGGGAAAAGGTAGCTAGTATGCTAGGGTGCCGGATGAGCGAGGTGGTCTTTACCAGTGGCGGCACCGAGTCCGATAACGCTGCCATCAAGGGAGCCGTCGCCGCCTTACAGGAGACGGGTAACCATGTCATCACTTCCAGCATAGAGCACCATGCCGTACTGCACACCTGTCAGTATCTGGAGAACGCAGGGTTTGAGGTGACCTATCTACCGGTAGATAAATACGGACTGGTGGCCCCGGATGATGTGGCCCGGTCTATCACCGAGCGGACAATCCTGGTGAGCATAATGTATGCCAATAATGAGATAGGGACCATTGAACCCATCTCAGAGATAGCTAGCCTGGTGAAAGAGCGCGCCAGGGCTATGGAGCGGACCATAGTTGTTCATACCGACGCCGTCCAGGCTGCGGGTTTCCTGGACCTGAACCTGAGGAATCTGGGTGTGGACATGCTCAGCCTCTCCTCCCACAAGTTCCACGGCCCCAGGGGCGCCGGCGTACTTTGCGTACGCCGTGGCACACCCTTCTTGCCCCAGCAGCTCGGTGGCGGCCAGGAGCGGGAGCGTCGCTCAGGCACCGAGAATATCCCTGGCATCGTGGGTACTGCCGTGGCCCTGGAAATAGCTCAGTCGGAGCGAGAGCGTGTAAGCCAGCACTGCCGCAACCTGAGAGATAAGATTATCCGGGGCATCAAGGAGCGCATACCCCGCGCCCATCTGAACGGCCATCCCACCATACGTCTCCCCAACAACGTAAATTTCTCCTTCGAGCAGGTAGAGGGCGAGCCGGTCCTGCTTGGGCTGGACATGGCTGGCATATGTGCTTCCAGTGGCAGTGCCTGTAGCTCTGGCTCCCTTGAGCCTTCCCACGTGCTCCTGGCCCTGGGGCAGTCGGCGGACCTGGCCCGGGGGAGCCTCAGGTTGACCCTGGGCAGAGACAACACCGAAGGGGAGGTTGACTACTTGCTTTCGATGCTGCCTGACCTGGTGCATCGGCTGCGGGAGATGCCTTCCCTCACCCCCACAGGCCCTTAGCGACTGTTTTATGGGCCTGTCCTGAGCCGAAGCCCTGAGCGGAGCGAGGGGCAGCTGAAGGAGAGGAAGAGTGCTCACCGAATATATCGAAAAGGCTATGGAGCGGGCGCAGGTGGAAAAGATAGAAAATGGACGCTACTTTGCTTCCATGACTGACTTTAAGGGCCCCTGGGCCGATGGGGAAACCAGAGAAGATTGTTTGAGAGAGCTACGCAGTGTCTTTGAGGAGTGGCTGGTAATCGCCCTGCGAGAGGACGATGAGCTTCCCGAGCTTACGGGCGTGAGCCTCAACTTCGGAGGCAAGCGTTGGCACAAGCCATTAGCCGTCGAGAGCTAGCGTTGAGCGCCTGCTTGAGGCCCTTCTGGTTCGTACTCCTTCTCTTACCCCTGATAGCCTTCGCCTGCGGGGGTGGCGGCTCCTTGTCCCCAGGCAAGGGAGGCAAGGGAGAGACCCTGATTATCCAGATCGAGGACATAAACAGGGTCCAGGAGATAAGATACCAGGGGACCGACCGGAACCACTACCTGGTAGTCCCCGCCAGTAGGGATAACGAGTTGGTGGCGCTACGCCTTAATGTACACAACGCAGAGGCCACCAGGGTTCTCATGACAGTCGGTGGACAAGCCGCTGAGCTGAGGGGTGCGGGGTCCACAGAGGAGTATACCCTCCTGGACTTAACTCCGCAGAACGTAGAGAACGTAAGGGTGGTAGACAGTACTCACCCCGCTGAAAACCGATTTGTCCCCTTTATAGCTGGCCCAATAGAGCTGCCGCAGGGCCATTCGGTGGTCGGATGGGTCGTGTTTGAGGTGCCCAGGGGGACCAAGCTAAGGGAGATCAGGTGGGATGCTGGTGGGGACGTGATTTACATAAGGGGTTAGCCTGAGGGCACCCTCATCCCCTTCCCTTCTCCCACCAGTGGGAGAAGGGTGACCCTGAGCTTGTCGAAGGGTCGGGTTGAGGGCCGAGGGGATGAGGTGAGGGCTATAATCTGCAATGCAAAGGTCTCTCGAACTGCTGGATAAACCTGCGGCTGCGCCTCCTCCCATATGGCGAAGGCTGTTCCACATGGGAGCTTGCAGTACAATCCCCCTGATGGGCATATTCCTCGACGACGTTATCATGGTAGTCCTGCTGGCCGTCCTTTCGGGCCTGGCGCTGCTGGTTGAGACGGTCAGGTTAAGGACTCCCGGCCTAAATCGTGTGCTGGTGCGCTATTTGAGACCTCTGCTCAAAGAGTCGGAGGACCGGAGGATAACTGGGGCAACCTACATAGCCATCTCCGCCCTGGCAGTCTTCCTCATCTTCGATAAGCCCATCGCCATCACGGCCCTTTTCTTCCTTGCCCTTGGAGACCCCGCAGCCGCCCTGTTGGGCAGCCGCATGAGAGGGCCCCGAGTCATGGGCAAGTCCCCCTGGGGGACGCTGGCTTTTGTGGTAGTAGCCGTTGCCGTGGCCGGGGTGCTATCTGCCGCTGGAGTGGTATCTTTTCACTGGGGGCTGGCCGCTGGGGCCGCCATCGCAGCCCTGGTAGAGCTTGCCCCACTGAATCGGATACCAGCCCTGGACGACAACGTGACTATCCCCCTTATCAGCGCGGCCGCTATGACCTTGATTGGTATCTGAATAATTAGGAGCGAATGTTCACGCCACCTTGACGATTCAAGCGTGGTCTTGTACAGTATTACTGTACAATTTTCAGAGGATCTTTCATGACAATTAAGATGACCTATACCCATGCGCGTGCTAACCTGGCTACCCTGTGCGATGAAGTCGCAGCCAACCGCGAGGTGGTGATCATTCACCGCCGTGGTGCTGAAGATGTTGCCTTGATCTCGGCCGCAGAACTCAACAGCCTGATGGAGACAGCGCATCTGTTGCGCTCGCCCAAGAACGCAGAACGCCTGCTGACGGCGCTGGCTCGGGCCCAGCGCCGCACAGTCTTGCCACAGTCTGTCGAGGAACTGCGTCGCGAGGTCGGACTTGGTGAGGCCACGTAAGGGGCGTACTGCCGGTCCAGTCCAGCGCGAGGCTGTGTTTCACCCCGAGTTCCGTGAAGACCTGCGCTATTGGGTTGAGACGGACCGCAAGGTAGCGTTGCGGGCGTCAAATATGATTGAAGCCATCTTACGTGATCCGTTCCGCGGTATCGGCAAACCTGAACCTCTGAAGTATCTCGTCGAAGGTGCGTGGTCTCGCAGGCTGACCCAGGAGCACCGCATCGTATATCTGGTGGGCCATGACCGTGTAGACTTTCTTCAGGCCCGCTACCACTATTGAAGCTACACTGATAAATGCCTCTCTCTACAGCTCCGATCCGTCGAACTCCTCCACCCTGGCGCGCTGGCGCTGGAAGGCGACGTACTCCTCTTTAGTCATGGCGGGGCTGGCTTTCCTCAGCACCTCCTGGGCCTTTGTGGCCCCTTCGGCCAGCAGGTCTATCACCACCATAACCATTATCTTGGCCGGATTGATGACCGCCTGCTCGTAATCGTTGATGCTGTACTCCTTGCTGTGGCCCGGCCCCGTCGCCCCACCGGTGTAGGGATGGCATACGGGCATGATCTGGCTCAGGTCGCCCATATCTGTGGAGCCGCCCCGATTCCTGCCCTCCGGCATGACCAGTATCCTGTCACGGCCCAGGAGATAGGCAGCGTTGCTGTGGAACAGGTCCTGGAGGGTAGGGTCATGGCGCAGGGGGAAGTAGCCAGGAATATCGGTGATCTTCACCTTTGCTCCCACGGCCAGGGCCCCGGCCTTGAAGCACCGGTTAACTCTGGCGTTATTTTTCACCAGGTCCTCGGGGGTTGATGACCTGACTCGCCACTCCACCCTCACGTCGGCGGGCACGGCGTTGACCACCTCGCCGCCCTTGGTGATGATGCCGTGGACCCGGGCCGTCTCATGCTCTTGGAAGGTCTCTCGGTTGGCATGGATGGCTGCCAGGGCCAGGTTTGCGGCGTTGAGGGCGTTAATGCCCCGGTGGGGAGACGACCCTGCATGGGCGCCGCGGCCGGTGTACTGTGCGAACTTCACCATGTGGCCGTTGCTGGTCCCCCCTATAGAGAAAACGCGCTCTCCCATATCGCTGGCGGTATGGCACATCATCGCCATATCTATATCGTCGAACTCTCCCAGGCGGATAAGCTCCTGTTTGCCCCCCAGAAGCTCCAGCTTGCCCTCCTCTCGCAACGCCAAACGTTTCTCCACCTCGACGAACTCTTCAGCGGGCACCGCAAAGGGCGCAATGGAGCCTGATAGCTCTCTCAGGACCTCTGGCGTCTGGAGCCCGATGGAAGCCCCCAGCATCATGGCTATCTGGGCATTGTGGCCGCAGGCGTGGGCTGCTCCTGTGTCGGGGTTGGCATGGGGATGCTCATAGACCAGCAGGGAGTCAAGCTCCCCTATGATGCCCACCTGAGGGCCTGGCCCGGCCCCTCCCTGGAATCTTCCCTTGACGCCCGTAAGGGCCAGACCCTCTCTGTGGGGGACCCCTAGCTCGCTGAGCTTCTGTGCCACCACCCGCGCCGTCCTGTGCTCGTTAAAGCCCGTCTCCGGGTTCTGGAGGATGTCCTTAGCGACTCCTATGATCTCAGCCTTCCGCCTTTCGATGGCGTCGCAGGCCTTCCGCTTCAATTCCTCTCTGCTGGACATACCTGACTCCTCTCTATATTCCTACCCTCAACCCTTACTCCTCTCTCCAAATCCCCCCAACCCCCCTTT
>Ga0114944_1000347_pt1 | contig 11886 bp, 14 predicted proteins | sample OV2TP2_FD_89582 | JGI IMG/M metagenome (GOLD analysis project Ga0114944, IMG submission 89582) | Hot spring microbial communities from Beatty, Nevada to study Microbial Dark Matter (Phase II) - OV2 TP2 | ecosystem: Environmental > Aquatic > Thermal springs > Hot (42-90C) | place: USA: Beatty... | reverse complement strand
CCTCCTGGGAGGTTGAGGAGGAGAGGTGTCCCGCTCTTTGGACACAAGTCCAAAGGGCGGGACGGAGAGGAGGTGGGTGGGGTCGGAACTGGTTAAAAAGGTGTTGAATAAAAAAGCAGGGGCGATGAGTACCCCTGCTTTTTCTTACTGCTCCTGCTTCTACTCTTGCTTCTCCAATTCCTCCTCTATTATTTCGTTCACTAACTCTGTCATTGGCATTTCTCGCTTCTTTGCTTCCTGATACAGACGGCGCACTAAGTCCTCTCTGATTTTGGGCGAATACATAACGCTCACAGGGAAAAGCGTTTCCCAAAATTCAGCACTCCAGATTTTTCGTCGCGTCTCTTCGTTCAGGTCGTCAAAATAGATGGGCATAATCACGGCTCGAAGTCATACGGATCGTAGGAACGCTCGGCGTATGCATCCATTGCATCAAGCGCACTATCCGCAACTGCCTCGCCTATTGTGCTCAAAGAAGTGCACGCGACCTTGACATCATCGCCTTCAATATCCCCATGCTGGAGTATTGACGACATGACGGCATCAATGATACTGTCTCTTATAGACATATCCCATGTCTTGCGCCTGCTCACCCCAGGCGCATTTTTATTTCGGCGCGGGCGACCCCACCGCGCCTTGCCTCCATTGTACTTTTCCACAGCCCGCCCTGTCATAGCCCAAGGGCTATTGTGACACGGACTATACGCGAAGCGCGCAGATAAAGGACGCCGTGCGGAATACGCGAAGCGAAGCCGTCCGCGTGGTATAATGGCCGCCCTTGGCGGCCCACCACGCGGCGTCCCGATTTATCGGGACGAGGCGAGCGGAGTGTATGCAGCGTAGGCGTTCCTTTATCTGCCAAATAGTCCAGTGTCCAATAGTCCGAAGCGGCTTGACAGGGCGGGCTGCCTTTAGCAAAAGTGGGGAATTTGTAAGAACCGGCTAAAAATGTTAACTAATTAAGAAAAGGAGGTGATCTTTGATACTATGAAGAGGAGGTAACAACTATGGCAAAGTGGGTAGATTTCAAAACCATAAAGAGCCAGGTGAGCATTGAGAAGGTGTTGGAGCGGTATGGCGTGCTTGAGACGCTGAAGAGGAAAAAAGACAGCCTCGTTGGCCCGTGTCCGATTCACAAGGGCACGAACCAGACGCAATTTCACGTCTCATTGACCAAGAACAATTTCAACTGCTTCGGGGATTGCCACGCTGGCGGCAACGTGATTGACCTGGTCGTGATGATGGAGGGGATGGATAAGGAGAGTATGGAGGATGTCAGGAAAGCGGCTCTGATGATGCAGGAGTGGTTTGGGATTGAGGAAAAGAGGCCAACGAAAGTAGACTCGGAGTCAGAGGTAGTTGCAGAAGAAGAGGAAGAGCAACGAGTGAGGGAGGAACCGGCTAAGGAGAAAAAAGAGGAGTTGGTTCACCCCTACCACCAAGAGATTGGTGTGGGGGTAAATCCTCCGTTGAAGTTCACGCTCAAGAATCTGGACCCGGAGCATCCGTACCTCACAGAGCGGGGCCTGACTAAAGAGACGAGAGAGTATTTTGGTCTGGGGTATTGTCAGAAGGGGATCATGGCCGGTCGGATCGCCATTCCAATTCATAATGAGAAGGGGGAGTTGGTCGCATACATTGGTCGCTGGCCTGGAGAACCTCCAGAGGGAGAAGGGAAGTATCGCCTTCCGGCAAATTTCCATAAAGGGTTAGAGCTTTTTAACTACCATCGTGCGAAGGAAGTAGCGAGAGAACAGGGGCTGATCGTGGTTGAGGGTTTCTTTGACTGCATGAAAGTGTGGCAAGCAGGGTTTCAAAATGTGGTGGCCTTGATGGGAAGTTCTCTTTCTGATGAACAAGAGAGGTTGATTGTGGAGGCCGTAGGTCCCAATGGCAAAGTTGCCTTGATGTTTGATGAGGATGATGCCGGATGGGCTGGGCGAGAGGAGGCGTTGGAGCGGCTTGCTTCGCGGGTGTACGTGAAGGTCATTGGTCTACATGAAGAAGGGGCGCAGCCGGATAGTTTGAGTGAGGAAGAGATTAGGGAGAGGGTGGGATGAAAAGCACGCTGATTCCAATAGAGTATCAGTACACACGAAGGGACTTGCTACGATTGTTTGCGTTTGCGAACGAGCACGACGTAGAGAAAGGCGGGCGGTATGATGCGCGAGCTGCGGCGATCAATGTGTGGACGCATTCCTGGGTCAATAAGGCAACGAGAGGGGAGAGTTCCACCATGGGCACGTTCTATGTGTATTGGGCAGAGGAGAATGAGATCTATCAGATTGAGCTTGATGAGGGATTCTCTCTGGAAGATCTTCGGAAGGAGTTAGGCGTCCTTGAGGAGAAGGCATTGGGGAGGAAGATTCACGGGGTGTGATTCCCTATTGAGACAAAAAATCAGGACTGGTGGTGAACCAGTCCTTTTGATTTTCCGGGGTGAGGTACAAAATCATCTCAACGCCACATGTCCGCCACACCCATTACTATTGCAAACGCAAGGAGGCCTAAGAGGTAAAGTTTGAGACCGTCCATGGTTTCGTGTCGTCTCCTATGTGTTGGCTCTCTTGTGTGTCCTGTGGTAGTAGTCAACAAAGGCGATGATGTTGACGATGATTCCTACCACAATCAGACCGACCAGAAATGTGTTGACTCCATTCCACATATTTTCTTACTGCCGCTTCTTGTACCCCTAAAAACCTATGGGCTTTTTGGGGGTATCTTTGGACTCTAATAAACGGCCTATTGCTTCAAACACGATCTTAAACTTCTTATCGTACTTTCTCTCCATCTCTTCAATCTTCTGTCTCAATTCCTTGTGAGTGGCTATCAGTTCTCGTAATTTTGTGAATGTTCTAATGATTTGAACGTTAACCTGTATGGCCCGCTCGCTGTTCAACACACTGGAGAGCATGGCGACTCCCTGCTCGGTGAACGCTAAGGGGTTTTTCCGCAACCCTTTTCTCTCACTTTTGGATATCACAATTTGTGACTTCCAAAGTTCCATCTCCTGCTTTGCCAGTTGAAACATAAAATCGGAGGGAAACCGCTTGATGTTCCTTCTCACTGCCTGATTGAGCGTTCTTGTTTCCACTCCATACAGCTCGGCAAGGTCGCGGTCTATCATCACTTTCTTACCCCGGATAAGAAAAATCTTATTGATGATCCGCTCACTTGGTACCGGGAGCATCTTGGTTGTTTCTTTATCCATATACCGGAGCGTAGCGCCTATACGGGGTTTGTCAACCAGGTCTTAATTTTCTCTTCAACAAATTCCCTGCTCGTGCCAAAGCGCTGGCGGGAGGTTTTGATGATGCTCTCGCGGTTGGACGGGCGCGAGAGTGGAGGGGGAAGCGTGGTCATAGAGAAAGGGTCGCTCGTCATCCCATCAACCGAGAGGCGGATGTAGGCGTGGTGCACCGGGAGGTTCTCAAAATCCGGCGCTCTAAACATTCCTGAAAACTCTTTCTCAATGTGAAGGCTGTCGCTTGCTCCCAGGCGAAACGTGATGATCGTTCCTACGTTCCCAAAGATTGCTTGGGTGATTTCAGGAGGGAGTTGCTGGATGTATTGATGACTTATCGTGAGTGCCAAGGCGTATTTCCGTGCTTCAGAGAGCATAGGAGCAAGCACAGAGCCAGTAATCGTTTGCGATTCATCAATATACAGGTAAAAGGGCCTGCGTTGATCTTCGGGAACATTTGCGCGGGAGAGAGCCGATAGGAAGAGTTCTTCGGCAATGAGGGAAGCAAGGAGCGAGGCATTGTCTTCGCCGATTAACCCTTTTGACAGATTGCAGATGAGGATTTGTCCCGAATCTATGACTTGCCGCATTGAGACCTTTCGGTAGGGTTGCGCCACGACGTCTCTGACTTTTTGGAAGGAAAGAAAACTGCGAAGCTTATTTTGCAGAGGAGCTATTACTTCGTTTTGAAAACGTTGGTCGTATTTGTCGTACTCCTCAACCCAGAATTTCTTGATGATCGGGTTCTGAACTTTGGAAACGATCTCCTCCCGAAACTCCTTCTCAACCAACAGCCTGGGAATCCAGAGGAGGGTAGCGCCCTGGACGCCCATAAGGGCAAACACAGTATTGCGTAAGAGGTCTTCGGAGCGGGGGCCTACAAGTTCTTCTCCCCAGATGCTCTTGAAAAGGGAGACGATGTGAGAGGCAACCAGGTCTTTGAATTCCGGGTCGCCGGACTCAAGGACGTTGAGAGAAATGGGCCAGTCGTCTGTGGGGTCAAAATAAATGGTTTGGTTGTATCGGTGAGAGGGAATGCGATCAAGCACGGCTTCGGCAAGCTGGCCGTGGGGGTCAATGAGGCAGAAGCCGTTGTTGTTCTCTGCATCTTGCGCTGCCATGTTCTCTAACAGGGTGGTCTTGCCCACCCCGCTCTGTCCCAAGACATAAGCGTGTCGCCTGCGGTCAGGCGCGTGAATGCCAAAGAGTTTCTCTTGTCCTCGCCAGTTGATTTTGCCGATGATCATTTCTCCAGAGCCAGCCCCGGATCCACAGAGACACGATGCTCGTAGAATAAGCATTGTGTCTATGCAGCACGCGCCGCTTGTTATTTTTTACGAGAGGGGTGCACCCTCGGTCTCTGTTTGGTCTGAGAGCCGAGGAGGTATCGCGGGGCTGGCTCATCTTTCATTGTACTGCTTGTGAAGAGGGGAGGCAAAAAAGTGGGTGGGGATTTTGACTCACCTTAGAGTAATTTATCGGCGGGACGCCGGATAATGGAGCACCTTACGAGCACGATCAGGGTGCTTACGATCTGATTGCCTTGGGGCGGCTTCATTTAATGCCTTACAAAGATTCGCTATCCAGATGATCGAATGTGAGGTCATAATCCACTTAATCGGATAAATCATATCTGATCTATCTGGCTGGCTCACTTCCCATCCTCTCACTTGACGTTGGACACCCATTGAATATCCAAAAAGAGTACTCACACATGCAGCTGGCGTGAGTTTGTCTGGTATCATCTCAAAAAGTTCTTCCAATAGTCGCGTTCTTTCTTCAGGAACACCTCCTTCCCAGGAAAACCACGTAGGAACACATTCCTGAATCAGTTTTTCTACTCTCCTGTATGCCATCTGGTAATCACTATATATTGTATGTAAATCATTCTCTAACACTCTGATCATCTCTTTCACCTCACCGGTTATGAGACTCTCCAACCGATGAAGGCGGATGCCAATATATAGATCTATATGCTCTTTCTCTTCGTTGGGAAGCCACGCCTCAACACAACCCTCAAGAGCGGCTATCACATTACTTTGGGCTTTGTTGAGAAAGAATCCTGCTGACCACACTGTGAGGTTTTTTGAATACACCCAACTGAACTCCTCGCCGCTTTTTAAGGCTTCTTCAAAATCAGGTAGTAGTTTGGTAGGATCGTATCCATCAGGATATTCGGGAAAGTTTTCGATTAATTTCTGGCATTGAGAAAGCGCCACCACAGATCCAAAAAGGAGCAAAAATTGGTCATTATTATCAGTCGGAATTTGACGGACACTCTCCAACATTTTTACCAGAGGGGTATTAGTGAGGTCTTTTCCATGTGGTGTTCTTTCCGACTTCTGATCTTGGTTGCTGTCTTCAAGTGGTTTATAAGTCACAATCGGCCACTCTTCCTTTTGAATCTGCTCTGGCGGTAGTGAACTCAACACCTCTGTTCCTAAAGTAGCCACCTCTCGAACGTGGGGCGCTCGTGCCAAAATCTGTAGAGATAATAGCTGATATCGTTCGGTTGGCGATAACTTGAGAATTTCGGACAGCTCCTCGCACACCTCGAACGAAGGAATCACACCCTGCTCTTTGGTAGTAATGAGTTGGCCTACATACTGGGGTGATTTTCCTAGTTGTTGTGCAAGCCTCTTCTTCGTCAACCCAGATTGGCGTTTTTGCCGTTGAAACTTCTCGTAGAGAAAAGAAAAAAGTCGCCTTTCATCTTCTCGTCTGTTGATAGAATTCATACAATACCTCCTGTCTTTTTCATCGCGTGTCTAGAGTGTCTACGGACAAATCTAGAAAGCATAACTTTTTATTCTCGTCTTATTTATCAAGTAAAATAATTTACTATATCTACTTGAAATTTTCAAGAGAAAAATACAGGCTTGCATAGCGTTTTATCGTTGACATTCTATTTTCCGTCGGGTCATAATCGTGGGTATAGAAATGCCTCACACCAACAGTGTGAGGACATATCTTATTTGGGGGATCCCAGACTATAGATGGAGGGGCTTCCCAAAGATCACAGTGAGGCTCAATCTCACCATGGCGACTCGAATGTCGAGTAACAAGAAAACGAACCAAACGAGCCGGAAACCCCCCGTCTCAGGTTTCGACCTCTGCCTAAGACAGGGAGTCTATCCAGCCAAGTCTCCCGACATTCACATCTCGCCGAACGGGATTCCTCACTAATAAACCACCTTAAAATCAGGAACTTCCGAGATCTGTCTTGAGTATAGGACTACAACAGCTTTTGTCAAGAAATGCCCATCAATACTGGGTTTGGAGAGACGCTATGAGAAGAAGAGCGAAAAATAGAGGCCCGCCGATAGTATCAGCGAGCCTCAAGGATTAAACACAGGTGTTCGCGTCCTTTACTGCTAGAACAGTAAAGGCGCTAGAAAAGGCAAAATGGCCTCTTCATGGGCTTTTTCGGCCTTTCGTAGGGCATTTTGTCTTTCCGGCCTATGGCCTGGCCATCATACCATTGAAGCTACCCCCTGTGTCAAGAGGGACGTACAGAACGCTTTTAACATCACGATTGAAGGAGAATGAAATGAACTTCAGATTAGCAGGGAAGGAAGAAAGAACAAGAAAGCTGGGGCAAAAAAGTGGGTGGGGGTTTTGACTCTTGAGGGGAGACAAAAAGAAAGACCTCACCAGGTGGGTGAGGGGATTGGGGAAAAGAACTGTATGGAGCGGAGAGACAAAACGAACTTGTCTTACAGCGCGCTGTGGGTTCATTTTCCACAGCATGTGATATTATGGTCGCCAGGAAGTAGCGCTTACTACTTCCTGGCCTGGAGGGTTGCTCATCGCTCCTCCAGTGTACCCCCTATCACAACATAGGAGATACACCTGATGAGCCATAAACGTTTTTGTCAATATGCTGTCCCTGAGAATCCCGGCGGGATCTGTGGTAGCCTGCTTTCTGGTCGCGGTCGCTCCAAGTTCTGTTCTATCCATAGCCGTATTGCTCGTGAGGAATTGCGCAAGCGCAAGAATTCCCACTACGTTTCTATACACCGCTATCTCCATGGGCAAGCACACCATATTACCGATCTAATTATTTATTCAATCAAAAACCTTGATCAACATTTTCAATTCCTCGGCAAAGATTCTACCGATCCTACAGCTCTACGTAATAGATTTGTCAGCAAAACTCGGGGAACTCTTGGCAAGCTTCTGGCAATCTTGGAGAATCCACAACTAGAAAAAACCAAAGGATTCATCGCACATGGTCAGCTTTCAGATAGACGCCATGTTTATATTGTCTTCGAATCAGATCATCCTAAGAAACATTTCTGTAACCATCTGCATTTCGCCTTATTCGAAAGACTGTTGCATATGGCATGCGGTCAAAAGATCACCAGTGATATCTCTACCAGAATTTTTGCGGTAGCTGTCAGTTCTTCAGAACTTCCATCTCTAGATTGTTGTCCCTCTCTACCAAAGGATTCTCCTATATTGAGGGTGATCGATCGATTATATATCGACTATTTGAGGAGAGCTAGCAACTCTTTTGACTACGACTTTCTGGCACTCTTGCTGTCACATCCACCAGAGGACATGTGCCATACAGCTGTCTTTTATCGATACCAGCCGGGAAATCTTCGCTGGCTTCTCCCATATCCTGCGCCACCTGGTGATGAAGGGATTTGGTTTCCCGATGGTTGGTATTGGGCCATGGTCTCCATGTACTTCCACAACGGAGTATATAGTATGTTGGGAGAGGACCTATTTTTAGTCTATAAGGAACTCCTTGCCGCCTGTCAAGAGAGGTGTGATGAATGATTAATGATTAATGAGGAAGGGAAAGGGTAGAGACCCACCAGATAGTATCCAGTGAGCCTCCGGGTTAATCCGTTGGGTCGAGTTTTCTGTTGCGGACGCCGGCAAGCAGATCTCTAGCAGAGAACTCCTAGGGTAGGGGTCTATCTTTTTATGGCTGGCCCCTGCCTTTTCCCTTGGATTTTTTAATTATGTGGGAGGAAGCCATGGAAGTCAAGATCTTCGTCATTGCAACAAAGATGGTGCATGAGGGGCGTGACCATATGAGGGGAGCAGAACTGCTTGCGATTGATGGCCTGAATGGGAATGCGAAATGTCTGGGGAAGTATGCCTGGGGAAGGGGGATGGTGGTGCAGGAGTTTTTTGTTCCGATCAAAGCCCTTGTTGAATATGAGATGAGTGATTTCTATGAAGTGCTTGATCAGAATCGGAACGTGGTTGCGGTTATCGCGCATGCGTAGGGAGACAAAAAAAGTCCTCACCGGGTGGGGTGAGGGGATTATGAATGGAAAATGAAATGTGTTGTTAAAGAGCGTTGAGGGAGAGGGGAGACAAAACTTGTCTTACACCTCTCATGCATCTTTCATGAGTTTATGGGCAGATAACCTGTGGTAAGCTAAAGCACTTGAAATGTTCGCCAGGAAGTAGTAAGCGCTACTTCCTGGCCTGGAGGGTTGCTCATCGCTCCTCCAGTGTACCCCCTATCACAACATAGGAGATACACCTGATGAGCCATGCTAAAATCAATCTAAAAATCTGTCTCTATCCTGTCCTCGGTAATCCCGCAGGTGTTTGCGGTAAGCCAGTTTCTGGCCGAGGCTACCACAGGTTCTGTCCTATCCACAGCCACATTGCTCGCAATGAACTTCGTCAGGACAGAAATCTAGAATATGTTCACAAACATCGAACCCGCAAGTTGTGGACGCGTACTCTTGTTGACAACATCCTTGACAACCTGAAATGGTCAGATGAGCAGGTTGCTACCGATGATCGCTACAAAGACTATGTGCAGTTACCAAAGGTTTCTCTTAACTCTCTTCGTGGTGCGTTTACTCGTAGACTTCAGGACATCTCTCGCTGGTTTTGGGGGATTAGTCTAAACTCAAAAGGAGGTCAAAGATTTATTTCGTCTGGGCAGCTTCAAGATGGAAGGTATGCCTATATTATTTTTGAGTCGGATTATCCTGGGAACAACTTCAGTAACGAACTCCAAATCGCCTTACTCGCTAGGTTAAATAATGTAGCAATCATTCGGAGTGATGGCCTGGTGCGTAATACCAATGATGCTTATGTTGTTATTTTTGCTATAGCCGTCAGTACCGGAGAAATACCATTCCTGAATGCTTCTCACCAGATACCGGAGGGGTCTCCGATACTGGATCTAGTCAATCAGTTTTGCATCACCCTTGCCACTATGGCGAATGACAGTAGTGATTTTTTGGTGTTTCCACTGCCTCATCTTCTTGGAGACAACAGACTCACTTTTATCTTTTTCTTGTACCCAAAGAGGTGTTGCTTGCAAAGTCTTCTTGGCGTGAAAATCTCTCATGTCTACCCCAAGAAAGATGGAATACCGTACTACCGCCTAGAGGATGGCGAAATAGGACTATATCTCTATTCCTGAACTATATGGAAAGACAAAATAATTTTCGAGGCCCGTCAACATTGAGAGATTGAGAGGAGGTGATGGATGACTGGATCAATGGGGAGGGGAAAATAAAAGAGGCCCACCGATTTACTCAGTGAGCCTCGGGACTAACTCATAGGTTGTTCGCGTCCTTTACTGTTCGAGCAGTAAAGGCGCTAGAAAAGGCAAAATGGCCTTTTCAAGGACCTTTTTCGGCCTTTCGCAAGGCATTTTGCCTTTCCGCCTATGGCCTGGCCATCATACCATTGAAGCTACCCCCTGTGTCAAGAGGGACGTACAGAACGCTTTTAACATCACGATTGAAGGAGAATGAAATGAACTTCAGATTAGTAGGGAAAGAAGCAAGAACGAGAAACCTGCGATTCCAGATTGGAGCAATACTGCTAACAGCACTGTTTCTGGGGTTGGTGGCAGAAGTCAGCGCTGGGCCACTCGCTTTTATCAGCAACCGAGGCGACGACACGCTCTCGGTGCTTGATACGGCGACGAATACCGTTATTGCTACAGTGCCGGTTGGTAATTTCCCTTTTGGGGTGGCTGTACACCCAAGCGGCACTCATGCTTACATCGCCAACCGATTTGATGGAACTGTCTCCGTGTTAGATCTCGCCACCTATGAGATCCTCAAAACGATTCCAGTTGGGAATGGGCCGAGTGGAATGGGTATCCTTCCCGATGGGACGCGGGTGTATGTGGTGGTCGGTGGCGGGGATGGGGTCAGCCGCCGTGAGCTTGCTGTAATTGATACAACCACGAACAGCGTGCTGACCGTGATTCCGCTGGGGGATGAATCAGCTCAGCTTGCCGTGTCTTTCGATGGCAGACGGATCTATGTCACGAATCAGGGAAGCAACACCCCTGCCCTCGATACTATCTCCGTTGTTGATACCAACACCAACAGGGTCATTGCGACTGTAACCGTGGGCCACCTTCCCCAGCGAGTGGCCCTTCATCCCGACGGGAGTAAACTTTACGTGACGAACGAATGGGGGAATGATTCAACAGGGAATAGTGTCGGAACAGTTTCTGTGGTTGATACGGCGACCCTCCAGGTGATTGCTACGATTCCTGTGGAGATGAGACCCTCTGGGATCGCTGTCCATCCTAATGGAAGTCGGTTTTATGTTGCAAATGCGGATAGTGGAACGGTGTGGGTAATTGACACCCAGACTTACGACCTACTTACCATAATAGCGATCGAGGGAAACCCCAGAAGCGTGATGATACATCCCACGGGACGATGGGTTTACGTAGCGAACACAGCGACTAACACGATAGAGGTTATTGACCCCGCAACAAATCAGGTTGTGAAGAGCGTATCCGTAGGACAAGACCCTGCGATGGCGGGACAAATCTTTACCCCTGTAGACCAATGCCAGGAGGATTTGGCTGCGGCCCGACAACAGATTCAGGAGCTGGAGACACGGCTTGCGTTTGCCAATGCTTTTCTCCGGGGGCTTCAAGATCAGGTCAACATTCTCACCGACCAAAATGCTCAGCTTCGGGGTCGGGTTGATACTCTCAATCAAGTGATTGCAGATCTCCAGTCGCAACTTGCCACGGCGAATACAACGATTGACTCGCTCGTTCTCCGGGTTTTGGCGCTCCACCGGATGCGAATGTGGCGGGTGCGGCTCGCGATGTCGCGCAAGAGGCAATCAGACAGACGATTGCTGTTGTGGGAGAGAGAGATCAGCGCGTTCGGCGAGCGCAGCGAAACTTTGATGAGGGCATCGCGGCGCTCGCGGCTGGGAACTATAGAGAAGCAGTACGCGAGTTTGATCAGGCGTACACCATTGCTCAAAGGATTTTGAGCAGGTAGTGTTCTCGCTCTGGGGGTCTGCTGTGTGCTTCAAGCGTACACCAGACCCCTTTTGCTATTACGACCATGATTAGGAGAGAGGGGTTATGAGAACCGAGCAATCACCGACAGTGATTGATTCCAAGAGGGTTGAGGAGCTGATCGCGCTTGCACGGCAACAGGCGAGGCGCGGGAATGTGAAAACGGCGGTGCTCATCATCATTGAGATACTGGAAGCGAATAAAGATTTTCTGCGGGACCCGAAGCCCCAGGCGGAACTGTGAGGGGACTTTTACAGGGTTCTGATATAGCCGAAATGAGGTGGGAAGTGGGGTTACGGGCATGGATGTCAAAATACTTGTTTCGTCTATCAGACGACGAGCTACCCAAGATCAGGAATGGGCGGGT
>Ga0114944_1000345_pt1 | contig 11952 bp, 9 predicted proteins | sample OV2TP2_FD_89582 | JGI IMG/M metagenome (GOLD analysis project Ga0114944, IMG submission 89582) | Hot spring microbial communities from Beatty, Nevada to study Microbial Dark Matter (Phase II) - OV2 TP2 | ecosystem: Environmental > Aquatic > Thermal springs > Hot (42-90C) | place: USA: Beatty... | reverse complement strand
GTTGTGATTGGAGCCGATAGTGGCGCCGGCAGCCATATTACTTTGCCCCAGCAACAGTGCCGCACACAAAAAAGAATTGTTGTGGTGCTGTTCGTGTGCAGGAAAAATGAGTGAGTTCAATACTTCGCAGCAGGAGATGGTGGAGTTGTATCCGAGATATGAATTGATAAGCCTTGCGCCGTATTTTAGCTGCGAATGATCGGACAGGATAAAACGAACGGCTTTCACCCCGTAAAAAATGCGGCAGCCAAAACCGATGATGCCGTTTACCAGCTCGCAGCCTTCGCCAATCTGGGTATTGCCTTCGGCGCCGGAATTGATGGTGAGGTTTTTCAGCTTGTTGGCGCCTTTGATGTAGGCATCGCTGCCAATCCATGCATCTTTGATGATACGGCAGTTTTTGATTACCGTTCTGTCGCCGATTTTGCCGTAATAACCTCTCTGCCTGTCAAAACGTTTTTCGGTGAACTGCCTGAACTTTTTCATCAGCAGATCGTCGTCGGGGTAGCGGCTCCAGAGCCAGGCATCGCCGGGCAGCATGCCGTTGAAGGGCAGAATGCTGCGGCCTGCATTTTCGTTGCACACTTCGAGCCTGATGCGTACGCTTTCTTTTTCTCCTTCTTTGATGATGCCGTTACCAAATTTGGAATGATCAGTCGTGGCCAGTTCGTTTACATTCACGATGATCACCTCGTTGCCGACGATGTAATGGCTCATGTAGTTTACATTATTCACCACTACATTATCGCCGAAGTCGCAACTGATGATGGTGCTGTTGTAAAGCCCCACCTGAAGACGGACATCGTGGTATTCAAGGAAAACCGGTTCCAGTTTGCCGATTCTGTTCAACCCGTAGAAGCTGCAGTTTTTAACCAGGCTGGGATTAAATGGGTGGGCAACCAGCAGTGTATTCCAGTCATCGGCCGTGTTGTTGTTTTGCTGAAGCAATTTGATTTCCGACTTCGTCAGCTTGCGGTATTTAATCCCGTTCCGGTTCTGAATATTGCGCAGGTAGTATTCGTCTTTCCCTTTCGGAATAAACTCTTTTGCCACAAAATTGTAGCCAAGTGAGCTGATGGGTTTTTTCTTTACGTCGGTCATGTTTTGAAATTCAGGTTTCCGGTAACCAGTTACTGGTAACTATTCCACGGTAACAGATTTGGCCAAATTCCTCGGCTTATCCACATCATAGCCTTTCAACACCCCGATATAATAAGCAAGTAACTGTAATGGAATCACACCCAGCATCGGGGCTACTATTTCATCGGCTGGCGGCACACACATTACCGCTTCCGAAAGCGAGGCAGCATGTTCATCCCCTTCGGTAATCACCGAAACCACCCTTCCCTTCCTGGCTTTTATCTCCTGCATGTTGCTCACCACTTTTTCATGATAACTGTCTTTTGTTGCAACAAATACAACAGGAAGTTTTTCATCCACCAGTGCAATCGGGCCGTGTTTCATTTCGGCTGCGGGATAACCTTCGGCATGGATGTAGGAAATTTCTTTCAGCTTCAATGCTCCTTCCAATGCCACCGGAAAATTATATCCGCGGCCGAGGTACAGAAAATCAGTGGCGTCTTTATATTTCGCCGAAAGTTCTTTTATAAGGTTTTCATTTTTCAATATCTCCCGGATTTTTTCCGGTATCTCATGTAGCTCATTAAGCAGGTGCATGTATCGTTCTTCATCAATGCTGCCCTTTTGTTTTGCAATTTTCAAGGCAATCATGGTAAGCACCGCAAGCTGCGCTGTAAATGCTTTGGTGCTGGCCACGCCGATTTCAGGCCCCGCATGCGTGTAGGCCCCGGCATGCGATGTGCGGGCAATGGATGAGCCCACAACATTTACAACACCGAAAATAAAGGCCCCCTGTTGTTTTGCTTTTTCAATGGCAACAAGTGTGTCCGCTGTTTCGCCGCTTTGTGATATGGCAATGATGACATCGCCGGGGCGAACCACAGGGTTTCGGTAGCGGAATTCAGAAGCATATTCCACTTCCACTGGTATGCGGCAGAGTTCTTCAAAAATGTATTCGGCTACCAGGCCCGAATGCCAGCTGGTGCCGCAGGCAATAATGATGATGCGGCTGGCATTCGCCAGCTTGTCTATATTATTTTCCACGCCAGCCATGGTGATGGTTCCCTTTTCAGCATCAAGGCGGCCGCGCAGGCAATCGAATACCGTATCGGGCTGCTCATTGATTTCTTTCAGCATGAAATGCTCGTAACCGCCTTTTTCAATTGCCGCCAGTTCGATGTCAAGCTTCTGAACAAAGGGAGTTATTTTTTCATTGCCGAGATTTTTAAGGATGAGTTCATCGGGCTTTACAATTGCGAGTTCATAGTCGTTCACATACACCACTTCTTTGGTGTACTCCAGCATGGGCGAAGCATCGGAGCCGAGAAAGTGTTCACCTTTTCCGATGCCAATAACCAGCGGACTACCTTTGCGGGCAGCAATGATTGTTTCGGGGTCATCCTCATTAATGAGCAGGATAACATAAGCACCAACCACCCGCTTGAGTGCAATGCGGATGGCTTCTTCCAGGTCGCAGTCGTTGCTCTTTTTTATTTCTTCAATAAAATTCAGCAACACTTCGGTGTCCGTATCGCTTTGGAAAGTATAACCCTTTGAAACAAGCTCCTGCTTCAGCCGGGAATAGTTTTCAATTATGCCGTTGTGAATCATGGCAAGTTTGCCGCTGGCCGAAACATGGGGGTGGGCATTACGGTCGCTGGGCTCACCGTGAGTGGCCCAACGGGTATGACCAATGCCGGTGTGTGCATGCAGGTTTCTTCCTACTAATAAATCAGCCAGTTCAGCTACTTTACCCTTTTTTTTATAAACTTTCAGTCCATTGTTGAGCAGCGCCACGCCGGTGCTGTCGTAGCCACGGTATTCGAGCCGCTGAAGACCTTTGATGATGATGGGATAAGCTTGCTTAGGGCCGGTGTAACCAACTATGCCGCACATAAATTATAAGGTTGAATTGAGAGTTTATTGGATGAAACTGTAAAGATTAGGCTGTTAAGCCGACGAAATTCCATAAAAATAAGCAGATGGCAAAAAGGGCAGGGAGATTGAAAAACAATACTATCGGATTGTAAATCCTTGCTTTGGATTAACTATTCCCGGCCTGTGTGTAAAATAAATATGAAAGTGCCGGGTTAATCATTATCTTTTCTCAATCATTTAATTTTTCACCTAAAACCAAAATTTATGAACACAAACAAAATTATCGTTGGAGGAATTATTGGCGGAATTGTCAGTTTCCTCCTGGGGTGGTTGGTTTGGGGCATGCTGCTTGCAGATTTCATGACACAACATCAAACAGAAGCCGGAAAAGCTGTTATGCGGGGTGAGGAAAACATGATCTGGTGGGCAATGATTGTAGCAAATCTTTTCTACGGGTGGCTGGTATCGTACGTTGTTGGCAAGGCAGGTTCAAACTCCATAGGGGCGGGGGCAACAACCGGTGCTGTTACCGGGTTATTATTTGCAGTGTCAATAGACTGTTTTCTTTATGGTACGACAGACATAAGCGATACAACCTGGTTGATTGTCGATGTAGTTGCCAATACTGTCGTAACTGCCATTATCGGCGCTGTCATTGGCTGGTATATGGGCATGGGCAAAAAAGCAGCCTGATAAAAGGTTTTGACTGATCCAGCCAGGTCCTGAAAATTAGCTGAGCGAATATCATTCTGATAATAAATTTTCTATCTTTTCTTTCACCTCCGAAGGGCAAAGACTCCTTGCGAGAGTCCTTCGGATAAAAACCAAAATTTATGAACACAAACAAATTTATCATTGGAGGAGTTATTGCCGGCGTGGCGTACTTTCTCCTGGGGTGGTTGGTTTGGGGTATGCTGCTTATGGATTTTATGAATCAACACATGACAGATGCCGGTAAAGCCGTAATGCGAAGCGAAGAAAATATGGTATGGTGGGCCATGATTGCAGGCAACCTGTTGTGGGGTTTTGTTTTATCCTTTGTGTTTGGAAAAGCCGGGGTCAGGTCGGCAGGCTCCGGGGCATCTACAGGAGCAGTGCTCGGCTTGCTGATTTCGGCAGCCATCAATTGCTTTCTTTATGCACAAATGGATGCATGGGATACGACATCAATGGCAATAGATGTAGTGGCCAATACCGTAGTGGGGGCCATTGTAGGAGCCATACTTGGCTGGTATATGGGTATGGGCAAAAAAGCAGCCTGACGGAAGGGTCTGATTGAAAATTTTTGGGTGACATGGCTTTCATGTCACCTTTTTTTATAATAAAACACCCTTGAGTAAAAGAAAGGCTGTTCCGAAATAAATAAGCAGCCCGGTTACATCTACCAGTGTTGCAATAAACGGAGTAGAAGAAGCGGCGGGGTCGGCGCCGAGGCGTTTTAAAAGCAAAGGAAGCATGGAGCCCATGATGGTTCCCCACATCACTACCCCAATGACAGCGGTACCGATTGCAAACCCAATCCTGATAAAATGTTCGCCAAACAATCCGAAGATTTCATGGCCGCCAAAGATGATGAAGAACCCGATGATGCCAAGTGTTGTTCCCATCATCAGCCCTGACAAAATTTCTCTGCGTGCAATGCGCCACCAGTCTGCCAGGGTTACTTCGCCCAATGCCATGGCCTGGATGATGAGTGTGGCAGCCTGCGAGCCGCTGTTGCCGCCACTGGAAATAATCAATGGAATGAAAGTGGAAAGCACCAGCACCTGCTCCAGCGTTTTCTGAAAGCTCGACATGGCGGCAATAGTGAAGGTTTCGCCAATAAAAAGAATCAGCAGCCAGAAAATTCTTTTTTTATAAAGTTTGTAAAGCGGCACTTCCAGGTAAGGCTGCTCCAGCGCTTCGGTACCGCCCATCTTCTGCATGTCTTCGCTGAATTCCTCTTCGGCCACCCACAATATGTCATCAATGGTTACAATCCCTAACAATTTATTGCTCTGACTCACTACGGGCAAAGCCACCCGGTTTTCCATTTTAAATATTTCGCTTGCATTTTCCTGGTCATCGTACGCATTCAGCGAAATCACCCGGTAGTCCATCAGGTCCGAAACTTTTTTATCAGGCGGGCTTAAAATAAAATCGCGGATGCGGATATCGTCGAGTAGTTCGCCGTTTTCATTAATGACATAAATCACGTTGATGGTTTCGCTGTCTTTACCGTGCTTGCGGATGGTGGCAAACACTTCTTCCACGCTGTTGTGCGGGTACACATACACATAGTCGGGCGTCATCAGCCGGCCGATGCTGTCTTCCGGGTAACCCAGCAGCGAGAGGGTGGTTTTTCTTTCTTCCGGCTCCAGCAGTTTTATCAGTTCACGCACCGCATTGCTGGGCAATTCCTCCAAAAAATCGGTACGGTCGTCAGGCGAAAGCGTATTCAGCAGCTCTGCCGTTTTAAAAGGAGGCAGTTCACGGATAATCTGTTTTTGCGCCGACAGGTCAAGTATTTTGAACACACTGGCAGCCCTGTGGGTGCTCATGTGGGTAATGATATACGATTCCTGTTCGGGAAACTCATTTATCAGTTCTGCTACGTCAGTGATGTTTTGATGATCGAGAAACCGGCGGGCCGCTTCTTCATTTCCGCATTCGAGCAGGTACTCCAGGTGTTGTTTGATATTTCCGCTTAAAATTTCGGACATAACATTTCGGGCCGCAAAATTAAGCTTATGAAGGCAAAAGGAGTTTGATATTTTTGTTATTGATGATCCAACCAGCTTTGTATATCGGCCACAGCACGGAAAGAGGCCGGGGTATTTATACACGGGAAAGAATAGCGGCCGCAACAATAATTGAAATATCACCTGTGATTGTAATGAGCGCCGAAGAAAGAAAGTTGCTCGACCGCACACTGCTGCACGATTACATTTTTGAGTGGGGCCATCAAAAAGATAAGTGTTGCATGGCCTTAGGTTATGTGGCTGTGTACAATCATTCTTACACTGCTAATTGTGAATACGAGATGGATTTTGAAAACAACAAGATCCTGGTAAAAACCATCCGACCGGTGGAAGCCGGCGAAGAGCTTTTTATAAATTATAATGGTGACTGGAATGACAACAAACCGATTTGGTTTGATGTAAAATAAAAGGCCCCTGTTCGGGGCTTTTATCTTCACTCTCTTTTTTATTGCCTTGTAAGAATCAGCTGGCCTCTTATTTCTCCGCCCGGTCTTGCAGGGGTATGAATATTTATATAATACCGGCCGGCAAGCAGGTGTTCTTCAAGCAGTTTAACACCATCAAAATACAGGGTACCGGAATAGCTGCCGGAAGTGGCGGCCGGGAATCCGGAGAATCCCTGTAATACGTTGGCATTATAACCGGCTTCAGCTGTGCCATGAATATGGGCTGCAGCCGCATTTCCTGACAGGCCGCTGAATGCAACTGAGTAGGTCAGTATTCTTGAAAGCTTATTGTAGCTGGCATTGATGGTGCCGGTGGCGCTGGTGGCAACAGCCGGTACTTCCTGCGCCCCGCTCATAGGCAAAGAATTGCCGAGGTATAAATTTTCATTGAAAATATCATCGGCATCGCAGGCCGGGAAAATGAATAATGCAGCAAAAAAAGATAAAGCAGTTAGTTTTCTGAATTTCATACCGTAGTATTTGTTATAAAAATAAGAAGATTTTGGTATTGGCAAAAAGCCTGCTGCAGTTTTGGACAAATCTTGCCCGGCATGTGGAAAACTGCTATTTAAGCCTGTTTTTAATTTCCTGCAGTTTCAATAGTGCTTCCACCGGGGTAAGGCGGTTGATATCAATATCGGCCAGCAGTTTTCTTATTTCATCAAAAGCCTCACTGTGCGCATCGAAAATGGAAAGCTGCATCTGTTGATGCGCAATACTTTTGACTTTCCTGCTTAAACTATCCCAATCTTTTTCCCCTCTTCTGAATTCCGGCTTCTGGCTACCGGGTTCTTCCCCCACATGCTTACTCTCCAGTTGTTTCAAAATCTCGTTGGCCCGCTCAATCAGTGAAGGCGGCATACCGGCCATTTTTGCCACATGAATGCCGAAGCTGTGTGTGCTGCCGCCGCGGGCCAGTTTTCTTAAAAAAATAATTTTATTTGCCGCCTCTTTATTGGTGATGTGATAATTCTTTATCCGGGGAAAATTATCTTCCAGTTCATTCAGTTCATGATAGTGCGTGGCAAAAAGTGTTTTGGGTTTGTGCGGTGAATTATGCAGGTGCTCGGCAATGCTCCAGGCAATGGAAATGCCATCGTAGGTGGAAGTGCCGCGGCCGATTTCATCCAGCAAGATGAGGCTGCCGGCTGAAACATTGTTAATGATGCTGGCAGTTTCATTCATCTCCACCATAAAAGTGCTTTCACCGCCGCTCAGGTTGTCAGAAGCGCCTACACGGGTAAAGATTTTATCGGTAAGAGAAACCAGGGCTTCATCGGCCGGCACAAAGCTGCCCATATGCGCCATCAGGGTAATAAGGGCGGTTTGCCTGAGCAGCGCCGATTTACCGCTCATATTGGGGCCGGTAAGAATGATGATCTGTTGTTCGCCGCTGTTCAGTTCAAGATCATTGCTGATATAACTTTCGCCCACGGGTAAATTTCTTTCTATCACAGGGTGGCGGCCGCTTTTTATCAGCAGCGCATCGCCTTCGTGCAGGGTTGGTTTTTTGTACTGGTATTGCAGCGCATTGTATGCAAAACAACTGAGGCAATCCAGCACGGCAAGCACATGACCGTTGGTTTGCACCGGCGCCAGGTAATCCATCAGCTCGTTGAGCAGCGCTTCATATACTTCCAGTTCTATTTTCAGAATCTTTTCTTCGGCGCCGGTAATTTTTTCCTCGTATTCTTTCAGCTCAGGAGTCACATAGCGTTCGGCATTGATGAGGGTTTGCTTGCGCATCCATCCGGCCGGTACCTTGTTTTTGTGGGCATGTGTCACTTCCAGGTAATAGCCGAAGATATTATTGAAACCGATTTTAAGTGATGAAATGCCGGTGGCTTCCGCTTCTTTTTGCTGTAGTTGGGTCAAATACGATTTTCCGCTGTGGGCAATATGACGCAGTTCGTCAAGCTCATGGTTTACTCCACTGTTGATCATTCCGCCTTTGGTGGCGAGTGCCGGGGGATTGTCAACAATTTCTTTAAAAATTTTATCGGCAATATAGCTGCAGGGGTTCAGTGCATCGCCCAGCCGTTTCAGGTATTCATTGCCGGCTGCCATGCATAGCAGTTTTATTTCCTGCACCTGCCGCAGCCCGCGGCTAAGTTGCAGCAGTTCTCTCGGGTTTATTTTTTTCAGCGGAATTTTTGAAACCAGCCTTTCCATATCGCCGCAGAGCTTGATGGCATGGGTTATTTTATTGCGCAGGTCGCTGTGCAGTATAAAAAACTCCACCAGCCCGAGACGTTCGTTTATTTTCTGAATGTCTTTTAATGGAAAAACTATCCAGCGCCGCAGCAGTCTTGCGCCCATGGGAGAAACAGTATGGTCCAATACATCAAGCAGCGTATGGCCGGCATCCGAATTTTTGTTTACCAGTTCAAGATTACGGATGGTAAAGCGGTCCATCCACAAAAAATCATCCCGGTTGATGCGCTGCATGGCGGTGATATGCTGCAGATTGGGATGCTCGGTTTCTTTCAGGTAATGCAGCAAGGCCCCGGCTGCGGTAATTCCTTTCCGTAAATCATCCACACCGAAACCTTTCAGTGAGAGGGTTTGAAAATGCTTCAGCAGGGTTTCTTCCGCATACGTTTCGCTGAAAATCCATTCATCGAGTGTATAGCTGTAAAACTTTGCCCCAAAAAATTCTTTGAATTTTTTCTGCAAGTGGCGCTGAAAAATCACTTCGGCCGGTTTGAAGCCTTGCAGCAGTTTATCGGCATACTCCCGGTCGCCTTCGGCAATAAAAAATTCACCGGTGCTGATGTCGAGAAAGGCAAGACCGTATTCATCTTTTTCAGTAAAATGAATTCCGCCCAGGAAATTATTGCTGTGATGTTCCAGCAGCTTCTCGTTTACCGCCGTGCCGGGCGTCACCATTTCAGTCACGCCTCTTTTTACAATTCTCCCGCCTCCTGGCGGGACCTGTTTGGGATCTTCCAGTTGGTCGCAGATGGCCACCCGGTAACCCGCTTTTACCAGTTTATGCAAATAGGTATCGAGGGCATGATGAGGAAAACCGGCAAGGTCGGAAGAAGCAGCTGCGCCATTGTTTCTTTTTGTCAGCGTGATGCCCAGCACCTGCGAAGCGATGATGGCATCCTGGCCAAAGGTTTCATAGAAATCACCTACACGGAAAAGCAACACGGCATCGGGGTACTTTTGTTTGATAGCCCGGTGCTGCCGCATCAGCGGTGTTTCAGATGTGGTGGATTTACCCATACGCTGCTTTCTTTTCAATATACAAACCAGGAACAGCAAATATAAAAGCTTTACCTCTTGCAGCAGGATTTAGAAATTAACAATGATGCAGCAAAGCAGTTTGAAAAGTAATTTTTGATGAAAGATATTCTGCCCTGGATTATCTTACATTTTCAAATTACGGATAAAACATTCATTATGCACAATAGCAACAGGAAAGCAATCATTGCCCTGCTTACCGTTTTCATTTTTGCAGGGAACTCATTTTCAGCCAGCCTTCCGAAAGAACAATGGCAGGCCGTAATTACCTGCAACGGGTTTAAGTTTAAAGGTGTTTTAAAAAACGTTACCGACAGCAGCGTAATCATTGCTGTACGGGGTAAAGAAACGGATGAATTTTTATTCCGTGATATGGATAAAATAAAACTCAGGCCATTGCACGGCGAGCCCGGCAAAAGACTGGTGGGATTTTTTGCAGCCGGCATTACCGGCGGTGTTATTACCGGCATAGCAGTTTCCGCCGGTCGTACTGGCGAACCGGCTGCATTGGCAGGCGTAGTTACGGGCATTGGCAGCGGCCTGCTTTTCGGATTAACCGGAGCATTGCTGGCCCCACAGGTTTCCAATTTGTTTGCAACCCGGAAAATTATTGTGCAGCACAATAACGCTTTTTATGTTTTGCTCAGGCAAAAGTTGTCGGCCTATTGTCCCTGCCGGCAGGTGCAGGATTAATCTTCGGGAAAATACCAACCTGATCAATCTCATTTAATTCATTAAACAGATTCAGGTAAATTTACAAACCAATACTGCTTCATGCGACTAAAAACAGCTTTATTCTTTTTTCTGCTGGTGCAAAACTTTTTGCATGGGCAAACGCTTACTTCATCCAACCTGCCCATTATTATCATCAATACCAACGGGCAAACTATTATGGACGAACCCAAGATTATGGCCGATATGGGGATTGTGTATAATGGCCCCGGTGCAAGAAACAATGTTACCGATCCGTATAATCATTACAGCGGCAAAGTGGGGATAGAAATCCGGGGGCATTCGTCGCAGATGTTTCCGATGAAGTCGTACAGCATTGAGCTTTGGGATGCTTCGGGCAATTCGGTTGATAAATCACTTTTCGGCCTGCCTAAAGAAAGCGACTGGGTGCTATATGCACCTTATACCGATAAAACCCTGATGAGGAATTTTCTTGCTTACACTTTTTCAAGCGAACTGGGCCGCTGGGCAGCGCACTGCCGTTTTGTGGAGCTGGTCATCAACGGCGATTACAAAGGCATATATGTTTTCATGGAAAGAATAAAGCGAGGCAGCGGCCGGGTGAATATTGCAAAAATGGCCGCTACAGATGTGAGCGGCGATGCCGTGACCGGCGGATATATTTTCAGCCTGGATAAAGATGCCAACGGATGGTATTCTTCTTTTGTTTCGCCCAACTCAACCAATGGTAACAAAAGACAGTTCAGCTATGTGTATCCCAAGCTGGAAAACATTGTGCAGGCACAGAAGGATTATATAAAAAGCTATATAGACAGTTTTGAGTATGCACTTGCAGGCAGGGACCACCAGGATAAATCGATTGGTGTAAGAAAATTTGCCGACCTCGCTTCCTTTATTGATTATTTTATTGTGAACGAAGTAAGCCGCAATGTGGATGGCTATCGCCTCAGCTCTTATTTTTATAAAGACCGCAACAGCCGCAACCCGAAAATTGTTGCCGGGCCGGTGTGGGATTATGATCTTGCTTTTCGCAATGCCAACTATTGCGAGGGCAGCAATACAAATGGCTGGGCTTATCTTTTTAATTATGCCTGCCCCGGCGATGGCGCCGGGCTGATTCCTTTCTGGTGGGAGAAGTTGATGACTGATACGGCATTCACAAGCGATTTGCGCTGCCGGTGGAAACAGGTGCGGCAAACCACCCTCAGTTTAACGCAAATAAATTTCCTTATTGATTCCATTGTAACACTTACTGCCGAAGCAAGGCAGCGGCATTTTCAGCGCTGGCCGGTGCTGGGTCAATATGTGTGGCCCAACCCGCAACCGATAGCAACCACTTATGATGGAGAAATCAGTTTGCTGAAGGAATGGCTAACTAACCGGGTGTACTGGATAGATAATAACCTGCCAAACACAGGCGCCTGCGAAGATTGGCCGGTGGAAGTCGAAGGCACCATGAAGGCTGATATTTATCCCAACCCGAACAACGGCGATGGGATTATCCGGGTGAAAACAAAAATCAACCAGCTGATCCTGTTGAATGTTTTCGATGGAATGGGACGCCGGGTTCATTCGCAAAGCATCCATGCTGTACCTGTTTCCAATTTTATCTCTCTTGAAAAAATGAAAGGCTGGCAACCGGGCATCTATTATTTTATTTTTACCAATAAGGAAGGTGAAAAGATAAACAGGAAAGTAATGAAGTATCAGTGAATGCTTCATTACTCTTTTGCCTCAGCGCCTAACTTTGCGCCATGCGAAAACTGGGCATGCCCGAACTGGGCCGCAAATCGGTTGAAGAGTTTAAGAAGGCAGAAAAATTACCCATCATAGTTTTGCTGGAAAATATCCGCAGCGCCTACAAT
>Ga0114944_1000343_pt1 | contig 11967 bp, 5 predicted proteins | sample OV2TP2_FD_89582 | JGI IMG/M metagenome (GOLD analysis project Ga0114944, IMG submission 89582) | Hot spring microbial communities from Beatty, Nevada to study Microbial Dark Matter (Phase II) - OV2 TP2 | ecosystem: Environmental > Aquatic > Thermal springs > Hot (42-90C) | place: USA: Beatty... | reverse complement strand
CACTAAACGGATAAAAATCGGCCTGGCGGTGTACGTGCTGCCTCTAAGTCACCCGGTGCGCATCGCCGAGGAGGTGGCTACGGTGGACCACATCAGCAGGGGCCGCGTGGACTTTGGGATAGGGCGTTCCACTTTCCCCTTCATCTACGATGGCTTTGGCGTCTCCTTCGGCGAAAGCCGGGAGCGCTTCCAGGAGTGCCTCGACATTATCCTGAAGGCATGGACGATGGAGCGTTTCTCCCACGAAGGGAAATACTACCAGCTCCAGGACGTATGCGTAGCACCCAAACCCTATCAGAAGCCCCACCCTCGCATCTCTATAGGCATCACCTCAGCGGAGACCTTCCAGATGGTAGGACGCATGGGCTATCCTGTTCTCATCAACCCCTCCAGGGTATTCACCCTGTCCGAGCTGGGGCCCTATATCCAGCAGTACCGCCATGCGTGGTACGAAGCGGGACACCAGGGGCGGCCGGAGGTAGGGTTGCGCGTACCTGTCTATGTGGCCAAGACTGCCGAGCGTGCCTACTCCGAGCCTCAGAAGAGCACCACGTACGCTATGGGCCGCATAGCAGACATAGTAGGAAGCTCCGCAGCCCAGGCCGGAATATCTGCCGCCGATGACAGACGCGCCCAGGCACAGCGTCTGGCGTCAATGACCTACGACGACTGGCTGCGGGATAAGGTGGTCTACGGGACGCCAGAGGCCGTGGTGGAACGCCTCGGTCAGTTGAAAGAGAACCTGGGACTCACGGAGATAATATACGAGGTAAACTACGGGACCCTCATTCCCTATGAGCTACAGCTCAACTGCATGAGGCTGATAACCGAGCGGGTAGTACCAGAGTTTAAATAGGGTAACGCTCTCACCCCTTATTCCCCTCTCCCAAATCCCCCCAACCCCCCTTTATTAAAGGGGGGCAAAGGGGGGATTTCCGGAGATGGGGATGAGGGCTACTTATCCTCCACCTTCAGCAGGGCAAGGAAGGCCTCCTGAGGCACCTCTACCCTACCTACCCGCTTCAGGCGTCTCTTGCCTTCTTTCTGCCTCTCCAGCAATTTCCGCTTGCGCGTCACGTCTCCACCGTAGCACTTAGCGAGCACGTCTTTCCTCAAGGGCCTGACGGTCTCCCTGGCGATGACTCTGTTGCCCACTGCCGCTTGAATGGGCACCTCGAAGAGTTGCCGGGGTATTACAGCCCTGAGGCGCTCTACCAGAGCCCTACCGTACTGGTAAGCCTTGTCCCTGTGGACGATCATGGACAGCGCGTCAACGGGCTCCTGGTTGAGTAGTATGTCCAGTCTCACCAGGGGCGCGCTGCGATAGCCGCTGAAAGAGTAATCCAGAGAAGCGTAGCCCTGGGTGCGAGACTTGAGATGGTCGTAAAACTCGGCCAGCATCTCCGACAACGGCATGTTATATTCCATCAGCACCCTACCACCGCCTATAGACCCGTTGTCAGCTTCGTGGCCTGTCCCTGATGGAGCCGAATGGTCGTCCCCATTGGCTTCGCCCTGGATATATTCCATCCGCTTGAACTCTCCCCGACGGGTGGACATCAGCTCCATGACCGCACCGATATGCCGTTCTGGCGTTACTATAGTCATTTCCAACCAGGGCTCATGTATTTCCAGCACCTCATTCGGCGAGGGTAACCTGGATGGCGTGTCCACCTCCACAGTGTCACCGGTTTTAAGGAGCACCTGGTACGCAACGCTGGGAGCTGTGATTACTATATCCAGGCCATACTCCCGCTCCAGACGCTCCTGCACGATGTCCATATGAAGCAAGCCAAGGAAGCCACACCGAAAGCCAAAGCCAAGGGCAGGGCTGCTCTCGGACTCATAGGTCAGGGCGGCGTCATTGAGCTGTAGCTTCTCCAGGGCGCTTCTCAAGGACTGATACTCTTCTCCATCGGCGGGGTACAGCCCGGCGAACACCATAGGCTTGAGGGCTACGTAGCCAGGTAGGGCTTCCTGGGCGGGGTGATCGGGCAGAGTGAGGGTGTCGCCTACGCTGCACTCTCGCACATCCTTGAGCCCCGTGGCAATGTAGCCTACCTGTCCTGCTGTGAGAGAGCTGGTGGGAATCGGATGAGGAGCGAAGACGCCTAGCTCCATAGACTCGGTGACTTTGCCTGTGGACATTATCGAGATGTGGTCGTTCCTGGATATGGAGCCCTCAAAGACCCGCACGTAGGCCACTATACCTTTATAGGGGTTATAGATAGAGTCGAAGACCAGGGCGCGAAGGGGTTGGTCGGGCTCTCCCCGGGGCGGTGGAACGCGGTCTATCACCGCCTGAAGGACCTCCTGAATGCCCAAGCCCTCCTTAGCGGAGGCGAAAACGATCTCCTGGGGCGTAAAGCCAAATACCTGCTGTAGCTCACTGGCGACCCTTTCGGGCTCCGCCTGGGGCAGGTCCACCTTGTTGACCACAGGTATGAGCACCAGGTCATGCTCAAGGGCCAGAAAAGTGTTGGCTATCGTCTGGGCCTCGATCCCCTGGCTGGCGTCCACCACCAGCAGCGCGCCCTCACAGGCGGCCAGGGCGCGGGATACCTCATAGCTGAAGTCCACATGCCCTGGCGTATCTATAAGGTTTAGCTGGTACTCCTGGCCATCGGCACCCCGGTAAGCCATGGTCACCGCTTTGCCCTTGATGGTTATGCCCCGCTCCCTCTCCAGCTCCATCTGGTCAAGGAACTGCTCCACCATCTCTTCGGGGGCCACGGTGCCCGTAATCTCCAGAAACCGGTCAGCCAGCGTTGACTTGCCGTGGTCTATGTGGGCGATGATACAAAAATTTCGTATGAAGGGTGAGTCCATTTACCACGCAACGTTTTAATGGGTTCCATACCCTGGCACATGGATGCAGGCTACCCAGTGGTTAGCTTGTACCTCTTCTAGCTCAGGGATTCCTTCCTGGCACTCTTCGGTATCCATCCAGCACCGAGGGTGGAATACGCATCCTCTGGGTGGGGTGAGGGGGCTGGGCACCTCTCCTGTCAACAGTATCCTCTCCCTCTGGGCGTCTACTAGGGGATCCGGTATGGGCACGGCGGAAAGGAGCGCCTTGGTGTATGGGTGCAACGGATTGGCATAAATCTCGTTTCGCTCTGCAATCTCCACGATATGGCCCAGGTACATCACTGCCACCCGGTCGCTGATGTGCCTCACCACCGACAGGTCGTGGGCTATGAACAGATACGTCAGGGAGAACTGCTCCTGTAGCTCCTCCAGCAGGTTTATTATCTGGGCCTGGATGGAAACGTCCAGCGCCGACACCGGCTCGTCACACACGATGAACTGAGGGTTCACGGCTAGTGCTCGGGCCACACCAATCCGCTGCCTCTGGCCCCCACTAAACTCATGAGGAAACCTGTCGGACATATATGGGTTCAGCCCCACGATTGATAACAGCTCAGCTACTCTCTCCCGGTACTCTCGCTTGCTCCTGATCAAACCGTGGACGATCAACGGCTCTCCTATTATATTTCCGGCAGTCATACGGGGGTTCAAGGAGCTATAGGGGTCCTGAAATATCACCTGCATCCTCCGGCGCATGGCACGTAGCTCTCGCCCTTTCATGCTGCACAGGTCTACGTCCTCGAACAGGATGCTCCCAGCAGTGGGCCGATAAAGCTGAAGTATGCATCGCCCGGTAGTGGTCTTTCCACACCCGCTCTCTCCCACCAGCCCCAATGTCTCCCCTCGCCGTACGAAGAAGCTGATGTCATCCACAGCCTTGATGTGTCCCACCGTGCGTTGGAAGAGGATGCCAGAGGTGACGGGAAAGTGCATCTTGAGGCTCTTCACATCCACGAGGATGTTATCTGAGCGGCCATTCCCCCTATGTCCTACTGTGTTCATGACTTGCCCTCCTCTGTCTTTGACACAAGGTCTTTCGCTACGAAACACGCCGAAAGATGGCCCTCCCCTACCTCCTGGAGTAGAGGCACCTCCTCAGCGCATCTGTCAATAGCGTACCGGCATCGCTCTCGGAAGGAACACCCCTGTGGCAGGTTTATCATATCCGGTGGCTGCCCTTCTATAGGGTCCAGCTTCTCCTTCCTGGGCTGGTCCAGCCTGGGCACCGAGTTCAGCAGCCCCAATGTGTAAGGGTGTCTGGGATTCCGGTAGATCTCCTCCGCTGTTCCTCGCTCGATGATTCTGCCAGCATACATGATATTGACCCTATCGGCATAGCGGGCCACTACTCCAAGGTTGTGGGTAATGATTATCAGGGAAACCCCGTACTCCTTGCTGAGGCTCTTCATCAGCTCCAGTATCTGGGCTTGAATGGTCACGTCCAGGGCGGTGGTGGGCTCGTCAGCGATTATGAGCTTGGGGTTACAGCTCAGGGCCATAGCTATCATCACCCTCTGGCGCATGCCTCCGCTGAACTGGTGGGGGTATTGCTTGATGCGCCGCTCCGAGTCTGGTATACCCACCTGTTCCAGGCGGTGGACAGCCTCCTTGCGGGCGTCTGACCTGCTCATGCTAAGGTGTAGCTCCAGCGACTCGGTAAGCTGGCGCTCAACGGTAAGGACGGGGTTGAGGGAGGTCATAGGCTCTTGAAAGACCATGGCAATCTGCCTGCCGCGGATTCGCCTCATCTGAGCGTTGTTGAGCTTCAGCAAGTCCTCGCCATTGAAGAGGACTTGCCCGCCGACCGTCTTGCCTGGGGGGTCTGGAATGAGACGCATGATGGAAAGGGCGCTCACAGTCTTGCCGCAGCCACTTTCTCCCACCAGGCCTAGAGTCTCCCCTTCCTCAAGGTCGTAGGAGACTCCATCCACCGCCTTTACCACCCCTTCCTGGGTGAAGAAATGGGTCTTCAGGTCCTGGACATCCAGCAAGGTGGCCATATAAATTCCTTTCAGCCGGCTGTGAGACAGCAAGCCAGGATAACTGGGTGTGTACCTCGCAAGCTCTTGGTGGGGAAGGGGAGACTCGAACTCCCACGCCTTTCGGCACATGATCCTAAGTCATGCTCGTCTACCAGTTCCGACACTTCCCCCTGGCGATTAGTGGTTTCTGGTGATCGGCCTGAGACTCGGACCCAGAACCCACGGTTTAAGAGTGCAGTGACGTTGTTCAAACCGATGCTATTATAGCCGACTCAGTTTTGTCCTGTCCACAATTCCGAAGCTAAGATGTCCCTCAGCCTTCGGCCTGATCCAATTGGCTTCTCACCTCCTGCACTCTCCGATGCCAGTCGCTCATTCTTTCCTTGAGCCTGGACATCTCTCCCTGTTTCTCAGCTATCATGCGCTTGAGCACCTGGACGTATTCAGCTCTTGTGGCCTGGGCTAGCTCCTCTTGTAGACCGCTAACGCCCTGTTCTAGCTGTGAAATCTCTCCTTCGGCCTCTTTGATCTCCCCCTCCCAGCGCGCAAGATTAGCTGTCATCCTCTGGCGCCAGTCCTCATGTCTTCGCTTTCTCTCCTCCTGCCGCTGTACCCACTCCTCGTGCTGTCTCTGCCTCTCTTCTTTAATCTCCCCAATCCTCGCTTGGGCCTTCTGCCATGCATCGTTTAAGGTGCTGTGCAACTCATCCCTTTGTTCCCTGGACAAATACAGGCCAGCTACGTTCTTCTGAATTTCCTTTATCCACCGTAAGGCTTCGTACGGGTCTCCCTGATAGGCATCCCCCACGTACTTGTCAGCTTCCTGTTTGGCCTCGGTAAAGGACGCTGTTTGAAGGTCCTGCTGCTTTGATGTTATCTTTTGGTTCACCTCGCGCCAATAGTTCCAGCAGTGATCCCTATCCCCTCTGAGCAATCTGGTCTCTTTCATCACCTCCAGGGCCTGTCGTAGCGTAGACCTTGCTCCTCCCATTTCCTCTCTGCTGGAGGACGCTTCGGCACTGGAGTCTGCACCTTTGATAAGGAACTCTATCTTTTGGCGATGTTTCCTTGATTCTTCCTGTGCTTGTTGGTGTACCTCCCTAACCTCGACGCACAGGCTGGAGTAGCTTGTCCACAGCGTCGTGAGGTCTGCTTCAAGTAGTGGCAGAGAATCGAACATCTCCCGTACTGCTTTGGCATGTGCCCAGAAGCCATCGTAACGATACCTTGTAACAGATGACTCAGCGCCAGGATTAGCGTGACTATGGCGGAGCCTCTCTATTTCCTGTTCAATCCTTGTAGCGTTCCCTCTTGCCCGTCCTCTCCATACCGATTCCTCTTGCTCTGTGACCTCACAGACTTTCCTGTACCTTGACCATAATCGGTCAAACTCCTCTTTGAGAAGAGGTTTGAAAGTCATGAACATCTCATCTATGCGTAGAGTGCTGGCCCAGAAGTCTCGATAGTTGCCCTGGGAAGCGAGCTCTTGAAGGTGCTTGAGATGCTCTTCAAAAAGAGAGGCATCGGGCTGTGTCAGGCTTTGAGGACTTGAATCTTCCACATTCATTTCAACCCTCCTGACAGAAGCTACGTAGCCTGCTGCCACTAGCATATCGAAGTATTGAAGCCTTTTATGTCAGCAGGCGGAGCTTAACCAAAGATTTCTCGAAGCGAAATAATTATGCAGGCAGGGGCGGGCTGACTTCAATAGCGTGAAGGGCCACAAACAAACGCTACCACAGACCTACCGGACAGGCAAGGGCATAAGCCTGGCGTTGGCAGCGCCCGGAGCATAGATCCTGAAGAGCCCCCATAGCCCAGCTTCTCTGTAAGGCTCCCTGTGGTCCCCGTACAGGTAATCTCCAGGGACTCTGGCCCGACCACCAGCTCCACGATCCAGGATAACGTTTAATGTCTCCGTCGCCCCGACCTGGGCCGAGCTCAAGAGATCGCTCCCTGCCATCCTGGGCTCAAGGGGCCAACGATGCCCCTCTATACTGAAGACCTGGCTCTGCTCGCTGAAGGGGACAGAGACGTGAATCCTCACAGCATCCCCTGCGTACGCTTCCATAACCGGCGTCGAGGGGTCGCCATGAGTATCGCTCACGAAGACTCTGGAGGTATCTGGGTTGTTCTTCAACCGTCCTGCCAGAGGCTCCGATTTATAGCTGAGGCCCACGACTCCCTTGACCTGTTCGCTATAGGGCATCACGTGGGTGCCGATCACCTCGTCCTCATCCTGCAAAAACAGGGCAAAGTCCCGATAGCCTGGCCCATCGGGAGGGAGCACATCGGCTCTCCAGCTAGATTTCAGCGAGATGTCTTCTCTGGTGACGGGATGGGTATACGTTGCCCCTTCAGGGCCGACGACGATGGCTCCGTACAGGCCAAGGCGGGGGTTCGACAACACATCCCCCCAGTCCCGCACCAGGGCTGTGGTCTCCCCGTAATCTGGGTGGGCGAAGAAGGTGTAGGTCTTTTTCTCTCCAGGTGCGATGGTCTGGCTGGGGGTCCCTGGGCTCTGGGGGTTGAAACCGGCTACAATGCCCATAGACTCCTTGGGGTCATAGGCGAGCATGTCTGCATGGAAGGATACCTTCCCCTCTGGTAGCTCATTGCTCAAGCGCACCTTGATACAATCTCTCACATTCACGTGCAGCACCAGGGGCTCAGGGGCCTTGCTGCCGGAGATAACGGCAGCTTTGTCGGCCTCCAGAATGTAAATCCTTCCCATTCCCCCACTGAGCATTGGCAGAGGCACCTCTATGGCCGCAACGTTGAACTCCTTCAAGGGCGCATCTGGAGGACACACACTGGAAGCGGATTTCGGGACCTCCTCGCGGCCCGGCAGCTTCTGAAGCAATCCCTCCACCCCCCCTTTTGCAAAGGGGGGATTTCCATCGTGTACCCTGATGATACCCCAGCTTCCCTCTCTGAGCTTGAAGGTTCGCCCGTTGTAGTAGAGATAGTCGCCCGCCATCTCCTGGGGGCCGCCAGCCCTGGGGATGACCAGATCGTACCGCTCCGATATGCCGATATGGATGGTGCTGATGGGCATTGAGCTTTTGCTGAACCTCTCGCCTCGAAACCAATGGCCGACGACGTGCCAGGTATGGACATCGTTGGCCCCGCTTACCAGGGTGCGGACGACGATAGGGTCGCCCAGAAAGGCGTTCAAGATAGGGGTTTCGGGGTCTCCATGCGCCTCGCTGCTGAACCGGAGGGATGGGTCGCCTCCACGGGCTTCCAGCGGCTCGACGCGCATGTTGAAGGAGCTGCCGCTGGAGTCTCCTATGTGGGTGATGAGGTTGTCGTCCTGGATAAACATGACCAGCTCACGGAAGCTGCCGGTGACATCGGGTGACACGATAGAGTCCGTGTGAACATCTACTATGGTCCCGCTCATCACCTCGGCCCCCGTGCCGGGGTCGTGGTAGGTAGAGCCAGGCGGCTCAGAGATGAGAGCCCCGAAAAGGCCGTGTTTCCAGGAGGTCAGGGCGTCTACGTGGTCGTGGAAGTAGGCGGTCCCGAACTCTACGTCGGGATACCACCTGTAGCGCACGAACTCGGCGCTTACGAACTCCCCTTTATCATGGGGATGCTGTAGCGGCTCATCAAAGACAACCCTGTTTCCGTCAACCTCAGCGATCCGCTTGATCTCGAAGGTCTTGTCCTGGTCCATGCCCACGCCTACCAGAATCCCCGGCTGGAACCGCTTGGCGCTCCTTAGCTCGACGGCTGTATCCCCTGCGCTGGCGGGCGATGTAACGACCTCCCCTTCGGCCCTGAAGGGCCTCACCGAGGTCTCGTAGTTGAACCCGGTGTTCACACCATCGCTGCCCTGAATGTCGAACTGGACGAAGTGGATGTGGATATTCACCTTGCTGAAGAAGAAGTTCTCGCCGGTGTCCTCCAGCTCGCTCTTGAATATGATGTCCACGCAGTCCTCACCTGCGTTCGCCCGTATGGCAAGGGGGACTTTAAGGCTATCCTTTGCTCGGATGGCGTCCTCCTCCTCTTTCAGCACGTAGAGTTGGCCTACCGGGTCTACCAGATTCGCTTTACGGTTCAGGCTGATGGGCAGGGTAATGGCGTGAATGACGAACTCCCTCAGCTTTGTCCCGGCCGGGCACAGGCTCCAGGGCCCGTTTTCCCCTGGCTGGGGTGGGCTTCTACCCTGCTGGATGGGGCTCAGGAATGGCGCAGGGCCGTGATTGGGTGCGAAGGGGGGCCGCTTGCCCAGATGAGGCCTCAAGAATGGATAGGCCAGCTTTCCCGTCCTGGGGTCGAAGTAGAAGGGTGGCCTCACGCCTGGGGCAGGAGAGCGAAAGTCGGGCCAGACCTGGTCGCTATCTGGCTCGTTCAGGTACAGGTCTCCCTCCTTGCGCCAGTCCAGCACCGAAGCGTCGTAGCCCTTGGGGACTCCTGGAGGGGGTAGCTGCCGTTCCACCCATTCGGCCAGGTTGTCCCGGGTAACCTGAAAGGTACGCCCCTTCCAGTCTACCGTCCTGCCTGCTAGCTCCCGGGAGGTGACGGCGTACTCCACCTGGCCGAGCCGGTCTGGAAGCTCCATGAGGGGTGGGAGGCCATCCTGTGAGACGGCGCCTCCCTGCCTGGTGCTGTAGACCCTCCAGATCGCCCACATACCGGAGATGTAGTGATGGGCCACGTGGCAGTGGGTGAGGAAGTCACCAACGCTCTGCTGGCAGCCTCCACTGCCACACTCGGATTCCAGGTTGTAGGTCTCCGAGGGGCCGATGGACTGAGCGTCTACCCTCTCGGAGGCCTGGGGCCGGAGGGGAGGCGACTTATCGAGACCCCTGTCGAAGCCACTATCCTCGGTGCCGGGCTGCCTCCGCCAGCGGATAGCGCCGCCGTGAGTGTGGTGCACGTGGAAGACCTCGGAGCCGCCGTGGACCAGCCGGGTCTTCACCGGGTCTCCCAGATAGGAACGGGCGATGGGCGTCGCCGGGTCGCCGAAGGTGTAGGAACTGTACGCCTGGGAGCGGTCGAAAGCGCCCGTCTTATCGTACTGCAACTGGAGGCGGTCCATGAAGGGCTCGCTACGGTAGTTCAACGCCCTGCCCCCAGGTTTGTAAGAGCTGGTGAAGGGGTCAACGAAGGGAACAAGCTGGCCGGACTTGGTGCGGTGCCGGAACCGCTCATTGCCGATCTCGTGGTAGAAGACGGCGTACTCCCGAAAGTCACTTCCCTGGGGGTCCTGGATGATGGCAGACCACCCGCTCTTTAGCTCCCCTCCGCCGATAGGGTTCAGATAGGTCGAGCCCCTGGGCTCTACAATGAGGGCTCCAAAAAGGCCGTGGCTGGTCTGGAGCCTGCCGTCTCCGTGGCTGTGGAAATAATACGTTCCCTCATCCTCACCTATCATCCACTGGTAGGCGACCTCACCACCAGACGCTGCCATCGAGTCCGAGTTGGTGGCGATGGCTGGTGCGCCGGTGCTGGCCACGTAGGCGCTTGAGCCGTGGATGTGCAAGCTGGCGGGCTCGCCACCTTCCAGAGCGTTCCTCAAGACTATGCGTAGGCACTCCCCCTGGTTGGCTCTGAGGGTCAGGGGCTGGATGGCGTCCCCCTGGAGGCCCAGCGACACCGCCGATTCTGCCCTATCCGCCCTGGCGTCCCTGTTCTGGGCCTCCTCCTGCCTAACCCGCTCCAGCTCCTCCTCCAGGACGTACATCCTGCCTTCGGGGTCGTAGTCCAGGAACCTGTTCAGGGTGACCTCCACGTTGATGGCCACAACCCTGTACTCCCGCACGGGAGCGGTAGGGTCACATCGTGCTCCCTGGTATACCGACTCGCCTTGCTCTCCACTCCCCAGTGTGATTCCCTCAGACCCCTCGTGGACCGCCGGAGGGGCAGGAGTTTCCTGGGCCAGCCGTTCCTGAAGGTCTTTCTCCAGTTCTGCTCCAGCGGAGCCCGGCTCAGCGTGGATATGCGGAGTGGTACCAGGAGGATGAGGGTGGTCTGGAGTGGGGATGACCCTCACTTCCGGCCCCTCTCCTATTGGGAGAGGGGTCAGGGGTGAGGGCTGTGTAGCAGCAACAGTAGGAGTTGGGACAGTAGTAGCAGGAGCAGGGGCAGATATGCTCCCGCTACACGCTGCCACCATGATAATCAGCCCTGCCAGCAGCCCAGCGGAAGACATCCCTATAAAGGCGTGGATGAGCTTTGTTGACCTCATGTAGAAATCCCCTCTCCCTCGATGGGAGAGGGCCAGGGTGAGGGTGATTTCACCCCCATCCTGGCCTTCTTCCCCCATCAGGGGGGAAGGAACCTATTATGCGCCTACTGGCGTGCAGTCACCGTCACGGTGCCCTCCATGCCCAGCGGCTGGTGGATGGCGCACATGTACTCGAAAGTCCCCGCCTTGCTGAAGGTCATGGAGAAGCCCCGGCCTCCCGGAAGGGCTCCAAAGGGAGGCGGACCCTCCCCAACGCCGATGAGCCCGGAGTTCCAGAACCCGGTGCCGTCAAACTTGGCTGCGGGCTTGGAAGGGGCTGCCACCTCGAAGTTGAGGGTTAGCAGTGGCGGCCCCTGAGGCTGGGGCTTTATCACCAGGAACTCGGGGGCTGGCCTTCCCGGATGGAAGGTCACGGTGTGGAAGGATGGGGACGTCCAGATGATCGTGTCACCTTCCTGTATGGTAATGTCTTTGGGCAGGAACTCGTAGAGTTCCACCCTGAGGTTGCGGGCAATGCCACCCGCCTGCACGTGCCAGATGGTGGTGCCATCGGGCCCTGGCTCCTTCCCGATGACCTTGGTTGCTTCCTTAACCCATTCAATCTGGGCCAACTGGTTATCCATCTCCTTCTTGCCCTGGGCGTCTATTTGCTTCTGGTCTGGCAGGTCTGGGGTGCCCGGCTCCTCCGCTATCACGGTGCCTCTCATAACCGAAGGGTGGATCAGACAGATGTAGTCAAAAGTACCCGGCTTGTCGAACTTCAGGGTAAAGGTATCTATGACTGGCGCTCCCGGCGGGGCCTCCTTCGACATGATGCCAGAGCTGAAGTAGCCCTGAGCGCCGTAGGTCTCCACGGGCGCGCCAGGGAACCTGGTGGGGAAGGCTATCCCTGGATTGAGCATAACGTCCGTG
>Ga0114944_1000342_pt1 | contig 11969 bp, 16 predicted proteins | sample OV2TP2_FD_89582 | JGI IMG/M metagenome (GOLD analysis project Ga0114944, IMG submission 89582) | Hot spring microbial communities from Beatty, Nevada to study Microbial Dark Matter (Phase II) - OV2 TP2 | ecosystem: Environmental > Aquatic > Thermal springs > Hot (42-90C) | place: USA: Beatty... | reverse complement strand
GCAACGGAGATGCCGGTGCGTTTGGCCAGCGACTGGTTGAGCCCGCTGAGAACAATATAGCCCGAATCGCAAAAAACAGGAAGACCCACGATGAAGCCGGTGAGGCTCATGGCCAGCGGCGCTTTTTTCTCTCCTGTTTTTTTCAATATAAAATTTGCCATCACCCGTGTGCAGCCGCTATGCTCCAGCAGTACACCCAGCGTGGTGCCCGGCACAATGATGAGCCCGAGGCTCTGCATGATTTGACCAAACCCGTTTTTGATGGCAGTGAGAATACCCGCCACGGGCATCTGCACGCCCGGCCCCACCACGAAGCAGGCAATAAGCAATGCAAAAAAAGGATGCACCCGCCACCTTGCTGTAAGTAAAATGATGAGGACAATACCGGCGAGAAGGAAAAGAAGTACCTGGAGAAAGGGATTCGTCATGCGGCGTGATTGATAAATGAGGTAAGAAAGGTAGGGTTATTTCTTTTTTTTGACGGGGGTAGGTGTAGTTGTGTTATTGGGTTTTGTTTGCGGCGCTCCGTTTGGGGTTCGATAATTTTGTTCAGCAATCACCACATCAATTTGGTTAGATTAAAAGTAACCATCTTCGAAGACTTCTTGACTCTTGTTTGCTATATTCAAATACAACTTTAAAATCTATTCGAGTTGAATCAGCTTCAACAATTTTTATAATACCATTCGGAAATTCCAAAAAACATTGATGCGTTTCTAACATATCAGAGTTTATCATAAAATGCAAACCTTGTCTATGCTTTTGTTTACGTAACAACTTAATTGCTTTGTTTGCGGCTTTCTCAAGCCTTTTATCCTTTCTCATAACGCAAATTAATAAATGACCCTTAAAGTCCGTTGACTTAAAAGCCACAATGTCAGACCTTCCAGGAATGGATTTAAAACAAAAAGTTGGTCAGCGTATAAGAGTACTACGCAAAGAACTTGAACTTTCTCAAGAAGGATTAGCGTACAAAGCGGAAGTAGATAGAACCTATGTGACAGATGTTGAAAATGGAAGACGCAATGTTTCTCTTGAAATTCTTGAGAGACTAATCAAGGCCCTGAATACTTCGATTGCTGATTTTTTTAATAGTAAAGAGTTTAAGAAATAATGTCAATTCAACCTGGCGATATTATTTCTCATGCTCAAATGTGTCTAGAAGAAGGTGTAAGTCTTCAGAAGGGAATGAATTTTAAGATTAAAGGCGAAACAACAGTCATTTTAATGTCTTTAAGGAAAGGGGCTCCCTATGCCGATCGAGTGGAAGATAATGGAGAAACACTCATTTATGAAGGTCATGATGTACCTCGAAATCTTGCGAGATTTCCTAAATCAGTCGATCAACCTGACTATACGCCACGAGGAACTTTAACTGAAAATGGAAAATTTTTTCAAGCGGCCATGAAATTTAAAGATGGTAAGGCACAGGCAGAATTAATAAAGGTTTATGAGAAAATAAAAAACGGGATATGGGTTTATAACGGAGTTTTCGAATTAGTCGATAGTTGGATTGAAAAATCCGAAGGACGAAATGTTTTTAAATTTAAACTTCGGGTTACTGACAAAACAATTCATCAAAAGAAGAAAAAAGTTTTAGAGATAAAAGATTTAGATCATAACCGAATCATCCCCACATCCATAAAACTTGAAGTTTGGAAAAGGGATAAAGGCCAATGTATTCAATGTGGAAGTAAGGACAACTTACATTTTGACCATATACTGCCATATTCAAAAGGAGGAACATCTTTAAAAGCAGAAAATATTCAACTTCTTTGCGCAAGACATAATCTTCAGAAAAGAGATAAAATTCAATAACATTTCCTCACCCCAAGCGCAGGCTTAATATTGTCAACTCATTTCTGCTGCGGCGCTGACTTCAAATCGTCAAAGATGTGCTTTGAGCCGTTTGGTCACGCATTCATCAAGTAATATTTTCATGCAGGATGGTGCTTGATGACTGAATTAATAGTTCGGAGAGTTCGAGCACTTTTAATACCTGCTCACGGGTAACCGTGTCAAAATCCCGGAGAAAGCCTTCAATGGTTTCACCGGTTTCGAGGTAATCGAAAAGATTTTTGATCGGCACCCTTGTGCCGTTAAAAACCGGAGTGCCACCTAAAATTTCAGGATCAATATTAATGACTTTGTTAAGCATGCTGTTCAAATTTAGCATTTAAATCCGGCAGTGCAAAGCGTAAGTCCTGTTCTTAATCTTTGGGAGCAGGTTTAACAATGTGGTTTCCGCTTTTGCCGGCTTCAACCCGCATTCCCACACCGTAATCACTTTCCATCCCTCTTTCCTCAACACCTTCACCGCTTTTTCATCGTTGGCTTTGTTGCGGTTTATTTTATCCAGCCACCAGCGGGTGCGGGTTTTGGGTACTACAAAGTATCTGCAGCTTTTATGCCCGTGCCAGAAACAGCCATGTATAAAGATGACAGTTTTGTATTTTGGTAAAACAATATCGGGCTTGCCGGGCAGCTTTTTATTGTGGAGTGAAAAACGGAATCCGGCGGCATGTAAAAATTTCCGCACCAGCATTTCGGGCTTTGTATTCTTCGCCTTTATCTGCTGCATATTAAATCTGCGCTGCCGGGGTGTTAGTACGTCTGTCATAAAAACCAGGCACATTTTCCCCTCTCCTTTGGAGAGGGGTTAGGGGTGAGGTCGGCTCATGTTATAGCTGCGGGTTTTCTTATCATGCACATCAGCCATAATGTAAAAGTAGGAGGAACTTTAAAAAACCAAACCGATAACTGACTTGCACTATTCTGTTTAATCAGATAAATTTGTAATTTAAATTTTGAAATTTTTGTCCTATGACAGCGAAAAAACTTGAAAAATCTGCGTCCAAAGCTATAAAACAATTGCGTAAGAATAGATTACAACAGGGGCTTCCTTTTATGATTAATTCAGACCTGTTGCCTTCAAACCAGTGTTATTTGGAATATCCTGACGGTTCAATGAAAATAGTTGAAGCTGATCCGAAAGGATCAGATTTTAAAGTAATTGAAGAACTTGGATATTTTGACATTGAGTTTGTAAGAAGAAAACTGAAGCTCATCAATTAATGCCATCTCTTTTTATTATAACCGGCCCTAATGGCGCCGGTAAATCTGCTGTAGGAGCTACTTATCTGCCGGAAGAAATTCAGAAACGTTATACTGTTTTCGACGGTGATAAAATTTCACTTCTAAAAAAGAGAGAATTATTCCCCAATCATATAAGATCATTGAAGGAAGCAAGAAAGGCTGCCGATGAATGGATGATGAAGGAATTTAAAGATCAGGTAAAGAATGCTCTTAAATCAAAAGATCATTTTGCATACGAAGGACATTTCAGAGATAAAGACACTTTGGTAACTCCGCGCAGGTTTAAGAGAAATGGTTATTATCTAAGTCTGATTTTTATGGGGCTTGCTGATCCTCATCAATCCGGACTCAGAGTTATTGACAGGGCAAAACACGGAGGTCACAATGTGCCTCCATATGATATTGAATTAAATTTTTTTGGAAATCTTGAAATGCTTAACAGAAATTACAAACTTTTTAATGAGTTGTTGGTCGTAGACACTTCTGAAAGCTTACAACACCAGGTTTTATTACATTACCGGTCACCAAAAATTTTATCTTTTACACCGATTAAATATCAGCCAGGATGGTTTTTGAAATTCTTACCGAATCTTGTAAAGCTGATCAGGGCAGAGGAAAAAGTTCAGTAGGATTCTTCAGCATACAACTGCGACCCCGGCTCCATCCCGATAAACCAGCACTCAGTGTTTCTCCGTTTCTCCGAAACTCTGTGTTGAAAAATTTTTTACACAGCCTCACTTTCTCCTTCATGGAACAGGAAGCCGGGCAGGCTTCAAAAATCCAACCCGGGACAGATGTACAGCCCGCACATCCGGTATTTATTTTTACTTTGAGCTGTCAATCAGAAATTTTTATGGACTACAAAAATATCGGAACCTCGGACTTACAGCTTTCCCTCATCAGCTTCGGCGCATGGGCCGCCGGCGGCTGGATGTGGGGCGGCACCGAACGCAAACATGCAGTGGATGCCATCTGTGCAGCGTACGAGCTCGGCGTTACTTCCATTGACACCGCGCCGGCTTACGGGCAGGGGCTGAGCGAAGAAATTGTCGGTGAAGCTATCAGAGATTTGCCGAGAGATAAAGTGCAGCTGCTTACAAAATACGGCCTGCGTTGGGACCTTGCCAAAGGCGAACTTTCTTTTAAAAGCAAAGACAACAATGGCAGGGATATTGAAATTTACAGGTATGCAGGAAAAGAAAGCATCGTAACCGAGTGTGAAAACAGCCTGCGCCGCCTCGGTACCGATTATATTGACCTGTACCAGATTCACTGGCCCGATAAAACCACTCCCATTGCCGAAACAATGGAGGCAGTGGCCAAACTGATTGAGCAGGGCAAGGTGCGGTATGCCGGTGTATGTAATTACAATGCGGAGCAACTGCAGGAAGCGCAGCAGTATGTGCCGCTTGTAAGCAACCAGGTTCCTTACAGCATGATAAAGCGGGATATTGAAAAAGAAACCGTGCCTTACTGCATGAAAAATAATTTATCCATTCTTGCCTACAGCCCGCTGGAGCGGGGCCTGCTCACCGGCAAGATAAAACCCGGCCACCGGTTTGCCGAAGGCGATCACCGGGCCAACCTGTATTATTTCAAAGACGAAAACATCAAACGGACAAATGCCTTTCTTGAAAAATTAAAACCGCTTGCCGCAGAAAAGAAAGCCACGCTTTCGCAACTGGTGCTGCGCTGGACGCTGGAGCAGCCGGGCATCACTATTGCACTTGCGGGCGCAAGAAATGCTGCACAGGCAACAGAAAATGCAAAAGCCGTGAATGTAAAACTGGGGAAAGAGGAAATTGATTTTATTACTGCCGAGTTGAACAGGCTGGCACTTGTTAAAGAGTAAATTAATTCAGTCGCGAAGGCAGAAATATTTTTGATTTTTAAAAAATCAACTGAATAATCCTGTTTCATTCGCTTAAATTATATTGTAAATTCGTGGTATGCCCGATAGGCAAACCATATTGACAATACTAAAAAGCGCCAAGCCTTCACTTGCAAAAAAATACGGTGTGAAAGATTTGGCATTGTTTGGCTCTTACAGCCGCCATGAAGCGGTTCCCGGCAAAAGCGATGTGGATGTGATGGTTGATTTTTCGCAGCCCATCGGCCTTGCTTTTGTTGATTTGGCCAATGAACTGGAAGAATTGCTGCGGATGAAAGTGGATCTTGTATCCCGCGGTGGTATCAAGCCTCGGTATTTTGCCGTTATCGAACCCGATCTTATTAATATCTAAAAGGGAAATAAAATTATTGCTGGAAGATATTCTTGAAGCAGCAGGTAAAATTATCTCTTACACAAACGGAATGAGTTTTGAAGATTTTCTCAAGGATGAGAAAACCATTGATGCTGTGGTCAGAAACTTTGAAGTTATCGGAGTGGCTGCCAGCCGGGTTCCGGAGGGATTTCAATCTAACCACCCCGAAATTGAATGGAGGCGAATAATCGGTTTCCGTAACCGGATTATTCATGAGTATTTTGGAATTGACTACAAACAGGTATGGAAAATCAAAGAAGAGAATATACCCGAATTAATAGATTTTACAAAACAGGCAATCGATGAATTAACCCATTAACTTAAAGATTTCCCGGATTTTTTACTTCACTCATATTTTTTTGCGAATAGCTTTTAGCTAAAACCCTGTCTGGATAGAAATATAACTGACCAGTTTTATTTCATGAATAACAAGTGATAAATCTCATTTCCACTTGATATTACACCCGATGCTTGCCCGCTGCTCCGGCGGCACCGGCTGGTTATTGAGCAGGCAATCCAGTGCCCGGCGGATGTCTTTGCCGGTCACGGGTATTCCATTACCGGGGCGGCTGTCATCAAGCTGGCCGCGGTAAACGAGCCGCAGATTTTTATCGTAAATAAAAAAATCGGGAGTGCAGGCCGCATGATAAGCCCTGGCCACATCCTGGCTTTCGTCGTAGAGATAGGGGAAAGGATATTTTAACTGCAGTGCAACTGTTTTCATTTTATCCGGCGCATCATCTGGATAGGCAAGCACATCATTGGAGCTGATGGCCACAAAACCAGTGCCTTTGTTTTTAAAATCATTGGCCAGGCGCACCAGTTCATGATTCACATGCTGCACAAAAGGACAATGATTGCAGATGAACATCACGACCGTCGCCACATCTCCCTTCAACTCATCCAACGAAATATTTTTTCCGGAAACAGTATCGGGAAGCGTGAAGAACGGAGCCTGCGTGCCCAATGGCGCCATCGTGGAGGGAGTTCTTGCCATGCTGTAAAATTACAGGAGAGAATTATTTAACCGCCACCGTCATCACGTGTGCACTGATGTCAATCATCACCGGGTCAGTTTCAGTTTGCCGGATATAATTCAATAACTTCTCCCGCCACGTAATGTCATTCCATTTTTTCATAAAATGCGGCACCAGCCAGCCGAAACCTTCAATAGCGATGGTGGATGAATGAGCAAACCCGGCTGCGACAAATTCTTCCACCCGTTCCTGCGGTGTATGAAAATGTGCTTCGGTAAAATAAACCGGGTTGTTCACCGGGTTGAAATGATTGCCATCCGCAAGATCCTGCTGCAGGATTTTTTCAAAATCAGCGTCCTCAATAAAATTTTGCCAGAAACCGTCGAACAGCGAAGCATGCCGGGCAATGGTGGCAGCCAGTAATATTCCTCCCGGTTTCAAAATTCTTTTAGCTTCGGCAATCGCTTTTACCCGGTCATGTTTTTGCTGCAGATGGTAGAGGGGGCCGAAAAGCAGCACAAGATCAAACCCGCTGTCGCCGTAAGGAAGATTTCCTGCATCACCAAGCGTAATGGATGCAAGGGGTTTGTTATTTTCCCGGGCAATGCGCTTGGCTTCCCGGATATGAAACGCTGCCGCATCCAGCAGGTGAACAGTATGGCCCAAATCGTGCAGCCAGAAAGAATAGGCTCCCGTGGCGCCGCCGATGTCGGCAATATTCATGGCAGGCTTCAGGTAACGCAGAATGATTTCCTGTGTGCGGATTTTTTCCAGCTGAAACACATGTTGCTCCAGCCTGTCGGCTTCCATGCGTGTGCTGTTGTAAAATTCAGTGATTGTTTTTGACGGCATGACACTAAAGTTACAAACCATCAATTAATCTGGGTTTTAAACCATCAATTGATTATTTTTTTTAACTGAAATACAAATGCTAACACACAATCTGCCGGCAATTTTTCATTTTGGCCCTGATGTTGCTGCTTTACCGGCGGATGATTATCCCGGATAAATAAATTGAAGTATATGAAAAGTAAATTTTTAACTGCCGTATCTGCCATCCTCCTTACTTCAATGCTTTACGGGGGATGCACAAAAGAAACCTCAGGTAATGACGACAGCAACAACGACCCGCACAAAATTTATATGAAGAATTCAGTTTTTTCCAATACAAGCCTGCGGGTCACCGTTGGCACTACAGTCACCTGGGTAAATGACGACACACAGGTGCATACCGTGACCGCTGATGACGGGAGCTTCCACAGCGGCGATATGGCGGTGAATGCCAGCTTCAGCACAACGTTCAATGCCATCGGCACTTATCCCTATCACTGCATCTACCATTCAAACATGACGGGCACAATCATAGTGGTGACACGATGAGGGTTGCTTATTTCTGAATTTCACCCGGTTTTCGCCGGCAATACTTAAATTGCCAGCTTCAAAAAAAAATCCGGATGAAAAAAATATTTATCCTTTCGTCTCTCATTGCAGTTGCTTTCAGCGCTGGTTCGCAGCAACTTTCCAAAACCGAGCAGCAGGTGCTAAAAAACATCGAGGCAGATTATGCCGCCACCCTTCAGTTGCTGAAAGAATCGGTGAACATCAACAGCGGCACTTTCAATACTGCCGGCGTGAAGAAGGTGGGTGAGCTGTATGGCGGAGAGCTGAAGAAACTTGGTTTTACGGTGGAATGGATTGCTGTGCCCGATTCACTGAAAAGAGCCGGTCATCTTGTTGCCTGGCGAAAAGGGAAGAAAGGAAAAAAACTTTTTCTCATCGGCCATCTCGATACCGTGTTTGAGCCCGATATGACGCCGAATCCGTTTACCATGCTCAACGACAGCACGGCAACCGGGCAGGGCGTGAACGATATGAAAGGCGGCGATGTGCTGGTAATAGCTGCGCTGAAAGCCCTGCACAAAGAAGGATTGCTGGATGATACAAACATCACGGTTTATTTTACCGGCGATGAAGAAAATGCCGGCGATCCCAGGGAAGTGAGCCGTGGCGATTTTATTGAAAGAGCAAAGCAGCATGATATTGCTCTTGCTTTTGAAACGGCTAATAGTTTGGGTATTGTGGCCACTGCCCGCCGCGGCGCCAGCAGCTGGAAACTGGAAGTGGAAGCCCGGCAGGCGCATTCATCCGGTGTGTTTGGCAATGCAGGCTACGGCGCTATTTACGAAGCGGCCCGCATCATCAATGAGTTCCGGGAAAAGCTGGGCAATGAACAATACCTCACATTCAATCCGGGTCTTTTTCTTGGCGGCTCCGAAGTGAGTTATAATGATGCAGCGCAAAAAGGTGAAGCCTCAGGCAAAACAAATATCATTTCACCCAAAACGGTTGTCATCGGCGACCTGCGTTTTCTTACCGAAGAGCAAAAAGAAAAAGCAAGAGAGAATATGCGGCAGATTGTGGCAAAAAATCTTGCCAATGCAAAAGCAACAATAAGTTTTAAAGACGGCATTCCTTCCATGCCGCCCACTGCGGGCAATGAAGCGCTGGTGAAAGCCGTGAATGAGGTTAGCATGGCATTGGGCTATGGCGAAGTGAAAGCCGGCAACCCCGGGGCAAGAGGCGCCGGCGATATTTCGTATGTAGCGGAATACCTTGATTGCCTCGACGGTCTCGGCGCTTCGGGCCGCGGGGCACATGCGCCAGGCGAAACCATCAACCTGAATGAATATCCAAAGCTCATCAAAAGAGCGGCGCTGCTGATTTACCGGCTGACAAGGTGAGCAGCATGTTTTTCATGCTCAAGAAATTTTTGATAAAGGGTTTCTGTAAATTTTCCCGGCCGGCCATCACCTATCATTCTACCATCTGCCCTTACTACGGGTAAAATCTTTTTGGTGGTACTGGTTAAAAAAACTTCAGCGGCATTCATCAGTTCATCAACGGCAATGTCTCTTTCTTCCACCGGCATCATTTCAGCAGCAATGGTTAATACATAGTTGCGGGTAATGCCCTTCAGCATATTCCTGGCCGGGGTGACCAGTACATTTTTATCCGTTACCATAAATACATTGCTCCGGGGAAATTCGGTGATGCTTTCGTTGTTGCAGTACAACACATCATCCGCCTTTTTTTCTTTCAGCAGCGGCTGCAGCCACACCGCCGTCAGGTAATTGATGCTTTTGATATGCGGCAGCTCCCGCTGGTGTTTATAAGTAATGATGGAAATTCCTTTTTCAAAATCTTCCTGTGTTGCCGTTTTCACCGGGTTGCAGGAAATAACGAGATTTGGCGATGCGGGCAGATAGCTGTCAGCCGAATAACCGCCGGTAAGCATGATGCGTATGCCGGTTTCTGGCAGCGTTGATTTTTTTATCAGCTCCGTAATGATGGCAGATAACTCCTCCCTGCTTTTGTTTACCGGTAAATGCATGCCCGCAGCAGAACCAAAGAACCGCTCAAGATGGTCATTCATAAACAGCGGCACACCGTTTACCGTTCTGAAAAAATCAAATACGGCATAGCCTCTTTGCATGGACAGGTCTGAAACATGCAGCAGGGCTTCTTCATTTTCCAAAAACCTGTCGTTAAAAAAAACAGCCATACTTACTGATTGATTCGGTTATATTTTTTCAAAATCGCTGTAAGTTTATCATGCGGCAACGCTTCCACTGTTCTTCCGTTTTTGCCCTTCATGGTTTCGGCTGCCAGCAGCGAATTGATAATGGCTTCCTCTGTGGCTTCAATAGCAGCCATGAACAGGGGCGATACAGCATCATTGCTCAACACTTTTTGCTGTAAAATAGCCGGTGCATTAAAAAGAACCCGCAAACTGCTGTCGGTAGAAAACGCAATTACATAATCGCCGCTGCCGTTGCTGGCAATGCCACCGGTTTTTGCCAGGCCCATAAAGGCTCTTTTTGCCAGCCGCTCCAGGTTGCGGGCATCCAATGGCGCATCAGTGGCCACGATAATCATGCAGCTGCCATCGGCATTTTCATTCAGCTGGTCACGCAGGTAATATTTTTTCAGTTCTTCACCCACGGGCACTCCATCAATAGTGAGCACACCACCGAAATTGGTTTGCACCAGCACTCCTACTGTATAGCCGCCTAGTTTTTCGGGCAGCACTCTTGATGCGGTCCCGATTCCTCCCTTGAAACCAAAGCAAACCGTGCCCGTACCGGCGCCCACATTTCCTTCAGCCACCGGTCCCGCTTCTGCATTACTGATTGCTTTCACAACGTCAGCTTCTGTTACATGCCTGCCGCGGATGTCATTCAGGTAACCATCGTTGGTTTCACCTGCGATGGCATTTACTGACTGCACGGTTTCATTTCCCTTTTGCGATAACGTGTAAGAAACAACCGCATTGATAGCCGCAGCCACACTCAATGTATTGGTAAGAATAATGGGTGACTCCATATTGCCAAGTTCTTTCACCTGCGTGGTGCCGGTGAGTTTTCCAAAACCATTGCCCACATAAACGGCTGCCGGCACTTTTTGCTGAAACAGGTTGCCGCCATGCGGAAGCACCGCCGTCACACCCGTGCGGATGGAATCGCCTTTTACCAAAGTGGTATGCCCCACCTTCACATCGCTTACATCGGTGATGGCATTCAGCTTTCCCGGCATCATCACCCCGATGCGGATGTCAAAATCAGTGGCTCTTTTAGTTTGTGTTTTTGCAGGCATACAGATAGCACTTACCAGCGATAAAAATAAAACTCTCAGCATCTTATTTTTAAAGAAAGGTAAGTTCATTTGGGCAAATGTAATTTTACCAAAGCATAACCCGTTTTTTGAATAGCAATGTTTTCAAACTCTCCACAGGTTTATGCCGGGATTTCTGTAAATTACATATTCTCTTAACGGCCATTCCTTCTTATGAAGCGCTGCTTATCATATTGTATCCTGTTTTTTCTGCTCCCGGTTTTTGTTGCTGCGCAAAAAGTTGTATCTATAAAAATTGACGGCAGCATCAACCCGGTCACTGCCGATTTTATCCGAAACAGTATTGAAAGAGCACACAGCGAAAATGCCGAGTGCATCATCATCCAGCTCAATACACCCGGCGGTTTGCTGAAGTCAACAAGAGTAATTGTAAGTGAAATACTGGAATCGCCGCTGCCGGTGATTGTGTTTGTTTCGCCCGGCGGGGCGCATGCAGGTTCGGCCGGTGTGTTTATCACCCTGGCTGCTCATATTGCCGCTATGGCGCCGGGCACCAATATAGGTGCGGCACACCCGGTGACCATGCAGGCACAGATGGACACCACCATGAATGAAAAAGCCACCAACGATGCAGCCGCGTTTATCCGCAGCATTGCTGAAAAAAGACACCGCAATATTGAATGGGCCGAAAGAGCTGTGCGCCGCAGCTATTCCTACACCGAAACAGAAGCCTTTCAGGATTCAGTGATTGACATGATTGCAAAAAACGAACAGGAACTGCTGGAGATGATTAATGGCAAAATTGTAGAGTTAACCTCCGGTAAAAAAGCATTGCAGACCAGCGGCGCAAAGATTGAAACCTATGAGATGAGTTTTCTGGAAAAACTGCTCGACATTATCAGCGACCCGAACATTGCTTACATTCTGCTGCTGCTGGGTATGTACGGAATTTTCTTTGAGCTCTACAATCCCGGCGCCATACTGCCGGGTATTGTAGGAG
>Ga0114944_1000341_pt1 | contig 11986 bp, 15 predicted proteins | sample OV2TP2_FD_89582 | JGI IMG/M metagenome (GOLD analysis project Ga0114944, IMG submission 89582) | Hot spring microbial communities from Beatty, Nevada to study Microbial Dark Matter (Phase II) - OV2 TP2 | ecosystem: Environmental > Aquatic > Thermal springs > Hot (42-90C) | place: USA: Beatty... | reverse complement strand
TTCTAGCGCTGAGGTTCTTTGTCTGGGGCGAGATGAGGGAGGTGAAGGTTCATGTGCTGGATGCTAATTTCAACATTCAGTATTCGAGGGCAGTAACACCATCTTCAGGATGGTTTGATGTAGATATCTCAACGAATGGTGTCAATGTGAACGGAGATTTCTATGTGGGCTGGGAATGGCTCTCTTTTTCTGACCCAGTCGCAGGTCCTTGGTTAGGTGTAGACAACACTCCTCCCTCCTACGATCGGAGCTATCTCGGAGCACCAGGTGCAAGAAACCCATCGCCCCAATCTGGTCAGGACTTCATGATACGTGCTAAAGTCATCACGGTACCAACCAGACTTGCCTCACCAATAACTCAGCCTACGATAGCCACTACGACTGGTCCTCCGCCGTAGGGATGAGGCCATCTACGACGCTGGCAGCGCGGGAAAGGTGAAGCCCTAACCTGGCCTCCCGGGGTGGCGCCGTAATGGTACAATTGGAGGGAGATGAGCATTGCCAGATGGAAGGAGACTGAGGGGATCAGGGGCGACGGATATGTACAAGCTAGATTCCAGACCATACATGGATAAAGTGAGGCGGACTGCCAAACTAGCTGACAGAGCGCTGGAACACTACGGTGAGCCGACAATGTCCTTAGACGAGCTTAGGGCAACCCTTGACCGTGAGCTTGAAGGGCTGTTGCTTAGCGAGCTTCTGATAAAAGAACGAGAAGCAGGCCGGTAAATGCCCATCTTCTACCTGGACACTTCAGCTATAGTGAAGTGGTACCATACCGAAAAAGGCAGCGATGCAGTGGTAGAACTTCTTGGGAATCCTTCTCCTGGAGACAGGTTCTATACCTCCTTTCTCTCGGTCCTTGAGCTTTCATCCGGTGTGCTGCGATTGGCAAAGGGCGGTCAAATTAGGGAAACTACTGCTAATCAAATTCTCATTAGGTTCCGACAGGACATACGAGAAGTCTACCGGATATGGCCCCTGGACAATGACTTGGTTAGCAGCGCAATTCTGGTTGTTGAACAGCACAGGATCAGGTCTGCTGATGCGCTCCATCTGGCGACTGCTATGGCTATCCGCGCTGTAGCTGGGGACACAGAGGTGGTCATGGTCGCCAGTGACGGCGAGTTGCTCGATGCGACCTCGGCTTCTGGCCTCGCAACACTTGATCTTCGTGCTGATAATGCCCTGGAGCGCCTGGCGCAAATCAGAGGTAGTTAGTAGTTTGGCTTAGCAATTACATACACACTCTCACCGTCGCCGAGGTCAAGGCCATCTTCGACGCGGGCAGCGCGGGGAAGGTGAAGCCTTAACCCGGTCTCCCGGAGTGGTGCCGTAATGGTACAATTGGAGAGAGATGAGAGTTGCCAGATGGAAGGAGACTCAGAGGACTAAGGGCGACAGAAGTCCTTCGTGCTTTGGGTAGGGCTGGATGGCATGAAAGCAGCCGCTCCAGTGGCCATGCTCAGCTTCGCAATGCCGACAGGCCAGGATTGAAAGTAACAGTCCCCTTTCACGGTGGAAGGGAAATACCTGTGAGAACGATGATGAGCATCCTTCAGCAAGCAGGATTGAGCGTAGAAGAATTTGAGCAACTACTGTGAGGGATGAGGCATGATAGTCAGGGACTACACTGTTGTCCTACAACCCAATGATCCAGAGGAAGGCTATACGGTAACTGTACCTGCGCTTCCGGGATGTATCAGTTGCGGCGACACCCTGGAGGAAGCCCTGGAGAATATTAAAGATGCCATAGCCCTGTATATCCGAGACTGTGTAGCACATGGAGAACCCGTTCCTGATGACCAGGAGGCGATCATGAAGGTTACGGTGTCCGTGTAAAGGAACATATGCTCTATGAGCAAAAGCCGTAATACACAGATCACTGGCATCTCCCAAACGAGCACGCCGGAAGAGGTCGGTGAGTTCTGGGACACTCACAGCCTTGCTGAGTACTGGGACCAGACCCATGAAGTGGAATTCGAGGTCAGGGCTAAACGCAGGCGGCGTGTAACCCTTGACCCGGATGTCTACACGAAGGTTGCGGCCCAGGCGCGTGGCCTCTCGCCTGAAACACTGGTGAACCTGTGGCTGGCAGAACGACTACAAGGGGCAGGGTAGGGGTGTTTAACCGCGCCCTCAGAGACACCGTTACCGATTGAGAGCAGCCCCGCCTGCGTTGTTCAGAGAGACCCTGTGTGCCCTTCACTGCATGAACTGGAATATCTTCCCTTCGGTCTTGATGGACGGGGCGATTATCATCTCAGCCTTGTGCAGGTCGCGTATAGTGTAGGCTCCACACATGCCCATAGCCACTCTCAGGGCGCCCACCAGATTCTGGGTGCCATCGGTGACGGAGGTGGGGCCGAAGAGGATGTTCTTCAGCGGGCCTTTGGTGCCGACCTTGATCCTGGTCCCCCTGGGCAACTCCGGGTGAGGGTTGGCCATACCCCAGTTGAAACCCCTGCCTGGGGCTTCATCGGCCTGGGCGAAGGGAGTCCCCAGCATCACGGCATCAGGACCGCAGGCGAAGGACTTGCACAGGTCCCCGCCGGTCCTGATGCCGCCATCGGTGATGACAGACACATACCTGCCGGTGCGCCGGAAGTGCTCCTCCCTGGCGGCGGCGCAATCAAGTGTAGCCGTCACCTGGGGCACGCCGATCCCTACCACCTCTCGGGTAGTACAGGCCGCTCCTGGCCCAACGCCTACCAGCACCCCATCTATGCCAGTTTCCATCAACTCCAGGGTCGCACTGTATGTTACACAGTTGCCCACCAGTACGGGAACCTTGAGCATATGGCAAAGCTCCGAGAAGATGAGGCCTCGGTAGCTTCTGGACATGTGCCTGGCGGTGGTCACGGTGGACTGCACTACCACGACGTCAGCCCCGGCCTCGACTGCCACAGGCGATAGATGCTTGGTGTTTTGGGGGGTGACCGATATAGCGCACACCGCACCGCCCTTCTTTACGGATTTGACGCACCTACCGATGAGGTCTTCTTTGATGGGCTCACTGTAGACCCGCTGAAGCAAGGCCGTCGCCTCCTCCTTGGGCGCTGCGGTTATCTCCTCCAGGATAGAGTAGGGGTCCTCGTAGCGGGTGTATAGTCCTTCCAGATTGAGGACGCCCAGTCCCCCTGCCTGGTGCATCAGAGTGGCGAAGGTAGGCGACACTACCGCATCCATAGCAGAGGCCATTATCGGGATGCTGAACAGATGGTCACCTACGGTGAAATCGGTGGTAGTCATATTCGGGTTGATAGTGACCTCTCCGGGGACGATGGCCACCTCATCAAACCCGTAAGCCCGGCGAAGCTCTTTGAACATTGGCGCGACCATCCTCGAATCACCTCTCATCACAACCCTTTGGCTGGCCTGGGATGTGTAGATAACACTTCATTTTTCACTCGGTAAAGGACTGTGGTAGTCGTAAGACGCTGCTGGAGGAGCAGTGGCAAGACTTTAGCAAAGATGGGTAAGAAAGTCAAGTTTAAAAAAGACTGGGCTCATCATGATAATGTGTGAAACCTCCTGCCGCCCTCACCCCCGGCCCCTCTCCCACCAGTGGGAGAGGGGTGGCCCTGAGCTTGCGAAGGGCCGGGTGAGGGACTAATTTCAGACTCAACCGTGAAGACCCATACGTGCCACTAAATTGACACTGCTCTCAAATGTGAATTATAATCCATGTGCCGGGACATTATCTATCAGGACATCATTGTGCCAAAGCGTACTTATCAACCCAAGAAGCGCCGTCGCCTGAGGGTTCATGGCTTCCGTGCTCGTATCAGCACCCGAGGGGGCAGAGACGTACTGAAGCGCCGCCGGTTTAAGGGCCGCCATAAGCTGACAGTATAGTAAAAACCGAGTGTAAATGCAGAGAGAACGACGCCTTACTGGCAGCAAGCGATTTCTTCTGATCCATCGTGAAGGCCAGGGGTGGGCTAATCGGTTGCTGGTGCTGAAAGCCATGTCTAACCATCTGGATAGACCTCGTTTCGGTTTCCAGGTCGGTAAAAGGCTTGGGGGGGCGGTGATAAGAAACAGGGTGAAGCGACGGCTTAGGGAGGCTGTACGCCTCACCTCGGTAAAAACCGGGTGGGACATCGTCTTTATAGCCAGAAGAGACGCTGCCAACGCCAACTATCATCAGCTAAAACGGGCGACCGAAGACCTTCTGAATAAGGCACGACTCCTGGCAGGCTCGACCAGTCCCCCCTCCGTCCCCAAAATAGACCGGGGCCGGTCAGAAAGTGCGGCGTACGGAGAGTCGAAAGAGGCATTAGCCCCATCTTCAGCCCTCGGGGAGGCCGCTGAGTGAAAGGACTGGTACTGGCCTGCATAGTTATCTACCAGCGGGCGCTATCTCCTTACCTTCCCTCTTCATGCCGATATATACCCACGTGTTCAGACTACTTCTATCACGCCATCCAAGCGCACGGCATAGTAAAGGGAAGTGGGCTCACCCTAAAGCGCCTGGCCCGGTGCCATCCCATACGACTTTTAGGGGGAGGGAAAGGATACGACCCTGTACCCTAGTTTTATAACCTGGTTTTCCCACTCTTATCCGAGACAACCTCCAGGGCTCCACAAAAGGCCTTCGGCGATAGCAGGCTTGTTGGTTCCCCTTCTGCTGGTATTCGTCCTTGTCCTGACAGGTTGCACTGGGCGTAGCCTTATCGCCTGGGGCTCAGGGTGGTCGGCGACGGCGGCCAGCGATGGCACAGTCTACGTAGGCACCAGGCAGGGCGAGATATTGGCGCTGTACGCCAATAAGAATGGCAGGCTGAAAGCTGAGGAGCAGGTGAAATGGCGTTTCTCTCCAGAGAAAGACCAGCGGTTGGGAGGCGTCTTTAGTATGCCTGCTGTGGGAGAGGAGCACATATACGTGGGAGACAGAGGGGATGCTGATGGGAAGAACGGGAAGCTTTATGCCTTAAGGAAAGACCGCAGCCCTGGCAGCAATACCCTGGAGAGTGGGGAGTGGAAGAAGGACATCGAGGGTGCTATAGTTGGTGGAGCGGCGCTGGCCGAGGCTGAGGGGCTGGTCCTGGTGGGCTCCAACGACGGCTACCTCTATGCCTTCGATACGACTGGTGATACGACCAGCAAGATGGCATGGCGCTTCCCTACCGGTGGGCGGATCTGGGCCACTCCGGTGGTATGGGACGGCGTAGTCTACTTTGGCTCGATGGACCACTACGTCTACGCCCTCACTCTGGAGGCGGGGTTGAATCTGAGCAAAAGGCTCTTGTGGAAGTACAAAACCGGCGGGGCTGTGGTCTCCACACCTCTGTTGCTGGATGGCCCCAAAGGCCCGATGGTGATAATAGGCTCCTTCGACAAGAAGCTATATGCCCTGAAGGCCCGTACATCGAATCCCGGCGGCGAGATGGTATGGCCCCAGCCCTTTGAGGGCGACGACTGGTTCTGGGCCGGCGCCGTCTCCGACGGCAAGTACATCTTTGCCCCATCTATGGCTGGCACGGTATATGCTCTGGATACAGGAGGCGCTTCCGTCTGGGCTGAGCGCTTCGAGGAGAAATCACCCGTCGTCTCTACTCCGGTGATAGTGGAGGGCAAGGTAGTGGTAGCCACGGACAAGGGCAAGCTACACCTCTTGAGAGCAAGCGATGGAGAGGAGCTTGAGGTCTCCAAGGAGTTGGACAGTCGGGTGAAGGCGCCTTTAAGCCACGATGGAACTATGGTGTTCGTCGGAGCCGAGGACAAGACTGTGCGAGGGGTGGATGTGGAGAAGTGGGCAGAGGTGTGGAGACTACCTGCCAAGTAGGGGCAAGGCGTATCTCACCTGTACAGGGGTTACAGTGACCTTTTTCTTCGATAACATACTGGTCAACCCGATGCTGAACATCCTGGTGGTGCTGTATAGCTTCCTGTTCAGCAACTTCGGCCTATCCATAATCATCTTCACCGTGATAGTCCGGCTGGTGACCCTGCCTCTCACGCTGAAGCAATTGCATCAGATGCGGGCTATGATGGCACTGCAACCCCGAATGAAGGACATGCAGACACGCTATGCCAAAGACCCCCAGAGAAGGTCTCAAGAGATGATGCGCCTTTACCGAGAGGCCGGCGTGAATCCCCTGGGATGTCTGGGGCCTATGGTCATCCAGCTACCTATATGGATTGGGCTCTACCAGGCTCTCCTCAAGACCCTGGGTACCACTCCTGACCATCTGGTGGGTCTAGCTCAAAGGGTGTACTCCTGGAACCCTGTAGGGGACACTATTGTGCCGTTGAACAGCAACTTCTTCGGGCTGGACCTGGCTAACCCGGACCCTACACCCATCCTGCCTGTGCTGGTGGGAGCCTCCACATGGTTGCAGCAAAAGATGACGACGATGCCCGCAGCGGACCCCAGGCAGTCCTCCACCAACGCCATGATGCTCTGGATGATGCCCATTATGCTGGCGTTTTTCGCCTTCACTTTCCCCAGTGGCCTTTCCCTGTACTGGGTAGTTTCCAACCTCGTGGGCGTAGCCCTTCAGTATTTCATCACCCGCGACTTGAGCCCACTTTTCAGTAAATCTACTCCCGCGCCCGAGCCCGCTTCGCAGCCGGTCCGGGAGTTGGAGCCTAAGGAGATAGAAAGCGATGGAAGAGCGAGTAATGACAGGAAAGTCCGTCGAAGAAGCCATAGAGCTGGCCCTGAAAGAGCTAGACGCAAAGCGGGAAGAAGTAGAAGTAGAAATTTTAAGCCGAGGTAAGCCCGGTTTCCTGGGCATCGGCTCCGAACCCGCCCGCGTCCGAGTCAAGGTGCTCTCCTCCTCTGGAAACGCTGCCTCCCTGGCCCTGGATGTGGTCAACAAAATCCTTTCAGGAGCAGGAGTCCAGGTGTTGACCACTCTCAGAAGCGCCCACGACCCAGACACTGGCGGGCCCATAATAGATATAACGGGTGAGGACTCAGGACTCCTCATAGGCCGCAGGGGAGAGACCCTCCGTGCCATTCAGTACCTGGTCAACCTGATGGTGAGAAGAAACCTCGACAACGACAGTCCTATGAGGGTAATGCTCGATGTGGAACGGTATCGAGAGCGACGATATAACTCCCTTCATGATATGGCGTTGAGAGTAGCTGAAAAGGTGGCGAGCACCGGCAAACCCATCTCCCTTGAGCCCATGCCCGCGGCCGACCGCAGAATTATCCACCTGGCCCTCTCAAACCATCCGAGGGTGAGCACTCTGAGCGCTGGTATGGGAGAAAACCGCAAGGTGACCATCACGCCCAAGAGGACCTGATAGACTTCTAGCCACTTCAGGTCCCTCGCCTGGAAGTGGGGGCTTCCACACCCTGGGGCCTCTAACAAAGCCTTTTCGATGCACCGCAGCCTGAAGGCCTGTCTTGAGCGAAGTCGAAAGGCTGCGGCATATATCCCCTCGCCTTTAGGCGGGGGCCGGCGATAGTTTTGACAACGAGAACCACTCGCTCCGCCTATATCTCGCACTATCGGGTGGCAGAACGAGGACAGGAGGCGATAATGAGCAATAGAATCCCTACCGAGAGCGAAGTCCTCCAATATTTCACTACGCTGAGCAACTGGGGACGCTGGGGCAAGAATGACCAGCTAGGGACTCTAAACCTGATAACCTCGCAGAAACGAGTCCAGGCAGCCCGCCTGGTACAGCGGGGCACCACAGTAGGATGCGCACGACCCATCCTCAAGGACATGGTGGGAGATGTAGAGAACCCTCCGCCCGTTCATTTCATGCTTCAGAGTGGAGAGGCCTATGTAACTCCCTCCGGGGCCAGCAGGGGGCCGCGCCAGGTAGCCCGTGACTTCTTTGGGATGATCTTCCATGGCATCACCATCACCCACATAGACGCCCTGAGCCATATATTCTGGGAGGGGAAGATGTACAACGGGCGTCCGGCGGAGGCTGTGACTACTGACCGGGGAGCGACGGAACACTCCATCGAAGCCCTTAAGGACGGCATAGTGACCCGAGGCGTGCTGCTTGACATCGCCAGGGTGCGTGGCAAGGAGTGGCTTGAGGGTGGCGAGGCAGTTTTCCCGGAGGACCTGGAGGCGGCGGAGAAAGCTCAGGGAGTCCGGGTGGATGAGGGCGACGCCTTGTGCCTGCGCTTCGGCTGGTACAAGCGCAGAAACCGGGTAGGGCCGTCCCCCAGGTCTATAGGAAGGCCAGGCCTCCACGCCGCTACCCTGCCCTGGCTGCACCAGCGAGGCGTGGCCCTGATAGCCGCCGATGCCTCTCAGGACGTCAGCCCCAGCGGGTACGAGACACTGGATATACCCGTCCACCAGGTGGGCATTGTCGCTATGGGCCTTTGGCTGATAGACTCGGCCAACTTCGATGAGCTGGCACAGAGATGCCAGGAGCTGGCTCGCTGGGAGTTTTTGTTCACCCTGGCCCCTCTTCGCTTCCCTGGCGTCACAGGTTCGCCCCTGACTCCGCTGGCAGTCTTTTAGACTGACGAAAGGAGACCACATGGCCAGAAAGATCAGGGCAAGATTTTCAAAAGGTAAGATTGAACCATTAGAGCATCTGGAGCTTCAGGAGGGTGAAGAGGTTTTCATTTCTGTGGAGGAAATTCCTGCACTGGAGAGAAGAAGCAGAACACGTGCCAAATCCTTTCCTGCTGATTCCTTGTTGAAGCTGGTGGGAATAGGCCAGGGAGAGGGTGCCACCGATGTTTCACAGAACAAGCACAAGTATCTGGCTGATGCCTACGCTCAGAAGGGGTCATGACTCAACCATTACCTCTAAGCTCACACCGAGCTTTTGTGGATACGTCAGCAAACTTTGCTCTCATAGACCAAAGGGATGCTAACCACAACACAGCCGTTACCATCGCAACCCGACTGGCAAGCCAGCGCTGGCGTCTATTCACCACGAACTACATCGTTGCCGAGCCCCACGCATTGCTCCTTGCCAGGCTTGGCCGTGATGCAGCCCTTACCTTCCTTCGGGAGATAGGCCATACTACCATCCGTGCCACCGTCGCTGATGAACGCCGAGCGCAAGAGATCATCGAGGAGTACACCGACAAAGATTTCTCATTGGCAGATGCCATAAGCTTTGCTGTAATGGAGCGGGTCCACATCCGCTTCTCTTTTACTTTTGACCAGCACTTTGCCCAGTATGGACTTATTGTGTTGACCTCCGAACTCGTTTAATGTTCCAAAGACTGTTTTGATATTAAGTAGTGACATGTCGGATGAAAACTACGACATAGAGCGACAAGACATCGCCGGCTTGACGGTAAAGGTAACATTCGATCTGCCTTTTTGCCTATACCTTGATGACGGGCTCTATCAGGTCGCCCGTGAAGGCTGGACCGCTTCAGTACACCTTGAACGGATCACCCAGACCCACCTTGACCCCAGGCTGGGCATCGATCAGGCCACCACTGAACTCATTCGAGATAGGCACGGTCGACTGCGATATTCCAGGGCCGCAGTTGAGCTGCCTGGAAAGGCACTCATTGAAAAGGAGCTTCGTCGGCAGGCAGAAGCAGGAGAGTTGGAGGCCCAAGAGGGCGTTGTCAGTGTCACCTTGACCATAGAACGCATCATTTCTGGCTTTGGGGATGTTGCGTTCCAGGAAGCATTCGGCGCTGTTAATCGGCTCATAGAGGTTTACCGACATGTGACTGACCAATTCCATATTAGGCGCGTCTCCCGGGAAGAGATTTTCAGAGCCGACATTCAGTGGTACCAAAACGGTGAGCCCCTAGGTGGCACCTACTATGGTGCCTTTGGACACGGGATGAGCCTTGGGCCTAGAGGATTTGATGACCAAGCAATGGAAAGGCTCCGTTCTTTGCTCAACTCGACCAGGCCTATCCCGGTGGCAATTGCGCTATTCCAGGATGCCAAAGACCGCTTGGACCGTTCAGAATACCGGCTAGCCGTCATAGATGCCCGGACTGCCCTGGAGGTGTTCGTCGATGAAGTTTTGCTCGGATACTTCTCCGCTCCGGGCACCTCACTGGAAGAGGCATGCCGCGTATTAGATGTGGAAAGTAGGAAGGTGCAAACGCTTGAAGACGCACTACAACACTCCCTTATCAACCGGAAGCTAGGCCATGCCTTGAAGCAAGTTCTGAACCTTGACTTGCATGACGGTGACCCCCAACTGTGGCAGAGGTGGCTTCGAGCTAAGGAGATTCGAGAAAGAGGAGCACATCGCGGACAGGAAGTAGGCCGTATAGAGGCCATTGAGGCGATCAACACCATGGGGGAAATCATGGAGAGCATCAGAAATGCACCGAAAAGTGCTGCCTGGGTCAAAGACCGGTCAGATATCACGAAACAGGATTGTTCCATATAATAAGAAGGTGGTATGTTGAAAGCGCTCTTTGGTGGTAGCAAGGCCCTTATCGGGGTGGTGCATCTGCTGCCGTTGCCTGGGTCGCCCAGATGGCAGGGGGATATGAAAGCGGTGCTGGTGCGGGCCCAGGCAGAGGCCCTGGCTCTGGCACAGGGGGGTGCCGACGGTATTATCGTAGAGAACTTCGGTGATGCGCCATTCACCACGGGGCCTGTAGGTCCCCACACCGTGGCGGCCATGACCCTGGCTGTGCGGGCCGTGAGGGAAGTGGTGAGTCTCCCGGTGGGTATCAACATGCTGCGAAACGACCCCTATTCTGCCCTCGCCGTCGCCGTGGTCACTGGGGCCCGTTTCATCCGCGCCAATGTGCACTACGGGGTGATGGTGGCCGATGAAGGGCTTATCCAGGGGAAGGCCCACGAGACCCTCCGTTACCGCCGCGCCCTGGAAGCTGAAGAAAAAGTCAAAATCTTCGCCGATGTGCTGGTGAAGCACGCGACCCCTCTGGGAAGCACAGACATCGCCCACGTCGCCAGGGAAACAGTCCACCGGGGGCTTGCTGACGCCCTCATCGTGACCGGCCCGGCCACGGGCACTCCAGCCGACCTTACAGATGTGACAAAGGTAAAGAGTGCGGTGCCCGACGTGCCGGTGCTAGTAGGCAGCGGAGTAGACGAGAGTAATGCTGAGGCATTCCTGGCCTTTGCCGATGGCGCCATCGTTGGGACCAGCCTGAAGGTGAATGGCGTCATCCGCAACCCGATAGATCACGTCAGGGTCAAAAGTCTAGCTCAACGGATCAAGGCATTGAGCTAGAGGTCATTTCAAGAACCTTTCTGATGGAGGGTGCACGAAAGTGGCGCTTTTTTTGCGGGATGAGGACATCAGGCAGACCGTCAGCATGGGCGATATGCTGGAAGCCATCGAAGATATGCAACATCACTATGGTCATGGCAAGGCGTACAGCCTGGGTCGGAGAAAGATCATAGCCAGCAGTGGCTTGCTATCGGTTATGGGTGGCGGCCTGTACTATAATCGAGAGTGTGCGACAGGGGTGGGGCAGAGAGAGGGAGGAACGACACAAGGCGTCTTTGGCGTCAAGACTTATACCGTCATCGCGGGCAAATACTCTTTTCACATTACTCTCTACGACACCGCCACAGGTGAGCTTCTGGCTTTCCTTCAGGCCAACCGTCTGGGGCAACTGAGGACTGGCGCCACTACCGGAGTAGCTACCAGGCACCTGGCAAGGGAAAACGCAGGGACAGTAGGCATCATTGGCACCGGCTACCAGGCCCTCACTCAGCTTGAGGCAATATCCAGGGTGCGTCAGTTGAGCGTGATCAAAGCCTATAGCAGAACCCCGGAAAGGCGCAAGCGGTTCGCGCAGGATGCGACACGAAGCCTGGGTATAGAGGTGGTCGCGGCGGAGAGCAATAGAGAAGCCGTGGAGGACAGTGACGTGGTGGTATGCATTACCAACGCCATGGAGCCGGTGTTGGATGGAAACTGGCTCGCGCCGGGCGCACTGCTGGTGAGCGCTGGCCCGACTACCTGGCGCGCCCGAGAGGTGGACGACGCCTCTATACGTCGCGCCTCCAGGATCGTTGTGGACTCTCTGGACCAGGCCCCCATTGAAGCCGGGGAGCTAGCCAGTGCGGTGGACAGG
>Ga0114944_1000340_pt1 | contig 11987 bp, 15 predicted proteins | sample OV2TP2_FD_89582 | JGI IMG/M metagenome (GOLD analysis project Ga0114944, IMG submission 89582) | Hot spring microbial communities from Beatty, Nevada to study Microbial Dark Matter (Phase II) - OV2 TP2 | ecosystem: Environmental > Aquatic > Thermal springs > Hot (42-90C) | place: USA: Beatty... | reverse complement strand
TCTCAAACAACATTTTATGCTTTAATGATTGAATACATAAAGGATCTTAAAAGAAAATGTGATGAATACGGCCTTAATTTTTCAGAAGTATACACAATGCCTTCACAAGACTATAATAAAGGTTATCAAGAATTAGGATATGAAGAATATAAAATGCCTTTACTTATACCGATTATGAAAGAGCAAGGTGGTCATTGTACAATAAATAATTGTGATTTATGGAATACTGAATTTACGAAGTTTATAAAAAAATTAAATTCACAAGCATGACTAAACCGGGAATCAATAAAAGTTTGAAGTGTAGAAAATGTGGACACAATGTTGGTTATGTACGGATAAAACCTAAATTAAAATGGAAATCTATTAAATGGGCTTTATGTATTGCTTTTTTATTTGAGTTAATTGCGAGTTTTTTAGTATTTACAATATTTATTTTATTTTTTGAATAATGAATGAAGAAATAAAAAAACCTGTAATCACAAGCGAAACACAGGTAAGAGATGCAAAAGGCCGCATATTGCCAGGACATACATTAAATCCTTACGGAAATAAAGGTGCACAACATTTTAAAACAAAGTGGTTGAAGTTCATAACTAAAATAGCCGAAAAAAATAATACCACTCCAGAGGAGGTTGATGATGAATTATTACAAGTAGCGTATGACCAAATGAAAAAAGCTGATTTCAGGTATTGGAAAGACATACAAGATAGAGTTTATGGTGCCGCAAGAACAAATGATAATCTCACAACAGCTATTCAAATAAATCTTAATACTCTTAAAGATGATAATTTGTGAAATACCGCGCCTATATAGAGAAATGGTTCCTAATTGATGAGCCAAAGAGTGGACAGCTTGTTCCTTTTAAATTTAGATCTGTTCAAAATAGATATTATAATGAGCTTGTAAGAGATTATGATATTGAAAATAAAGGAATTAGCGAGCCCATAAGAGAAATAGTGCTTAAAGCAAGACGTGAAGGTTTTAGTTCTCTAATACTCGCATTATTCGCTGTTGATGATTTATTGAGTAAGAACCCTACTGAAAGTTTAGTTATCTCTTACAAGGATGACGCAACACAAACATTCAGAAGACGATATAGGAATTATGTTTTGAGTTGTATAGCACGAAAAATTTTTAATTTAAGCGTAGAGGAAATACAGCAAAAACCACAAGTATTAGACAAAATAGCTAAAGAGGTATTCTCTATAGATAGCACAGAGCTTCAGTTACGGCATAACAAAGCTCACTTTTATTGCGGTACGGCTTCAGCAAGAGTTGGAGGGCGTGGAGGTGTTGTACAGAAATTATTATTTAGTGAGGCGGCTTTTTATCCGGATAAAAAAGAAATGCGCGCTAAAGAAATTATTGAAGGTACGAGTCAACAGGTAGATAAAGAGTCTGGATGGATATTTGTTGAAAGCACAGCTAATGGAGACCAAAATCATTATGCTAAAATGTGGGAACAAGCAGAAAGAGGAGAAAGCAGATATAAAGCGAGATTTTATGGCTGGAAAGAGTTTTACACAGAAGAGCAATTTGAAATTATTAAAAGTGAATTTACTGATAAGCGAATGATACCGCAAGAGTATCCAGTTAATTCAAGAGAGGCCTTTTTATCAAGTGGTGATAGATTTTTTGATCCAATTATAAGCGTGAATATTCAAACAGAACTTCCCATACAAACTTTAGGTAATTGGAATTATTATGGAGAATTTAAAGCAGGGCATAGATATGCAGGAGCGGCTGATATATCAGAAGGAGTAGGTCGGCATAATTCAACTATAGTTATAATTGACTATGACCACAAAAAGGAAATTGATGGTAGATTATTTAATAAACCCAAAATAGTAGCTATATATGCGAATAACAAAATAGCGCCTGATCTATTAGCTTATGAAATAAAAAGCGGAGGTCAAAGATATGGAAATTGCATTATGGCTCCGGAAAGAAATAATCATGGTTTTGCTACACTTACGGTTTTAAAAGATATTTATTTTAATATTTATAGGGATGAAAAAGATAAATTAGGTTGGATTACGACATTAGCTTCCAAGCCTAAAATGATGCATGATTTAAGAAGCGCGGTGCATGAAGATTTAATTGATATACCAGATTTAGCATTAAAGCAAGAAATTATAAGTATGCCTTCAAGCGATTTAAATGTAGCTAATGTGGATGAAGAAGATGAAACTATGGGGCATTATGATAGAGTTATTGCTTTGGCTATTGCTTGGCAAATGAGAGCTTTAGCTATGCCTACGCAAGTTTATGAAATGAAAGATGATGAACAGAAAAATCAATTTGATAAATATACAATATTTAATGATTTATTTTAATTTTCCAGTTTTTATATATTACTTGTTTTGGACGAGATTTATATCGTTTTAACGCTTTTGCGTGCGTTAGAAACGATTCTGATGCGTTGTTTTTTTACATATTTTTAAAAAGTATGGTATAATATATATATGTTTGAAAATCTTGCGATTATTCGCCTAAGCAAGTAGGAGGGGATTTCTGTAACCCATAATAGCAGATAGGTGCTTTGACAACTATGCTCACCGAATATCCCAAAGAAGGACTTAAGGGTGGCAACCTTAGAAGGATGTGGGAGTGATTTAATGACGAGGCTTTTTTAGGAGACTGGCCATTAAATGTTCTCCCACACCTAAATAATACAATATCAAAACATTATCCTTCTTATGTTTTGATTGCATATTTTTAATATTTTAATTCAATAAAAGACTTTAGAGATCTCACTCCTTCTCCTAAAGAAAGTTGTCTCTTGTTCTCTTAATAGGGAGCAGGAGTGAGAAACTTTAAACTCTAAATTAAAGTTAAATGGCAAAAAAATTATCTCCTCTTTTGGAGGAGAAAAAACAAATAGTAAATAGACCAAAATATACTTCCAATGAGGAGAAATATTTAAATTCTCTTCGTGAAAGAATGGAAGCCGCGCGAGATATGCGTGATAAAGAGCATGATGAATTTGATGGTATGAGTTATGTTACAAATTATGAACTTAATGAACAAGTAGCAAATACATTTATTGCTCCGAAGAAAAATAAAGAAGATACTAATTTTCAATCTGGTACAGTAAGGCAGAAAGTTTTTGCTTTGCTATCTAATTTAGTTAATTTAAATCTTACCGGAGATATATCGGCTTATGATAAAGAGGGTCTTGAAATACAATCACTTGGTGACGCAATGGAAGATATTATTTTAAAAACAAATGATTTGGATGTTGATGAAGAAAAAAAATATTTGCGTCAGTATGAATTATTAAAACATGGCACAGTGTTTGTTGAGGAAATATGGGATGAAAAAAGTAAGGTAGATAAGAAAATGAAAGTAAAATTTGACGGCAAATTAAATATTAAATGGAATACAAAAATAAAGAAAGCCTTTGCCCGGCCTACAAGAAATATAATCCCGGGAATAAATATTTATCTTGGAGATATAACTAAATATGATATAAGCGAACAACCTTTTATATTTTCTGTTGATGTTAAACCTTATGATGAAGCGAAAAGAATGTTTGAAAAATGGGATAGATGGGCATCTGTTCCGCATAAACTGGAGAATTTTGAACCTAATGAGAATATAGGAAGATTTAATCCTAATTGGACATTACTTGAAACAGAAAATGAAGAAGTAGAGATAATACGTTATCAAGATAAATGGGAGAATGAATTTGCGGTTATTTGTAATGGAGTGCTTATGACACCAGTAGGACTTCCTCTTCCTTGGGGATATGACGATTATAATATAGTCCAACAAAATTTAGAGCCAATACACGCTAAATTTGCTTATGGTAAAAGTTTAGTATCAAGAACAAGAAATAAAGCGGCATTATTAGATGAAATGTTGCGTTTAGCCATACTTAAAACACAAAAATCATTTATGCCTCCTTATATTAATATATCGGGCAGGATACTTTCCAATAAAGTTTTAATGCCGGGGAAAATAAGTTATGGAATACCGCCTGGCACTTTAATGCCCATAAATGAAAAAGAAGCTGAGGGTGTTACAAATGCTGAACTTGCAATGATAAAAGAGATACAAGAAAATATAAATACTGAAACAGTAGCTCCCACATTTCAAGGCCAGCAAGCAAGAGGTAATCCTACTGCTACTGAGATAATAGAACTTCAAAGACAAGCAAAAATGGTGCTTGGTCTTACCGTATTTTCTGCTGCAATGCTTGAATGGAAACTTGAATGGCTTCGTCTTAAAAATATTTTAGTAAATTGGTTTGAACCGGAAGATGAAGTTGTAGATTCAACAAGAAATTTATTGAAAAATAAATTTAGACAAGTAAGTGTAACACGCAATATTGAAAGTGAAGGAAAAGGGCAAAGAATAATTATACCTACAAAAAATATTCCTTCTTCGGAAGCTATTATGAAGACGGAAAATGCTTTGACCGAAGAGCAGGGAAAACCTGTACGTCTTATATTTCTTAACCCAGATGAAGTTAAAAGCGCGCATATTACTTGGCAAATAGTGGTAAAACCTAAAGAAAGGAAAACTAGTGAATTGGGTAAACTTTTATTTAGAGCTGAATTACAAGACGCGCAAATATTCGGTCCACTTCTTAACCTTGATTATTTGGCTGAAAAGTTTTCATCAGTTTGGGAAGAAAGTTATCAAAAGATGTTTAAAAGTACCGATCAATTACAACAAGAACAAATACAGGCTCAGCAAATAGGACAACAAATAGAAGCAAAAAGAGCACAAAAAACTGAAACTCTTGGACTCAATCCTGCATCTATTAAAAAAGAAGCTCAATTAACTATTTAATAATGTCAAAAGATAACCAAAGTTTGGAACTTTTAAGGCATCAACTTGGCTCTATAGATCTCAAGGATATAGAGGAAAAGGAAATGTCTGAAGTTGAAACCAAAGAATATAACGCTGCTATAAGTGCGGTTTTCCCGCGTTTAGAAAAAGAAATTAAGAAATTTTTACAAGACCAACTATTGTTTATGGCAACTAATGGGGTTGATATGGAACAGATACAATTTGCTCGGGGAACATTTAATGGTTTAAATTTATTATTGCAACATTGGAAACAAGCACATATAGAACATACATCTAAGATAGGAGAAAAAGAAGATTTTGATAAGCATAAAATAGCAGGAGAATTTTAAATGGTCGAAATAGCATTTAGCTCGGCCCGTGATGCCGTTAATATCACAGTAAGCTATAATTAACTATTTCAAAAAATATGACAAAAAAAGAAGAATACATAGATCCTGAAGAAGAAGAAATTGAATTTACACCAGAGGATACGGGAACATCATCAGAAAAAGATGTGAAAATTTTAGAAGAGGAATTAAAGACCGCGCAGGAAGAACTTGCAAAATATAGAGACAAGGATTTAAATTTTGCCAACTTGCGTAAAGCTAAAGATAAAGCCGAAGAAGATGTCAAAACACTTCAGCAGCAAGTGGATGAAAAAATAGAAGCGGCTAAAAATGAAATTTTAGAAAGTACGCATAAAGATTTCTATAATGACCAATTAAATGAATTGGCTGGTGATGATGAAGAATTTAAAAAGAAAATAGAATTTCATTATAACCGCATAAAAGATCCTGCTTCTTCTAAAGAAGAGGTATCAAAAAAACTTAGAGATTCTTGGTTGCTTGCAAGTGCAAAGGAAGATGAAACACCTATAAGCAATTTTTCTTCGGGAGGAGTTTCAAAAATTAAAACAAAAGATTCAAGTAGTTTTACTACAGAAGAAAAACAACTTGCCCAGAAATTAGCACAAGCAGGAGGATTAAAATTAACGGAGGATGACTTCAAATAATATGTCTAAAAAAACAACAACAAAAAAATTAGAAACAGAAACCTCTATAAATGTTAAACCAGATGTAGATGTAAATGCTTTAGCTGAAAAGTTAGAAGCTCTTGAAAAGCAAAGGGTAGAAGACCAAAAGAAAATTGAAATGCTTGAAGCAGTAGCGGATAAAGGAAGGGTATTCAATTATCAAAATAAAACTGTAGGTAAAAAGCAAATGAATATCAATTTATCCGTATATGAAGGAAAGATAATTGTAGGATGGAGAACACTGAAAGATATTTTGATTAAAAATCCTACTACTGGTTTAACGGTAGGAGAAGAACAGGAATATGAAGTATTACTGCTTAATGATGCAGGTGAAATAGAAAAAGTAACAATACATGGTTATCCAAGATTTTCTGAAGTTAGATATACAAATCGAATAGAAACAAGAGTTGTCGGAAAAAAAGAAGATGAAAATGGCAATTTAACTTTTACTGTTTTATTGCCTGATGGAAGAGAAATTGACTTGGATCAGCGATTCCTAAACTAATTAACATGCCATTTAAAAAAGTAAAAGGAGGATACAAAAGCCCTTCGGGGAAGAAATATACAAGCAAACAGGTAAAACTTTACTACGCCTTAGGAGGTAAATTTCCTAAAAAAACAAAAAGAAAACCTAAAAAATGATTCAATATAAAGATAAATTTATAGGTGAAAAGCAAGTAGCCAGCGTTACAAAAACTGAAGAAAAAACTACAAGCGGTGTTGAGATTTTATCTGTTGAATATGCGGATGGAACAAAAGAATTGATTTCTTCCTTGTTGTTAAATAAAGTTATTTCTGATGAACCCTGCGATGTTTCAAAATTAAGGGATAAAAGATTATTTCCTATTGTAGAAGAGGTATTGAAGATATTGAGAGATTGGGGATTAAAATTAAGTGAGCTTTCTTACTTATCTACTTTAATTAACCAATCCATTGCCTTTAACCAATCCCAGGCATTGATAGAAGTTCTTGGTAAATATACAGGGAATAAATTGCTTAATCCTGATGATGTAGATATGTTGACTTTGGATAAAATTTTAAAAGAAATTAACTCAGAAGTTAAATTGACGATAGATGACATCATCAACGGAAACAAATAATTTTGATACGAATTCTCAAGATACTTCTTTTATTGAAGTAATAACTCTTCATCCAAAAGAATTACAACTGATAAAGAGTTTAAGAAATAATTGGAGATTCGGTGATGTAGTAATTCGCATGAGAGATGGTTTACCTTTTAGGTTAATTAGGATTACTGAATTTATTGATTTGAATGAAAAATAGTTTGCCAAAAAATAATATATTTGGTATAATGAAGATAATATACGGGTGATTTCGTTATAAATCAAATGGTCTACTAAATATTAGCGACCCATTCACGATTTTTCGTGTTGGGTCGTTTTTTGTTTATAGATAATAAGTTCGCAGATATGCGTTAAATATCAAAAAATAGTTTCAACTTAGTCGAAGAAACTTTCTATAAAATAAAAAAATACTAACATGGCATTTCGAAGACATAAAGGAAAGACTAAAATCATGTATTTTGAGGGCGATACAGCCGTACAGGTTCGTGATGGAAGTCTTGTAAAATTATCTGATTCAGGAACTATTGTTTATTGCCGCAATGACTCTTTGGATAAACCATTGGGAGTTGCGCGAAGAAACGATACAGTAACTGATTCAGCATTAGTACCAGTAGAAGTTCCTGTTGAAGAATATGTTGAATGGCTTATTGATGTTGACTCTGATGCCGGCTTAGCCGATTCAGATATAGGTCAACTCGTAGCAGTAGATACCGCAGGAGGCAACAACGTATTAGCTGGAGACTCTGCGGCTACAAGACTTGATATAAGCGATGGAACATTTCCAACAGTTCTTATTACAGGACGAGTTAGTGCATCTCAGGCCATAGGAGTTATAGCTAAAAGAGCTGGAACTCTTATTCCTGACACAGGCACAATTACTTAGTGTTCATTAAAATTAACAAGTTCCTTAGTTATTTTCAGTGGTTCCCAGTAGTGTTTTAAAAATTGGGTTGAAAGTATATAGGAAAAAAATAACATGGAACTCAATAGCGTTTCATTAGGAGTTTTTACTCGTTTGGCAGGCGTTATTTTTGAAAAAGCACTTTCGGCAGTGCCTCAGAACGCCCGCACATCAGGTATCTTCCAAGTAGAAGATGTTCCTGCAAATAGCGGTGAAACTCGAGATTTTACGGAAATTGATCTTGAACTTTACACATCTGACAAAGATCAAGGTGATCAGGCATCACGCGCACGCGTACAGCTTGGTTACAACAAGTTAGTTTCCGTTCGCCGACAAGCATTGGATATTGGAATTACCTATGAAATGAGGAGATTCAATAAATATCCTGATGTAGTTAGAAGGCTTACAAATTTAGCTCAGACACCAGCAAATCGTCTTGAGCTTGATTTAAGCCATGTATTAGGATTCGGTACAGCTACAACTTATACTAATAAGGATGCTGCTGTGATAGATATTTCCACAGGTGATACATTGGCTCTTTGGAGCACAGTTCATACCTTAACAGGAAGTGCAACAACTTACCGAAACCGATTAGCTGGTAATCCACAGCTTTCAAAGGGTGCTTTGGAAGGTATAGAAAGATTGGTTGTAGAGGAAACTCTTAACAATATCGGGCAGAAAGTTTCTATACCTTTTGATATTCTTTGGACGACTGATGATCCGGCAACCGTTAATACTGCTCTTGAATATCTTCAATCAGTAGCAGCTCCAGATTTTGCGAATAGCGGCGTAACAAACGTCTATAAAGCGAAATATAAGCATGTTGTTCTTCCTTTGGTTGCAACAACAGCAGCTGGTGCAGTAGATGCGACTAAAAGGCGTTTTTGGGGAGTTTCTTCTTCATTGATGTCTGACGCTCACTTGGCTATCTGGGAAGCTCCACATTTGAAAGCTCCCTCAGATTTGAATGCAGGTGAAGAATTTTCCACGGATGATTGGAATTTTGGCGTAAGAGCTGGTTGGGGCATAGGAGTCGTAACCGGTAGAGCACATAAATTTTCTAGCGGCGACGCTGCGGCATGATGCACGTCAGGTGATGCGTTTGCTTGATAATTAAATAAGGGGATGTAAGATGGAGGTATATGAAGAAAAAATATACTAAAATCTGTATCGTGTGTGGCAAGGAATTCATAAAGCCAGAAACATGTAGTTATATTGATTGGTTTGGAGGGAAAAGAAGACCTAATGGAAAAAGGTTTTGTTCAAAAAAATGTTCCAATGAAAATAGAAAAGGTAAACCTTCTTGGAACAAAGGAATTTCTTGGACAGAAGAATTTAGACAGAGAATAATAGAAATTAAAAAAGGGAAACATTATTCACCTGATACTGAATTTAAGAAAGGACAAATAGCCTGGAATAAAGGACTGAATGGAGAATATTACCTTTCTGAAGAGTCTCGTAAAAAAATGTCTGTATGGGGAGGAAAGCAGGGCGAAGGAACACCTAATTGGCGAGGAGGAACAACTAAATTAGGACAACTCATAAGGTCATGTAGAAAATATAGAGATTGGAGGGAAAAAATCTTCAATAGAGATAACCGAACCTGTGTAAAATGTAAGGTAGAAAATGTTCCTATCCATGCTGACCACATAAAACCGTTCTACGAGATAATTAAGGAGAATAATATTAAAACTGTAGAACAGGCTAAACAATGCAAGGAGTTATGGGATATAAACAACGGACGAACTTTGTGCATTCCTTGCCACACACGAACAACATCTTATCTAAATAGTCAAAGACAAAAAAGTTAAACAAACAAAATTATGGCAAAAAAGAAAAAAGAAAAAATAAAAGAAGAAGTAGAGGTATTGGTAGAAGAAGTTGTTGAAGTTAAAGAAACAGAAGCACCTTCTAAACCAATTAAAAGGAGAGGATAATACTATGGAAGCTATCATTTAAAAATTGATAGCTTGTGAAGGTATCGTTGGCTAAAGGGCAACGTAAAAAACCCTAAAGTAAAGGTCGCATAAATTAAATAAAATATACTAAAATGCCACAAAAAAATCAATTAAGTCGCTACGGAGCAATTTCAAGAGTAATTCCTGATTTATCTCCTGGCGCAAAAGTGTTTTTTGTACATGACAGCGATGACACAACCGTTGGCGTAGAGAATCTAGCTAATGTATTTCCAGTTGATGAAGATGGTGTGGTTCGTGTTTATAATACCATTCAGGCGGCTGTTAATGCAGCATCAGCAGGTAGAGGAGATGTGGTTCTGGTTTCACCAAACTACGATCACACACTTGGTCGTGCTGATTCATGGGCAACTGCAGGTGTTCACGTAGTAGGCCTTGGAAGCAATAATAGCTTTCCTATCGTTAGATATGGTGGAATAGCAGATGAAGTAGGTGTTGCGGCTAATAATGTTCATGTTAAGAATCTTGTATTCTTAGCTGACTTTGACAGTATTGCAAGAGCCGTAGATTTAGATACAGGCTTTAGTGGTGCTCATATTGAAAATTGTTGGTTTGACTTTGATTCAAATGCACAGAACTTTAAAACTATGGTTCGTGTTGGACAAGCAAATTCAATAATTGAAAATAACCAATTTTGGGCAGAAGATACAGCGGGAGCAGGAAAAGGTGTTGAGTTCTTAGGAGGTTATGCTGACTACACAAAAGTTAAGGATAACTTTTTCTACGGACAGTTTGACACTGTTGGAGATAGCATCAACAACGCTGGAGCAATCGCAATAGCAATCGATCACGACTCTGGTGATACAGTTCTTAGCGGTGTTGAGATTACAGGTAATACGATTGTAAGTACAGATACCGCAGCAGCTCTTTTGATAAATATGGCTGCTACGGCAATAAGTCCTATACGAGGTATCGTAAAAGATAACAAACTCGCTACTTATGACACGGCAACAGCAGATACAGCACAGGTCGCGTTTGGAGGATTACTTCCTCTTAACAACACAATGATTACTGGAGACAGTGATGTTCAGCAATCTATTGTTGGAACCCGCTTAATGCGTGGTGTTCTCGACTCAGGATAATCTTGAATGCTTATCGTATGCTTCTCATTTTTTGGGAAGCATATATAAATGTTTAAAATTAAAGGTCTAATATAAAATAAATAAAAAAATATGTCACAACGTTCAGAAGAAAAAGATTTTAGAGAGGGACTAGTATATGACCCGGCTGTTAAGGGTTTTGACTCTAACTTTTGGAAAGGAGATACTGCTAATCTTTTATTTGATACCGTAAAGAATAATATAAAAATAGGAGATACTGGAATTGCTGGTTCAATGTCTTCTTATTCTCAATATCTTTATGGGGATTTTGAATTTACCATGAATACTGACTGTCTTTCTCCTGACTCTAATGATTCAGAAAAATATTGGGGTTTAAGAAACCTAGGAGATACACTGGAAAGAGGAGCTGCTTATTTTGAAATGAGATATGACACGGTAACTGGAGGTGATACAGGCAATACCACTCCATTGCGTGCCGTGATTCGTTCTGAATCAGGTACGGTTCAAAGGAAAGTAATTACTTGGGATTCCGCTTGGGGAAATGGCGCAAATACTCGTTATCGCATTAGTTGGGAACCTGATGGATATACATTTTTAATTAACGACACTGTTGTCGCAACATTAGGTGATAAACCAGATAGCTCTAACTCTGTATTCCAAATAAATACCTCAATTCCACAGGCATTAAGACTTTCTAATAGAAGTCTTGATACAACAGATTCTTCGGTAACTTCTCTAGGACTTCTCGCGATTAGAAACGCAAGAAAAATAATCTAGGAATTTTATGCGAAATCGTTATGAGCCAAAACCTTATGAGCTGAAGATACTTGAACTTCAGAAGCAAGTTGAGGCAGAGGCAAAAAATTTACAGAACATTATAGAAGCAAAAGATTCCTCTCTGCGAGATATACAAACTGTTGTAGAGAGGAAATCTTCGCTTCTTTTACAGATAAATAATTTAGATAACGAGATAAAACAAAAGAAGATTCATTTACAGGAAACAATAGATAAAAAAAATGATGTTATTAGTTCAACTAAAATAGAATTAGAAAAAGAAAAGAAATCCTTAAAAGAAGTTCAAAAAGAATTAAATAACGCAATTCAAGAATTAGACACATTAACTCCAAGAG
>Ga0114944_1000337_pt1 | contig 12023 bp, 11 predicted proteins | sample OV2TP2_FD_89582 | JGI IMG/M metagenome (GOLD analysis project Ga0114944, IMG submission 89582) | Hot spring microbial communities from Beatty, Nevada to study Microbial Dark Matter (Phase II) - OV2 TP2 | ecosystem: Environmental > Aquatic > Thermal springs > Hot (42-90C) | place: USA: Beatty... | reverse complement strand
GCAAGGCGCTGGTGGCAGTGATCTATAAGCTCCTCTGCGCTCACGGCGCTGCCGCCCGTTCTTACCACTACAGCCCTCACCCGCTCTCCCCAGTCCAGGTCGGGGACGCCTATAACCGCCGCGTCCTCTACTGCGGGATGGGACATCAGGACCCGCTCTACCTCCTCGGGCGAGACCATCTCGCCGCCCCGCTTGATGAAGTCCTTAGCTCTGCCAGCCAGGTATATGTACCCGTCCTCGTCCTGGTAGCCCAGGTCGCCGGTATATAACCGCCCGCCCCTGATGGCGCTCCCGGTGGCCTCCTCCTGCTTCCAGTAGCCCTTCATGATCCGGGGCCCGCTGGCCACGATCTCGCCCACCTCTCCCACAGGCACCGGCTGCCCGTCCTCGTCCACAATGCTAATCTCTACATCATCCAGGGGCTTGCCTATAGAGGTGAGGCGTTTGAGCTTCCTTTCCACCTCCTCTGGCGCCCCTGCCAGCACGTGGTCCTCAGGAGGGAGCATGGTTATGGTGGAGGCCGTCTCTGTCTGGCCGAAGGCGTTGATGAAGCGGGCCTTGGGGAACTCCTGGATGGCCCGCTTGATGACCTCCAGGGGCATGGGGGCGGCCCCGTAGGTTATTACCTCCAGGCTGGACAGGTCGTAGCTGTGGAACCGGGGGTGGTCCATGAGTTGCTTCAGCATGGTGGGGACCATCATGGCCCGGTTGGCCTGCTCTCCTTGGGCAAGCTCCATCCATTCCAGGGGCTCAAACTGGCGCATGACGATCAAAGTGCGACCCCCGTATGTGGCGGCCATGACCGCCTGCATCCCGGCGATGTGGTAGAGGGGGACTGATAGAAGGTTCCGCTCCTCCAGGTCCGGGTCCGGTGGGGTAACGTTGGCCAACAGGTAAGAGGTAAAGCTCTGGTGGGTGAGCATAACACCCTTGGGCACACCTGTAGTTCCAGCAGTGAACATCAAGATCGTAGTATCCTCATCGTCCCCTTCTGGGAAATGCATCTCCTCAGAAGGGGAGGAGTCTATCAGGTCCTCGTAGAAGAGCCATTCACCGCCAACCCGCTCCTCAAGGGAGACTATGTAGTTGGGTGGAACGACCTGGTCCCTTATTGACCTGGCCAGGTCCACATACCTCCCACCCACGATGAACACGGTGGGCTCGGCGCTATTGAGCATATGTGACAGCTCGTCGCCCCTGGCCCTGAAGTTCAGGGGGGCGAAGATGGCGTCCAGCTTTGCGGCGGCGAAGTAGGTCTCCACTATCTGGTTGCAGTTCACCTGCATGGTAGCTACCCTATCGCCCCTTCCCACGCCCAGGTCGGCGAGGGCGTTGGCAAGGCGGTTAACCCTTTCCTGAAGCTCCTGATACGTGAAGCGCCTGCCCTCGAAGACTATGGCCGTTCTGTCGGGCACGATGGCGCAGGCGATGGTGAGAAACTCGGTGGTGTTCATGGTGCTACCTCCAGCTACGTTGCCTATGCCAGTCAATAGTTAGGTTTGTTCACTTCCTGCCCTGTCTATCAAGATAAATACCGGACAGGAGGGCGCTCAGGCCCCTTAGTGCTATCATGCCCGGAGCTAGGGATCCTCTTTCCTTAACGAGCTTGTCCACAATGGCATTAAGCTCCTTCACCTCGTTTGGGTTGAATAGCTCACCCTTCTCTGCTTTAGATATGAGGTAATCGAGCTTATCTAGCTCCTCTTGACTCAACGGGTTGTGGGTCTGTCCTTCTTCACGGGAAATGTAACGTAGGGAAGTGATGTGACCTTCCACGTACAGATGCTCAATTTCTGTAAGGTCATCGTCTTGCAGGATGTTTTGCCTGCGTAGAGAGCGAATGAGAACTCCAGTCACTCGTATCTGTGTACCCAATATATCCGCGAGCTCTTCTAGCGCACGCCTTAGCGAGCTTTCAATCACTCGTAGAGAACTTTCTAGCGAACCTATCCTCTTATCCAGGTCAGCAAACTTCCCCCTTAGCCACCATCCTCCGCCGAAAACAGCCAGGAAAATGGCACCCAAAAGAGCATAGAGCCCGTAGACCAAAGGAGCCAGTTCATCTACAGTCATATACAGTCATAAGCCCGCCTTACGGCAGTATCATCCTATTCTTAATTATACACTCGTGCATGCAGCTTCAGCCGAAACTTCTCGTGCTCATAGCCCCCAGCGCCAGCCGCGCCTCCAGCTCCAGAGCCGCCTCCAGGGGCAGCTCCATACCCTTCCACACCGCCTCTTTCGCGGCCCTTACCGCCCGTTGATTCATGGAAAGAAGGTGCTGGGCCGTGGCTTCCACCTCTGAGTCCAGGGCCTCCCTCACCACTACGCCGGTCACCAGGTCCAGCTCGAGGGCCTCAGAAGCGCGAAGCCGCCTCCGGGTCAGGAGCAGCTCCAGAGCTTTGGATATGCCAAGGAACCGAGGAAGGGTCTGTGTGCCTCCCGCGGCGGGTATCATCCCCAGGGAGACCTCGGGCATTCCGAAGACCGCATCTTCGGTGGCAATGCGGATGTCGCAGAGGAGGGCCATTTCGACCCCTGAGCCCAGGCAGTACCCATGTATGGCGGCGATGAGCGGCTTGGGTATGCTCAGGAAAGTCCCCCAGATGTCGCGCTCCCACCTCACCTCTCTGGCAATGGTCAGGGAGGGCGCTGTCCCGAACTCGGTCAGGTCAGCCCCGGCACAGAAGGCCCGCCCCTCTCCCTTCAGGATAACTACATCCACCTCTGGGTCGTCCCTCACCGCCTCAAGGACCTGATAAAGCTCGTCCCTCATCTCTATGTTGTAGGCGTTGAGCACCCTGGGTCGGTTCAAGGAGATGTGGGCTATTCCCTGGGACTTGCGGTAGATAATGGTCTGGAAACCATCCATTCTTCACTTCACTCCAGGAGTCTAGCCCGGCGGTAAAGCTCCTCCATATCCACTTCGGTGTAGCTTTTACCGATGCTCTCCAGGTTATGGGCATCGCTCACCTGGAAAAGGAGCAGGTCATGCTCTCTGGCTATCTCCTCGACTTGCTTCCTGCGTATGTGCCAGTTGTGGGACGCGTTGGCTATCTCTATGGCCTGGATGTTGTCCTCAATGACGATGTTGGGGGTGTAGTAGCCGGGGTGGCAATAAGAGCGAAACACCAGTCCCCCAGGCAGGAAAAGCTCCCCCATGTGGTATTCGTCGAAGGGGCTCTTTGGGGGCCGCACGTTTATCTCCCAGCCAGGGATGATGATCACCTCACCGGGGAAACACTCATCTACCAGCTCCTTGAAGGCGAAGGCGTAGTCTTTGTTGTGATGGTCGGTGATGGCGATGCCGTCAATGCCCTGGGACTTGACCTGCCATATGACCCGCTCCACTATCTCCCGGCTGGGCGGAACGAACCCAGTGGCCTCCCCCACGTGGGTGTGGAGGTCCAGCTTGAGCTTCAAGGACCACCTCCTCACTTATTCCCTCCTGAACTTTGGCTCCCTCTTCTCCAGGAAGGAGCGCAGGCCCTCGGCCCGGTCGGCGGTGCTCTGGAGGATCAAGTTGAGGTCTGCCTCCAGCCTGAGCCCCTGGTCCAGAGTCATGTCCATCCCCTTGAGCACCGTCTCCTTGGCGTAGCGGGCGGCGATGGGCGCACCCGAGGCTATCTCCAGGGCCACTTTCTCCGCACTGCTCATAAGGCCCTCGGGCTCCACCACCATGTTCACCAGACCCGCTCGGTAAGCCTCCTCGGCATCCATCAGCCGGGAGGTGAGGAGCATTTCCAGGGCGCGGGCCCTTCCCACCAGCCTTGGCAACCTCTGGGTGCCGCCGTCCCAGGGTATTATCCCCCTGGACAGGTCGGTAAATCCCAACCTGGCACCTCTGACTGCGATACGCAGGTCACAGGCCAGGGCCAGCTCCAGGCCGTGGTCGATGGCGTCGCCGTTTATGGCGGCGATAACTGGTATCTCCAGGCCCGCCAGGGCAGAGGCCGCCTGGTGAAGCTCCAGCCACTCCAGAGGGGTGTAGGTTTGTCTCACGCTTCTGGTGAGGGGAAGGGGTTCCCGGCCCGAGGAGAAGGTCTTACCTCTGCCTGTGAGGATGGCGACATGAATGCCCTCCTCTTCCCGCAACCGCTGGCACGCTTGCCTTATCTCCATAGCCATAGAAGGGTTCACGCGGTTAGAAGCACGGGGCCTGTCTAGCGTGATAGACGCTTTGGGAGGTCTAAAGCGGTACATCAGTGTCTTATATGTCGCGGCCATCCCAGGCTAGCTCCTCCCTTACACCGGAAGTGTCCTTATAGTAAAGCCGCAGACACCTCTTGACAAGGTCTATAGGGTGGTTTAGTATAGTTTCTAGCACTCGCAGGTGGAGATTGCTAAATTACGGCTCAAAATGCCGGGTATCAGGACAAGGAGGGAGCGTTGGCAAAGTTCACACCGCTGGGAGAAAGAGTGGTTATCAAGCCCGTAGAGCGAGGAGAGAGAACAGTGGGTGGGATAATACTGCCTGACACTGCAAAGGAAAAACCCCAGGTGGGAGAGGTCGTGGAAGTGGGGTCTGGCCGCATCACCGATGAGGGAAAGCGGATCCCCATGGAAATCAAAAAAGGCGACCGGGTGATTTACTCCAAGTTCGCAGGCACCGAGTACAAGGACGATGACCAGGAGTACCTCATCCTCAGAGAAAGCGACATCCTGGCAAAAATTTCCACTTAGATGAGAGGAGAGTAACGAGAAATGGCAGCTAAACAGCTTACTTATTCAGAGAGCGCTCGCAAGTCCCTTAAGACTGGTATAGATTCCCTGGCCGATGCGGTGAAGATCACCCTGGGCCCAAAGGGCAGGAACGTGATCCTCGACAAGAAGTTCGGCCCACCTCAGGTTTGTAGCGATGGCGTCACTATTGCCAAAGAGATTGAGTTGCCCGATCCCTTTGAGAACATGGGCGCTCAGCTTATCAAGGAGGCCGCCAGCAAGACCAACGATGCTGCTGGCGACGGCACCACTACATCCGTAGTGCTGGCCCAGTCGATCATCAGCGAGGGGTTCAAAAACGTGGCAGCGGGCGCCAACCCCATGGCCCTGAAGCGTGGAATTGACAAGGCTGTAGAAGCCATTGTGGCAGAGCTGAAACAGATGGCCACCTCCGTGGAGAGCAGGGACCAGATCTCCCAGGTAGCCTCCCTTTCTGCCCATGAGGACTCCATAGGTAAGATCATCGCCGATGCCATGGAGAAGGTGGGCAAGGACGGGGTTATAACTGTTGAGGAGTCCAAGAGCCTCCACGACGAGACCGAGTACGTGGAGGGTATGCAGGTAGACCGGGGCTACATCTCACCCTACTTCATAACCAACGCCGACAGGATGGAGGCGGTGATAGAGGAGCCCCACATAATAATCACCGACAAGAAGGTCTCGGCTGTATCTGACCTACTCCCCGTCCTGGAGAAGCTGCTTCAGGTTGGTAGGAAGAATGTGGTCCTGATCGCCGAGGATGTGGAGGGGGAGGCCCTGGCTACCCTGGTGGTGAACAAGCTCCGTGGCACCCTCAACTGCCTGGCGGTCAAGGCCCCTGGCTTTGGCGACCGGCGCAAGGCCATGCTGGAGGACATAGCCATCCTCACGGGCGGCTCTGTCATCAGCGAGGAGGCGGGCCGCAAGCTGGAGGCTTCTACTATCAACGACATGGGGCAGGCCCGCAGAGTTACGGCCACCAAAGATGAGTGCACATTCGTCGAGGGTAGGGGCTCGGAGGAAGGCATCAAGGCCCGTATAAACCAGATAAAGACTCAGATCGAGGAGACCACCTCGGAGTTCGACAAAGAGAAGCTCCAGGAGAGGATGGCGAAGCTCTCTGGTGGTGTAGCGGTCATAAAGGTAGGTGCAGCCACTGAGATAGAGCTAAAGGAGCGCAAGGGGCGTGTGGAGGATGCCCTCTCCGCCACGAGGGCGGCTGTGGAAGAGGGGATAGTCCCTGGCGGTGGTGTGGCCCTGATAAGGGCCCAGGCTGCGCTGGCTAACCTGAAGCTCGAAGGCGATGAGGGCGTGGGCACCAACATCGTTAGAAGGTCTCTGGAGGTGCCTCTACGCATCATTGTCCAGAACTCCGGCGCAGAGGGCGCTGTGATCCTGGACCAGGTGAGGCAGCACCCGGGCGACTATGGCTACGATGCTGAGGCAGGCCAGTATGCTCACATGCTGCAATCGGGCATCGTAGACCCGGTGAAGGTAACCCGCTCTGCCTTGCAGAACGCTGCCAGCGTAGCTGGCATGGTGCTGACCACCGAGTCTATGATCACCGAGATACCCGAAAAAGAGAAGCAGCCTGCCATGCCGCCCATGGAGTACTAAAAGCTCCATATCAAAACCGTCCTTAACCCCCGCCTGAAGGCTGCGGTACACCAGACGGTAACAACCAATGGCCCCGACGCTGGGTTGACATGTCGGGGCCATCTCTTTTTGCGCTCGGAAACTTGCCAGAACCCACTGCCTCTCAGGGGTGTCACTACTTATAGCACCAGGGTGCTGGCACCCTTACCGCCGTAGGACTGAGATGATTTTATTAAGTGAGATTAGTGTACTTTAGGTAAGAGGAGAGTAGTATGAGGTCCCGCATAGCTGACAAGCTGCCAAAGGAGCTCCTTACAGTAAGTCAAGTAGCCGCGAAGCTGAGCGTGCATCCTAATACCGTAAGGCGGTGGGCCGAACTGGGAATACTGAGCTCATGCCGTATTGGCCCACGTGGCGACCGCAGGTTTCATCAGGCCGACATCGAGCGCCTCGTACGGGTCGAACGTCCTGGCAGACGCCTTACTCTAAGGACTCTGTCAGAGCCTATCAGTACGAACGGAGATGAGGAGATAGCGGATAGCGGGCGCTAGGTGACCAGCCTCATTCCGATGCATCCGGAAGAGATGGCGCACCAGGGCTTGCCAGCAAAGCGGCAGTGTAGTATATACATGGTAAGTTACTGTAAGGAAAAGCGCTTTGAAGATTACGAGAGAGATTGCAGAGTACATCACCAGCGCCGTTATCGAGGATTTCCCTCCAGATGCGGTCTATGCAGCTAAAGGAGGAATAATTGATTGTCTGGGGTGTATGCTGGCTGGCTCCAGGGAGCCCCTGGCAGACATCCTCTGCCAGTTCATCAAGGCCAGCGGCGGAGAGCCTTTCAGCCTTCCACAAGCCCAGGCCCAGGACAGACCCAGGGCTACCGTGGTAGGGAAGAGATTTAAGACCTCGGCACCCGAGGCGGCCCTGGTCAACGGGGCCATGGCCCACGCCCTGGATTACGACGATGTCAGCCGTCCCATGAAGGGTCATCCTAGCGTGGTCCTGCTGCCTCCTGTCCTGGCCCTCGGCGAGGAGGAGGGCGCCACGGGCCAGGATGTGCTCCTGGCCTATATGGTGGGGTTCGAGGTGGTGTGCAGTATAGCCGCTGCCATGAGCGTAGACTACTTCGATGACCTTGGATGGCATCCTACGGGCCCTCTGGGGGCCCTAGGTGCTGGGGCGGCTGCGGCCCACTTGTTGAAACTCGACTCGCAGCAGACAGCGATGGCCATCTCTATGGCGGCTTCCCAGGCCGCCGGACTCAGGCAGAACTTCGGCACTATGACCAAACCCTTTCATGCGGGCCTCGCCTCACGCAGCGGTGTTACGGCTGCCAGGCTGGTCCAGGCCGGATTTACCGCCAGCGTTGATGGGCTCGAGGGCCGTTTCGGCTTTTTGCGGGCCTTCTCAGGTGGCAAAGGTTACGATGAGGAAAAGCTCCTTGAGGGGCTGGGGAAGATATTCTATCTCGTAGATGGAGGCATTGAGGTAAAGAAATACCCCTGCTGTGGGAGCACTCACCTGGCCTTGGATGCCCTTTTCCAACTGCTCCATAAAGAGAGGGTGGACCCATCTCAGGTAGAGGATGTGGAGGTGTTGGTGGACTTCGACCCACCTCGGTCTCTCATCCACTACAGGCCAAAGACAACGCTGGAAGGCAAATTCAGTATGCAATACTGTATTGCGGCGGCCCTTCTAGATGAGAAAGTGGGCCTGGGCTCCTTCACCGACCAGCAGGTGTTACGTTCTGAGGCCCAGGAGCTTATACCCAGGGTCAGCATGGCCCGTAATCCGGGATATCAGGGCCAGCCAAGCTGGGTAGAGGGATATAACGTGGTCCAGATACGACTGAAGGATGGGCGCACCCTTGAACAGGAGGCAAAGCGTGCTACCGAGGGCCCCCTTCCCGGTATCACGATGGAGGAGCTAAAGGCCAAGTTCAGGGACTGCGCTTCCCGCGTCCTGCCCGCGGACAGGATAGGCCATGTGCTGGAGAGCCTGGAGAGGATAGAGGAGCTTGACAGGATAAGCCGCCTGGTAGACATGGTGCGGGGTTAGAGCGCGATCAACACTCTATCCTGCTCAGGTCCACTATGAAAATCCGGTCCAGATGGGCCATGTCCTGCTCAGTGGTGATAGAGGCGGTGGGGAAAAGCCGTCGAGCCAGTTCCTCCAGAGGTTGCACCTGGTGTGGGTCTATCTCCAGGATTATAACCCCATTTTGTTTGAGCTTATGCTGGCCCCTTTCGGCAGACTCCGGGCCTGCCTGGTGCAGCAAGCGTCTTATAATGTCCAGGCCATCGGGGCCGCCGTCCAGGGCCTCTCGTGGCTCCCACTGAATCTCGGGCTGTAGCCCTGGTATGGCGCCGCTTTTTACGTAGGGGAGGTTGGCTACGATAATATCGGCCGCCTCCGGCACAGACTCCAGCAGGTCCCCCTGAAGGAGGGTCACCCTGTCGGCCACGTTGTGCCTGTGTATATTGTACGCTGCTACCTTGAGCGCCTCAGGATAAAGCTCGGTGGCGTAAATCCTTGCCCTGGGCAGGTGTATGGCCAGGTTGATGGAGATAGCGCCGCTGCCCGTGCCCGGCTCCGCTATCACCAGCTCCCCCGCCTCCATGCCTGCCCTGAGCAAAGCCGAAGGGTGCATCAGGGCCAGGAACAAGGTCTGCTCCACCAGAAGCTCCGTCTCTGGCCGTGGAATCATCACCCCCGGCCCCACGGCCAGGTCAACGCCGTAAAACTCCCTGTGCCCCAGTATGTAGGCCAAGGGCTCCCGCTTCAGACGCCTCCCTACCAATCGGGCCAGCAACTCTTCCTGCTGGGAGGTCAGCTCCTGCTCCTGGTAGGCGTAGATGCGGTGCCTGGGCATCTGGAGGACGTTGGTAAGCAGTACCTCCGCCTCCAGCCGGGCGTCAGGAATGCCCGCTGCCTGGAGGGTGTCCTGGGTCTGGCGAAGGATTTTTCTAAGAGTGGCCATAGCTACGATTTGCTAATCCATTTAGCGATTCCAGGCAGAGAGAGAATCTCTGTCAGGTTTGAGTAGCTAAATACTTGGCCTCTACAGTTCCGAAGAATAGGGACAAGCACATCGTTTATTCGTCGAAAGCCCTTGCCATCAATAATAGCTATGCATTCGACACCCTTCGATCTAGAGAAGTTAGAAAGCCTCTCTATACGACTTGCTTTATCTCTAGCAGTGCCTCCATCCTCGGCAACTTTAGCTTCGATAATTACTTCTGGATTAGTTTTATCAGGGATGAGGAAGTCAGGTGCTTGTTCCCAGTCAGGGAACCGTTCCCTAGGTCTTGACCGGTAAAAGGGGATGCGATTCTTAACGAATAGGGAATCCACTGGGCCTTCAAGCAGATCAGCTTTTAGTGAACTTCCAATGTCAAGGGCCTGTCTTACTGTTCCACCAATATACCTTTGATAGAGAAGTGCTGCAAAAGTTACTCCGTGGGTTGCCATTTCCGAGACGCTAAACCAGCCTTTACTTGGGTCTATATGAAGGACTTGAAGGCGAGGTTTAAAGAGTGTTAGGTCAATGCCCTCTAATTCAGCGAAGGTTTCCCCATGTGCGGTGCTGTACAAGAATTCGGATAACTGTGGTACTACTTCTTCTCTCCAGCGAGTCAACAGATTCAGCCCTGTTTCTTCACAGAGCAGTTCAATCTCCCGCAACTGATCTTTGCTAAAGACGACTCCGTAACGCCCTTGGAGAATAAGCTCGAGTTCGTCAAGGGAGTATCCGAGGATTAAGCGCAGTATCAAGAGACCACAAGGCTTATCATGTAGTATAGATGCTAATGTAGTAGGTGTAACCGACTTGAATGAATCTGTTCTCTCTAAAATGAATCGATAGAGAACCTCAAAGGTTTCTTCATTAGTGATTAATTCCTCTCTCCAAGGGACAACCTCGAAATATGCTCTAAGGTAGGTTTCAGCATATTTTTGAGCACATAGTTGTAAAGCTCTGAATGCTTGATCTCTAAGAAGCTCTACTTCCGAATATGCTTCTGATAATGTTGCTATAACTTGTCTATCTAGAGTACCCTGTTGTGAGATGACATCTCGAATCAGAGTTTCAGGGTTGATCATGAAGCTTTCCAGAAAAATAGGATATGCTCTTCCTTCATGGTGTTACGTATCCCTTCAATTTCACGTACTACATGATTGCAAAGATGCAAATTCATCGTGGATGCTAGGCTGATAAACTCTTTTTCAAGCCTGATTCCACCTGTTTGCCGTGTATTGGAACCAATGACGACCACACAACAATGTTTGCTTTTTAACACTCGTGCACATTCCTGGAAAATTCTGCCCATATCCTGGTAATAAAGCTGAATCCTTTGCTCAATATCTCTCTTACTGCCCTTACCATTTCGTCTTAGACCAGCCATACTTTGCTTTAATTTTTCTATATCAACACCCAGATATTCAAGTTGAATCCGATCATTTTCGACATAGTCTAAGGCGAATGAGTAAGGAGGCGAAAAGACAATTCCATCCACAGAATCATCTTTAACAGGCAATTCACGGGCATCACCGTTTATAACAACCCAATCACCTAGACGAACCCTCAATACTTGTCTCATGTCGTTGAATGCTTTCACAGCCTCTAGGTATCTCTTAAGCAGACCCGGAAATAGCTCCTTTGGAGACTTGGTTTTCCTCCTTTGTGCATAGCCAAGAGTATCCAGGTAGCTAAGCTGAGCTAGCTGTTTGACCCCAGGGGGCACATCGAAAGTGGCCTGGGATTGTCCGTTTATGTTCCCATTGTAGAACAGGTCGAAAACTTTATCTGCGTTCTTTAGCAAAGCCGGAAATTCGCTGGTATCTAAATTCAAAGCAGATAGTTTAACTTTTGCCATGAACACGGTGAAGGGGCTCAATTCCACACCCACAGAGTGAATGCCCATTGTAGAGGCTTCTACCAGGGTGGTCCCAGAACCCATCATCGGGTCAAGCAAAATCTCCCCAGGTTTTACACCAATAATATTGATAATGGCCTTGATCATCTGAGGATGGAACTTCCCTCTGTAGGGGAAGAGGCCGTGAGTGGCGTAGGCCACAGCGTAACGGTTCGATTCGAAGAACATCTTCCGAGTTTCGCTTGCGTCTGGGCTTACTTGTGAGGGAGTCGCTTGAGCGATCTGGTAGTGATGGGTCAACTGCCCTCCTACGGCCATAAAGTAAGCCCCTCTCTCGACAGCCTCTCTAGGAGTGAGCACTTTAGCTTCAGCAGCCGCCAACTCGAACTCATACCTCTGGCGGACTAGAGGCAAAAGTTTATACCCGCGGGGAAGCGTAAGAGCTTCAATATCCTGAATGGGGAGATAAGGCATAAGTTCATGTGATGCAGCCCTTTGGCCCTTATGCAAAATTACCATGAATACCTCGACTCGTAGTCAGTTGGGATTAAACTTTCAGCGCCTTTTCCAGCAACTTGGCCTGCTCCTGTGCGGCAAGAGCTTCTATAATCTCGTCGAGGCCCCCATCCAGCACACGCGGGATACCGTGGAAGCTGGCGCTTATGCGGTGGTCGGTGATCCTGTCCTGGGGAAAATTATAAGTCCGTATCTTCTCCGCCCTTTCGCCACTACCCACCTGGGAGCGGCGCGCTTGGGTTATCTCGCTCTCCTGCTTCTGCTGCTCGGCCTCGTGGATGCGGGCTCGGATGATAGCCATAGCCTTCTGCTTGTTCTTGAACTGAGAACGTT
>Ga0114944_1000336_pt1 | contig 12031 bp, 14 predicted proteins | sample OV2TP2_FD_89582 | JGI IMG/M metagenome (GOLD analysis project Ga0114944, IMG submission 89582) | Hot spring microbial communities from Beatty, Nevada to study Microbial Dark Matter (Phase II) - OV2 TP2 | ecosystem: Environmental > Aquatic > Thermal springs > Hot (42-90C) | place: USA: Beatty... | reverse complement strand
GTTGATGAGTTGGGGATCCACTTCCACCAGGCGTCCATCTTCGCTGAGCATTTTTATCGTTTGGGTTTTCTTTTTCCTGGTAATCATTTTAATGCCCGTGAAAATGGCGGCTGCACTTAATCCTCCAAGGAGAAATCTTTTACGGGATAAAAATTTTTTTCCGGTTGACATGGTTTCGTTTTTAACGTACTATTTTTTCAAGTAAAAAACCGGCCCAGGCTTCTGAGCCGGTCTGATCATTTGAATCACAAAACAAAGAACCTATTTCTTCATGGTACGGACGTAGTTTACAATGCTCCAGATTTCGTCCTGGTCGGGTATCTTCTTTTTGAAGCTTGGCATATCTTCTCTTCCTTCTACTGTTTTGTAAAAAATAGCTCCGTCGGTTTGTTTATGAAATTCGGCGGTAGTGAAGTTGCCGGCTTCGGTTTTCAGCTGGGCGGCTTTGGGGCCATCACCGGCGCCGCTTTTGCCATGACAGCTCTGGCAATGCTTTACCCAGAGTTCCTTACCGGTTTTCAGCGATTCGGCATCAGACTTCACGGGGTTAACCATTTTTACATATTTGTCTGGCACCGGCCAGGGTTCTTTCTGCAGCCGGTGGGTAAATCCGGCACTTAAGATTCCTGTAATGATGGCTGTGATTAAGAGGGGTTTCATGTTTGCTGTAATTGATTTGATTTATTAATTCTTTTTCTCCGGTAAAAATAACATGCACACCAGGTTGATGATTTGATGAAATGACCAGACAAACATGATTTTGGTCAGAAGTAAAAGTGACTTTTATCTGCAGTGAAGATTACTGTATTGTTCTGGCTCCGAGAAGAAAAAACGGTAGCGTCATTCAGTCCCGGTCAGTTGTTGTCGTTGAAATAGAATCCGATCTCGCTTTCCGCATTGGTAAGGTCTACCTGAACCGGTTTTTTGAGGGGATCAAATACAAACAACCCGTAAGCATCATTCTTTGTATCCAGGTCAATGCATTCGGGAATTGTGTCTTTTTTCAGGAAGAGCAGGTACCGCACATTCCTTGCTTCCACAATATTTATCCCGGGCCATTGCTTTTTCAAAACAAGATGTCCGAAACGCACCTGGTAATAATAATCATGCAGAAAAGATTCAACGATATTTTTATCCGTCATTTCTTTTATTTTTTCCAGTTGCAGCGAATCGGGGTAATAAAAGACTGCCGAGCGGGAACTGATAATTAATGTATCAGAAAAGGACGAAGAAGGTTTGGTTTTAATTTCCTGCTTATCCTGTTTTTTTTCTCGGGGCACATCATTCTTGCTTGAGCTATGCTTGCAGGAGAACAGCACTGAACTGATAAGAACCGCAGGTATTGTGCATTTGACTATCGCTTGCCGGCCGATAAAACCCTGCAGAATTGTTTTCATAACACGCATAAACTTACATGATTTTAAATTTTCCGGGGCGGTGGCTGGTTTGCCGGCAGAAAAAACCCCGGTTGTATTAATCGGGGCTTTTATCCATTCATAGTGTTCCTTCTTATCCTTGAAAACAGAGTTTAATAGTTCCAGAGTCTTGTAATATTAAATCCGATCAGAAATTCCGGGCTCCAGGGATATCCGCCGTCAGCTTTTATTTTATGGTTCAGCGGGTCATTGGTGTTGTACAGGTTATTGATTTGCGGTATCATATTCTGGTAGCTGGTAAAAAATACCTGGAAGGAGTGACTGCTTGTGGTGAATTCAAGACCCAGTGAGAAATTCGGGTTGGGGTTGTTGCGGGTATGTTTTGTAATTGGTTGGTCGTAATTCATTGTCACTGCAGTTACTTCCGTTAGTTTATACCTTGCAGATAGTGCGATGGCAAAATGATCATGCAGCATTTCGGGCCTGGCTTTCGCAGTGGAATCATTCACCTTCACCAGATATCCGTTTACCAGGTTTTGATGCGACAGGCTGGGGGCTATCTGCACCGAAAGCTTGTCGGTAACCTTACGGGCAATCAGCAATTGGTGAAAATAAGTCAACCGGTCGCTGTAATTTTTAAAGATCTCTTTGTTTTTGTCTTTCCTGGTATTATAGGCTGCATTGCCATAATAACTGACACTGACCGGGTATTTTCCTTTTGTCTGCGTGATGAGAGAGTATTTCACACTGCCATCCCAAATGGGTCCTGACACTGAAGAGGGCTTTTCGGCATAAGGGATAATGGCCATGGAAGATTTGGTAACACCCAACCCTACATTCAGCCTGTCAATTGGCACATAACTGAAACCAAGCCTTATATTGGAGGGAGCAAAGAATCCCCAGAAATCATCATAACCTTTATTCCACAGTCCAAAGCGGTGCATGATGTCCATTTCAAAAGTTTTTTTCACCGGCACCAGTATGGTCTGGTTGTCTATTATCCAAACACTCTGGAAAGTATTCTTTACAGGTTTTGGTTTTTTTACTGCCGGTTCCGTTTGTTCAACGGCAGGATTGTCCTGTGCTATCAGGATGCCCGCCGGCAATAGCAGGAATAAGAGACAGGTTGCAACAAGTACCCGCCGCATTCCCAGTTTTAATATTTCACTTTTCATTGCAGTAATTTTTTTAGTCGTTAATTATTCGGGGCGCCGTTTCTTATCCAGTCATACACTTTCTGCTTGTCAGCAGCAGAAGGAATGTACTGCGCCATTTCACCATTTATCATTTTGTAAAGAATACTTTCTTTTGGCAGCGCCAGGTTTACAAAACCGCCATTGACAATTTCACGGTAGGCAATATCACCGGTAAGGTATGGCTTGTGTGCCCCGGTTACATGGCATCCCGCCAAAGCGCAATTGGTTGTAAAAAGAGGCGCCAATTCGTTTTTAAAACTCACCTGTTTGGGTGGTCCGTCCGGGTCGGCTGCCAGCTCCGGTATTACAATATCCTTGTAACAACCCGTAAGCCCCATCAGCAGAGCAAGGATTAAACCTGTAAATATTGATAGGCGTTTCATTATTTGAAAGTTTTGAGGTTGATTATTTGTTATGGAAATTCATGTTGCATTCCACATCAATCCGGTCCGATATACTGGTGCTGGTGATGCCAAAATCCCGGCAATTGAAAGAAAATCTCAATTGCAGCCCGAATACACTGTAAGCGGCGGCCGTTCCAAACTGCACCCTTGATTTTGGAATGTATTTGAGGGTGCCGACATAGGTTTTCGTAAGCGGGGCTGTTAATTTCCCCTTCCAGGTAAGATCCAGCGTTACAATATAGCCGTTGCTGTTGGGGTCAAATTCCACTTTGGTGGTTTTGATTTTGGCCAGGTTGCTGTCAGTAAGGTTGTGCTGACTGGCAATGATTTTTATAGTACCCAGGTTACTGATATTGCAACCGGTATCCCTGCCGGGTTCACCCGTATTGGAAGTATTGATCTGAACATAGCCATTGAGATAGGTCTTGGCCGGATCATTTTCATAAAAAGCCCAGGAAGTATCTTTCAGCGGCTGGCCGTTGCCGGAATAGTATATCATTTTTGCGGAGGTTACATCATGCATGCCAAACTGATTGAAACGTCCGGTAAGTAATCCTGAAGCGCCTACGTAGGAAGTTGTCCAAAGTACGCTGGAGTGTGATTTATCCATTTTCCATTGAGTCGTATCGCCGGTTGTCATATTTCCGGGCAGGTGAACATTATTGCCGCGTGTCGGCACAAAAGGTTCGGTGGTTTGAATCGGCACAATCAATGAGTCATTGCGTGTGCAACTGATCATGTATCCGTAACCGCTGGCCAGGATGAGCAGTATCAAAAGCAGCTTGCTGTTTGTGAGTTTCATATGAAGTATTTTATTAGTGAACAATCTATTAATGAACGCCACAAACCTATTTTGCGAACGAGGGCATTTTCATGATATTCATCAAAATGTTTTGTGAACTTCATCACAAAAGCTATCGCTTAAGGTCAGGCAATGGTGCGGCAAAAACGGAGAAACCAGGCAAGCGTAAGTAAAAGCAATACTTTAATGCAGAATAAGTTAGCCGGAAGAAGAAGATTTTATTTTTCGCAAGCTGCGTATGCAATAATAAATCAGGGTGACAGCAATCAAAGTACCGGCATTTAAGAGTATGCTGTCGGAATAGACTTTCATGTCATTTCGCAAAATATTGTTGTCGGGATTGGCTGAGGTTAGCTGTACATAAAAATCTTTTACCAGCAGTGCAAAAAAAACAAGGCTGTGTAAAAAACCAAATACCGGTTTCCTGGCAAACAAGGGCAACAGGAAAACTACAACACCGAGGCCCCATAAGGTCAAAAATGGATTTTGAATTTCTGATTTTATATAGTCAAACGAAAAATTGGGATAAAGAGATTTTAGTAATAACCCCCAGTATAATAAACCCGTAAGGCCATACCCAATGGGTAAAGAACTTACTAATCGCTGTTTCCATGCTGTTCTGCCATGCTTTCGGCCGGCAAGTGAAAGCACTACCAAATAAATAAGCGGAAAGCCTGAAAAGAAAGCCAGCAACTCAAGCTGTTGAAGGTATGAAATCATTTCAGCGCCCATCAGAAATCTTGCAGGTGTAATTAATAACCAGATTCGGATTCAAACCTACAACTTGTTTATTTATTAATACAAAACAAGTAATTAATATTCCCGATTCTTTGAAAGCTTGTTGAGTATTGCACTCCCACTTTTATTATATGGTTTAATGCATTCCGGCAATTTTCCTGTTAAGAAAAACTTAGACAATGAGTACAGTTTTCAGGCATGAAAGCTCTACGAAAAAGAAACCCCGGATTAATAAGCGATGTTAGCGTTTGCCCTTGTGAAACGCTAACGGAGCAATCTCTTTTTTGTGAACCTGGTACTGATTTATTTTTTTCAGAAATTCCATAGCCGGGTAATATTAAATCCAATAAGGAACTGACCATCCCTGTAATTATTCTGGTTAAAAACATTATTGCTTTGAGGAACGATACTATAATAATTGCCGGCAAATACCTGGAAGGCATGCGAGCTGGTGGTTATTTCAATTCCAAAAGAAATATTCGGGTCGGGGTTATTGGTCAGGTGCTGTGTCAATGGCTGATCATACCCGGCGATAACCGCCATTTTATCCGTGATTTTATAACGACCCGATAAAGAAAAAGCAAAATGATAGTTATTCATCTTCTTTACTATTTCTCCTTTGCTGTTTACATACGCTTCCACATTGTTGTACCACGACAGGCTGGGGGCTGCCTGTGCTGAAAAATTTTCGGTTATTTTCTTTGCGATAATCAGTTGGTTAAAATAAGAAAGACGGTGAACACCATACCTGAAATTACTTTTATCACGGGCATCAATTACCATATTGCCAAAATAGGTAATGCTTACAGGCATTTGACCCGCTGTTTGCTGAAATAAAGCATATTTGGCATTCAGGTCAATTTGAGTTTTTTCTTTGGTGAGGCCTGCACCCACAAACAAATTTTTTATTGGAGCATAATTAATACCTAACCTGATGTTGGATGGTGCAAAAATTCCCCAGATATCTTCTTTTCCATTTTCAACCGTACCGAAGCGGTGCTGGATATCGAATTCAAGAGTACCTTTTGCCGGCACCATCACGGTTTGATTATCTGTCAGCCAAACACTTTCAAAAGTGTTTTTTACCGGTTTTGTTTTTTTCGATGGTTTTGATTCAGGAACATCCTGGGCAAACATGCCGCCTGCCATAAATGCCGCTGAACAAAACAGCATTATTTTGAAATACTTTTTCATAATACGTAGTTTAATTGTTTTGTGCACCCTGTTTTATCCATGCAAGAACGAGTGCATTATAATTTTTGTTGATGCCGCTTACAGGCATGGGTGTTCCCTTTTTGCCGGTCATCCACTGATATAGTTCACTGTTTGCAGGATCACCGGTGTTGATATAATTGCCGTTCAACAATGCATTGTATGCACTTGCGGCCGTCAGGTCCGGGGCTTTACCACCTGCGCTGTGGCATCCGCTGGAGTTGCAACTGTTGTTAAAAATGGGAATAATATCGCCGGTAAATGATACGGCTCTTGTTATTTCCTTACCAGCGTCAAATAAAACTGTTTTGTCTTTATAACAACCGGTCAGCAGCAGGAAAGATGTACACAGTGAAATAATCCCCATTATGAATTTATTTCGTGCCATGATTTTTATTTTGATGTTAACTCACGGGGTTATTTTTATTTCCTGAATTTTAATATCAGGTTGGGTTTTATGGAATGGGCTATCTGTGCATTTTCAAAAATGGCAAAACCAAAATACTGGTCAGACAAGGATGAAAAGTCAATATCATAAACATTGTCACCAGTGTTTAAGGCCCTTTTAAATTCCAATATCCAGCCGCCATTTGTATAAGTTGATTTACAGGCAATATCTCCGCGGCTGCCACTATATGATGTAATAATAATGCCGGGGATGGCTTTTGGTCCAACGCCAGCACCGACTCTTTGATAATCGGTTCCAATGTTCGGATCAATAGTAGTTCCGTCACTTAGTGTAAGTACACCTGTTGCTGATACGGCAGTTACCGTTTTGGCTGAACCATCTGTAGTTTCAGATCCTAATATCCATCCGTAATTGGTTTTGCCGGGGATTATATATTTTGGTACTGAAGCGGTTGATCCGTTTACTTGCAAAGTTTGTTTATTGTCAGTGTATGCACCGGCACCGGCATCACTGAATCTTCCGTTAGGATAAGTGTTGTTCTGGTATTGGTCATCAAATTGAAAACCGCCGTTTACACCGCCCCGAACAGTCTTCCAGTGCCACATATCAATTTTTTCTGTCGGGTAATTTGTGAAGTGACGGCTTGAACCATCGGAGGCAGGCAACCCGGTGTGGCAGGATTTATAACAGGTGCCATTATTCCACCCGGTTACTGAGTTATTGATATTCCATAACATGGCTAATTTATCTTCGTAAAAGGGTAGTCTTGTAATGGCCCCGCTGGAACTAAATGTGAATGTTCCGCTTTCCTGCGCCCATTTTTGTGTTGCCGGGTCGAAATACCAGGGCTGGCGAGTTAATGACTGGGTGGGGTCAGTCCACTCGGCAAGAAAATAAATATTGTTGTTGTCGTAAGCCGAGCGCAATGTAACAGAAGGGATGATGTTTCCTGTATAGCCCCTGAAAACATCACCTGTTACTTCAGGTACGGTTGTACTGAATTGAAGTTTGGGAGCGTTTTCCCACAAGGCATCAATGGTGCCGTCAATTGCAGGTGCTGTTGTTACTTTAACCGATACAAGGTCAGTGGAACTGTTGATGGGTTGGGGTATATCAAGTACCTGGTCGTCTTTTGTGCAGCTGATAACGTAACCCAGCAGTAATATAATGGTACTGATCACCCATACGAGTTTTGATTTTACGAGTTTCATATACCAGGGTTTTATTGAAAAATATTTTTTGCTTTTTAATCCGGGGCAAGTTATTCGCTCCTTTGTGACAGTTGTATGACATTGGGATTATTCGATAATGACTTTTGTCATATCCAGGAGGGAAAAATTTTTCCTGGTTTTTTTCTTTTCACCTCTTTCAGGTTACAAACTGCCGGAGGCTTATGAATTTAAAATGAAAGCAGTAATAACCTTAAAAATTCGGCGACATGTTTATCTTTTAATAAAGATTCTTCTACAAGGAAAAATATGAGTTTAATCATAAGCAGTAAGTGACCTATTGGAGCAGGATTAAGAGATGATGAAATCTGAAAAGACAAGCAGGATATTCCTGGTTTTTGATAGCAATACAGTCTGCCAGGGTTTCTTATAAAGTATATGACTGCTAATATAAGCCCGGGGGTAATTTTGAAAATATAATCAAAACGTCAACCGGAAGCTGCCAAATACACCAAACCTTCTGCTCGTTTCTTTTGGCAATGGTGTAGGCAGCACCCGCCACACAAAATCGAGACGGATGACGCGGAGAATATTATCAATGCCGGTGCCTAGTTCGAGATACGCTTTACCGTCGAGTGTTTGAAAATCGTAACCGGGTTTAAAGTTTAGCGCTTTGTTTGCTTCGCCCAGGCTACCCCAGAGCGTTTTGACGGTATAAAACTGGCGGAACTTCAGCTTGGGAATAAAGCGAAACAGCCCGTTACCGACATTGTGCTCGAAAGTGATGCCGGCATATTTATCATGAATGAATTCATATTTATTCATCAGGCTGAATGCATACTTGTTATAATAGTGTAATTCATTGCCGGGCGCAATATCAAGAAAAGTGTAGGGTAATGTGCCGTATGTTTTGCCCCCATATACATAAAACTCAATGTTGCCATACGGCGGAATTTTTATAAAATCGGTAACGCTGGCTGAGAGCTTGGTGTAGTTGTAAGCGCTTTTGCCAATGCCGGAAATTCCTTTCGTAACTCGGAACTCCGGGATTGGATAAGGACTGCCCAGGCTGGTGCGGAAAAAATTATTCTCCAGGAATTTTTCAAGATAGGCAAATCGTAAACGCAATGAGAGTTCAAAAGTACGCAACGGTTTGGCGCCGTCAATGGCAAAAGAATCTTTCGGTGGAATATTCTGCAGCGGGTTGAATTGCTTATGCACTGTTGCCAGCAGCCCCGAAAAACCGCTTTTTGTTTCGTGGAAAAATTCAAACCGCTTTTCATCAATCTTCATAAACTTAATAGGAATGCCTGATTTGCGTATAGCCAGTGCAAAAATGTTATCACTGGTCACTTCGCCGTAATAGCTCTGGCCAAAATCAAGATCATTTGTATAGGAACCGTATAAGTAAGTGCGTGGATGTTTTGCAGGAAGAAAAAATAATTCAGCCTTGCCTTTTACTTTCTGGTCCTTGAAGCCATAAGCAAGATAAGTATGCCACCAGAATTTTTTATCAAACCGGTAATTGGTGCCCAGGTCGAACCGGACACGGAATCCTTCCCATGCATTACCGGTAATCCAGTTGAACCAGGGACCTAACTGGTAGTTGCCGGTATTGAGGTAACCCGTAGCTATAAAGTTGAGTGTATTGGTGAATTTTTTGAAAACAGGGGCATTTGTCAGGGTGTCAATCATTTTAATAATGCCCCTTTCATTCTTTGTAAGCTCCTCGTGACGGGCTGCGGTCCAGAATTCTTTTTCTTTTTTCGGAGCTTCCGGCAGGGTGATTACTTCTTCGAGGATTTTGTTTTTACCCAGTTCATTTACCACGCTGTTATCGTTTACCACTATATTTTTATAGGTGGTTGTTTTGCGGCCAATGAACCCGAGGTTTTCTTTACCCACCGGCGTTATATCGGCTACAAATTTGTCTTTTGATAGGAACCAGGTTGCAGAATCGTCCAGCAGCCGGTATTCCTGTATAAGCGAAAGTGTTTCCAGGAAATTCACATTGGCGTCTTTACCCAGCCGCAAGTTCATCTTCTGAATGGCATATGTGCCGGCATGCACCCAGCAATCACCTTCAAACGTGTTTTCGCCGCGGCGTTTCGGTGTAAATACAAGATGGTAATACCGGTTTTTATTTACCACCTGCGTATCCAGTACCCGGTAATTGTAATATACATCACCATTATCACTGGCCGGGCTTATAAACAGCTTGTTCATTACCGGGATAAAGTTGTTGTACACATTCACATTCTGGTCCATGCTGCCGAGAAACTGGATGATGCTCTCATTTTTTATGCCATTGGTATTTACTGCCTTGATCACTTCACGGCGCTTCAACGGTTTTTTCTGGTAATAATAATCCGACAGTGCCTCGGTAAGATATGTGGGAAGAAAGGGAAGCCCTTCGGATGTATCAATATTACCGGTGATAAGATCGGTTACCGGCTTCAGCGGTTTAAACTTTGAAAACCGGTTAAAGTTGATATTCTTGATATCAACTTCCAGCTTGTTGTAAACCTCGTAAGAAAAATTATCAAACCTGAATTTATCATTACGGGGTTTGTTTTCCACTATTTTCCGCCACAGGAATAATCCCTTGTTCACTTTCGACTTCACTTTTGCTCCTTCAAGAAAAGTGCCCCGCTCCATGATGATTTCAATTTGCACGGAATCTTTTGAGGATGGGATAAATAGTTTGTAAGGCTGGTAACCCACGCAGGTTATCAGCAGCGTATCGGAAGGCCAATGGCTTAAATAAAAAGCAAAAGCGCCGGCCGAGTCGGAAAGCTTTCCGGTGGTAGTGTTCATAAACTGAACGGAAGCAAAGGGTATCCGTTCTTCGCTGTGAGAATCTTTTATAATTCCGCTAATAATTTTCCGTTGGCCGTCGGCAGAGGCATAAAGCAAAACAAGAATCAACAGGGATAAGGAAATTTTCAACCGGTAATTCGCCATATTACTGCAAAAGTAGCAGGATAACTATTTATCAGCCCGTTAATTTACCGGGCAGCGTCTGCTGCCTGCTATTTTTTATTTGGAAATGCGGGGAAAATGATTCTACTTTGTAGTTCAAAGTACTTTTTATGGACGACCAAAACCTTGTTCAGCCCGGTCAGCAGGGCGGCCAACAATCTCTCGAGTCAATACAGGATATAAAACGCATGATGGAGCGGTCATCCCGGTTCATCTCGCTCAGCGGGCTGAGCGGCGTGGCAGCGGGTATCTGTGCCCTGGCAGGAGCCTGGTTTGCTGCAAAAGAAATTGCCCTCTATTATAATGATTACAACAACAGGGGAGGCTTTGCCGGTGAAGATTTTCAGCACTTAAAACTTCGCCTGCTGGTAATAGCGCTGGCTGTACTGGCTGCAGCGTGGATTTCTTCTTTTTATTTTACCTGGCGTAAGGCAAGGCATAATAAACTCCCGGTATGGGATCTGACATCAAAACGGCTGACAATAAATCTGCTGATACCATTGGCAACGGGCGGGTTGTTTATACTGGCCATGTATCAGTACAATGAGTGGAAATTCATTTCGCCGGCCTGCTTAGTGTTTTATGGATTAGCGCTTGTAAATGCAAGCAAGTATACATTGACTGACATCCGTTACCTCGGGTTCTGCCAGATTATTCTTGGACTAATAAATACGCAATGGCCGGGTTATGGGCTTTATTTCTGGGCAGCAGGTTTTGGGGTGCTGCACATCGTGTATGGCTTTATAATGTGGTATAAATATGAAAGAAATTCTGCTATTCCGAAAGAATACTTCAAATAATAATATTAAGCAGGAGGAAGAATATTTAATAAAGAACATTTCAAAATTCCCCTTTAGGGGTCAGGGGCATGAAAAATCCAATCGTTGGTTTAAATAAAATTTTTGACAACCGCATTCGCCTCGGCATCATGAGCATACTGATGGTGAATGAGGAGGTGAATTTTAATGACCTGAAACAGATGCTGGAGGTGACGGACGGAAACCTGGCCACCCACCTGCTGAACCTGGAAGAGAACGGGTACATCAGGGTAAAGAAAGGATTTATCGGAAAAAAAACAAATACTACTTATTCTGTAACCAAGGCTGGCGAAAAGGCATTTACTGAACACATTACAGCCCTGGAGAGTATGATAAAGGGGGTAAAATAATTTTTATACAGCTGCTTTGGCGAAAGTGCTTTTTGAATTTTAAAATGAATAATCATGAAAACAACATCATTTAAAAGTGACGGGCTCACTGTGCTGGCCTTGATGCTGGCACTGCCCACCGCCTGGTTTATCCTGATTGCCGTTTTGAAATACGGGTTCGGTATTGACGGACCATTTGACTCACTGGCCCCGACCCTTGAAAGCTGGGGAATCAAGGAGTCACTGGGCTGGAATATTAACCTGCTGATTCTATTCGGCCCTATGCTGGCCTTCCTGCTTACCATTTTCCAGGTACTGGCTGTCGGGTTTCGTTTTGATAAGCACGAATGGGTGCTGCATTTCACTGTGCAGAAAAAATGGTTCCCGCTGCTGGTAACTGCATTCAGCATCGGGCTGCTGGCCATACTTTTCATTTATATGATCGGGGAAAACTGTAATTGCTAAAAGAGGAATAATGAAAAAGTTTTTTACATCGGTTGAAAATGCCCTTGCCGGCATCCGCCTGTTTATACTTAAGGACCGGAATGCAAAAATTGAAATCATCCTCGCTGCTGTTGCCATCCTGCTGGGATGGG
>Ga0114944_1000335_pt1 | contig 12040 bp, 10 predicted proteins | sample OV2TP2_FD_89582 | JGI IMG/M metagenome (GOLD analysis project Ga0114944, IMG submission 89582) | Hot spring microbial communities from Beatty, Nevada to study Microbial Dark Matter (Phase II) - OV2 TP2 | ecosystem: Environmental > Aquatic > Thermal springs > Hot (42-90C) | place: USA: Beatty... | reverse complement strand
GCGCTGGGGTCCACCAGCACGCCGGCCTGCTGACGGCGGGCGTAGTCTTCCGCCACGCCCAGGGCGTAGTCGAGCGGCAGGCCACCACCGACCTCCCGGCGCGCCTGGCCGCGCTGCGCATGCACCACCGCCCAGGTGCCGTCCGCGGCCGGCAGCAGGCGCAGCGTGCCCTGGCCGATGGAGAGCACCCACGCGCCGGCCTGCGTCTGTATCCAGTGCACGGGACGGCGGCGAAAGAGGTCGACCGCCGCCGCCACCAGCGTGCCCTGGGGGACCTCGGCGGGGGTTGGAGCGGGTGGCACGCGCGCCGCCACCGCGGCGGTGAGCGCCCGCTGCGCCAGCGTCGCGGGATCGACGTCGAACAGCGCCGCCGTGGTGAGCAGGGAATGGCGCGTGCTGGCGCCGATGACGTCGAGAATGAGGCAGTCCGTCTTGCCGGGGTAGAGACGCGTGCCCCGGCCCAGCATCTGGATGTACAGCGGCTTACTCAGGGTGGGCCGGGCCATGACAATGGCGTCAATCGACGGCTCGTCAAAGCCCTCGGTCAAGAGGGCGCAGTTGGCCAGCACCTGGGTGGCGCCGGTCCGCAGGCGCGCCAGCGTCGCCTGCCGGTCCGCCGCGGGCGTCGTGCCATCGAGCGCCTCGGCCGCGAGCCCCGCGGCGCGGAACGCGTCCGCCATGGCATAGGCGGTGCGCACCGTGGGCGTAAAGACGAGCGCCTTGCGGCCCGCGGCGTGCGCCTGATACGCCTGCACCACGTGCTGGGGCGCATCGGCTTGCAGGAGCAGGGCGTCCACCGCAGCGTCCACGAAATCGCCCTGACGGGTGCGCAGGGCATCGAAATCGACCTGCAACAACACCTGGACGGCGCGGAGATTGGCCAGATAGCCGGCGGTAATCAGCGCCAGGAGGGATTGCTCATAGACCACCTCCTGCCAGACCTCACTCAGCCGCGCGGTATCCTGGCGCTCGGGGGTGGCGGTCACCCCGAGCGTAAGCGGCCCGTTGGCTGCAAAAGCGCCACAGTGGCGGAGGATGCGCCGATAGGTCGGGGCGGTAGCGTGGTGCGCTTCATCGACGACAATCGTCGCAAAGCCGTGCCGGAGCTGCGCCAGGCGCTGGGGGCGGCTCAGCGTCTGCACGCTGGCGACCACCACGGGGGCGTCGACCGCATTGTCCTCCGCCTTGACCAGCCCGATCTGGGCGCGGGGATCGACGAGGTGCAGCTTGGCCGCTGCCTGCTGCAGCAGCTCATCGCGGTGCGCCAGCACGAGGGCGCGGCCGGCCCGTTGGCGCAGCAGGTGCGCAAAGACAATGGTCTTGCCGGCGCCCACGGGCAACACCACCAGGGGGCGGGTGACGCCGCGCGTTTGGGCCTCCAGGATGGCCTGGATGGCCTCTTCCTGGTAGGGGCGCAGCGGCAGACGCAGCGTGGGCGGGGCGTGGGCGGTGGCCGATGGCATAGGGTGCACTCCTCTCGCCGCGCGCCCGCCGCGGCCGCAGGTGGCGGCCGGCCCGCCGCGGCTCAGCGGCGCCGCGTCTTCGGCGGCTCGGGGCCGGGGGCCGCCAGCACCGCGGCGAGCCACTGCTGGAGGGTCGCGCCCAGCACGCTCGCCCGCCCGGTCGCGGGGTCGGCCACAGAAAAATTGCCGATCACGACATCCGTGTGCAGGGTCGTTAGCGCGTTCTCCAACACCAGCGCCTGCGTCAGGCGGATGATATCCTCCAGCGTCAACGGCACCTGGCGCAGACCGTGGGCGGCGCCCAGGCGCGCCAGCAGGGTTACGACGAGCCGCATAGTGCTCGGGGTCATGGTCTCCCCGTCGGCCTCCTGGGTGATCTGCGCGCGCACCAGCGGCGGCAAGTCGCGCACGGCGATCTGCGCCACGGTGGCCGCATGCTCCTGGGCGTAGCGATCGAGCCAGCGGATCCAGGCCGGCCCCTGCTGGCCCGCCTGCGGCTGGGGCGTGACGGTAGAGCCCTCCGACATCTCTGCGGTCCTCCTGTCTCTGGTGTCCTGCGCCGGGCCTGCGGCCCCGACCGACGCGGTGACCGGGCGTGCACGCGTCCGGAGGGCGTGGCGGCCGCGCGCTAGGCCAGGTCCTCGGGCAGTGCGCCCATGAGCTCCACGTATACGTCCACGTAACACTGCGTGTGGCGGGCGACCTGGAGGGGGTGGCGGTCGGGGCCATAATAGACAATCCCGGCAAACTCGGGGTCGCTCTCATCTAACAGGCCCTTATTGCTCACCACCGGCCGCAGGCGGGTGGTCACGGTGCCCTGGGCATCGGTTTCTTCCACCACCGCGAGGCCGACCACCCGTTGGGGGGCGTGACACCCCCCATCGTCCTTGTACCACCAGAGATCATACTCGACCGTAATGCCGTCGCCGACGGGCACGATGCCGAGAATGCGCTGCTGCGTCTTGTTCATACGTCCTTTCCTCATGCGTGCACTGACGCGGCGCGGCGGGGCGGACTCCACCGCCCCGCCGCCCGCGCCGAAGCGGCGCCCCGGTACCCCGCACCGCTGGCGTCAGGCCAGGCGTGGCCGCAGGGCGTGGGGCAGACACGCGAGCGCGCGGGCACACGCCCCCACGCGGCGCTCCGTGACTAAGTATACGTGAGGCGGGCCGTGGCGTGCGCCAGCCTCGCCACGCTGCGCCCCCGCGCGCCTGCGCCACGTCAGGGCGCGGGGGCGGTGGGACCCGTCGGCCGGTGATCGTCTCCCTGCCACTTATGGCCACACGCCACACAGAGCCTGTAGACTCCGACGCCCTCGACCCGTTGCGACCGGCAGTGTGGGCAACACCGCCCAGGGGGCTGTGGAGATAGGCTCGCAAAAGTGGTCCATGTGGTCCATGTGGTCCGGGGGCGTCGATCGTCTGGCGTTTCGAGCGCGTCACGCTCTGGCGCCGCGGACCACTGGGCTGGAGCCGGGTCGCGCGAGTGGTCCCAGTGGTCCTGGCCTCCCTGCTCAGAGGGGTGCTCCGGACCACTTGGACCACTTGGACCACTTGTTTCACCATAAGAGTACCGCGGCACGGGGGGTGTGCGCTGCAGACCCCCGGGCGGGCTCAGGGGGTGTGGATCGTCTGGCGTTTCTGGCCCTTCGTGCTCTGGCGCCGTGGAGCACTGGGCCGGGCCCAGGCCCGACGCGTCGTCCACGTGCGCTTCCCCTGCGGTCTCGGGGAGGCGTTCCGGACCACTGGGACCACTCACCGGGGACGGCGGTGGCGTGTGGTCAGCGTCGAACGCCTTGCCGATGGGGGCCTCGGCGTCACTGGGACCACTGGGACCACTTGTTTCCGCATAGAAGTCCCGCGGCATTTGCAGGATGCGCTGACGGCCGCCAGGCATGGTGACGCGCACGCTATAGTGGCGCTGCCCCGCCTCCCGGACGAGCCCGCCGTGCTCGTCGAGGCGCTTCCAGAGCGTCCGCTGGGTGACCGGGAACGGCTCGCCTTGGTCGCGGGCCAGGCGCGTGATAGCGCTGTACGTCGCGTCGGGGATGAGATAGAGATACTCCCGATCCACCCAGCCCAGCCGCGGCCCTTGGGGCCACCACGCGTCGGCAGCCGGCGGCGGGCTCTCCCAGGGGGTGGCCGGGTCGGCAGGACGGGAGGGGGTCCCACGGCGCTGCCAGCCATACTGCGCCGCATCCACGACGGGCACGTGCTGGGTCTCCTTGTCTGCCAGGTGGGCCTGCCCACTGCTCAAGACGGCCTGCAGCAGAGCCTGAAAGCGCTCGACGGGATTGGTGCTGCGGTGCAGCGCCGCCTGGGCCGCCGCCACGGTGGCCAGCGCCTGCTGCCCGCGGCGCTCGTACATCTCCCGCTCGGCGGCCGTGAGCGCTCCCGTGGCGCTCGCATAGGCCAGGAAGGTCTGCCAGCCGTAGAGCAGGTGCGCGGCGATGTCGGCGGTGCGGCGGTGACCCGCCTGATACGCCTGCTGGCGCAGGGTGGGCACGGCGTGGGGCAGGGTCGCCTGGACGGTGGCGTACTGGGGTGCGAGCCAGCGCAGGAAACCCGCGAGGGCGGCGGCATAGGTCCCGGCGGCAGCGTGCTGCTGACAGCGACTCAGCGTCTCCCAGTCGACCGTCGTGGCGTCGAGGTCCAGCAGCAACAGCCGCGCCTGCACGCTCTGGCCCTGGGGGACGTCTTCCCCGGTGGCCAGCACCAAGCCGCGCGGGGGCTTGGTCGGCCGCAGGCTGCCATCGGGCCGCAGGCGTTGCCGCCCGGCCGTGTTGCCCTGGTTGCGCAGCAGGGTGGCGGCGTCCCGGTGCAGGCGGAGCTGCTCGGGCTGGCTGCCGCTGGGGCAAAAGTCGTCGAGGGTGCACAGGGCATCTTTGGCCAGGAAGAGCAGCTCGCCCAGGGCGTTGGCCGTGCTCGTCCAGGTGCCTGGCAGATGGCGGGCGTCCATGCCGGCGCCGAAATGCTGCTGCATCAGGGCGGCGAGGGCCGATTTCCCGACCCCGGTGGGACCCACCAGATACACGGAAAAATCCGCCGGCCCCAGCACGGCCCGCCAGATCGCCATATAGACAGGCAAGCTCACAGCATCTGGCGCCACCGCCAACAGTCCTAAACTCGTCCGCATGGCCTCCTGCTCGGCAGCCCCCGTGGGCGGAGGGGGCAAGACATAGTGGGCCAGGTCCGCGCGCAGGCGCACCTCCACGTCTGGCATGGGACCCGCGGCGCCCAGCGCCCCGCCCCCATGCAGATAGCACCACTGCCCCTGGATCTGCCGCCAGCCGCTATGGGTGTAGACCGTGCGCGCGGTCATCTGGGTGGAGAGCATCTGGATGGCGGCACGGCAATGGTCTTTGAGCGTCACGCCGGGCATGAGGATGGCGCCCGCCCCCAGGTGGTCCACGGCCCAGGTCATGCCGGCAAAGGCCGCTGCCGGGATGGTAAAGCGCCGGGTCTGCCCCCCAAGACGCGCCTCAAGCTCCAGCTGGCGCGTCTGCTCGACCCCGTCGTCCGTGACGATGTCGGTGCAAATGGTGGCCGTAAAGTTGGTCAGGGGCCTGGTCACCGTGCCCGTCGGCGTGGCGCGGTGCAGGACGAGGCCGTGTGGCGTGGCCGCGTAGGGGCACGGGCCAGCGGGCTCCGCCGCCGGGAGCGGCCGGCGGGTGGCCGTCGCCAGGGCCACGAGGTCCGCCAGCGTATGCCCCTGGGCTAAGAAGTCATCGACACCCTGTTTGCTCCCCCCGTCGCCGCTCGGGAGATAGACGTACGCCACCTGCACGCTGCGGGAGGTGAGCCACGCGCTCAGGCGACGCAGCGCCTGCGCCACGGCGGGCTTGAGCATGACGTCGCTATCATAGGCGAGGAAGACCTGCCGCCCCTGGAGCGCGATGGCTTCAAAATCCGCCAGCACCGTTTTTCCGCCCACCTCGTTCGTGCCACGCCAGTTCCAGACGCCGAGCAAGGCGATGGCACAGGCCCCCACCGACACCAGGGCGTCCCCTTTTTTCACGCCCTCGGTGATCCAGAGCGGCAGCTGGGGATCGCGCAACGCCTGGCGGTTCGCCGCGGTGGGGGGCACGTCGAGCGCCATGGTGGTGCCGGGCGGCGTGTCGTATTTGACGGCATGGCCGTCTTTGATGCGCGGCAGATCCGGACGCGCTTGATAGAGCACGAGCTCGCCATAGGGGTTATAGACCGGCACGAGGAGGGCCGGGACGCGGCACTGCCAGCGTGTAAAGCCGAGCGCGACGAGATCCGCTTTGCGCGTCACCGTGCGGTAGCCGCGCGCTGCCAGCAGCGCCGGCGCAATGCCACTGCCGGCGGTGAGCATGCTGTAGTGGTGCGGGGCCAGGTCGGCCGGGACGGCCGGGGCGGCTGGCGCCGGCGCTCCCGCGGGGGGGATGGCTGTGGTAGAATAGTGCTCCTGCACAACGACACCTCCTTGGTCAAAAGAACGCCGAGGGGGGCGTGCACGATACGGCGCCTGGTGGGGGTTCCCAAGGTCCACCCAGGCGCTGTGTCATGTCCCACCCGTCTGTCGTCCTTCCCAGGCGTTGGGAAGGCCTGCCGGAGCGCTCAAGGCGCCCGGTCTCTACGTCTCCCGCGGCGGCAAGGCATGTTTCTTTAAGGCCTTGTCGAGGCTCGGGAGAATCGCTTGCACGCAAAAGTCCTGCACCGTCATGCGCTCGTAGAGCGCCACCAGCTTGAGCTGATGGGCGACGTCTGCGGGCAGGCGAATAATCACGTCCTTGCGTGGCCCCAGCGCCTCACTGCGGCGGCGCCGGGCGCCGGGGCCGCTGCCCCGTGTGGCCGCGCGCGGGGCGCGGCTCCCTGGTCGAACGTCCATGGGGGGATCTCTCCTCTGCAAAGGCGAGCTGGTACACCTGCGCCAGCTCGGTGATGGCTTTGGGATCGCGCGGCGTATATTCCTGGGCGCTCAGCCCGGCAGGGGTCGCGCGCTTGATCGCCACCCGCTCGCGAATGACCACCGCGGCGACCCGCAGGTGTGCACAGGCAGCCATCGCGGCCTGCGCGTCGTGGGTGTCACGGTCGCGGGGATTCGACGAGGCCCGATTGAGGACCACCAAGGCCACCAGGGTGGGGTTCACGCCGCGGGCCTCGGCCACCCGCTCATCGAGCAAGCCCAAGGTCCACACATCCAGCCCGGCGGGTTGGACGGGCAGCAGCACGCGGTCGGCGACCCGTAAGACCTCCTCGAGATCCTGACTGTCACCGGCCGCCACATCGACAATGACGTCGTCATAGCGCGGTGCCAGCTCGCGGAGGGCGCGCGGTAAGGCCCGCCCAAACTTCTGGAGACAGGCCAGCGCGGGGCGCGTGGTGGCGCGGCGTTTTTCGGCCCAATAACTGGCACTGCCTTGCCGATCGGCGTCGACGAGCAGCACCTGCCGCCCAGCCGCGGCGCGCATCCCGGCCAGGTTGGTCGCCAAGGTGGTTTTCCCTGTGCCGCCTTTTTCTCCCAGCACTGCGACGATCATTCCGTGTATCCAAGCCAAGGAGTGATTTCTAGCTAACAAGCTATCTGCATAGCCCGTTATCTTTTACACCCGCCGCGTGCCGCTTGTCAAGGCCACAGACCCTCGCCCGCCCGGCCTGGTGCGTCTGGCACCGCCAGACACCAGCGCCTACCGGGGCCGCCTGCCGTCCTCGAAAATGGCCGCGGTCATACGCGCCACCACGCCCGCGGTGTGGGCCTCGGAGAGATGGGCGTAGCGCTGCACCATCTGCAGGGTTTTGTGCCCCAGAACGGCGGCGATCTCGACCAGGCTGGCGCCGCTCATCGCCAGGTAGGAGGCGCAGGAGTGGCGCAGGTCGTGAAAGCGACAGTCGGCAATCCCAGCTTCCTGCAGCGCCTGCGCCCAGGCGTAGCGGATGTCGATGGGCTGACGCCCGTCGGCGCGTGGAAAGAGCAGGGACGTATCGAGCCGGCGGACCTTGGCGAGGCGCTCGACTTCCTGCAGGGCCAGACCGGTGAGCGGCAGGGCACGCCGCTCGCGATTCTTGGTCTGCTCCAGGGCGATCTGCGCCCGGCGCAGATCGATATCCCGCCAGGTCAGGCGGAGCAGCTCCATCTTGCGCGCCCCCGTGGCGAGCGCCAGCACCACGAGCGGGTAGAGGGCGCGGTTGCTGCTGGCCTGGCACGCCTGCAGCAGACGCAGGCGTTCCTCGTCCGTGAGGTAACGCACCCGCCCGCGCGGCTCGCGTAAGCGGCGTACCCGGCGCAGCGGCGACTCTTCCAGCCATTGCCACTCCGTGACCGCCACGCTCAGGGCATGGCTGAGCGTGCTGAGATAGCGGTTCACCGTGGCGGGGGCACGGTCCTGGGCCAGGCGGTCGCGGCAGGCAGTGAGGCGCGCCGGCGTGAGTTCGAGGAGCCGCTGGGTCCCCAGGTGGGCCTGCCACCAGGCCAGGTGAATCGCCTGATTGAGGGCCGTGCGGGGGCTTTTGGTCGGGAGGACGTGCCGAGTGTAGCGCGCCAGCACCTCGCCCAGGGTGCGGTGCGCGGCCTCCAGCGTGGGAAACTGCCGCTGGGTGCGCAGCGCCCCCTCGGTCACCGTGGCCCAGCGGCGGGCCGCGGCCAGGGTGGGAAAGGTGGCGGAGGCGCGCGTGGTCCCCAGGCGGATTTGCACCCGGTAGCGGGTCCCGCCCGTGCGGCCAGGCCGGGCTTGAATCGTGGCCATCGTCCCTCCTCAGGTGGGGTGCTGTCCGCGTCAGTTTTCCAGACTGAGGCGCAGCACGGGATGCCTGGGGATACGCCCCCTCGTGGCACACGCCTGGCACAGTCCTGCAGCGCCGCCCCGGCGGGGGCTCTCCGGCCACCAGGCGGTGGCAGAGCGCGGCCTAGGGGCGAATCACATACTGCTGGCCGGTCGCCGGGTGATGAAAGGTGACTGCACTCCCCATCTGCAACTTCTCCGGGAACACGATCAGCGTGCTGTGATAGGGCAGCCGCGCCGAGAACGTCCGGAAGCCTTCCAGCCCCGGCACCGCGAACAGCGCCGCGCCCAGGGCTTGCGTCGGCGCCAGCCCCACCGGCTGCGGCACCGACGTGAGCGGCCCGCGTTGCTGATAGCCAAGCCAGTCCCCGGTGAGCTCTTGGGCGCTGGTCTCCAGGAGGCTGTGGGTCGCCACCTCGGTCAGATCCGCCACGGCCTGGAGTTGCACCGTCACGTTGACCGTGATCCAGGCCTGCCGCGGGTGTGGGAACACCCCCCCCGGCTGCGTGGGCGTGCCAAAGAGGGCCTGCACCTCGAACAGGGCGACCAGCGGATTTTCCGCCAGGTAGAGGATCTCAAACGGCGGCGTGGCGTTGGCCCCCGCATTGAACCGGCTCGGGATGACCGCGGTCTGTGCCGTAGCCAGGGAGGTCGTCCAGAACTGGGGCTCCAGGGCGCGAAACCACACCTGGGTCTCTGGACGCCGGGGGAGCGCCCCACAGGCCGCCAGGTTCATGACACCATGCCATGCTTGATGGCGCGGAGCAGATCGCGCAGCCGTTGCTCCTGGGGCGTCCCAATGAGATGGATCGGACTCTCACCCCCCAGGTGCGCATTGGGCGTCTGCAGCCAGACCTCGGGGTCGGCCACGATCCGCGCCACCTCTTGTTTCAGATCGGCGATCTCGTCCGCAAAGAGTGTCGAAGCTGCCTTGGGCATACAAGTCCCTCCTGGTACGTGTTCGGTGGTCCTCATGCTCCAGTACACCGTGGACGGGTGCGCCGCGGTGTCTCTCCGTCTCGCCTTGCGCCAGTCTCCTCCGCCGGCCTCCCCAGCCGGCCCGGCGCCCAGCTCACGCTGACACCCGACCGGCACGCCCGCGCCCAGCCGGTGTTCTCCAAGCGCCGCGGCATTCCCACGGCCCCTGGCCTGGCCTCTCGGGCGCGCGCGCCTGGTCCGGCGCGCTGGCGCGCTGGCGGGCGTCCGGGGCGGGCCGCAGGCAGCGCGGCCGGCGGCGGCGTGTCCGCGCGGCGGCTGCAACCCCGTCGCCGCCAGGCTGCCGCTCCGCCTCGTGCCAGGCTGCCAGCGCCCGGCACGCCGTGGCACCCTGCGCATGGTTTTTTTTGCTCTGCTGCGCTCCGCACAAGGTACGCCTGTCGTGCGCGGCTATCGGCTTTGTGTCAGTGGGGCGGCTGGTACGGCGTCACCGCCAGACTGCCACTCCACCTCTGCCGGGCTGCCAGGCACTGCTTCCTCATGCAGGGGCCGAGCCCCCGCATACACCCCCGCTGGGGAGCGCTGCGCGTAAGGTACAAGGCATCTTTCCGGCCAGGCCAAGCGAGTCTAGTCGCGCTGCAGAACCGCTCAAGGCCAAGCCCTGCGGGTGGCGCGCCAAAGGCGCGCGCGCCAGCCTTGACCGAACCTGCCGCGCTCCACCTGCAGGTAACTGCCTGGCCGGAAAAATGCCGCAGGCACAGCCCAAGGCCAGCTCCCGCGGGCCGCACCGGTGGCGCTCCCGGTGGTCGCGGTGTTCCGCCTACGACGCCACAGGAGCGGCTCTCCGTGGCCGCCCGGCCTGGGGTTGGGGCTGGGCGGCGTGCGTGTCCTCCCGTAGTGCTGGACCAGGAGCGGGCTGTACCTCCTGGCTGAGACCTCACAGGTAGTCCGCCGATCGCGTAGAGAGTGCCACCAGGCTTAGGCATAGCAGACTGCCTCCTCTACGCCACAGAGGCCGCCGTGCGCCGCCGTGGGCGCTGCGTGGGCTGTGGGGCTGGGGTTTCCTGGGGTGGCCTCGCGCTGGGTGTCCCAGGGTCGTCAGAGAGCCCTAAGAGGTAATCGGCTGTGGTCCCCAGAGCCGTGGCGAGCGCGGCAATTTTCTCCATATACAGGGACTGGTGGGCATTCTCGACGCGGTTGAGGGTGGTCACCGACATGTCGGCCTGCTGAGCCAACTCAGGCTGTGAGAGCTTGGCACGCCGCCGCAGGAGTAACACCCGCTCCCCTACTATCTCGCGTATCGGTCGCGTCATAGCGTATCCTCCTTGCCACATATCTTACATGATGCGCTCTTTTTCTTCAAGATCATGTAGAATTTTCTTGACTATTCTTATCGCATCCTTTAAGATTATAGGCACAACAAAGGCCAGAGCGCTGATTCTTGGCGGAATGGACGCCCTGGCCTCTCTAGCAACCCCTCAGCTCGGAGGCGTCACCAATGTCTAGTCTACCACACCCCGTCCCCTCTCGCATGGCCCAGAACGTGGCCGCCCTCTACGGCCACGAAGACGACACCCTCATTGCCTGGCAGCGCTTCTGTGCGCAAGCCGCCGAGGCGCTTCGCGCGCAGCACGACCCCGAGCGGCTCACCAAGGCGCTGGCACTGGCGCAAGGCAGCCACGTCGAAGTCGAAGACGATGGGTTCGCAGTCGTCACCAGCGGTACCAAACTGTACCACGTCCAGGCAGACGGTATATGTGACTGTCCGGACTACCAGCACCGCGCCGTGCCGTGCAAGCACGTGCTGGCGGTGCTCATCCACGCCCGGGCACAGGAGCTGGTGGCGCCCAGCCCCAGCCCCGCGCCGCCAGCAGCAGCGTCCAACGCGCCCGCGCCGTCCCCCGCCAAGCCCGCTCGCCAGCCGCGGCCGACCAGTGCTGACCGCTGGGCCGTGACCGAGGCGCCGGCGAGTTGCTGCCTACGGCTGCGCATCGGCGAGCTCGAACTCATGTACACCATGCGGGATGTCAGTGACGCGGAGCTGACCGGCCGCGTGCAGCACCTGGTGCCCTGGGTGCAGGACGTGCTGGACCAGGCGCGGGAGCGGCAGGCCCAGCTAGTAGCCCTGCACCAGCAGCGCGAGGCCGCCACCACGGCGCCAGCTGCCCCAGCGCCGCCACCTGTACCTACCCCACCACCAGCCAGCGCACCCGCCGACCTGCCGGCCCTGCTCCAGCAGGCCGTACAGCAGGCGCTGGCCGCGCAAGCCAACGGCCAGGCGGCCGGCACGCCTCCCCCAGCGCCGCCCAGCAATGGCCCGGCGCAGCCCGCACCCACGCCAGAAGGCTGGTGTGCCCGGCACCAGGTGCAGATGGAACCGCACAGCAACGAGCGCGGGTCCTGGTGGTCCCATCGCCTCGCCGATGGCTCCTACTGCAAAGGCAAGTAACGGCGCCGTGGGCGCTGGGCTCCCGCCCAGCGCTCCCGCCTGGGGAGGGCACACCAGATGCTCCACGTTGCACGGTATGGCAAGACACGTTTTTGGGCCCTGTGGGACGGCCAAGACCTTGTGGCCGTGGTGGTGTACAAAAAGGGCGCCACAGAGCTGTTACGGCGCCTTGAGGCCCAGCCGCTGGCGGGAGCGGAAGCCGCCGCCCAGGCCGCCGCGGTGGAGGCGGCCGCGCGGCAGGCCCAGGCGCTGGCGGCGCAGGCACAGACCCTGGCGCGGCAGGCCCAGGCCGCGGCCCAGGCGGCGCGGGCACGCGCCCAGCCCGCCGGCTAGGCAGGCGCGGCTGGCGGCTGACGCCGCCAGCCCAGCTGGGCCGCGCCACCGAGCGCGCCACCGGGCCAGGCTGGCCGTCGCGCTGCGCCGGCCTGCCCAGCGGCCGTGCCAGGG
>Ga0114944_1000334_pt1 | contig 12043 bp, 10 predicted proteins | sample OV2TP2_FD_89582 | JGI IMG/M metagenome (GOLD analysis project Ga0114944, IMG submission 89582) | Hot spring microbial communities from Beatty, Nevada to study Microbial Dark Matter (Phase II) - OV2 TP2 | ecosystem: Environmental > Aquatic > Thermal springs > Hot (42-90C) | place: USA: Beatty... | reverse complement strand
TGAGGAATATAAATGGTTGCCATGACAGAATCACCCCGTTAAATTTCTCGAGCTGCATAGCCGATTATATCTCAAATATCCTGAACCATCAACGAAAATCGAAAGACACCCAGAAGCCCATTATGGTCTGCCGATGGCCCCCTCCAGCCTATGCTCTCTGATCAGGGTGGAAATCTGCTCCCAGGTCTCCTCCTCCACATAGATACCCTCGCGTCGCCGATGTTGCTCGGTGCGCCACTCTATCTCTCCTGGGTACAGCACCTCGGTGAAGCCTTTGGCGGGTGTGGTGTTCTTGATGTACCTGGCGAACTCGGTGACCTCCTTTTTGAACTCCGCCAGGGGCCGGAAGGCCTCCACGTTGAACACGGCGATGAAGCAGCCGTCGTTGTGGCGGGCCTGGGGGTCTATGCCAAAGCCCAGGCCAGTGAGGATGCCGGAGAACATCTCCACCATGAAGGAGAGCCCGGAGCCCTTGTGTCCCTGGTCGGCGCCCACGGGCAGGATGGCCCCTCCCCGAAAGTAATCGTTGGGGTCTGTGGTGGGGTTGCCATCCTTATCAATTACCCAGCTATTGGGAATCTTCTCCTTTCGGTTCCGGGCCAGGCTAATCTTTCCTGCCGCCACAGCGCTGGTGGCCATGTCCAGGAGCACCGTACCCTCCAGGTCGCTGGGAACGGCAATGCAGATAGGATTGGTCCCCAGACGGCGCTCCCTTCCGCCAAAGGGCGCTACGGCCTTTGGCCCGGCGCCTGAGTCGGCAGTAATGAGCCCGATCATGCCTTCTTCTGCGGCCATAGTAGGGTAGTCTCCCAGGCGGCCTATGTGGCTCTGCTAGAAAACGGTTATTGCAGCCACATTGTGGGCCCTGGCCTTCTCGATAGCCATGCGCATGGCCTTTTCGGTCACTACGAAGCCAAATCCCCAGTGGCCGTTAATGCGCGCGGTAGTGGGCGACTCTTTAACGACTTCAAAAGGAGCGCCTGGCACAATATGCCCCTTATGGATGCGCTCCACGTATTCAGGGATATGGATCACTCCGTGGGAGTCGTGGCCCACCAGGTTGGCCTTGACCTGGTGCGTTGCCACAATCTGGGCCTCCTCCTCAGACGCTCCTTCCGCCCGGTAAATGTGGAAAGCCACCTTGTGAAGATACCCGTGGGGGAATACCGGCATAGCCCATTACCTCCTCTTGCACTCTGAAGACAGGACTGGCCTCTGGCCGCATCGTAAGACTCACGAGAGTAGTCTATAATCTCCCCCAGAATTTGTCCATCAAAAAAAAGTGGTCTGCCACAGACAAGCGAAAAATCTGTCAGCAAGGCGTCGTCAGGGAGAAAGAGGCCGTGTCTATAACCCCGTTTGGGGCCGCTACAGTCACCGTTCCCGTAGTGTCACCTACCACAGTGGCGGCCAGCTTGGCCTTTATTATCACAGTCTCTCCGGGGTTAAAGATACCGGGCTGGAACTTGTCCGAGGTTGAAAAGGGGGTCAGGTTCTTGGCCCAGTCGCCCGTCGAAGGTGGCGAATCGCCCGTGGTGTAGTTCAGGCGCTGGGGGTCATTAGCTCCTGGGGCGAACTGGACAATAACGTCCATGAGAGGAAAATCAGTTATAGCTGTGGAGCCGGTGTTATCGCCCGTTACTGTTAAAGTGCAGCTGCCGTCGGCTGTGGTGATGGTCGGGGTTTTTAAACTCATCTCAGTCCTGGCCTGTTCCCCCTCAAGCCTGGCCGCATCCTTTATGGCGTTGCTGGTGAGCATATTGCCGAAGAGGGTAGTGCGAGACATCATCAGCACGCCGGTCAAAAAGACCGCCAGAATCAAAAGACCTGCTAAGGTAGCGCCCATAGTACCCTACCCCTAACCTCTCCTATATCCCCTCCTTAGTAGGGAGGAGACAAAGGGGAGGTCCCTCCTTTTATGGCTTATGGCAGCTTTATAACCGAGCGGTGGGATACGGTGTCGTAGGCAAACCACATTTGATCGCCCGACTCGTTATCTACCATGAGCCTGACCTCCAGCTCACGGCCCGTAGGAACGGTGTAACCAACGTTTGGAATAATGATGGTCTTCTTGATAAAGTCTTTGGTGCCCTCATGCCAGTTAGGAGAGAAAATGCTAGCGTTACCTATCTCCTTATGGGTAGGGTTGCAGGTAGCGCAGTAGTCTCTGAGGTACATGGTAACCGCCCCGGCCTTATCGGTGACCTGCTGGCCGACATCGTAACCCTTGATAGCTGCCCAAACGTCCGTAAGCACATCTCCACTGACGACCAGGTCGCTGGCCAGGACGCCTGTTCTCCAGACCTGTAATTTTTCGGAATCGGTCTCGTTAAGCCGCTGGGCTGTCTTTAAGAGCGACAAACCAGGGTCATTATCACCTGGAGGGCAACCACCACCACTCTTATCGTAGTTGAACAGCGTAGTAGCTGTGGGGGCTGCTGTGGTCAGAGGTAGCGTCGCCTGGGCGCAGGTATCTGCCGTCGGCGGCGTGGGGTTGTTGTGCAGGTAGTAGGAGACCTTCGGGGTAGGGGCATCGTAGTCTATGTTGACAAGGGAGGCGTACTTCACGGTGTCGTAGGCGACCCACATCTCCTGAGACGAGGCGTTCTCCACAACCATAAAGGCCTCCAGCCTATGGTCTTTGGGAACAGTGTAGCTGATCCCCGGGACCAGTACCGCCCTCTCAACGAAGTCGCCGGTGACGCCCGACTGCCAGTCAGCAGAGAATAGCGTGCCTTTAGCTATGGGGTCCTTCCCTGCGGCGTAGGTGTTGGTAGCGGGGTCGTAGTCTCTTAGGTAGAGGGTAATTATCCCGGTGTCACCGGTAGTGTAGTTCTTCACCGCCGCCCAGAGGTCTACAAGCATATCTCCGCTGATGACCAGACCCGTCGTTAAGACCTCGCTCCTCCAGGCCTGGAATTTTTGGGAAGAGGTCTCGCCAAGGCCCAGGTTGGTTTTAAGTAGGGTCAGGGCGGGGTCGCTGTTGTGATCAGCATCATAGTTGTATAGAGTATCCGCCGAAGGGAGCTTATCGCCCCAGGGGAGGAGGTTTGCTTGCCGGTTTGTAGGGCCCGTTGGTGGAGAGGGGTTGTTATGCAGATAAAAGCACTCCCCTGCAACTGCGCTGGTGAAGTCCACGTAGGCTGAGTCAGAAACGCCGTTGGGCGTGACCACAGTAACGTATCCCAGCTCACCTGCCTTTGGCTGTTGTTTCAGCCTGGAGGTGAGATTAGCCGTCTCTCCCGGGTCCCACAGCCCCGGGTTAATGGTATCTCCGCTGATGCTGCTGAAAGTCCACTCATTCTTCGCCAGGTTCCCTCCGGTGTGGACCATGTTTGTAATCACGTAATCTCCGGACTCAGCCACGTACCAGGCGATGATGTCCGTATGGTCTAAGTCGTCAATAGCCACATCCCCGACATTCTCCAGGGTAGACTTTATCTGAGTCTCACAGCCAAAAATGATAAAGATACTGGTGGACTTAATTGATACCCTTGTTAACAGTCGCTCTTCTTCCAGCGCCCGCACTTGCTCTGTGCTGTTGTTAATGAGTATATCGCCAAAGAGGGTGACACGGAACATTATGAGGGCGCTGGTAAAGAAGGTCGCCAGAATCAGGAGTCCCGCTATGGTAGCTCCCATGGCACACTACTTGCTGAAGGTCTTCTCATCGGTTATGCCGTTGAAAGTGGAGACCCTGAGTATGTGGTTGCCCGAACCGAGCACGTCGCCTCCCGACAGTGTGATGGTGACGTGCAACGAAACGCCCCTGTCCCAGGATGAGTTATTCCCTAAATCACCTGTCCAGGTCTTATTACTACCGGAGCCACTGTACGTCATAGCATCGAACCTGGTCCCTGACTTGATCAGAAACACGTCCGATTTGTCAATGGAATCAACGGTGGATACCCCTACGTTCTTGACCCATGCCTCGACCTTGGTGCCAGCCGAGTTGGAAGCTACAGCTATGATCTCGATGCTGGTCTTGATCCTCGCCGCTGCCTCTCCCTGGGACTCTACCACCGACTGGCTGGTCCCACCGATGGAGGGGCCAATGGTCAGGATGACTACCACGGCTGCTGTCACGGCGCCCACGATCAGCAAGCCCGTGACAATGACCTTATCCACCGCTACCGCCTAAGCTATGAAGTCCCGCCTGTCTATGCTCTGGGATGGTATTAGCTTGGGAGTCAACTCTGGCTGCTGTGCTCTCGGTATCTGAGCTAGCCGGTCCATAGTATACTCGGGGGTACAGATGATATCATGCAGCTGGCCGAGGCAGTCCACGTAGTCCTGGGCTGAGAAGGCCTGGTTAGAAGGCGTCTCTTCAAGGTCATCCAGGTCTGCCATTGACCGAAGTATGAGTTTGGCCGTGGCTGGCTTGAGATACCCTGCCGCCTCGTAGGCATCCAGGAACGGACTTAGCTGTCGAAAGGATAACCCACTGCGTTTTACTGTGCCCAGCCAGCGTATGATGTTGCCCATCATAGCCACATCCAGCGTCCCGCTGCTGGGAGGGACCTGACTCTGGAGGTTCTGAGGGGGGGCCTGGCGGCGAACATCGGGTACAGGCGCTATTGAAGGGCTCAGGGGAACTGGGACGGGTTGCTGCTCCTGGGGAGCGCCGTCGCTGAGAGCGGCCTGGGGAAAAATAGTCCGCTCCTTCATCATAAACTCCCTCAGGTCCACCAGGGTTTGCTTGACCTCACTTTTCAGGAGGTCTACCTCGTCTTGCAGGGCCCCAAATCTTTCTTCCAGGTCCCTGGTTCCCCGCTCCATAGCTATCACCTCCTGTTCGTCTGTCTTGCCGCTATCCCGACCCTCCGCCGAGAGATGGAAATCAACTGGGGGCGAGGAGTAGCCCTATCAGGGCCACCCCTCGCCTGCTTAAACCCTATCGCAAGTCCATAACCTTCTTGACCTCGGTGGGGGTGGTCCGGGTGACCGTGAATGCAGCGCCCTCACTGGGTATTAACTCGATCTTGAACTGGGTGTTCGTGCCCAGTTTGGTTGCCAAGGCATTTTTGTCGCCGGTTATTGTCGCGGTGCTGATCAAGAACTCCACCACCTCGCCTGCCTCAAGGGCATCTCCTGCACCCAGTAGCCACTTATGGGACCAGTATGGGGTATCGCCGCTCCCTTGTGTAACCGCGCTTCTGTGTGCGAGCGTCACAAGGTTATTCTTGTCTGAATAGGTAACCAGGGTGTCGCCAGACTTCAGGTTGGCAGCCGCAGCCCCCGCAGCGTTGGTCAGCTTGAACTTGATTGCTCCTACGAAATCACCTGTGCCTTCAGCAATAACGGCGCCCTTAGGTGCCAGGGTAGTGGTAGCCTCCCCTATGCCAGCGCCGGCTGTCTCAGCCGCCTTCTCGGAGCTGAACAGACCCGTGGTAATTACAGCAAAGGCGAAGACCGCTGCGACGACCACGAAGGCTATCAAGACGATAGCCGTCTCCAGGCCGGTGATACCTGACTGGCCGCCCCAGACCCTCCTGGACAAGTGATATAACCTTCTGAATCCTGTGTTCATGTCAGCCTCCTTTCAAGGTTTCTCCCTCCGGCTTGTACATTACCTCGATTCAGCGTCTAAATCTGTGATCTTGGTCACATTCTCCTGGTGGCGACTCTGGCTGCCATGAATGAAAGAGACCTAATTCATCTATATAGTCATGTTAATCGCTCCAGAGGGCTTTTTCAAGACTACCGATATACCGATAAACTCGTGTATTGTGGGCTGATCTGTACAGTCGGGCTCTACCGGGCCGAGCGCCGTGCCGGCCGTCGCTATATAGCATTTCCACCCTTAGATATATCTCAAACTACAGGCCACCATGACAGCCTGGACAGAATGAATGTTCTGGCTAGACATACATTATACACTGCCATTAGAGTGATTGTGGAGTAAGAAAGGCATGAGTCAGGGGTGTATTAGGTGGAGCATTAACAGACACACCGGGGCTCCCCTTGCTGAATTAGACTTCCGACTGGACCTCCTGCGCCGAGGGCTGATTATCCAAAACAAAGGAGGTTATCTGCGATTTCTTGGGTCGAGGCGTCTCATTCAACACAGACACCCAGCCACGGAGCGTCGTCCCAACGGATATCTGTGACTCGATCTCGAAGGTGCCCAGGAGCCGCTCTATCCGATCCCTCAGGTTGGCTACTCCGAAATGCCCGGTGCTGGGGCTTTCTTTGGGATTATTGACATCGAAACCAACCCCATCATCGGTTAGTGAAAAGGCAAGCTCGGAGTCGGACCAGGTGAGATCAATGCGAAGCTTTTTTGCCTGGGCATGCTGGATAACATTGGTCACCCCTTGCTGGACCACCCTGTATACGGCGATTTCCACTTCTTCCGGAAGCCGCTCCTGGTTGTCGAAGCCCGCAGTCCGCAGCTCTATCTCCAAGGGATAGGGATTGGCAATGGTCCGTGCAGAGAGGTCGTTCAGGTATGAGGTTATGGCCGGCGCCAGCCCCCGGAGCGCCAGGGCCGGGGGATAAATCCCCTGGACGATTTCCCTCAGCCGACGGTCTGTGGCTCTGAACCGGTTGCGAATCTCATCCAGGCCCATCTCCAGCTCTGGGGATATGGCAGATGCCTGGCGTTTGAGGAATGCCAGCTCCACAGCCAGACTTCCCAAATCCGCCAGAGTCTCATCGTGGAGTTCAGCAGCCAGGGCCTTTCTCTCCTCTTCCCGGGCAGCCTCCGCTGCGTCAAAGCGTTCCACACGACGCAGGCGAAAAGCTACAATCCTGCTCAGCTCCCAGATAAAGTACAGGGCCAGGGTCGGCTCTCGCAGGGCGAAGGCTTGAAAGGACTCGCGGGTGATCTTCAATGCAGAGCAAGAGGTCTTTGTAAGAACCCTTGCGCTACGTGGGAGGTTGTCCAGGAAGGCCATTTCACCGATGACGCTACCAGGCCCCAACGTAGCCACCCGAAGCCAGCCCTTCTTCGTGGAAACCAGCACTTCTACCTCGCCTTCCAGGATAATGTACAGGGCTGAGTCTTCCGTACCCTCGGCGATGAGCACGACGCCTGGGTCGAGCTGGAGGGTCTCGCCTCCGCTGAGGAGTTTCTCGAAGTCATGGGCAGGTAGCTCTCTGCGGAATAGAGGTTCCTGGTTTGAAGGTAAACGGCTTACGGAGGAGAGGAGACCGGATATATCCATATACGCACCTCATGCCATTCCCACCCACCAAGTATGTGCACACCAGGGGCAGCGGTTGATGATATTACCGGTTGAAGGCGCTGTAAGGGTCAGGAGACCTATGAGTTGCTTGCTTCTATCTCCAGGTCGTAGGGCACCGAAGCGCTCTGATTGACAAAGGCCAGGACCGCCTGAGGGCGCCGGTCACGGCCATCTCCTTCAGACAGCCTCAGCTTTGTATATATGGAGCTTGTGTAGTCCTTCACCCTCTCTGTTTCGATGTGAAGAGATTGGGCAATTGACAAATCGTCATATCCCTCAGCCATAAGCTCAAGGACACTACGTTCCACCTGTGTAAGCTGGCTCAGGAGAGACCTGGATTGCCTGATGTGGAGCCTGGCTAGCTTCTGTACTATCCCGGAATCGAGGACTGTCTGCCCCCGGGTTACAGCGTCCACGACCCGTATCAGCTCACCTATGTCATCGAGGGAGTTTTTCAGCAAATAGGCTTTGCCCTCCGGCCCGTTTTTCAGTAGCTCTGTAACAAAGGTGAGGTCATCGTAAGCAGATATAATTACTATAGCCGTCTGGGGATAGCGTCTTATGATGCGGTGGGCCGCCTCGATCCCGTCCATCCTGGGCATTCTGACGTCAAGGATCGCAACATCTGGTGCCAGCTCTATAGCTTTCTCAAGGGCTTCCTGGCCGTCTGCCGCCATGCCCACAACTTCAAAGTTATCCTGGGTCTCCAGTATCCTTTTATAGGCTGTACGCATGAACTGGGAGTCATCTGCGACTAGTATTCGTAGACTGGCCATATCGGATTCTCCTCACTTGTCATCTTCCACACAACAGTATTTTAACTCCGTGCTGCAGATAATGTCGAGGGGGAAATTACAGAGGGGTGCAGTTAAAAGTGGCTGGTGGCAACCCTCACCCCGAACCCCTCTCCCACGGGGAGAGGGGTTCGGGGTGAGGGAAGATTCCAACTACTTTTAATCACACCCCTTCAGGACTGTTTCCCCTATCGAGCCCTGTTACGCCTGCGGCTCTATTGGGTAGGCCCTGAGGGCGTTGTCCCAAAGGATTTTGCCCTTGCTCTCCTCGGAGACTCCCGGCAGCTCCAGAAGCATCTCTACCGCCTGAGCGTACCGCCGGCCTTCAGGGTGGCTAAAATCGGTGGCGGTGACGATGTTTTCATCGCCTATGACGTCTATGGCGATCTTGATTCCTGGGTCGTCCTGGTCAGCGGAGATGAAGCACTGCCTCTGGAAGTATTCGATGGGGTGCAGATGCAGGCCGGGGAGTTCAAGGCCCCGAAAGCCGCCATTGACCCCGGATGCCAGACGTTCCAGCCAGTAGGCTGCCCAGCCCGCTCCAGACTCCAGATAAACCACCCGTAGTCCTGGATGACGCTCAAGGACTCCTCCCATAATAAAGGCGGCGCAGGCGATCATGTTGCCGAAAGCAAAGGCCATAGTCCCCTGGGTTTGACGAAGGCCGGGGAGGTAGTGGTGGACCATTATGTCTGCGGCGTTCCCTGCCGCCGGATGGATACCCACCGGCACATTAAGGTCCGAGATTTCAGCCCATAGGGGATCACAGACCTCATCGTACAGACGGTGTTGACCGACCGGGGTTGGGTTGAGATGTACCGCCTTGAAGCCCAGGTCTTTGACACATCGCCTTACCTCTTCGGCTGCGGCCTCGGGGTCCCTGAGGTCTAAGGAGGCTGCTCCAAAGACCCGGCCACCCGCCTCAGAACAAAAGTCGCCAAGCCAGCTATTGTAAGCGCGGCGGATGGCCGCAGCCATTTCAGGCCCCATGTCGGGGACGGCGGTGGAGAACAGGCCGACAGTGGGGTAGACTATCATATAGTCTATTCCTGAGTTGTCCATGACCTCTTTGTAGACCCGTGGAGGGAAGCCATCTCGAGCGTAGGCCTCGTAGGCGTCGCCAAGGCCCGGCAGGGGAGCACGCTCGATAGCTCCCTCTCGACCGAAAGGCATAGTGTGTCCGCATACAACGACCTGTATGCCGAAGGCCAAGGGATCATCCTCCGAGGCGTCTTTGAGTCTACTGGGGTCGCTGGATTCGGATTGCCTCTTGTAGTTGACGTAGGACCGAATCTCAGACCGGTACCTGGATTCCAGATAGTTCTCCCAGATGTTCTCAGGCTCGAAAATATGGGCGTCACTGTCTATAAATCTGTAGCGTCGCATTAAATCCTCCTTTGCTCATTAGGGCTGAGTCTCTGCGATAAAGCAGAGCCACATCATTCGATATGGCCAGGCCCCATATGCAGGAAATTATAGCATGATTGGGAACAAAGGTTGACATCATCTATACCAGAGGCTCATCACGCTAGCGTGGGAAGGCTAGAGCCTGCCCTGAGCGAAGTCGAAGGGATGAGGGGTGAATGACGCAGCTTTTAACGAAAGGAGCACTAATACTCGCTTTGACATGGCCGCATAAACGTAGGGGCGCACCTATGTGTGCGCCCAGGGCAGACACGTAGGTCTGCCCCTACGTATATGGCGTTTACACACCGAATCGGTATAAGGCCGAAGGTCATCTGGAGCCGTATACCTCCGGGTTGCGACATTGGACCAGCCGCTCCCCCTTCAGTCCGGCCAGGAGGTTACTGGCGGCGAGCAGGCAGACGTTCTTCCGCGTTCTGGCGCCCGCGCTCCCTATGTGGGGCGTCACTATTACGTTGTCCAGAGTAAGGAGAGAGTCGCCGGGCGGTATAGGCTCGGGGTCGGTGACATCCAGGGCTGCTGCCCCTATCCATCCCTCTTTAAGGGCCTTGTAGAGGGCCTTTTGGTCCACCACTGGCCCACGAGAGACGTTGATAAGGATGCCGGTGGGCTTCATCATAGCTAGCTCCCTCTCTCCAATGAGGTGACGCGTCTCAGGTGTGAGGGGTACGTGGAGGGTGACGAAGTCGGAGTCTCGTAGCAGGGTAGACAGGTCAACGTAGTCCATGTGGTAAAGCTCCTCTTCATGCTCCTTCCGCGTGCGGGAGTAGTAGAGGACTTTCATATCGAAGCCCACGGCCCGCTTTGCCATCTCCAACCCTATCTGGCCCATGCCGATGATGCCGATAGTTGATTCGCTGACATCAGGACCCAGCCAGTACATGGGATGATGGGCCAACTTCCAGTTGCCTGCCCTGACCCATCGCTCCGTTTCTACCACGCGCCGGGCTGCCGCCATCATTAAGGCGAAGGTGAGGTCAGCGGTAGCCTTGGACAGGACTCCTGGCGTATAGCCCACGGGTATGCCGCGTCGGGTGGCCTCGGCCATATCTATGTTGTCCACACCCACGGCTATCTGGCTGACCACCTTCAACTGGGGTGCTGCATCCAGCAAGTCGCCGTCTACGCGGTCCATGATGTTGGTGAGCAGCCCATCCACATCCCGCGCCCTCTCCCGCAGGATCTGGGGAGAGGGGGGGGCATCATCGGGCCATACCTCCATCTCCGTCTCCTGGGCTATCATATCCAGGGCGTCCTTGTCAATGAGTCGAGTGACGAATACTTTAGGCTTATGCACGTAATCTCCTGTCGGAAATATGGTGAGGTATTTGCCCCGTTCCCTCCTGGGTGGCTACACTCTAGCTGACTCCTGCTACAAATTCTAACATAACTATACTTCGCCGCCTGGAGAATCGAAAGGGGCTCACCACGGTAATGTGTGAAAGCCCTCACCCCCGTCCCCTCTCCCAGCGGGAGAGGGGTGGCCCTGAGCTTGCCGAAGGGCCGAGGTGAGGGGGTAATTTCACACCCTACCGTGAAGACCAAGTGTTGCGGAGTGGGGGCTCTTCATTAGCCCCGCCTTAGCCCAATAGAGAAGCCCCCGGATAACAGTCCGGGGGCCTCCCGTTTGCCTATCTCATATCTATCCCAGGCACTACTCTCTCACACTCCACCTCTACCCTACACTTCCTTCCGCCTGCTAACCCTGAATAGCACTGCCCCTCCCACCAGTACTATCCCTCCCACCACCAGCACTATCATCGCCATGTTCGGCACACTCCCATCACCTGTCTTCGGCGGCTTCGGCGCCGGGGTTGGGGTCGGTGTAGGCGCTGGCGGTGCGGGCGGCGGCGCTGCTAACGTATACCTACCCATGTCCTGCGCTGCCCAGTAAGCCTGCTTGGCGCCACCCTCTCCCGTTATCCGCTCCTCCACCCCGTCCCCGTCCGCATCAAAACCACTGAATGCCCTATCCAGGATACCTTCTGCGTTCCCGGCGAACAACCCCGCCGCAGTCAGGTCACTGCTGCGCTTTGCCAGCAGCGCCACGTCACGGGCGTCCTTGGCCCAGGCCCAGACCTGGTTGGCGGAGTCTATGACCTCCTTGCTGTGCCTCTGTATCACCGGGTCGTTGGGAGCGAGGGAGGCGGCGAGGCCCGCATGGAGCGCTGCGTCCTTGGCGTAGCTGAGCACGCCGAACCCATCGCCAGGGTTGCCACAGGTGGCGTCGAAGTTCGGCCCTTTGCCGTCTCCGGTGCCCTCAATGATATTGACCACATGGCAGGCGTGGAGTTGCCTTGTCGCCAGACTGGTAGATTGGGCAGAGAGGCGAGCGTGGACCAGGGCGATCCAGGTCTGCTCCCTCAGCCCTACCGCTATGCCCTTGGGAGTGCCCTGGTGGAAACCCGCCGTATAAGCTGGGTTGCCCGCCAAGGAGAAGGTGAGGTGGCGGATGTGGAGTAGCCCGCCCGCAGGAATGGTGTGCAAGAGGGCTATGTCTTTGGAAGGCCCTGGGTCGGGGTCTGGCACGGGCTCTACCGTCACCACGAACTTGTCGAAGGCGGCGAACAGGTTCTCCCCGGTGGGCACTGCTGGCACTTGCAGGAAGCCCAGCGGGCCCAGGCAGGCCAGGGC
>Ga0114944_1000332_pt1 | contig 12047 bp, 8 predicted proteins | sample OV2TP2_FD_89582 | JGI IMG/M metagenome (GOLD analysis project Ga0114944, IMG submission 89582) | Hot spring microbial communities from Beatty, Nevada to study Microbial Dark Matter (Phase II) - OV2 TP2 | ecosystem: Environmental > Aquatic > Thermal springs > Hot (42-90C) | place: USA: Beatty... | reverse complement strand
TACTAGTAATATGCAATGTATCTTCCATGCTGTTTAATACGTGCTATTTATACATTACGTGCTATTTATACATTTTATCTAATCATTGCCTGAAGAAGGATTTTATAGCGCTTATTATCATATTGACTTGCTCATTTGCTAACTCGGGGTAGAGAGGCAGGCTTAATATTCTTTTTGCTTGAGACTCAGCCACAGGAAAATCGCCTTCCTTGAAACCAAGCGATAATGACTGTTCCTGAAGATGGATTGGTATAGGGTAATGCACCTTGGTTTCTATTCCTTTATTAAGAAGATATTTTTGCAGTTCATCCCTCATGTCAGTTTCAATAATGAAATTATGATAAAAAGGCTCTTCATATTCTTTATCATAAGGGGCTTTAACAGCATCTTTCAGACCCTTAAGACCTTCCTGATACATAGAAACTACCTCATTAATTCTTTCTTTTATTTTTTCTAAATGCTTTAAGCGCACATTAAGGATTGCTGCCTGAACAGAGTCTAGCCTTGAGTTATATCCCCACATAATAGTCTCGTCTCTTGTTTTAAGCCCATGGTTTCGTAAATAGCCAAGCTTTTCATACAATTCTTTATTGTTTGTAGTGATTGCCCCGCCATCGCCGCAGCAGTTAAGGTTTTTTAATGGATGTAAGCTAAAGCACCCTGCAATTCCAAATGAGCCGACCTTTTTGCTATGATATTTTGCTCCTACTGCCTGCGCAGCATCTTCTATTATGTCCAAGTTATGTTTTCTTGCTATCTCCATTATTGGAGCCATGTTGGCAGGCCTTCCTGCCAGATGCACAGGAATAATTGCTTTTGTTTTCTTAGTGAGCGCTTTTTCTATAAGGCTTGGGTTTATGTTGTAGTCTTCTTCAACATCCGCAAAGACAGGGGTTGCGCCAGCTGCAACTATTGCGCCGGCAGTGCCTGTAAATGAATTTGGCGCTGTTATCACCTCATCGCCACTGCTTATGCCAAGCGCTTTCATGCAAAGAAACAAGGCATCTGTGCCATTTCCAACCCCTAATGCGTATTTGCTATCACAATATTTTGCGAATGCTGACTCAAATTCCTTAACCTCTGAGCCTAAAATATAATCCCCTGACTCTAAAGCTGAAATTACCCTTGGCATTATTTCTGGCTTTAGTGAATTAAACTGAAGCGATAAATTTACAAACTTTATTTTTATATTGCTCATAATCGTTATTTAGTTCGTTATTCGTTGTTTAGCCTGCGGGGTTGTGGGTTGTGTTACTTATAAAGTTCCTTTATTTTTCATAAAAGCCCTTTATCTTTTTTACTACATACTCTTGCTGCTCTTTTGTTATGAACTCATGAACAGGCAGCGATATTACCGAATTGCAAACTTCCTCACAAACTGGAAAATCACCTTCTTTATATCCAAAACTCTTTGCTGCCGGCTGCAGATGCATTGGTATTGGGTAATGAATTTTAGCATCTATCCCGTTTTCTATGAGGAACTTCTGCAATTCATCCCTGTTTTCTGCCCTTATCGCATATATATGAAATACGTGCTTTGTATTTGGAGCCCTTTTTGGAATTTTTATCTGCGGGATTTTTGAAAGCCTTTCATCAAAAAATTCAGCATTTCTTATTCTTGATTCAGTTATGCGCTCAAGCTTATTTAACAAGTGCATGGCTATAACTGCCTGAACAGAATCAAGCCTGGAATTATAGCCCCATACCGCGCATTCATTTCTGCCTGTTAATCCATGATTTCTAAGTAAGATTAATCTATCATGCAATTCTTTTGAGTTGGTTGTGATAACCCCGCCATCTCCCCATATATTTAAGTTTTTGAGCGGATGCAAGCTAAAGCACCCTGTGTCGCCAAATGAGCCTGGCGATTTATTGTTTAGCTTGGCTTTTATTGCATGGCATGCATCTTCAACAACATGAAGTTCATGCTTATTGGCAATTGCCATGATTTCTTCCATATTGCATGGCATTCCAGACCAATGCACCGGGAGTATCGCTTTAGTCTTTTTAGTGATGGTATTTTCTATAAGAGATGGGTCGATATTCAGGTCTTCCCCAATATCAACAAACACAGGAACTGCCCCTGAAGCAGCAATTGCGCCTATCGTGGCAAAAAACGTGTATGGCGTTGTTATCACTTCGTGCCCTGATCCAATGTCCAGCGCCTTCAGGCTTAGAAACAATGCATCTGTGCCGCTGCCAACGCCTATTGCATACTCTGTCCCAACAGTCCCTGCAAATTCTTTTTCAAATAAATCAACATCCCTGCCAAGCGTAAAATCCCCGCTTATAACAACCTTTTCCATCTTCTTAAAAATCTCCTTATAGTCCGAAAACTGCTGCTGCAGGAAATTATGGTTAATACTCGGCTTTGCAGTCTCCTCATACTGATGAGGCAGATAATTATGGCTGATATTATGCTTGGTTTCCATTTTCTGAATAAATCTTATTTATCTTTTAAAATTTGTTGTAATGAGGCTAATTCTTATGAACATACTCCAAAGGCTGTTCCTTAATGCGCTCCCAATTTTCCTCAATCCAGTTAATTGTCTCTTTTATGCCTTCTCTGATAGATATTGTCGGATTGCATCCCAGCTCTTTTCTTATTTTAGAGCTATCAAGACTATATGCGTAATCCTGCCCGAAATTTTCTTTTGTTATCTTAACAGATTTTTCAAAATTATAGCCCATCATGCCACAAATCATATTAACAAGTTCTTTTATGCTAAATGCCTCGTTTTGTTTAGAGGTATCAGAGATATGATACACATCTCCATTCTTCCCTCCATTAATAATCCTGAGTGTTGCATCAACTACATCTTTAACATGCACAAATGACCTTATGGATTTTCCTCCACCGTGCAATTCAATCTTTTTGCCAAGCTTTAAGTAGATAATTGTCCTTGGTATTATGCGATACAATTGCTGGTGCATTCCATAGACATTAGACGAGCGCGTAAAAACAACTGGAAAATTGTCCTTTTTAAAAAGGGACATCAAAAAAAGGTCTCCTGCCAGTTTTGATGCTGCATAAGGCGTGCTGGGCCTGAAGCTAAAGTTTTCTGCAATGTTTTTTCCAGCGCTTCCATAAACTTCGGGTGTAGAGATGCTGACATAACGCCTTAAATATTCCTTATCTTTCAATGCATTGGAAAATTTTACTATAGCCACACAGTTTGTCATAAACCATTGCTCAGGCCATTTCCAGCTGTTTCTGACTTCTCCCTGCGCAGCATAATTAACTATCACTTCAGGCTTAAATTTATCGAGCAATTTGATAATTGGCCCAAGCTCATTATTTAAATCAAGCTTATAAAACTCAAATCTTTTCGGCCTTTCCTTCTTATATAAATAAGGCAGGAATATCGGGTCATATTCAGCAGACCTGCTTATGCCAATTATTTCAGCGCCTGTTTTTTCCAGCGCATAATTTATAAAACTGCTTCCAGTAAAGGAATTACTCCCTAAAACAGCTATTCTTTTGAATCTAATTTCCATTTTACTAGCTTCCATTTTTATTATATGAATCTTTGCGTTGATTAGTTAAATTTTTAGGCAAAGGTTCATATTAGAAATGCGTTAATATATTGCACTAATCAACGCATTTCTTTATATTTTCATTATATTTTTTTCATTATATTTATTATACTTTTATTATTCAAGGCTGATATCTTTCATCCGCTTAATATTGTAATATAAGGGATTATTAAGCCCGTCTGTGATTAGGTTGCTATTGTAAGCATCTATTAAGCTTTTTATTGCATCTTGAATGCCAAATTCACACTCAAATCCAAGCGATCTTTTCATTTTGTCAGTGTTGACATGGTAAGACCTTTGGTCGTCACTTGGTGATACTTCAAACTCAATAGAGTCATCGCCTATCACATCCTTAACCATTTGTGCGAGCTGCATTATCGTTATGTTTTGGCATGCTATATTAAATGCCTCTCTATGGATTTTTTCTTTAGGAGCCTCAAGCAGCGCTTCATAAAATCTTATCATGTCTTTTATGTTTAGAGTAGGCCTCATCTGTAAGCCGCCAAATATCTTAATTTTCTTATTTATGAGCGCGTTAATCGTTAAGATATTCACTGAAAGGTCAAGCCTTAATCTTGGAGCATAGCCGCATAATGTTGCCGGCCTGGCAAAAACAAACTCAACACTTCCCATATCTGTGTTTAACAAGAGATTCTCACATTCTATTTTGTATTTTGCATAATCTGTGATGGGCTCGGCTTTTGTATCTTCTGTCACATCCATATCTATGGGCTTAATGCCATACTGGCTTGTGGAGCTTGCTATGATTAGCCTTTTTATTCCCTCAAGCTTAACAGCGCTTATTATATTCCTGAACGCCGTATAATTAATGGATTTGCTCAGTTTTGGATCAAGGTCAAAGCTCGGGTCATTTGAGATACATGCTAAATGAATGAAAGAATCGCAGCCATTAGCCGACTCTATGAGCTTTTTCTCATCTCTTATGTCGCCTTTTATCTCCTTGAGATTAGGGTGAGGATTTAGGGTATTGCCATAAATATAAAGGTCATAAACAATAACCTCATAGCCTTTCTTTAGAAGTTCAGGCACAAGAAGGCTGCCTACATAGCCCGCTCCGCCTGTGATGAATACCCTGTTAAATTTGATTTTTATGCACCCCCTGTATCTAACAGAATAATCATAAGCTATTTATAAGTTTTTTTGAGAAATTCACCTAACCTCAACTTCCGGCAACACACTAATAAAACGCCCTCCCTTATCTAAAAATTCCTGATGCTTTTTTATTATCTGCCCGGCAAATCTCCAGGCTAAAATAACTACATAGTCCGGGCTTTTATCATACAGGGCTTTTTGGGATAATACAGGGATATGTAAGCCTGGGCTATAAGTGTTCTGTTTTATTGGGTTGTCATCAACGATAAAATCCAGCATTTTGCCAATGTCAAAATGATAAAGCAGTGTAGTAACACTATGAGAAGCCCCGTAGCCTGCAATTTTTTTTCCTTTAGCTTTCAATCCATCTAATAGTTCTTTAAGTTCATTTCTTACATTATCCAGTTTATCAGCAAGAGATTTGAATGCTTTAGGATTATGAAGCCCAAAATCTTCTTCAAGCTTAATTAAGCTATGCACAGAGCGCTCTGTTTTGCGAGGGTCATTCTTATGCTGGACAAAGCAGCGCAATGAGCCGCCTTTGGTAGGGATGCGCTCAACATCTATAAGCTCCATTCCGTTGTTGTGAAAAAATCTCTGTAATGGCTTGACTGAGAAATAGCTTAAATGCTCATGATAGATATTGTCAAAGACGCATTTCTGAACCAAATCAAGCAGATAGCCAGTTTCAAACACAAAAACTCCGTTTGGGGCAAGCAAATCACTAATGCCTTCAGCCATATCAGCTAAATCATCTATGTTGGCAATCGTGTTGTTTGCAGTTATTAAATAAGCGCTTCCATAGTCTTTCTTTATTTTTTGCGCCAAGCCTGCTGTGAAAAAGGCAGGCAAAGTCTTGATTCCGGATTCATTAACTTTTTTGGCTATCTCTTTAGCCGGCTCTATGCCAAGCACATTCATTCCTTTGCTTTTAAAGAATTCAAGCAACGAGCCGTCATTGCTGCCTATGTCTATTGCAAATGCGCCTTTTGGAGCATTTGGAGCATGAACGCGCTGCAATATTTGCCCTGCAGCCTTTCGAAAATGCTCGACTAATCCCGGAGAGGTTGCAGTTTCATAAATGAAATTGCTATACAGAATCTCTGGAGCAACTACATCAAGCAATTGCACATTGCCGCAATCTCTGCATAATGCCACATCCAAAGGATAAATTTCCTGAGCATTATTTGTCTGCTCTGCTGTGACATAAGAATCTGCAAGCGGAGTCGGAGTCAGCTGCAGAACTAATTCCATACCTCTTCCGCCGCATAAGCGGCATTTATTTTTTCTAACAATTTTTCTAACAATATTCCTGCTCATCTTTAATCTTGTCATGGCTCATTTTTGTTTGGCTTAGGGACATTTAGAGATATTACTTCACGTGCTATTGACTCATTGCCTTGCAAATAAAGGCCGCCGTCAATAATAATGTTCTGGCCTGTTATAAATGACGCTTTTGGGCTGCAAAGGAATAGTATGGCATTTGCAATATCTTCAGGAGCGCACATCCTTCCAAGCGGCGTTATCTTCTTATATAGCTCATATAGCTCATAAAGTTTTTTGTTCTTTAGGTAAAATTCTTTTGATTCTTCTTTTAGCACAGTGCCGGGCGAAACGCAATTAATTCTAATGCCCTTATGCCCAAGCGCAACAGCATAGTAGGCAGCCATGCGATTTAGGGATGCTTTTGCAACATGGTAGCTTAATGGCTGCTCCTTAATAATGAAATTGCCGGCAAGAGAGCTGACAATGACAATTGAGCTTTCATTTGCATAATCAAATTTATCTGACAACTGCTCAATAATATTCTTTGTTGCTGTAATGCTAACCCCTATTTCTCCTGCCCAATCATCCTCTTTGCCCCTGAACCTTTGCAAAAAAATGAGGCTGCTTAATTTGCCATTTTTTTGGACTATCTGCGCTAAAGCTTTTGAAATGGCTTTCCAGCCCAGCAAGTCCAAAATCCAGTAATCGGTATTGTTTACCTTTTGTTTTGGCTCATGTCTCCCAATCACCGACACTTTATGACCTTCTTCAGAAAATGCCCTTACTATAAAACTTCCTATTCCCCTTGTTCCGCCAATAATGAGCGTGTGCTTTTTGTTCATGGCAGTTATGACATCAAAGGGCTCTATAAAAATTTTTTTAAAAACATCATTTCTGCCGCAAAAAGATAGTTTTATTGCCCTACATATATTTAAATATTTAAAGAAATGGGCATTGCCAAAGCTTATGATAACCGTAGTCGGAGCAGGCCCTGCCGGCTCTTATCTTGCTTATTTGCTTGCAAAACAAGGGGAGAAAGTAACAGTCTTGGAAGAGCATAATAGGATTGGCTCTCCTGTCCAATGCACAGGGATTGTCACTCATTCGGTTGAGAAATTCTTTAAGCTAAAAAATGAAGTAATTGCAAAAAGGCTTAATAAGGTAATTGCAGTAAGCAAAAATAAAAGAATAGCCGTCAATGTTGACGAGATTGTAATGTGGCGCAATAAGTTTGACCAGTTTGTTGCAGGGATGGCAGAAGATGCAGGAGCTAAAATTTTGCTTAGCCATCAATTTATCGGGTTTAACGGGAAAAATTCAATAAGAATAAAGGACAAAAGAGATAACAAAATAAAAGATATTGGAGCGGATATTATTGTAGGGGCAGACGGCCCTTATTCTGCTGTTGCAAAAGCAGCTGGAATGAATTTAAGCCCAGTAAGTTCAAGAAATTACATCGGAATGCAGGCAAAAGTAAAACTCAGCATGGACACAACAGCATTTGAGACTTATTTTGGCAGCGGCTTTCCAAACTTTTTTGGGTGGTGTGTGCCTGAGTCTGAAGACACTGTAAGGCTAGGCATAGGTTCTTTTGAAAATGCCCAAGAATACTTTTATAAGTTCCTAAAAAACAGGACTGGAAAAAAAGAGGTTTTATGCTGGGAATCCGGCTTAATTCCATTATACAATCCGAAGAAAGTTATACAAAAGGGCAATGTTTATTTGATTGGGGATGCTGCCGCACAAGTCAAAGCGACAACCGGAGGCGGAATCATTCCATCCCTTAAAGCGGCGCAAACCTTATGTGATAGCATTATAAACAAAAAAAATTATAACAAGGAATTTAAAAGGCAGTCTGGCAGAGAGCTTCTTTTGCACTTAAGGATAAGAAACTTATTAAACAGATTTTCCGATAAGGATTATGATAAATTGCTTGATTTGATGAGCCAGGAAAAAGTAAAGAGGATATTAAAGAAATATGACAGGGACACTCCAATCCCATTAGTTCTTTATCTGCTGCTCAAGGAGCCGAGATTTTTATCTTTCTCAAGAAAGATTTTCGCTTAATGGATTCATCCAAAAAATGATTTGCTCACCGCAAATTTGGAATTGCCCGCAATTCCCTTGTCGCCTCTTTATCAAACTTTATGGATGCTCACAAATTGATGTCAACCTTTATTTTTTGGATGAAGCCTGATTTTAGCATCAGAAACCGAAAAAAAGAAAAAGGGCAGGTTAAATGAGCATAAATGGATTTCAAATGAAAATTTTAATGAAAGATGCAAAAATCACCATAATTCTGGTATTGGCGCTGCTATTGCCAGCTTTGGATGCCTTTGCAGCGCAAATGAGCAGCTCAAACTACCAGCAAAATGTTGTTGTTTCGAGCGGAGGCGATAATGTATCAAGCTCCTCTTATAACATGGGCGTGGCTATTGGCATAATAAATGCAATTATCAGTTCCTCATCATATATTAACAAATTAGGGTTTTTTCATACGTGGCTATTGGCAAATGGGCAGCCATGCTCATTAGCCAGCCAATGCGAAGGGGGCTTTTGCTGTAGCGGCTTATGCAGAAGCTCTGCATGCCCCGTAGAAACTCCTAGCGCTGCAGGAGCAGCTGGAGGAGGTGAAGGAGGAGGTGGCAGCGGTATAGATGAATTATTAGCTCTCCAGCGGCAGCAGCAAATAAAAGATTTTAGCATTAACCCGGTATCCATAAAAGAAGAATTAACATTAGGCGCTATAAAAACCCAGAAAATAAGAATAAAAAATACAGGGAATACTGCGATAAATTTTAATTTAAATATCGTCACTATAAATGATTTTGTTTCTTTATCTGAAAATAGCTTTAGCCTTGATGCAGGGCGGGAAAAAGATATAGAAGCTACCGCTATAGGAAAAAAACTTGGGTCCTATTTAGGGGAAATTGAAGTTGTGGGTGATGGAATAAAAAAATCAATTAGCATTGTCATAGAAGTTGAGTCAGAGCAGGCTTTGTTTGATGTAAAAATAGACATCCCGACAGACTACAAGGAAGTTAAGGCCGGGAGCGATCTGAAAGCGCAGGTTACTCTGCTCAGCGTTGGCCCTTCAAGAAAGGTTGATGTTATAGCTACTTACTTAATTAAGGACAGGCGGGGAAATGCCATTTATGAATCGACAGAAACTTTTGCAGTAGAAAGGCAAAAATCCTATGTTAAGCCATTTAAAGTGCCAAAAGACGCATTGCCCGATGAGCATCTTGCAATTGTTGAAGTCAGATACGAAAACTCCTTTGCAGTTTCAAGCGAACTGTTTAAAGTAATTGCAGAGGATAAAGGGCTTGGCGGGAGAAAATTCAAATCAAATGCTGACTTGCTTTACATTATGGCTATGTCTCTTGTATTGACTTCTCTGTTTGTATATTTGCTGATGCTAAAATTGAACAAGACCAAATAATCAAAATAAATAACCGAAATATATTTAAATATATAAGGCGATTTGTCTCATTACTGTTACACTACAAAAAAAGAGGTGAAATTTTTCTTGGTATTCAAGAGGTATATCCATAAGCATGGCAAAAAGCTTGGGCCGTATTATTATCAGAATGTCAGAAGCCATGATGGGAAGGTTAAGACTATTTATGTCGGCGCAAATCCGCGCCATCACCAGAGGCATAGGATAAGAAAACCCTTATTATTTTTAATTCTCGCCTTGCTCTTTGTCTTAATTTTGGGAAGCTCATTATTCTTATTGCAAAACAAGGCTTACTTAACAAAAAAGGCAGAGGCGCAGCCTGACTTTGATGTTGATCAGATCTTAATTAAGGTTTTGATAAGGAGCGGGGAATTTATAGAAAAGCAGATAAGGATTATGAACACTGGAGAATCGCCTTCAGAGATAAGCATTGAGGCATTAGGTTTGCATGATCTGCTAAAAATTGATTCATCTTCTTTTACAATAAAGCCAGGCCAGACAAAGATTGTCAGCCTGAATTTCTCATCCTTCCTGCCAGAGCAGAAGATAGAGCAGCAGCCTGGAATCTACATTGGAAAATTGGCAGTCAAGTCGCAAAAAGCGGCAAAAGAGATTCCAATAGTAGTCGAGATTGAAACGAAGAATGTGCTTTTTGACATGAATTTGAACCCTGTAGCGATTGAAAGGAGAGTGAAGCAGGGCTCTGATACGACGATTGAGGTGCGGCTGTTTAATCTCGAAAGCATTGAGTCCGTCAATGTCGATGTGGGGTATTTTGTCAGGGACATGAACGGCAATACAATTGTGACAGAAAGCGAGACAGTTGTTGTAAAAACCCAGGCATCTTTCTTCAAGACAATATCCATACCAAAAAACCTAAAGCCGGGCCCTTATGTTTTTGCAGCCCAGACAAAGTTTGGCAATTCAATAGGAACGGCAAGCTACTTATTTGATGTTGTTGGTCCCGAGCCTGAGCCAAGTTTTGCGCAGTTTTGCAAGAATAGCATTTTATGCCTTGGACTATCTTTAACGACAATACTTTTACTATTTGCCCTGACAGCGTACTTTTACTTTTTTATTGGCGCTTACTTATACGAAAAAATCACCGGATTTACCGCTTTGCCAGCAAAAGAAAAGGAAAAGGCTGAAGCAGTTCAGGAGAAAGCTATTGCAGAGCCAAAAGAAGGCATCTTTGGAGGAATCAGAAATAAGCTCAGAAAATGGAAACAAGGAAGGGAAAGAGAAAAGCAAAAGAAGCAGCAAAAAGCTGATGAAGAAAGAAGGGCGCAGCTGGAAGCTAAAAAAAGAGAGCTTGAGGAAGAAAAAATAAGGCAGGAAGGGCAAAGAAAAAAGGATGAGCTTAAAGCCAAACAAAGAAGCAATCTAAAGAATAAAGCCAAAGGGTTCTTACATTGGATTGGGTTATATAGGACACCACAAGAAAAAAGAAAGATTGCCCTGCAAAAGGAAAGAGAAAAAGAGAAGAAAAAAGAAGCTATACAAGCTATCAAAACAAGCGGCAGCCTTAAAAAGCTTTATAGGATTTTGGAGAGCTCCAATGATGCTATTAACAAAAATGACGCTCCTAAAGTAAGCGAGCTGTACGCAAAGGCGAAAGAGCTGTACAATGATTTGGGTGAGCAGGAAAAAAAGGAAGTTTATGACAAATTAATGGAGTTCTATATACGTGGGAATCAGTTTATAAAAGAGAAGGAGCATCTGGAAGAGGTTAAGGGTAGAGAAGGGCTAAAGCGAATAAAGGAGCTTGAATCCAGAAAAAAGCAGATAGAAGAAGAAAGAACAAAGCAAGAGGATATAAGAAAGCAGAGAGCATACGGGAAAAAATTATCAAAAGAGAGAAAAGAAAAGCTCAAAGAATTCTTCCATAGAATTGGATTATATAAGACTCCAGAAGAGAAAAAACAGCTTGCCCTGCAAAAGGAAAGAGAAAAACATGAAAAACTCAGGAAAAACGAGGAATTAAAAAGGCTTAAAGAAATAGAATCTAAAAGAATAGAAGAAGAAAGGCAGAGAGAAAAACAAAGAAGGCAGATAGCAAAAGAGAGAATAAGGCAGGAAGATTTAAGGAAAAAAGAGCAAGAGCTAAGGAAAAAAGAGGAGACGAGAAAGCAAAAAGAGATTGAGGCAAAGCATAGAGAAGATGAGAAAAGGGGAATAGAAGAAGAAAATGAAAGGAAGAAAGAGCAGGAAAGAAAGCAAATGGAATCAGAGGCGCAAAGGCAGGAGCAGAGCAAAGCGCAAAAAATAGAGTTTATAAAACAAATTGAGGATAAGCTAAAGAAGAACAATGAAACTGCTGAAAAACTGCATTCAGAATTAAGCAAATTAGAAGGTGAAAAGAAGCGATTGTCAGGATTATGGGAACATGCCGATTCCCGAGCAGAGAAAATTCAGCGCGAGATTCTTGATAAGTCTAAGGAAATTAAAAAGCTGGATCTGCAAAATGATTATTCATCAAAAACTTATAAAAAACATCTCAGCGATCTTAATGAAAGGCAGAAAAATGAAAAGCATATCATAGATTCAAAAATAAAAGAGCTGAAGGCAAAGCTGTCTGAAAAGCAGGCTGCCTTAATCAGTGGGCTGGAGCATGAGCTGCACCAATTAAGCCCCGAGAAAAGAAAAAGCCTAGAAAAATGGAAAAGGCTGG